>Ga0307378_10001353_pt1 | contig 40140 bp, 30 predicted proteins | sample UN1MG_FD_202238 | JGI IMG/M metagenome (GOLD analysis project Ga0307378, IMG submission 202238) | Soil microbial communities from Risofladan, Vaasa, Finland - UN-1 | ecosystem: Environmental > Terrestrial > Soil > Coastal area > Acid sulfate soil | place: Finland: Risofladan, Vaasa | collected...
TACGGTCCTCTCCAATTCCTTATTTGAGAATTTTGGATCAAGACTTGTAATCCCTCTTCCATACTTGGATACCGGCCGACATCCTGCTCAAATAAATCCATCGCAATACCGAACGCTCCCACAATTGTTTGCCTGGCTGCTGTTATTCTAGCTTCCTGCGAGCGACCAAAAAAACGTGGCACGACTACTGCCGCCAAAACACTGATTATTGTGACAACTAATAATAACTCTATAAGCGTGAAGGCCTTTAATATTTTCCTTTTCTGGGAGAGTTTATTCATTCCTGCACTCGCTCCTTTCTTAACCGACCATCGTACTCGTTTCAAAAATTGGCAATAATATAGCCATAACAACAAATCCTATAATCAGCCCCAATACGACAATCATGGCTGGTCCCAAGAGACTCGTCATTGAACTTATTGTTGATTCACATTCCTGATCATACAAATCTGCCACCTCCAGCAGCATTTCAGGCAATGTTCCCGTATCTTCTCCAATAGCTATCATATTGGCAGCAATTTCGCTAAAATAACTCTGATTGTTAACTGCGTCTGCAAAGTTGGAGCCTTTCAATATAGCCTCTTGAATGTTTCCTATCTCTCTCGCAAACGCAAGGTTGGTAGTGGTGCCTTCAGTTGTTTTAATAGCAGATATTATTTTCACACCACCATTAAGAAGTGAGCCGAGCGTTCTCGTAAAGCGACCTAATTGTAATTTTCTATTTAGTGTTCCAACTACCGGTAATTTTAGCAACATACCATCCACATATAGTTTGGCGAACTCCACTTTTATAACTGCCAAAGCCAAACACGCAATCCCAGCTGATCCAATCATGAATATCCACCAAAAACCTTTGAATAAATCTACAAATTCCATCAGAATCTTGGTTGGCAGCGGCAGCTTCTGGTTCACATTTACAAACAACTCGATGAATTTTGGTATGACAAAAGTGGTCAGCACTCCAACAACTGCGGCACTTACAACCAGCAGGAATACCGGATAGACAAGAGCCCCTCTTATTCGGGCGTGGACCGAGGCTTGTGTCTTCAATTGTTTACTTAAAACAGAAAGTGTTTCAGCTAAGCTGCCAGACTCTTCGGCAGCTTTGATGATGGCTGTATATACTTGAGAAAAGGCCCTCGGATGTTTTGCCATCGCCTGAGATAATGAGCTGGACTGTTCAATATCGATTTGCAATTGGCGGATTACAGAGGCCAGGTACTTGTTCTGGGTTTGTCTTGTTAAAGTCCTCAAGGCGATGCTTATCTGCATTCCCGCCCTAAGCAATGTTCCTAATTGGTGAGTAAATATTGCTCGGTCGCGGACACTGACTCTCCTGCACAGGGCCGCTTTTGAACGCAGGATATTAGAGAATCTGCTTTGCTTCTCCACGCTGAGAAGGTAATAATCCTTTTGTTTTAAGTTATTTACAACAGTTTCACGGCGTTCAGCCACCATGTCACCGGTAACTAAAGTACCCTCGCTATTTCTTGCCTTATAAATATAAGTAAGCATAAAACAATTCCAACTTTAAACTTTCCCAGCTATTAAAGTTAGCGTCTAAGGGAGATGAGTTGTTGATACTTTTTGAAAAAAGTTTCATGGTACGTTTAACTAAGTGTTAATGTTATGAAATATTTGGTTTCATAATCGCAGAGATATTTTTGTAAAGCTTTTATACAAAAGTGTTTAGAGAGATTTAATTGTGATTTGAAAGATAAGCATTTTGTCGCGTTTTTCTTTGACAAGTACTTCAGGAAAAAACTTCAAGAATCGGGAAAAATACACGTTCCTGAGTTAATCAGCATATAAAACATCCACCTCGGCTTCAATTGCTAATCTTATTCGAAAAAATGTTACATCGATTTTCCCCCTTTGTTAATCCGAAAGGGATACGCATCAATAATACAGGTTATTGGCTGACCTTGTAATGTGAGATAACCAGTTTGCTTTTACCGCTTACAGAAGGTGGTATTAATTTGGCTTTTTCGACCTTAATTTCTATCGAATTCCCAGTCAAATTTCGATAGCGGTACAGTAATAAATTTTCAAGTTGCTTAGTATCAGCATCATCTGCAGGAACATACCTGATTGTAACACTTCCATCTTCATTCTGCACAAGTTGGAACTGACGAATACGCTGATGGGTCATCAAACTCTTTAACTGATTCCAGGGTATGGTTTTACCGGTTGGTAAAACCATATCTTCTCCTGTTCGACCGAGAATTTCAGCAATCATAGGCAATTTACAGCCGCATGAGCACACTTCTCGAGACAGACTCGCCATATCGCCGTTCTTGTAGCGAATAATCGGCATAGAGTAGCGGTTCAAATTGGTAATCACGACTTCACCTATCTCTCCATCTGTCACAGGTTGTTTATCTTTGACAATTTCTACAATGCAATTATCGGCGTTGATATGATATCCATGATTTAGGCGGCATTGCCAGGCGATCTCACCAGCTTCGGTGCAACCGTATATGTCTGTAACTTTCGTTCCGAACGTGGATTCAAGCAGATTTCTAACTTTTGGACTAAGACTTTCACCTCCGGTTAAAATTGCACTTGGCCTAAAAAAAGGAAAAACACCCTCACGGACTTTTTGAGCAAGGGCACGTGTTGCTGGTGTTATACCCATAATGGCCGGCTTTCTTAGTTTTGTCAGCAGTTTCACAGCATATTCAGTATTATCAGCCGAATCCAAATAGGGATTGATGTAGTAGGTTTTATGTATTCCTTGTAGAAAAGTCCAGTGAGGTTCTTTGTGTGGCTCATTTTCTGTTTTAAGTGGCGTTAATATTGGCCTGCCCATCAGTGGAATACCCGCCGCTTTGCGAGAACGTATCACTGCGGCAGAATTGAACTTCCGCGAGTTACGGTCGGAAAAAATACATACCGGAACGCCTGTACTGCCTGAAGTCCTTGTCACTCGAGATTCCTGCAGCTTGAAAGGTAAAAAATCCCAAAATCTATCGCGAAGCTCTTTTTTAGTCAGGATGGGGATGATATTAAGGTCGTCCAATGTATTAATCTTCTCCGGTTTGATACCAGCTTGTTGGAATATTTCCTTATAATATTTGATATTTTCAAAGCAGTAATGTATCAATTTCCGGAGTTTTACGTCCTGTATTCTTCGAATCTCGCTGACGTCAAATTGCCTTCTTATTGTACGCTGTGCCTCCAAGTATGTATGTAATCCAAGTTCGATTTTGTTTAAAAGTGTAATCATCTGAATATCTGCTTTACAATTGTGTCAATTCAAAGTTCATAATTATCCGATGCAAACGGGCAACACCACAAGAGAATTTTTCAACCCAACTTATGAGTCAGCCCTGATCCAGTTTCTCCCTTTATCCCGTACCCATTGATGTATTATGTCTATAAGAATATTTTGACTCCAGAGTAAGGTGAAGACATGGTCTGAATTTTGAACAACTTCAACTATCATCCTTCCGGATGTAATCAATCCACTAATACGGTTTTTCAAAAGCAAACGAAAAGTATCCAGCGCCAAACTTCCTTCAGAATAAATAAGGAACACATTTACTCCGCGATTGATTAATGAACTCCATTTCATTGAATGTATTTTTTCAAAGGGCATATTTTCGTTTTGTGATAGCACGCTTTTAGTTTTATTGATAAGAAATCTTACGATACCGCTGATGTTGCTTTTTCCGGTGATGAGTCTCAACCAACTCCTATGATTAAACAAGTTCTTACGATAATAACGCTCTTTAATACTGTTCTTTAAATATTGGTTTAAACCTTCGAGTTCCTGGCTGTCAGAATAGGAACCGTTTATCCCAATCACCCCTACCACGCGATGGTCAAGGCAAGCTGTATTAAAAGCCACATTGGCTCCTGAACAGATACCTACCAAGATAAAATTCTTTATACTCCTGATTGAACCTATGTAGTTCATTGCCTCTTGAGTTTCGCTTATTGAACTTTTGTCGAACGGAAGGTTATCAGTGCGCGCATTGCTATCACCAATTCCTGAGAAATCGAATCTTAGCACAAAGAATCCTGAGGTAGCCATTAGCCTGGCTATTTTAACATACAGACGATTGGGGCCGATTCGATGCAGCAAACCTGCATTCAATATGATTACTGCTGGATAACACCCATTTTCCGAAGCCGAATGCGGCTCGGTTATCACTCCAACTAAGGATTTGCTTTTTCCAAAAAAAACAACCTGCTCTCTCATCGGTATATCTCAGAAATCCATTTGACAATTCTCTTCAGGACCGGAATTGGCACCAAACCATTACTAAATTGGCTACTCTTCTTAATCCAAATATTAGGGAATGGAACATATTCATAACCTGACTCAACATCGATAGCTCGCAGATGCTCTCTGAGCCACCTGTTTTCAGTTACTTTTTCACTTTCGATAATTAATATGTTGTTAGCCGGCTTTTCTTCCAATGCCAGAAGGTTCATATTTACGAGTTCTTCTGTCATGGATTCAGTAATTGGAAAACCCAATATTTCATGAACCTTCTGACTTTTGTGGTCCATCAACGGTTTTGCAAAAGACCTGTGAAGCCACTCATTATGTAAGTGTTTTAATTCTTGCAAATAAGTTGTTCCATTGATAACCGGATCCCAAAGGACTATACTATCAACGTCACCTCGTTTTGTTCCCGCAATCATTGCCAACGCTCCTCCCAAACGAAGACCAACCAAACATATTTTTTCTATTTCGCAGCCGTCAGTTAACTCATTCGCTGCAGTTGATATATCAGCGACCCATTGTTTAATACTACCCTGATTACAACTACCCTCTGAATCGCCACAGCTATAATAGTCAAATCGCAACACATGAAAACCTTCTGATGAAAGGAGCTTGGCTAATTGCAAAAGTGACCGATGAGAACGAATATATTCTTGTCCCATAGGATGACATAAAACAATCCCAACATTGCAAGTTATGCTAATCTCCGGTGGATGATAAATCCCGAAGAGCGGCTTGGACGATTTCCTGAAATAGAACGGTTCCATGGCGAAACACTCAATTCCCCGAATTTAGTATTGACAGTCCAGTAAAAACATGGCCATGAGTGAATAAATACTTTCCTCTTAGGCAAGTACCTCTTTTGAATGAACTGCCGACATTTATCATGAATATTGCTCCAAATTCATTAAAATCAGGATTGACCGTAATTATGACATCGTGGAAGTTCAGCCATCTTTTGCTTATTGGGTACTGACATTTGTAGAGGCACTCTTTTGCGCTGTAAATAAGGGCGGCATTTTCCTGCTGTCTATTTAAAGGCAGCGAATTTATCCAAGACAATTCTTTTGGTGTGGATATTTGATTCCAGTAATCTCTGTGCAGTTTCCGAGGAAACTCTACGTCCAATCCCAAGCTTTCGATATCTGCCTTTTGGACGACAGCAACTCCACAATAGCTTTGAGTGTGAGAAATACTGCCAACGATTCCGTGAGGCCAAATGGGCTCTCTATTTTTTCCGACCAACAATGGAAAGTTTTTTATGCCGAACTTAGTTAATGCCCTTCGAGCACAAAAACGCCCCGCTGCGAACTCCCGCCTTCTTTTTGGTACAGCATTTTTGACATATTCCTCTTCTTCAGGATACAATGACTCCCGAAGTAATGTAGGATCGGCTTCTACTGTTATAACCTCTCCGGGAAAGAGAGAATTTATTAACGTCTTGTCAGCATTGTCTTTTGGCATAGTCTTGTCTGCTCGAAAGTAATTTCTCCTCACAACTGGCAGAAAATTGCCCCAGGGTCTGATTGAAAAACTCTCTAAACGGCACATGTATCCCAAGTTCTTTTTCTATAAGGGATATGACCTTGACAACCATAAGAGAATGTCCCCCCAAATCAAAAAAATTCTCATGAAGACTGATTCTGTTAATATCCAGCACGTTTTGCCAGATTTCAGCAATTTTCTTTTCAACAGAATTAACGGGTGGAACATAATCAGGTTTTTTCATTGCCTGATTATCCATCAATAATGACAAAGATGCATAATCAGTCTTACCATTATGAATGATAGGAATCGCATCGATTTGAATGAACCGTGAGGGAATCATATAATCTGGAAGAAAAGCCCTCAAGTAACGTCGCAGGAAAAGAGGGGAAACAGATTCGTCACTAACAATATATGCGACTAACTCTTTATCACCCTGACCGTTAACAGATGTTGCCACCGCACATTCTTTGATGGCTTCGTGGCTGGACAGTTGAGATTCTATCTCCCCTGGTTCTACACGGAATCCTCGAATCTTTACCTGATGGTCTTTTCTTCCTTTGAACTCAATGCTACCATCGGGCAGCAGATGTCCCATATCCCCTGTCCGATAGAATTGTCTAATCCCACAAACAGGGTCTGAAAGAAACACCTTCCGCGTCATCTCCGGCCGCTGCCAATATCCAGTCGCTACATGGTTGCTTGCTATCGCAATTTCTCCGTAAACTTCAGTCACTTCTCCTGTATTATCGAGCAATAAGATGTCAGTATCTTCAACCGGATAGCCAATTGGAACGGTTTTGCGGGTGTTCTTTGACTGATTGTTTATGAAATATTGTAAGGCTATGGTAGACTCTGTAGGGCCGTACGTATTTATAAAGATACAATCCGGGGAGAAATGTTTTTTGTACGTATCAACATCTTTTTTGTAAACCTCTTCTCCTCCCAAGACAACCAAACGAATCTTAGGGAATGTGTAATCTTCAGCCAAACTGCTGATAAGATATCGATACACCGTCGGTGTGGAGTGGTAAATCGTTATCTCCTCCATGATTAACCATTCGGATAAAAAAGCCGGCGATTTCTCTTTTATGTCTATGGGACACAAGGTTGCACCATTTAACAAAGCACCCATAATATCCATCATTGCCGCATCAAAGCAATAGCTTGAAAACAGTGTCAGCTTGTCACAATTGCAAATATGAAGACCATTGATATAGTTTCTAATATGATGAAGCACATTGCAGTGTGTTTGCATTACTCCTTTTGGGGACCCTGTGGATCCAGATGTGTAGAGAATATAGGCAACAGCATCTGGCGATATCGTTAGATTGATATTATCGACAAAAATGCCCTCGTCAAAATCACTCATATTGATAATCTGAATTTTGTGTTTGCTCAATGATTTAGCCAGAGCAAGATTCATATTATTTGTTAAAATGGTTTTTATCTGTGAATCCTCTATCATATAGGCAATTCTTTTTATAGGCAGGGAAGGATCCAGCGGCACATAGACTTTGCCAGCCTTCAATATCCCAAAGATCCCTGCAATCATTTGTGCACCATGTTCGAATAACAATCCAACCTTATCTTCTTTACTCCTACACACAGCCAGGATTCTTTTGGTCGCTTTATTAGCTGTCTTGTTCAGTTCTTCATAGGTCCACTTATCATTTTCTGTCTTGATAGCAATATTCTTTGGATATTTTTCTACCAGTTGCTCAAAACGCTCCGGTATCGACTGTTCGATGTCCCGTTTGTCGAATTCAACAAATCGGTTTGTAGGACGAACAAGATTCTTTCGGGTGGATAATTGCAACCGCTTGTCTCCATTTAAGAGATGCATTTTTGAGATTTGTTGCCCCGGATTTGCTGCGATATTTTCTAACAGGCTTCTGAAATGATCCAGCATAAAAGCGATAGTGGAATCTTCAAAAAGATCCGTATTGTAAATCAACTCAAACTGAATTTGCTTTTCCTGTTCACTGACCTGTACGGTCAAATCAAACTTGGAATAGAGTTCAGGAAAAGATAAGTTCTCTACCTTCAGCCCATATAGTCCAAGTTGAACGCGTTCGAAACTGAGCATGTTAAAAAAGACCTGGAATATTGGAGATCGTGTCATATCCCGCTCGGGTTGTAGCTCTTTGACAAGTATTTCAAACGGCAAATCCCGTTGAGCATAGGCCCCCGAGACAACCTCACGAACCCGTTTCAGCAATTGCCGGAAGGTAGGATTACCAGATACATCAGTACGCAACACCAATGTGTTGACAATGAATCCTATAAGACCTTCTATTTCGCTGTGATTGCGATTAGCAACAGGCGAACCCACTACAATATCATCCTGCCCGGTGATTCGATGCAGCATGATTTTGAAAGCCGCAATTAAAGTCATAAAGACAGTGACTTTTTCTCTCTTACTCAATGCACTAATTTTTTCAGTCAGTGCAGCAGATAGTTCTGAGGATTGTCTCGCACCTCTATATGTCTGGAATGGCGGGCGAGCTTTATCAGTGGGAAGCTCAAGCACAGGTATCTGTCCCCCCAACTGCTTTTTCCAGTAGTTAAGCTGACACTCAAGTACTTTGCCCTTTAACCACTGCCGTTGCCAGACAGAAAAGTCTACGTATTGAACACCAAGCCCGGGAAGAACCGGGATTTTGTTCCTGGAGAATACCTCGTAAAATATTGTTAGTTCCCGAAAAAACACAGCCGCCGACCAACCATCAGAAATGATGTGATGCATAGTCACAAGGAATATGTGTTTCTCGTACCCCAATCTCAACAAAGCAGCTCTTAGAAGTGGACCCTTAGATAGATTGAAGATATGTTTGGCTACCTCGGTGAATCTCGTCTGAATTTTTAAGTCCTGTTCGGCCTCAGACATATTTCTAATATCTACAACAGGGAGGGGAAAATCTAAAGCCGGAGCAACAACTTGCATCGGCTGACCATCTATAACCTTAAAGACAGTTCTTAAGGTTTCGTGACGCCGAATGACTTCATTAAGACTCTGCTCAAAAGAGTCCACATTTAGTTTGCCGACAATACGGAAGGCTTTGCAAATATTATAGATCGGATTACTTGACTCCAACTGATTTACAAGCCACAATTGCTGCTGTGCAAAGGAAAGTGGAAAAGATTTCAATTCCTTGTCACGAGGCAGCCGGGGGATTGACCCTTTTTTGAACGTCAGGCTGTTACTTTTCGCTATTTTTATAGCTAACAGTGATCGCCTTTCGGGTGAAAGGTCATCAATCCGTCCAAAAAGTTTATTTTTTTTTGTTTCCACTCTTTTCTTTGAATCCGACTCCAATTTTTATTGTTCGAACAGGCAATTCCAAGATTTGCTTATGGCAGTCTACCTGAAACATGGAAATTCCATGGAGCATCGCTTCTAAGACCAAATACCCGAATCCTTATTGTCCATCTCCTTCCCGAGCAAGTAGTATTTTTATCTCTTTGTCTGACAAATTATCTAATTCTTCTAATGTCGTTAAAATCTTTTCTGATTCCACCTGTTCGATTATATATTTTTCAATTGCTTCGGCTGTCTCGCTTATTGTGGGTTTATCAAAGAAGGCCTGCATAGAAAGTTCTACATTAAACGCGTCATGTATGCGGGACATGAGCTGTGTTGCCAGGAGAGAATGTCCCCCCAATTCAAAAAAGTTATTGTAAATACCTATACTGCGGATACCAAGTATCTGCTTCCACATTTTTACCAATGTTTTTTCGGTAGGTATAGACGGCGCAACATAATCTTTTTCAGGTATGGGACATACGGAGTACTGCCTTTTAGATTCAATATCCTTAAGGATGAGCTCAACATCATACAACTCCGTTGCAATTTTCTCTAATAGGCGGGATCTTGGCCGAATCCTTTCGTCCGTAGAGATTCCACGATCTTTTGTCATTCCCACATTTGGGGTATAACCATCAGAAGCAACAGAGTCGTAGTTGAGTGAAACCGCGTATTCAACAGGTAAGGTGAATACCAAGCGGCCATCAGGTCGTCTCCTGAGCTTAGTGGCAAGCCCATATAAGAAATCGAGGACAGGTTTATTTTTTTGGGTGGGTATATACAGAATATTTATATGACCAAACGCGCGTTCTTTAGCAATCTTTCCCAACTTAGCAAGCATCTGATGCTCAACGCCCCTGCCCAATACCCGGCAACTCAAAAGAAACATTGTGACTTCAAGAGATTTACCGCTGGTCTGGAACGTAATCACCCCAACCAGGCCGTAATCTCCAAAGCGATCGCTGACTTCAACAACAAGAAATTCAAATTTTCCTGATTGACTAAGCTTTTGAATCTCTCCCTCAGAATATCGAATAGACTTAAAATTGAACTGGCTCGTACGCTGTGTCAACTGGGCAACTCTCGATATTTGAGAATCCGACATCTTTGAAATGCGAACTTTGAGTTCAAGTCCAGACAAAAAATCGTGAAAAGTCAGGATTTCTTTTCGAAAGCGGCTTCTTTCTATATTTTGCTTGTAAAATTTAGTGCGTTCCTTGTCTTCGTCGGTAACCTTTAAATAGTCAAATGCCCACATATGCTCCAGAAATCTTGGAATAATACGAGATTCTTGTGGGAGCCGGAGAGTCAGAACTTCCGGACATTCAGCTTGCACACGTGCACATTCTATGGGATTGTCGTCAATAAAGATAAAGCCATCGAGGCCAAGTTGAAGTTCATCGGCTAAAGACTTGATATTATCTGATTTGGTTTTCCAATTAATCCGCCATGATACAATATGCTCCCGTCTCAGAAGCATCCCTGGGTGATGATCGAATATCTCAAAAACATCTTCTTCATTGTTTTTGCTGCACAAACATAGCAGCATTCCAGCATTATGCCGGGCAATCATAAACTCCTGGAGTGACTGATGTGGCGCATCAATTTCAATACCTTCAAGACCATCCTCCCCGCAGATACCTTTCCAAAGCGTCTGATCGCAGTCTAAAACAATTGCTTTATAGGGTTTGCTTCTTAAGGCAAAGATCTTTCGCACAATCATTGTTGCCAGCGAAGTAAAATATTCAGGGGTATAAGGAATGTGACCCATCTTGTCTGTGAAAGGATTGTTGTATCGTGAAACAGGGTATTTAGTTGTAAGCTCTGATGTTGTAATCAGGTAAACACCTCTTGTATTATTCAGCTCGAATTCCAATAACTCTTCCATTTTCTCTAAAAATGCCAAATCACCAGCGTTTTTGGCGACCGCAGAAGAAGCGGGACATAAACAAACTATGCAAGGTGTTCCAGAACGTTTAGCAGCAGACTTCAAGGCTTGTATCAAGTCTTGTATGTTACGCTCAATCTTTTCATATTCTCCGGAAATACAGTCAACATTCGCTGTGGAGCTTTTCTCGTATTTCCGCAAGTCTTCTAAACGTATGAGGGCAATGTTTATGCCATGATCGTTTTTGGAAAGAAGACTTAAAGGATCAAGAAGCTGCTGGAACACCTGGTTATAGGGGGCAAACTCAATTCCTGACTGAATTCCAAGCTCCTGCATCCAATAGGCAAGAGGCTCTTCACTCAGCCCTGCAGTAAACGTGGCAGTAATCGCAATTGTTGGTTTTACTGTCTCCATTCTTTCCCGACCTACATATTACTCTATAAATGGCCTTTGTTATCGATAACTGTTCTTACATGAATATCATCAAAGTAAGCTGTGTTCCTCCCTTCCAATAACAATCCTATACCTCCTTTGATGATATAGTTAACAGGTGTTTCAATCGGCTCTTCATCATTGACCGTCACTGTAATATTTCCATAGTTTAGGTTAATTTCCACTTTGTTCCATTTATTCATTTGCCAAGGCATCTCAAAAGTTGTGATTACTTGGATTTGCTGATAGGCCTTTTTGCTAACCTCCAAATGAAACTTATCTGTGCCTTTAACAGGCCGCCACTTCAGACAATGGTATTGATCCGGATTTTCAACACCGAAACATATACCTGTCACTGCTTCAGCATCTTCTGAAAATAATGATTTGACTGCCACATTGAGTGAGTAATTTGACCAGTCGTCATCTTCATACATAATGAAGGAACTGTCTTGCGATTTGCCTATAAGAGCATTTTCGAAAAAAAGCATTTGTTTAGAAGGTTTTTGAACAATCCATTCGCCACTAACCGGCCGCCAGCTGGCAAAGTTACCAATATCGCAGCCATCAAAACCATCGTAGAAAATATCAGAAAAGATCAAATCACAGTCATCGGGTATGGCAGTGGCAGAATTTATCAAAAGCACCTTTTGCAGAGAAATATGATCGCTATGATTCGACAGATCAAGCTCATGTGCGCCCTTTTTTAGCTTTACAGAAAATCCCCTAACCCAATGCCACTGTTTGTATATATTATCATTTCCTATAATAGCCTTGTTTAAGTTGTCGATCTTGGCAAAAACTGCGTTGGTGCATTCATCAAACCATGAACAATACGCCCAGATATGGTATTTGCCGTCTTCTGGTACGTAAAATCTATAAGTTGCTTTACCACCAGCCTCACCTCGCCAACCTCTACCAATTTTAGGGCCAATACGCAGACCTTTCTCTCCCATATCACCTACTATCGAAACTTCGAAAGGCCAGACTATCGCCACTGGCTTACTCAAATCAACGTTAATGCTGAAGATCTGCCCGGTGTGAATATAGACGGCGGAATAGACATAAGTAATCACACATATGAGAACAAATATTGCTATTGTGAATTTCTTAATCAGCATATCATTTGTTAACCAAAACGTGGATTCTGGATATGAGCACAAGAACCAATACAAAGACGATTAAAACTCCGTTATAGTGAATCGACGAAAACAAATTGGCTACACAAGCTGCTATAAAACCGGCTAAGTTGGCCACGGCAAACTTAGAATTTACATCGGTTTCTTTCCGCTTGGAATCGATAACCAGAATAAGAGCCAACCTGCCGTAATATAACACAATCCAGCAAAAGCATACGAGGCCAACTATTCCCGTTTCAGCACCTGTAGTCAGCCATCCATTCTGGTCAAATGCCTTCAATGTGTTCAGCTTGGGTAAGCGATAATAGAAGTTGCTTCGAAAGTCATTAATACATCCTGCCCCAGTTCCTGTGATCGTGCGATCCTCTAAAATGTTTACCTCAGCCTGCCATTCTATATATCGCTGCTTGAGATTAATCTCGTCTTTTTCTCTCAGTTTTAGATCGTCGTAGATACCTGAAGCCGGATTTAAATTAGAAATAATTATCATGGCCCCAATTCCAAAGATAACTGAACCTAAAATGCAGAACCTTTTTGACCATTGAGGAATTATAATCATTGCCGCCAGCATTCCTGTAGAAATTGCGGCCAATGCGCCCAAAGTGCCTGATGAGATAAGTGCACCTGCTGATATAATCATTCCCAGAAAGATTTTCCAAGTTTCCGGGCTTATGAGAAAGTACGATGCGCAAAGCGGCGCAAAAACTCCAACATAAGTTCCATATTTGTATGCATTATCATGAAAACCAAACTTGTCAGAGCTTAGACCAAACCTTCGAACCAAACAATAGGTTATGCTAATCATCACTGCTACGGCCACCAAATGATAAAATATTTTCAAAGAACGCATGTCGTAAATTGCCGGGCTAAACAGCGTATACGCACCTATCAAAATCAACGCCAATTTAACTGTATAACTGGCGGCCCTGCCTGGATCAGGGGCAAACGCCACTGATAAAAGATTAATACTAATGAAGGCAGAAACACTCAAATGAGGTAATGAAGAAATTATCGTTCCCGGATCAAGTTTAAGTAAGGTATAAACTATCAAGAGCACAATCCAAATTGATACTGCAAAGTTCGATGGACAAAGAATCTGCCATGCTTTGCTGCCCTCGAAAGGCCAAAAATGGAAGGCCGACGAAACAATTACAATACCTGACAGTACTATTGCACACACTCGCAGCCAATTGTGTACCAGCTGGTTCGCCGACGTGTCAGCGTCTGTCACAGAATCACTTCCAAGCAAATTCATTGTCTTAATTAGCTTCATTGTGATGCTACTATTTCTTTGCGCACCTTATCCTTTTCTATTTTCAGCGGTGCAAAGGCTCTCGTTGTTGATAATAAATTGACATAATATTTATTCATTAATTAATATTTTCATTCTATAGAAAGGGACACAACTTCTCAGTTCTCCCATCATTACATTCCACGCTTTGCAATAATTACTGCCAGATAGAAAATCGCCAGGATGATTCCCACACATCGCCTGAAACGCAATCCATCAAGGTTTCCCCACAAGACGATAAACAAAAGGAAATACAGTGCCAGGTTACCCAATACACTAAGATTTTGTTCATACCCATAACCGTAGAACTCGTTCAGAATCAGACTTAGAAACACAATGTGAATGATAATTATGACTAATGCCAGCACCCATCCAAGTGTTATATTTGCCCTCCTAAAATATTGGAGAATGTTAGTTGATTTTGTCCTTCCAAAAAAATACCCCATTGTACACAACAATAAAACTATAGCACTATAGGATATGCTGATATCAACTGATAGGGAGGAAAGAGAAAAATACTGCGAAGATAACTGGTTGACTGCAACACTAATAAGATAGAATCCTATTATCTTCTGAAGCGTCGCAGCAGCTTCGAACTTGAACGGGACCAGCAAGAAGAACGACCCCAACATAAGTATAGCCGGTTTCTCAATTGGTATTGGCAACCGTGTGTAAAAGCTAATGCAGCACGCCAGAATAACAGCTATAACAGGCAAAAAGAATCCGAAAACTTCGGCTATAGGTCTTATTATTTGTTCTTTCCGGCAGCTTGCTAAATTCTGTTCCATCATCTTCCCTCTCGATACAACCTGCTAACTGTGGCTTGTCTGTATCTCTGCAGTGATACCATTGCTTTAAATTCGTCAATCCTCAAAAGACAGGAACTTACAATAAATACCAGCAAAACACTGATCCCCAGCAAGATTAGATCAAAAGCAAGCGTATAAAGAAACGAATCAGAATTATACAGCACAAAGGATTGTCCCAATTTTTATGTCCTTTATATAAAGCTTTTATATAGTTTCGTCAGCTCTGATATCTGCTTTTCCAAGGTGTGATGCTTGCAGAAATAGGCGTATGCGTTTTTTGCATATGTATTTCGTTTATCTTTATTAGCCAACAGTTCATCAATCGCCCCGGCTATGCTCGCCGGCGTTGGTTCGACAAGAAGCCCGGTTCTATCATGTGATACTAACTCCTTATTGCCAAACACAGATGTTGCTACAATCGGACATTTGGCCCGCATCGCCTCTAACAACAAATATGGCTGGGCTTCCGCATCAGAACAAAGAGCGACGACATCACAGATGCTGTATATCTGTTCCATTTTTGAAACGTATCCGAGTAATTTTACCTTGTCGCTAAGCTTGTTTTCTCTGATGAATCTTTCTGCTGAGCCTTTAAGTATTCCATCCCCCGCTATCAAAAAGACTGAATTAGGAGTACGAGAAAGTGCCGCCGCCCTTAAAAATCTATGAATGCCCTTATAATCCACGAGTCTACAGGCAGTTGCTGTGATTTGGGTATTCTCATTGAGGCATAGTGAAACCTTGCCGGCAAAGTCTTTTGTCGATAAAGACGGATTCGAAACAACCTGGCCATTTGAAAGTCCATTTCTCACCCTGACACACTTGTACCTGGGAACAATCCGTGAGCGTACTGCAATGGCTGCCTCCGACCTTGATACGGTAACCAACCTGGTGGTTAATCTTCCGAGAAGTTTTTCCAGAATAAAGTAAAGTGACTTTTTAAACCAGCTATTACATCGCATGAAAGCAAAACAATGTGGTGTATGCAGTCTTACGTTTCCTCCGGCCAGAAACGCAGCAACCCGCCCCAGGGCACCGGCCTTGGAACAATGCGTATGAACAATATCGTACTTGTTTCTTGACAGCAATCTCAAGATGATAGCAAATGAGCAAATATCTTTAATCAGGTTAATTTCTCTGTACATTGGGATAATATGAACCTTTACCCCACTTGCCCTTAGCTTGGATATCCTTGTGTGGGTATCGTGACAACAACGATTCAATGAGCTTATTAAGGTTACCTCAAAACCTTTTTGGACTAATTGTGGAAGTACTGTACATATATACGTACACGTCCCTCCCGAGAATCCCTCCAATATATGAACAATCTTTATTTTTTTATTATACATTAGTTTGCGTTTAAAAATAACTCAACCAATTGTCTGGTATTCTTCGAAGTGTCAAAACGCTGTATTACAGTTTCATATGCGGCTTGAGAAAGCCGATTCTGTAAATGTTTGTTGTTCAGCAATTCTTTAATAGCTGAGGCAAGTTCTGCGATATTTCCTGGTTTAACAAGAAGGCCGGTCCTACAATGTTCTACTACCTCGCTTATGCCTTCCAACCCGCTCGCAATGACGGGTGTGCCGCTGGCGAAAGCTTCTATTATTACGTTTGGTATCCCATCTCTATCACCATCATCTGCTAATAACGAAGGCGCTACGAGCACAGTGGCTTGTTTTATAAGCCGCAGTGTTACGTTGTGCCCCTGCCATCCCATGAGTTCTACCTGGTCTTTGATAGTTAGTTGCTTAATTAAGTCATTTAGTTGTTTGTGTCCTGGACCGTCTCCCACAATTATCAACCGATAGTGTGGATTTTCTCGCACCACCAAAGCAAAAGCCCTCAGCAGACCTTCGAAGCCTTTTTTCTGAACCAGACGACCAACAGCGATTACTGTGCCATTACTGTTAGATTTAGAAGCGCATTTTCCAAGCAGGCCGGAGTATTCGGAAGATATCTTTATCCCGTGATAGCACATTCGTAGCTTATAGTGGTATTTCGCAGGTAAATTGGCTTTGAGATACTCTAAACCCTGCTGCGAGCAAGTTGCAAGAAACTTCGCATGTGAAACCTTCAATCCGATTGCTCCATGTTCTACGAATATATCCCTTGCATGAGCAGAAATACTGAAAGACCGGCCAGTTGCCACCGATATAGCCAATCCAATGGTAGCCGGCCAGCTCAAGAAATAAGCATGAATATGAAAGATATCCTCCTCGTCAAGATGCTTCGTAAAAAAGCCAATCGTGTGTATGTTGCTTATCAGCGACATGGCTTCCCGGCGACACGTCGCAAAGACTTTGAGTACCAAGCAAAGTAATTTTGCTAAAGCGAAAGGGTATTTAATGCACAAATAACCTATCGACAATAGTGCTTCTAAAGAAAACAAGGAAGGCCTATAAAAGACTTTCATGGACTCCGTATGCGGATGCGCGCGTCCCTGGTTTGCAGCAGCAAACACATTAATAATAAAGCTTAATTTAGTCAGACCTTCAATTTCTCTGGCCGCGAATGTCTCGGTCCGGCATGGAAAAGTTGTAAGTATATACCCGACTTTCATAACTGGTATTTTCATTTCGGATTCAATACAAAAGGAACGGTCATAATAAGAATCTTCATATCAAGCCACAAACTTGCCCTACGTAAATAATAGAGATCGTATTTGATATCGTTTTTTAACCTAATATTGTGGTCTGCCATGATCTGCCACAAACCAGTGACACCAGGCCTTACTAATAGTCGCTTTCTATCAACTCGCCTGTATTTTTCTACGACATTCGGAAGTTCCGGTCTTGGACCCACCATGCTCATGCGCCCTGTTAAGACTGGAAATAGCTGCGGCAACTCGTCGATCCTGTGTCTTCTCAGGGATTTTCCAGTCATGGTAACAAAAAACTCTTTGTCGAAATCTGTCGGTGGTTTGTAGGGATCCGTATATACACTTAAGGTTCTAAGTTTTGGTAGCCTAAATAATTTGCCATTTTTCCCCGCCCGGTAGTGGATAAAGAAAACCGGTCGTCCTTCTCGGATAAAAATATATAGACTTGCCAGTCCCATTATAAACAGGGCAGGAAGTAACAACAATGCACAAATGACAATGTCGAAACACCTTTTAGTCCAACTGTCCAAGTAGTCTGAATATTGTTCAATTCTTCTGTTGCCGGTCATTTCTCGCCAATACCTCTTCGTATACTGAAAGCGTTTTTTCTGCGGTTCTTTTCCAATTGAATAAACTGCTTTGTTTAAGTCCCTTTTGTATATGTCTTTCCCTAAGACAAGAGTCTTGAATCATTGAAATAACAGCTTGAGTGATTTGCCATATACTGTGCGGCTCGACAGCCAGTGCTGCATCCGCAATGGTCTCATTAAGTGCGCCTCTGCATGTTGAAACGACCGGCGTCCCACAGGCCATAGCTTCGAGCGGCGGAAATCCAAAGCCCTCATACAGTGATGGAAAAACAAACACATCTGCCATCTGATAAATACAGGGAAGGTCGCTTCTATTAATGTAACCGGGCCAAAGCACATTTTTGGATATGATTTGCTCGGAAATTTCACGAAGTTCCACTTTGGTTCCCCATGACCTCTTCCCAACAATAACGAGCTTATGGGGCAGACCTTTCTCACGAAGCCGCTTTTGAACACATAACAGAGTCCATATATTCTTTTTAGGTTCTATATTGCCCACATAAAGTATGTATCGCTCGGGCAGGTTGTAATGCGTTCTAACTTCGGAGCAGCGACAAGAATCCTTTTTCGCATTAAAGATACTATCAATTCCGGAATGAATGACCTGGATTTTGGAACAATGTAAATCAAAGTTACGTTTCAAATCATCGGCTGTGCTTTTTGACACTGATATGACACAAGAAGCCTTACTTGCAGCCGCTTTCATGAAAAGGTTGAAATAGAGTGAGTTTGTTTGTTTGCAAAACTTAGGACTATCAATCGCTATCGTATCATGGATAGTTATAATGTAAGGAACAGACTTCACGTGTAGAGGACAGATATAGCTTGGACAGTGTAGCACGTCCAGCTCTTGTCTTACTGCAAGGCGAGGTAAATGAGTGTGTTCCCAAAGTATCCTTGCAGCTCTTGTTTTTAGATGTTTTACCTTAATAATAGTCAGGTTTTTAGACGGCGGGACGTACTGCCTTACTAAATCTGGCTGATTGGTGCATACGATGTAGTCATTTCGTTGGTCGATGCTTAAGAGCCCTTTTAACAAGCCAAACGAATAGTATTCAACCCCTGAAATATACTTATCTGTTGTATGAAAATTGATACCTATTCTCATAGCACTTTCACACAGCTAAAAGTTCCGTATAGACTTCCTGGATCTGTGCTGCAGTTTTGTCTGCAGTAAAACCCGACATAGTGTGTTCGTAACCAGCATTTGCCAACTTATCTGTAAATTGGGTATCCTGAGCAATTTTTATCATCGCAACACTTAGTATCTTCACATCGCCAGCTTGCACGAGAATACCTGTTTTACGATTCTGAATTATTTCGCTCGGCCCACAGGAATCTACTGCGATTACAGGGATTTTATGGGCCATTGCTTCAATAATGACGCGTCCAAAAGGTTCTCGCCCGGCTGTATGAACTAAACAGTCGATATTGGGCCAGACTTCGTGCATGTTATCCTGCCATCCCAGAAAACGGATTTTTTCCAAAATCGGTGAGTTCTTTGTGTAGCTGAGCAATTCACTTTTATAGTGCGAATCGCGACCAAAAATATCATCGCCGACCAGTACGAACCTGGCGTCAGGTAGATGGCGAGAAACAATTGTTGCCGCTTTTAAGAAAGTGATGTGATTCTTCCAGGGCACAAACTGTGCAATATGAGCAAAAACAAAAGAACTCTTTTCAAAAAGGCCTGTTGAACTGGATGAAATTCCATTTTCACTGGATTGCTCAAGAAAAACATTATCTACGCCATTGTAAACAACTCTGATTTTCTCCGGATTCACTCCCTGGTTGATAAGTGAGTTTTCAACAGCATGACTAACAGCAATTACCTTCTCACAAAACAGGTTACAGAATTTTGAAAGGATTCCGAAATCTGCTAAATCGCGAGCATGCATGATCAGCTTTTTTCTCGTAACAAGAGCAGCTAAAATTGAAGCTGCGGCTGCGTAAAAACTGTTGGTGTGGATAACATCTGGTTTTACCCGTAATGCTATTCTTAACAGGCGCCAATTCGTCTTTAACCAATAGCTCAAGCTGAATATCGACGATAAGGAACGGTTTGGTAGTTCAGGTAATTCATAACAGTTTGCTTGCAAAGAGGCCAGGGATCTCAATAGCGGACTCATAGCCGGACAAGCCACGTTTATTACAAATTGACCACGCAAGTGCTTCACCATTAGCAGCAAACTTGTCTCGGCCCCACCGATTCTGCCCTCTAAATTCACAAAAAGTATTTGAGCCATAATTCGCAATTCAACTCAGGTAAATACAATATGTAACAAACCAAGTTCTTGTTTTGACTGAACTTACCACATACTGACCTTACAATCGATTCTTGGCTTAACTATAATTGAAAGCGTAAAATGCTGCTTCGATGTTGATAAAAAATTGCCTCGAAGATGCAAATAACTTATGAATATTCGCAGAGGCTGCCCCGCAGAAGACTAACCAAAAGAAAACTATAGTCGAAATTAAAATTGACACGAAAATTAAAGAAAAGGTGGTCGGCTTAGCTTTCCTAAACAATGGTTCAGTCAGAAAAACTGCGAGATGACCGGTTAAATGTGCTTATATCACCCGTTTGAAATCCCTATCTCAGAATTTCATGTATATCCCGTATTGTAAATACCTTATTGAAAATTTGCACATCATCAAAAGCCACTTCCGTGCTTCCGCCCATTGTCAGGTCGGTCCTGCCGGCGCAAATAAAGGAACGGCGTGTCAGTCCGACTACATTTGAAATACGTCTCCCATCGATCCATGCTGCGAGTGTATCGTCATTTCGGTTGATTACCATCACCACTTGGTACCATATCCCCGGGATCATTGGATTCTTCCACGCGAGTTCCTTGGTCTTGTAAACACCCCCCCACTCTCTGATTTTGAAATATATACCGTTTGGATCGGTGGTTATCGAGTATCCCAGAGAAGCTCTATTTGCCTTGCTAAACAGCACTGCCGGCTCCTCACTACTGCCAAAGGATGTGGCATTGAACCAAAAGGCCAGCGTAAAACTGGCATCCATCGGGTCAAAGAAATTGCTGGCCTGCCCTTCTACGGGATATGAATGCCATAGAGGTTTAACCCATTGATCCGGCGCTGAGGGAAGAATAAGGCTATCGTCACAAATCATTGACGAACCGGCAGGAATCTTTACGGCCTTTCCAAACACGCCCGGAACAGATTCGTAGTCTACCGGCAGCAATCCGTTGTGGCCGTGACCGCTGGCGTCGAGGGCATAGATGCTTGTACCAGATCGAGCCGATGGGCGAAGGGTCTCTTCAAGTTCCCAGTAAGCAGCAAGCTCCCCGTTGATCACCTCAATTCTGACAAGATCAGTGTTTCGCAAACCAGTGGAATCTTCGATGGTATAAACAATTAAATCCTTACCGACATAGTCCTGCGGAGGGGCATAGTGCAGTTTGCCTTCGACCAGTTCAACCGTGCCGCCGGGAACAGTAATCTCCGTGAACGAATGGACAAATACCATGTCATCGTTACCATCCCAGTCGTTTGCGAGAACATCAATTTCGACAGGCTGATTTACAAGGGTCACGGCCAAATCGGGGGTCGCATAAGGATGGACGGGCTCTGTGTATTCGCCGGCGCTTATGTCAGTGAACCGATCTTCTAAAAGGTTTCGCCGACTGATGATTCTCTCGGCGTTCAGAGCCGCCCAGTGAGCATTTCTATTCCCATTCATGCAGTCCATTCCGTAGAGGTAATGCGCCGCCGAAAGGTTGTGTCCGTTCTCATGAAAGAGCACGTTAATAAAGTATTTGCCCGGCATATACGCCACTCCTCCAAAATGTACACTCGGCCAGTTCTTCGGAGTTATGAATCCGCCAGCAAAGTCCCAATTCAATTCACTGTGCTCAGACGACCAGTGGTTCCTAAGCTGCTGAAGCGGACTTCCCTCGTAGTCGTAAAACGGGTCCATCCGTATAACCAGCTCGGTCAATTCAAAGCTCATCTTGACGTCGCGAACCATGAAATCGTCATATCTGTTTACTGTAAATTCGAGATCTGCAAGAGCCTCGGTCCAGTCGCCCGAGTACTTCGTTAGCAAGTTCTCGTTTGTTATGTCCAGCGCCATTTGGGCACGTTGTATCGGCCCAAAAGGAGGCATATAACCCGAGGGCTGAGTTAATGCCAGGTCGCCATCGAGTTGCACTATCGCCCCATCTGTCAAAATGTCCATTAGCATTTCATGGTCATGCACAGTATCGTCGGCCGGGTCACCGACAGGCTGGTCGTTAATTTTCTGGTCTGTAAGACTCCATATCGGGGTCTTGCCTGCGTGGGCGTAAACAATCAGGCCTGTTAAAGGCTTAATGACCGCACAGACTCGTGTGTTCGGCTCGTCCGTAACTGTACCACGATAAGTTGTGATCTCAGGAGGCGTTTGCACAGTGTACCCTCGACTCTGATACCACAAGCGAATGCGAAAATCTTCCGCCCTTATTGAGTATTTGTGCAGTACAACTTCCCTTTGCCGCCCATTAGCAGTTATGTTGACAACGAGGTTATCTGGCAGCTCCGCGCATAATCTGTCAGAAGCAAGGCCGCCGATGGCTATGATTAAAAACAAACCAATAATCCAGTTTTGCAGCAAGTATTTTTGCGCCATTCTTTTATTTCTACAGCACTTCTTCTGAGATTTAAATGCATATTCTTGAATTTCTCCTCAAAGATGATAGTATCAAATCTCAACATAGTTGTCAAAAGAAAAGGCTTAAAAAACAGGATTTTGCAGAACAAAACCAACAATAAAGTCACTTTCTGCTAACCTGCTGTATATCAACTGTCTCAGTTAACCCGCTTTACGGATTAATCTAATTCCGTGAAAATTGATGGCGTAAGCGTTTTTAGCCCGCAGGGAGCAGAAGAAGTGTGTCTTTATAAAATCGTATTTATAAATTATCAACCATCCCCTTGGTTCGCAAAGTGGTGATATTGAGGTTGGACAGCATATCTCGTCAATTTATATCTTTTATGCCTAAGGTTTCTAAGAACTTACGAAGGTTCTTTCTGAGGATATCGACATCAGCGGGGAAATCGTCCTGCAGTATTTTCCTCTGCTCACTGGGATCTTTTATCAAATCATATGCGAACGTCTCATTATCAGCCATCTGATAATACTTGTACCGAAGAGAACGCACAGCATAAGAATCCCGAACGGCTCCTCCCGTATACTCGACAAAGACATACTTATTAACTACTTCCGTCCGGCCCTCAATAAGAGGTTTTAAACTTTTACCCTGGCAGGTACCGGGAATGGTTATTTCAAGGTAATCCAGGATTGTTGGTAAAATATCCACCTGGCTGACGAGTGAATCTATAATTCTGCCTTTTGTCTGTATTTCAGGAATTGAAACAGCCAAAGGAATATGTATCAACTCCTCATAAACACCCTGATGGCTGGTATTCCCATGCTCATAGAACTGCTCGCCGTGGTCACCCAAAATTATGACGATAGAATTATCCAATACACCTCTATCTTTTAGAACTTTTAGCATTTCTCCCAAATCGCTATCAGTCTGCTTAACCTCGCCATCATATAGAGCAATGATATGGTTTATATTTTTCTGGCCCGGAGGATTGCTGAACAAAGGCTCGCGAGCTATTTGGGTGCCGTCAATTGGGCCATTGTACTCGGAGTCATATAGCTGATTATATGGCGAGGGCGGAAGATAGTCCCAATGATTATCGTAATAATGAATGAACATAAAGAACGGTTTATGGGTGTTATTTTGTACCCATCCAATGGCTGCATCGTTAATCAGAGCATTGGTTCTTTGGCTATTGATGTCGGGGTTTTCTTTATTGTCGAATCCTAAACTCCTAAGAATAATAGAAACGCTGTAATCATCGTAAATGTCAAAACCCTGAGCAAAACCGTGCTCCTGATCTAATCGAGGATTGCAGCAAAAAGCCACGCAATAGTATCCATTGTCTTTGAGTATTTCTGCTAATGTCTTATGCTCATCTCGCAAATCTTTGTTGATGTGAGTTGCCCCATGAAAACTCGGATAAAGCGAAGTGAATATTGACCCATGGGCCGGCATCATCCACCCAGACGTGGCAAAGGCATTGCTGAACAGGATGTTCTCTTTGCCAAAGTTATCGAAATTAGGTGTTGTTTCGCGCTCATAGCCCAGGCAAGTGACATGATCCGCCCTAAGAGTGCTGATTGTAATTAAGATCACATTACTGGATGGCCCCTGTACCTGAAATTCACTGCCATTTATACTTCCCAAGGCCGAACCCGTTATGATGAGAACGGTTGCAGTATTTAATAAAACTGCCCTCCAATTCATTCTTTTGCCACACATGCAAAAATCCTATTCCACCTCATTTACGGCTTTGAGTTTGACCAAAATCTTCTTTGCTTGAATCGCGGCCCCAGTCGAGGGGAATTTCTGAACAAGTTTAGTCAATAACTCATACGCATCTGTATAATTTTGACCAGCCAAAAAATCCGTGGCACGAGAGAGCAAGACAGGAGCCACCATAGGGTCATTGTCATACTGTTTCAGAATCTCATATTCCAAGGCGGCGACTCTCGCAACTTGATTGCGCGTTCGACGAAGCGCCCACCACTTAATGTACATTAGTCTTGCCTGGTACTCTTTGCATCTACTATCATCTAAAGCTCTGTTTATATCTGCCAATATCTCATTTATATTGTTACTTCTGGAAAGCGCATGATAATACAACCAGATAGCTTTGCCTGATTCCTTGTGGTTCGGGTAAGTCTCGAATATCTTATGAGCCTGGCCGGCTGCAAGTGGGTAATTGCCTGAATCCAGCCAGAGCTGAACCACCTCAAATCGTAAAGCTACAGCCTTGTCAGGTTCTTTATCTGTGACATAATCGATCGCTCTGTGCAGGCAATCAGCAGCTATATGAGGGCGTGATGTTCCACACTTCTTAGCGGCAGATATGTAGAAATCAGGTATTGAAAATGAGCTGTTTTGGAGCTGTGCCGATTTTTGAGCCAAACTCATGGCATGAAACGGGAAACCAAAGTGTAACAAACATGAATCTACGAATATGTCTAACTGTTCCGGTCCTCGCATCCACTTAGGGAAAACTTCAATGTTAATCGACTTTTTGTCGGATATATGCAGAAGCGGCAACACAAGGACATAGTTATGTGTCCCTTTGAAACTTGGCTCAGCAATTGCAAGGGCCTGCCCCGCCTTTGCTATTGTGCTTGTGAGAACTCTAAGCTTCACGTTATAGTATTGCCCAAGGAAAGACATTTCTTCATCCGTGAGCCCATCTATTTTAACTGGCTCGGAGAATAATCTGACGGATGTTTCATAAAAGCTTTTAGCAGGAGCAACTGAGAGTTGATTTCTTCCTGCAGTTGTGTTCTTTTTAAAGAGTTCATCGGCAACCGACAATATCCGCATATTTATAGCCTTCTTCAACTGCTGCTGCATTTGCTCAGCTAAGAATTGTGCTGCATCTAACTTGGATTTATAGGCCCTGAAACCTGTATCACCTTTATATTGCCGTTCCAGTTGTGCGAATATTCTATTGCCGGTTGACAATGCTTCTGAGTCATCCTGAATTTCGAGGGCTTTATGAAAAGCCGGGAAATCGATAACTTCGGCATCCGCTTGACCGGCCTCTACTATAGATGGCGTGAAACCAACGATAAGGAAAGCGAATAGCGACAACAATATGAAGAAAAACCCGAAATTCAAAATGTGGTCACCTTTCTTAGATCTCATTCTTAGGAACCTCCCTTTTAAGAATTTGTATACTTTCAGTGACAGATTCCACAAGTTCAGATATATGAGATTTGTTCGGATGGGTTTGCATACTGCTCAATACCCTCAACGCTTCTTTGTAATCAGCCAACTCTCCAATTATAATAGCATATTGAATTTTTGCATATTCTTGAATAGTTCCCGCAATAATTTTTTCCATGGATTTATTGTTAGCGTCTACGAAGTTTTTTGAAAATATCTTGGCAAATGTTTCTGCGGCTTTGTGTTTTTCACCAAGTGCGTCCAGAAGCCAAGCATAATGATACTGCAGCAAAACATCCCAACAGGTGTTTTGGTACTCTTTGCAAAGTCTATTGAGCTTATCAACAACAGGCTTTGCCGGAGTCCCGCCGTTTGAAGTTTTAAAGTATGTGATTAAACGCGCTGGGACGCCATAGCTGCCGTTAGGAAACTTAAGCGTTGCGGAGATGGTTTTCAGGAATTTAATACATTCTAATTCAAATCTGATAATTGGCGTTCGGCAATATTCCGGGTAGCGTTCAGTCAATGCCTCTACCAATTGTATGTATTTGTCAGTATCTCCTTCCCTTAAGTAAAGCTGAGATATTCTGTCGTTAGCTAATGGTGCATACCGCCTCGACAAATCTTTGTCTTTGCTTTGACGTAATGCATTTAGTAAACGACTGTACTCAGTGATGCTCTCGGTATAATCTTTTTGCAGTTCATAAATCTCGGCTCTGCTTAACAAAGCTGAGCACCAAAGTTTTATCATTTCTGAATTTTGAGTATACTCATCGTCAACAGACAGGTACTGTTTTAAAAGATTAGCCATTTGGTTAAAAGCCTCAAGGGCTTCCTTGTTTTCTGCTTCCAATCTTGATATCTGCCCAATCATGTTCAAACTGCATGCTCGGGTAAACTCTGGACACTCAGGATCGTAAGCAATTTGTATGAAACCGTCCCTTGATACTCTCATAAAACCAGCTTTGAAATATATAACTCCTATTCTGTATCTGATTCTGAAAGCCAAATAATTATCTTCGCAATTTACTAAGGCCCTCTCAAGATCAGCGACTACCGACCTGGCTTCAGCAGGTTCAATAACAGGAGGTAATCTATATGAGGCGATGAGTACTTCGGCCGGAACTCGGGTATTGGCGAGAGATTCTCTCTCTACTACTACCGTAGTCGCGATAATTAAGCTCAGATAAAATATCAGGTTAAAACTGCCGTTTTTTGGGATATCCATCTCTTGTCCTTATAGAGTTAAAGGTTGTAACATCGATATGGCTCTTTTGTTTATTGCTGTCTGACTTATCAGCCAATCCGCCTGAAGGAAAAACCAGAAACCATTGAAAATCAGCTGAACCCGTGGTTTTGGTCAGTACGGCCTCCCACAGGTTTTCCCAGGAACCGCCACGCTCTGGCAGGTCGTATGTAACCGATTCGAACTGCCACAAGCCGTAAGAATATTCCCACTGCCAACCGTTAAATATAGTCAGCGGCACACTTTGTTCATGATAAAACGCCGCGTATTCGGCCAGGAGCCTGGCGACCCCCTCAGGGCAAAGCTCAGTTTTAGTATGATGTACGTTTGCTGGCAACATACACGAAAATGAGCAATTTTTCTCGGGACGGCAGGACTCGTTAATTAAAGGTCCTGTTTTAACTGCAGGAATCCATACGCTTACGTTTTCTAACTCGAATGGCTCTAATACAAAGGTTTCCATTGGTGGTAGCTGCTGAGTGACGGTCACTGAATGATTGTCATCCGACAAAACTATGATGGCATTGAAAAGCGAAACGACCAAACAATACTTTGCGATCTTGTATATCATTGATACCTTTTTCATAATCTAATGCGTCGAAAATGCCCCTCTCGACTTTGCTTTTTTCATACATATATTATTCACAAGAACAGTGACAGGCAGCAAAGCCGCCATAAAGAGCAATAATGAAAATAAATGGCCACACACTTGCCGGATGGGAGTCCCCATTAGAAGACATTTCCTCATCGCCTCAAGCGAATGAGTAAGCGGCAGACAAAACGCAATCAGACGAAGCCAATTCGGCAATATTGCAACGGGAAACAATGTTCCGGCGAGAAGGCTCGACACACTTGAGAAAATCCAGTTGACAGGATCCCCTCTTTTAATAAGTATTAATATGCTGCAAGATATTATACCAAGCATCAAGAATATCGGAATGGTCATAATCATGGTAACTGTCGCACCCAACCAGTTCGCGTTATTAAATCTCATTCCAAAGAAAACCATTCCAATAAGAAAATATAATATGACGCGGATGGTCTCGAAAATAAATGGCCACAAGGCAGTACAAAGAAGCAGCCATCTATATTTCATCGGACCGGCACACATGGCTTCCAATGTGCCCTGATTCATTATCTGTCTTATATCATTCGTTATAGTTACAAGTCCCGTCTTTAAGTAACTGGCCACGGCTAAACCTACCAAGGCAAACGAAAAGTAATCTGCTCCATAGGCTTCGAGCAGCGGCGATTTGCCCGAATCGTCCAGCATTTTCCCAATGAAGTATATGACAGCGATACTAAAAAAAACCTGTGAGAACTGAAATATGAACTGAAATTTATAACTTATGGCGATAGCCATGTCTTTTCTAACAAATCCGACCGCCCTGTTCATTCCACCAATAAGCCTGTAGAGATGTTGGCCTTTTAATCTTTCACATTCACTCAACGCATTCGATGACCTCATTTTGCACCCTGTGTTATCAGCAAAGAGATTGTATTATGAAACGTTTTACTTCTCCACTTAACTTCCTATTTCTATGAAAGGTGGCTCTATAGTTACATTTGTTTTTCTATCATTAACAGGGCCGAAATATTTCACACAACCCTTATTAATGACAAGCACTTTATCGCAGACTTCGTTTATCTCCTCAAATCGGTGTGTACTCCACACCCCCCCACAGCCACTCCTGCTCGAAACATATTCCCTTATCAGAGATTTTACACTTTGAGCTGAATCTGAATCCAGGCTGTTGGTAACCTCATCGAGCAACAATAAACCTGGCTGATGGATCAAAGCTCTTACAAGAGCAAACTTTTTTCGAATCCCGGCTGAATAGTCCCGAACCAACTGGTTGGCCTTTCCCGAAAGAGCAAACATATCTACCATTGCTCTAATTCTCTTTGAAGCTTCTAATCCAGATACCCCATAAAGGCGCGAAAAAAATTCCAGATTTTGTTTACCAGTAAGTCGCCAGAAAAAACTTCGCTCATCACTGGAAACATACCCAATCCTGCTCCTGAGATAATATTTTTTCCCGTTTAATCTATGTCCGAAGAGCGATACCCAGCCACTATCCGGTTCTAACAGATCAGCAAGTATCCGAATTAATGTAGTTTTCCCGGCCCCGTTTGGCCCAACAATACCCAGAATTTCTCCTGACTTGATACTGAAACTGACCCCTTTAAGGGCACAAATCATCTTCTTGGCGGCAAACGGATCAAAGACCCGCTCATAGAGAGGACGATCTATTACAAAATATTTCTGTATATCCCGGGCTTCTACGATAACAGATCCCATTTTTATTCTTTCCTATTCCGTCATGTTCTTGATGCGAATCAAGTACGAGTTGGCTCTGCTCGCATACTCGTTTTGGGGAAAATCCTTAACCACAAGATTAAATGCTTCTGTGGCTTCATAGAATTTTCCCTGGAGCATATAACAATATCCTATAAAGAAATTTGCCTCGGCCCCTTGATCTGCATTCGGATGTTCAACTATTAGCGTAAGGAACGTATCTACTGCCCGATCAACATCTCCCAGATGTACGTAAGCTTGTCCCTTCAACATAGTTGCTTTGCATACAAGACCTTTGTTGGTGGCTTTATTATCTTTGATAAAACTATCTATCTCGTTGATAGCACTATCATACTGGCCATCGCTGAAGAGGCATTCACACACCTTGAGCTCGTAAATGGTTTTTCTCTGATTGGGACCACAATTGCTGACAATGTTCCGGTATATTTCGGCGGCTTTTCCAAAATCCTGCTGGGCTATATACTTTCCGGCGATTTCTTCATGTCTGCTAAAAAAGTATGTCGTTAATTCCGGTCTATCTCGACAATATTCTTCAAACTTTACAGCCCATACTCCGTCTTCCTTAAGGCTCTTGCCTATGACTTTGGCGTAGAGATAAGCTCGCCGTCCTGGGGATTCAACAGTAGAAAACACGCCGTTAAGAAATAGACGAAAAGCGTTCCAGTTCCCGTGTGATTCGAATTGTTTGGTAATATGGTGAATATTGTAAGAAGGGACATTCGTATTGCGCACAAATTGCTCGACGACATTGACATAATCTTTAGCCGGAATATTCTTAAATAGCCACAGAAGAGCTGCGGGGACATAATTAGTTCGATATAAGACTCGTGATACCGACTGTTTATACGCCGCAATAACATCCTGCTTCGGTAGACCCGCAGCCTCCCTGGCTTTTGCCAGTATAAAATACACATCAGAAGACAATTGTTTATCGCTGGGTCCCATACTATTTAAATTGTTCACTTTCCATTGCCTGTATTCAGTAATCTTCTTTTCAAGAAAGGCAACCGCTTCTTGGGGTTCGAGCTTTTTGACCATGGCCTCAGCTTCTTGAACCAATTTGGCCATATAACCCTTTGGAATGAATGAAGCACCGCCCAGTTTATATAGCCTGGCGATCTCTTTTTCGCTAAGGGCATTGTCAAAGATGGCTACGTCATCTATCCAACCCCTGAAATTCCTTGCCCTTTTTTCAGTGTTCGCATCTCGCCCTATGCATACATTATGCTTCCTGTTTGCTATTTTGCCGGAAGCCATAAGGGACTTGTCTAAGATTCCATCTATATACAAGTAAATCTTAGAACCATCATAAACTCCGGCGATGTGGTGCCATTGGTCATCGTTTACATTGACGTTTCCCTCGACTCCGCGATTATTGACAGCCTCCTCGTTGTTTAACGTCACGCCATTGCATTGAAACGCAAGAGTGTTTGTATTCATTGCCCTTACAAGTTTCCAGGTTCCTTTACTAACTATTGCTTGTCTTGGCTGGTCGAAAGCCTTAACTTTTATCCAGCACGCGACCGTCATAGCATCTGCAAAGTGAAATTGTGATTCGTTGGGAAGTACTACGTAATCGTCACCATCAAACAGAAATGCCCCGCCTATACGTCCGGTCTCCCAGTTCGGATTGCCAACGAGTTTGCCGTGGTGGTCGTTGCAGCTATCGTTGGCGATCCCAAAGTCAAACTCCCAGAGTCCGACCATATCTGCATTCGATACACTCGTGACTACGTTTATTATTGATATCACAAACAAAACGATTAGCTTTTCATATTTCCATTTCACCTTCTGTCTTCCCACCAAAAAACATTATTTAGCGATTTATGATTCTGGTTGTGCATCTATCGATGCATTTGCGACTCCAAAATATTTGAGTATTGACACATAAAACTCTATTCTGTCATTTTTTTGATTCTTGCCAGGCATAGACGCGATTTGATTGCATATGAATTGTCGGGAAAATCCCTTTCTACCTGGCTTAATATTTTTTCTGCTTCCTTAAGCTTGCCCTGTTTCATAATGCAATAACCAATTAAGAAATTTGCCTCCGGTGTTTGTTTTGCCTCCGGATAGTCAATCATCAACTCCAGAAAAGTGTCGGACGCGAGATCCATTTGATCAAGTTGTATGTGGACACGTCCCTTCAGTAGTATTGCCTGTTGTATTAAGACTTTGTTGCCGGCTTTATTGTTCTCGATGAAATTATTCAGTTCGGAAAGGGCTATCGAGTATTGTCCACTTTCGAAAAGACATTTACATAACTTAAATTCATAATCGCTTTTGTCCTGAGCAGAACCACATTGATTCAATATCTCCCGGTATATTCCAGCTGCTTTTCGGAATTTATTCTGTTCTGCTCTTCTTTGGGCTTGTTTTTCAAGCGTTCCAAGAACATACGGTTTTAATTCCGGCTTGCTTCGACAATATTCTGAAAACCGGCTGGCCCACAATCCATCATCTTTTAGTGTATTGGCTATGGCTGTAGCATAGGAAGTTGTATCTTTGACTTCAGAGAACACAGCATCAAGAAAAAACTGAAATGAAGTCCAGTTCTCATTCAATTCAAAATCTTCGACAACACGACAGATTTGATCGAGTGAGGTATTGCTGTTGCGCACACATTTCCTGACAACATCAACATAATCATCGGTGGGTATTTTTTCAAAGAGCCACAATAAAGCGGGAACGTAATTGGGCCCGTACACCAGTTTTGTCACTGACTGTTTATATGCGGCAATTATCCGCTGGATTGGTTCACCGGCAGCTTCTCGAGCTTTTGCCAACAGAAAATGCATTTCATAATACAAAGATTCGCTGGATAATCCGACAACATCCGGATTTTTCTCTCTAAGCCGTTCATAATCAGATATCTTCTTTTCAAGGAAAGCTGCCACTTCTTGAGGGGTCTTTTTTTCAATCATTGCTTTGGTTTCTCGCGATGCTCTAAGCAATGGCAGAAGCGTTCGTGACGACGTGGGAAAGTAATGGCTATACAATATCGCAACATCGTCGGCATTGAGCGCATTGTTGAAAATGCGGATTTCATCCATAATCCCATCGAAATAATTCTTGCCACCTCCACCGAGTTCCATGGGACCTATATATGGTGTGCCGGCGCCAAATGCTCTCTCTTCTTTGTCCAACAACCCGTTAATGTAAATACTTGCAACGTCCGTGGAAGCCTCATATGTGGCCACCAAATGGCACCATTGGTTTTTGACTAAGAGGGTATTTGAGATTATCCTTTTTGCAGAACGAGTACTATTTACACGATGTACATTAAAACTGAGCTTGGTGTTACCACGTGTCAAACTGATACGTACGGAAGAAGAATTTTTAGTGTCGTTACGCATCACAGGCCTGATACTGTCGGCCACCGAGTCGTACCGAAGCCACAGAGCGAGTGAAAAGCTCCCTTCCACAATTTTGGCATCATAGTCAATGGAATCATCCAAGCCGTCGAACTTAAGTGCACTGCCCGCGCGCCCAACCACCCGGACAGGATTCCCTTTTAGCATCCCGCTATTGCCGTTGCCGGATGAGTCAGCAGTTGCGTCACCACTGGTCTCGTCCAGCTTCCAGTGCAGCACCATATCGGCATTTGCCACACCAACAGCCAGTTCTATGGCCGATACAACAACTAAAACTATTAACTTCAGTTTCTCTTTCATCTTCTGCTTCTTTCGTGAGATTTGGAAATAATATTTTTAATGTAATAGTAGGCCTTACGTACTAATACATTTTGAACTTAAGATTTTTTAACTGGTCATCAACATCAACTCCCGAATGTTTGTTTAAATATTCTTTAAGCATTGGTAAAAGATACTTCTGGTCAACTATATCATAATCATTAACGACTAAACCCATACGCTCGCCATTAAGACATTTTTCGGGCAACGCAACAGTATAGAAGGTGTCGTCCACCAATTCGTTAATTATTAAAGTTGTCTCGTCGCTTTCTCCGGGAATTTTAACGAAACTTATCCCATCGATAACTGGTGAATTCACTTCTCTCTTGGAAATGTCCCTGAATGGCACTGTCAAGAGTTCTCTGAGCGATTTGCCATCCACTCTTATTTTTGTGAACCAAACATTTCTGAAAGTATTGAATAATTCGCGATATGTAATTTGACCAACAGGTACCGAATCGTTAAATATGAAAACATCCTCACAAACCACCACGTCAACTTCTAACTGCTTCCTTACAGTCCGTGCAACCCATTGGCACCATCGCCATTTGGGGTGTTTTTTATTCACTGTAATCAATACCCGATCCCATCCACCATGCCAATCCCATACAGTATTGAATTTTTCAATTATGTGCCATCTGATGCTGTCCGTATCAGTAATCTCAAATATGCCCACATCAGCCTGCCGTATCGATTTCATTTGAGAATAGGCGTTAAAAATATTTGATATTGCTTTTGAGGATGTGCCGGAAAAGACTACCACATATTTCTGAATATTAATTGGATTTGGGTAAACAAGGACAAATCCCATATCTTGTCCATCATAATTTTTGCCCCCGGCAGTAATCCGGCCTTTTTCAATACGAACCGGCAATCGACTATATATTTTTGAAAGCCACAGATTTGACTTAGCCGTACCGACAAGAATTAAGTTATGGCTATCGACCAAATCCTCCGGCATGTTTATATCTGTAAAGCATGGCCCACCACCTGCTAACGACTTAGCAATTTTTTTACTAACTTCCGAAAATTCCTTATCTTCACCGCTCACTCCCCAGACAACTGCAAAAGGATCTGTAAAAGCATCCCAAACAGGCCCATGGAGACTATCGTTCTTAAGATAGGCCGCATCAATTTGTTTTTTGCTTTTCTTCGTAAAGATCCGATCTGTGAAAAAACCCAAACTTTTCCCATTTTCGATAACCTCAACAGGCTTTTTCAAGTCCAGCGGTGCCTGCACGAGGTTGAGGCTGTATGCATCGACATTTATTGTCTCCGCAAAGACTGTTTGGCCTTCAACAGAAACATCTATCATTCCATTCAAATTTTCGTCTTCTCGCCCTTCAATTTTCACCCAATAAGCCTTTGGATTACCAAGTGATTCGATCGTATATAATACCCTTCGAGGATTTTCCTCTCTAACCGCTTCTGGTATTGGTGTTCCGCGAGCCTGGGCTATGTCCTGAGTAATGCTATGCTTCAAATATCTGCAGCCGCGATATTGAAAACATTTCACTGCATAATTATAAAAGCCAATAAAAGGATCCTCGTTATGTCCGCCTTTGACAAAAACCAAGGGTAAATTCAACGCATTCCCTGCCAAATAGCGATAACTATTGCCTAATGCCACACTACATTCAGCCCACTGGTCCGGATAGTTTAGAGCTAAAGCCATTGCATCAACACCGTTACGACAATTACCACTAACATATTTCCTATCCTGATCAATGTTGAGTTTCTGCTCGATTATCTCCATCAATGTTGTATAATCCTTCCACCTGATATCCTTATAGGAAATGGTATGCCACCACAGGTCAATTAAGCCGGAACGAGAAGAGTAATTATTTTTAGCAGCCAATCGCCTTATATCTGTATGCACAAATACAGGCCAGGCCTTCGAGCTCGCATAGTTAGCTGGAACAAAAATAACAAATTCCTCAATAGGACTCCCTTCAAAACGCTTGAGTCGTATCTTATTGAGCCCAACAACCAAATCAGGGCACTTGCCTGCATCATAATCCTGCTTACTGCTCACCGCCTCGCTTAATGCTTTTAAGACCTCCTCTGATAAAACGGATGCCTCGCTTATCAATTCCATAACATGGTCACAGTGCGATACTGATATAGACGAACGAATTAATTGATCGTCAGGATTAGTTTCAATCTCTTCTTTTAATTCACGACAAAAGGCCAGGACATCCTTTTTCCAGTTATCTGAAACAATAACATATACTTCTACCTGGCTTTTCCGGCCATCTTGAACCCCAACAGCAAACCTTAGTCTGTACAAGCCCTCTTTTCCAATCCCGCTATCCACCTTCATTTCATTAGAAGATGCTGCCATTGCTACAACTTTTCCGATATCGAGCCATGAGCCTCCTGCAAATTCAGCGATACTGATCTTAATCTCTCGCAACGAGCTGTCGTTAGGAATCTCTTGCGGCAATTTGATGCTTATAGGCTTATTTGGTCGATGAGCATAGTGATGAATGCAATTCGTGTTGATAATTGAGGCAATAATATCCACCTGAAAATTACTATCGAGTAAATCTATATTTTCGCAAAACCGCCCACCAGCGACTATCTCCTTGGCTATTGTTTGCCATGGCAGTAAATAGGCCCTTTCACCCCAAGATTGTGTATCAACTCCAAATCCGACACTCTGCAACATCGGCCATACAAGTATAAATAACACGCTGCTTCTCATTCTTTACCTCTTGTTTTTCGCTTTATTGTCCAAATATCTCGAGAAACTGCTCTAAAAGAGGTAGGCCTACGGCCCCCAACTAAGACATTTTTCAATATTTTTTTCTCTCGAAACATGAAGATTGGGTTCAACCTGCCTAATAATTCAAACGCTGTTAACCTAACAGAAATATGGAGGTCATTATGAATCATCATGAAAATTGTCTTTATCATTTACCGGTCATTCAAAAAACTAAGATTTTTCTATTTTCTGAAAAAATTGATAATTTCATCCTGTATAAACACTTACACGCATTCAGAGTGAATAGCCAAGCAAGCTTATAGAGCTTTCCGTTTTTCCATCTTGACGGAAAATACCTTTGCCTGTATATTTATAATATCCACGTTATATTGTTTTTATATTTGAAGCGAAGCTGCTCTGTTAAATGTTGACTATGCTATTTTAGGTTTTTGGAATGGCTTGAATGTTTAATGCTGATAAAAGCACCATCTTTAGAGGGAGTAACAGAGCGGAAATCCACAAAAGAGTAGGATTAGCAGCGGAAGTCTTTGAAAGATATGGTGATGAAATTCGCTCTATAATTCATTTTAAAATTAAAGACAAATCAAGAACAGATGATATTTTCCAGGATTTTTTTGTGTCCATCGTACAAAAACCAATTCCTCAAGACATCGAAGACATTAGAGCATATCTTTACAAGGCTGTTACAAATGATGTTATTGACTTCTCACGTCGAACAAAAAGTCAACAAGATCGCATTCAGAAGTATGCTGAATGCCGTAAATATTGTATAATACAGGACGAACCCCAAAACATTGTTATACAGACTGAAGAGTCTGAGAAAATGTTCCAGCTAATTGAAAGTCGATTACCCAAACGAGAAGCTGAAGTCGTCATCCACAGGTACGGTCAAGACCACAATACTTCTGATACGGCAGATAGAATGAAAATAAACGCCAGAAGTGTTTCTCGATATCTTTCTATAGCCCTAAAGAAAATGCGTCAATTTGTCCCTGAAGATGGGAGTGATATCTGATGATCTCTCAGAATCCCGAATCAAATTGTACTAATGCCCAGTTATACTACTATGATTTCCTAAGCGAGGAAACCAGAGGAGGTATTCCTGAAAATGCCTTGAAACACATAATCCAATGCCAAAACTGCAAGGTTGAGATAGACAGATTACAAGTTCTATATGCTCGCTTAGACGAAAGAATCGAAAATGAGCAGAGCCGGAAAAATTCAGCTATCACCACCCTTCTCAAACTTCATTTTTCCTACATAGGCGAACCAGTAAAATGTAATACGGTGAAACCATTTCTCGCCAGTTTGGCCGATCCGGCTTTACAGATACGGGTATCAACCCCCATAACTATGCACCTAAATGAATGCCAAGCCTGCAGCGATGACCTTCTAAGCCTGCGGGATTTGCACCTGACTCATAAACAGCTATGCCGGTTAGGCCAGCTTCTGGCAGAAAAGCCAATTGTAGAAGCCGGGAGCTGTTCACAAGCACAGGCTGCAATTTCCAGCGTTGTTTCGATGGATTTCTGTGAAACGAATACGCAAACTCTGAAACACCTATGCACCTGTCCAGATTGCCGGAAACAGATATATCTAAACAGGGAAGAGGCATATGAGAAATTGCTGATTAACGAAATGCCTCAAAAAGAATTCCCATGTGAAAAGGTCTCTACCACCGATATATATGATTACTGTTTGCCTTACGGTATTGACCCGGCTGATGATCAATATGCTGAATTCCGCGAATCCCTTACCTCACATCTGCACAATTGCCCAACATGCTTAGCCAAGATGCAGAGTTTACATAACACGATTTATAGTATTGCCGAGCGGCCTAACTCTAAAGTTGTTACATGTTCTACGCTTCAGGAGCAATTCGACGAGGGCGTTGAAAGCCAAGCCAACGGCATATACGCAGATGGGCCAATAAATGTGCAAGTATTTAATCAAGAAGAGCTTACAGATACTTCTCACACTGAAACTTTGCCTGTTGCATTTACAAAAAGACCAAAACAAAAAGCCTTGGCACTGAATCTGAAACAGTATATTAAGCCGACAATTGCCGCCGCCGCCGTGATTCTGATAGCTTTTGCTCTTTTCTTTAGCACACCGGCTGCAAAAGCCGTTGACCTCAGCCAAATCTACGAAGCCCTTGAAAAAGTCAAGAACGTCTGTATCTCAAGATTCCTTCAGAACGAGACAGAACCAATACAAAAACTGTGGGTATCGCAAACCTTAAATAAGAGGTTAATCAGCACTGCTGGACAGTACACTTTGTGGGATTTTGTCACTGGCGAGAAGAAAACAAAATTTTCAGATACAAGAGCTATCCAGATAGATTCCATTTCTCCGGAAGCTGTTACCAAAGGCAAAGAATCTGTTAAGGATTCTCTCGGCCTGCTGCCATTTTCGGATATATCAGCAGCAACAAAGGATTCCCAGTGGAATCGCGTGGACGATAAGGGTGTAGCTGCCACTGTTCCCGGCACCGAAGTCTATGATCTAACCTGGAGTAAGACAGCAACTCCTACAGTTATTGAATATTATAAGTGGCGTGCATTTATCGACATACAAACAAATTTGCCGGGGAGGATAGAGTGGTATAGTAAAACAGACGCTGACGGAGAATATGAACTGCGATCTATAAACACGGTTTCATATCCCACGGATGATGAAATCAAAGCCGTCATCCAGAGCACATTCGAATAGTTTTGCTTCCGTTTATCTACACGCCGATATTGAAGAGCTCGTCCAGCTACCATAACCGATGCAAGTCTTTCCGGTATAGTCATCAGGATCTACTATGCACGGCTCAGATACGCTACCGACCAATCCCCCTTCGGAGCAACTGCCGCTTGTGGAAGCTTCACAGCCGTATCTATCATAGTAAATTGTATTATCGCCGCCACAGGTACCAAACGGACCCGGGTCAGGACAAGGGGAATCACCACCGGCCTGGATCAAATCTGTACAGCTTTGGCACTCGGCCGCACCTATTAATTCACGGAGCCGGGCATTATCAATTCTTGCAAAATAACCTTTCATCGCTATCGGCCCATTAGCTATTACCAAAGCTGTTCCATCCCAGATTGTGCTGAAATAATCAGTTCTGTTACGATAGTAAAACCTGTTATCGTCTAAATCTATTAACCGCACATATTTATCGTCAATATTCCCAAGCACAAGGTAATGATTATCCATTGGTAAATACAGGATGACCTGGCAATCGCCCAACGTCTTTAATGTTTCCAAATCGGTTTTAGCCGCTATACTGTTGAATCCCAGACGCTCAACAAATTGCTGCATTTCGAACATAGTCGTTCCCTTTGCCGGACCATGAACAAGTTTACCCAGGTCTTCCCACGAGGGACTGATGCCCAATTTCCCACAGACATATTTAAGGGAAACAGTAGCACAGTTCTGGTTTTGCAATTCTGTTGAAAACGCCATCTCCAGCCTTTTCTGTAGAATTTCATCAATATCGATGTCTCTTGCTGACGGCTCCTGGGGGGGGAGATACCGAAATTGTAAGGGCTTAGTACCGAAACGGTAATCTTCTATGAGAGCATCGAATTGATACTCTACACCAAAGCTTCCAGGTTCCGGTGTTCCGATGTCTATGGAGATGAAATTCCAGATATCGATTGCTTTTAGTATGGGTGGGTTCATCGTAGTATCATATTGCTCTATTGTAATATCTCTAGGGTACCAATTGTCACCTAACATTTTGTAATCGCTATAGTTGCGAACTGTCATATATGTGTTTTCCACAGTTGTTGAGTAGAGTGATACAGTGTAGTTCTTCTCGGGATCGAGTATGAAAGTATCGTGTTTATCGCCGTCGATGACCGTCAGGTGTATTTCTATTCGGCCATTGGATTGGACTTCACTTGCAGAATATTGGGCATTGCTAAGGTTCTCGTAGCTATATCGACCATACCCCCAGGGGATAATCCCAGCGGTTAAAGGTCCGTTGACTCCACTGGGGGCGCCCCTTATAATTGCATGGTTGCCGGGCCTGAAATAAGTAGTGTATTTTTCGCCATCCCAGGCAAACACACGTTTTTGGTTCCAATTAAGGTCAAACTCCTCAGTTAAGAAGTTTCCCGCTAATTCTACTGGAGGCTGTAAGGAATCTGTGCGAGAATCAACCTGAATTTCCCAATAAAATCTGCTCCCATCGAACCTTACGATTACACTCGAACTCATAGAGTATTCGTTTGATAGTTTGTAGCGAACATTGAAGGGAATCGCTTCGAGCTTCATCTGCTGGAGTTCTTTGGTAAGTTCTAATTTATTCGGATTTTCCAAATACGCTTGAACTTCATTGTTGATTCTGTAGCTTATTTCTTGCGCATCCGTTATTTTGGTTTTTTTCTGTTCTTGATGCCTTGCTGTGATCGTACCTGAAGAAATCCACGTTTTTTTAGGCTGTTTAGTCAGAATTTCAAAAATCTGTAAGATCTCTACCTTCTCCAGAGGCCTATCCGCAACAACTACCCCACTAAAAGATACTGAAATTAGTAATACAAAAATTTTTATTCGCATGATTCTGCTCTCCTTTCTAACAAACAAATGACCTCCTGAATTATCCAATAAAAGCCC
>Ga0307378_10001354_pt1 | contig 40090 bp, 64 predicted proteins | sample UN1MG_FD_202238 | JGI IMG/M metagenome (GOLD analysis project Ga0307378, IMG submission 202238) | Soil microbial communities from Risofladan, Vaasa, Finland - UN-1 | ecosystem: Environmental > Terrestrial > Soil > Coastal area > Acid sulfate soil | place: Finland: Risofladan, Vaasa | collected...
CATGGAGGCACGAGTCCGAGAGGAGGGACGCCATGACCAGGGATGAGGCGCTAGAGAGTGGAACAGCCAAACTTGAGGCTATCGCGGAATGTTGTCGTAAGGCATATGAGAACGGCTACAATGCCGCCCTCTCTTCCTGTGCCTGTGGGAAGCCGCTATACCAAGCTATTTGCCCCCTTGCGATCTCCTATGCTAACGGAACATTTAACGGGCTACTCCGTATAGAACTCTCAGGGGAGATATTGCAAGGGCGGAAGCAGGTTCGTGTCCTCTTCTTTCCCCTGCCCGCAGAGAAGCCGGCATAGCCGTGGCCTGGGTTCCAGTTGATCAATCGCTACGGAACCATCGCAAGCTCCTAGTCCTAGCTTCTGAGCTAGGCGTGAGCCAGGCCGCCGCAGCAGGGCATCTGGTCTTTTTCTGGTTATGGTGCTTGGACAACGCGCCGGACGGGATAATCAAACAGTACGCAACTGCGGACAAACGTACCAGTAACACCCAAGTTGCTGGTACCGACCGTGCAAGCAAGTGTAACAGCGACACAAAAGTTGGTGGTACCGATGCTGCAAAAAAGTGTAAAAGCAACAGCAGGGTTATATCTACCAATTCTGCGGGCAAACCTAAAGGTAATACACGAGTTATTGCTACAGACGGTGCAACGAAGTGTATAGGAAGCATACGACTTATTGCTACGGCCTGTGCATGGAGGCGTAACCCCGACAAGCTAGTTAGCGCCCTGTTATCCGCAGGTTTCCTTGAGAAGCACGGACGCGGGGGCCGTCTCCGTATACACGATTGGTCGGAATATGGGGGAAAGCTGTTACGGGCACGTGACCTTCACAGAGAGGTCGTGAGACGGTCACGTGACGGTCTAGAGAAGAGTAGATCAGATCAGAGTAGAGAAGAGGAGAGTAGAAGTACCCCCCTTAAGCCCCCCCAAGGGGGGGCAAGGAGAAGAAGACGAAACCAAGATGATCGCAGCCCTCTATCGGGGAAGCACAGGGAAAAAGTGAACCACTGATGATAGCTACCCGGCGGCGAGACTGACGAAGGGGGAAGGGGAATGAAGATAAAGAGTAAAAGCTATCATGTCAACCTGGAGGGATGCCTTGATCACCCTGAAGGCTGCTACCTGCGCGTTTCGGAGAAAGGCTCCCTGATCGTAGCCGATTTCAATAGTGAGGGAACGCTGGTGGGGCTCGAAGTTCTGGGAGGGCTCAAATCGCTCATTGCCTCACGGGTTGTTTGTGATAAGGGGGAAGGGTGAAGTTCCGTGACGGCCAGAAGGTGCGGGTCAGCAAGGTGGGCCGCGACGGGGACCAGCGTCACGTGGGGCAGTGCGGCGAAGTAATGACGGCCACGATCTACGGCTACTTAATCAGGCTCCAGTTGACCAATGATGACGCCATATTCTTCGAGTCCGAGCTGGAGGCGGTGTGAAGCCCTACCAGGAGAATGAGCGTGGCGAGTTCGGGGGCTCAGCCTGGCGGTATAACTGCGGCAACTGCAAGGAATCGAGGAACCGATTAGGTGGCCGAGACTGTGAGATGTTGCGCTGCTCGGTGTTCGCCCTCGATGTGCTGGGCTATGACAAGGCATGTCCATCTTGGGAGCCGAGGAAGATGGCCGGGGCCCGACGTGTGGGGGCCGAGCAGGTGATGCTGCTGTGAAGCCTTCAGCGGTCGTCCAGGTGTGCATCCACCACTGGAAGATCCCTGAGGCCAACGGGAAGACGAGCGTGGGCGTCTGCCTGAAGTGCGGCGACCAGCGCGAATTTCGCAACTCGGAGCCGGACGCCCATGACCGCGCCATCCAGCGACTGCGGGGCGTGAAGGGCGTGGGGAGGCTGCGCCAGGGAGGGGCCGCCCGAATCTCCGAGCGGCCACCAGGGTGGACCCAGGGTGACTAGCGCTTCGGCAGCGCGTCCTGCCCCGAGGAGGGGCATGGTAGAATGGACGAGAAGCCCGAGCGCCTGACTGACCACAAGGCCCCGGTGCTGGCCTACATCAGCCCGGCGCAGCGGAATCTGCTCCTCTTCTTTCGTGAGGACATGCCCTTTGGCAAGGCGGTTGTCGTCTCAACAGATGATGGGGAGCCGACGATGATCAAAAAGCCTCTAGCGACGGTGAAGCTAGGAGGGTAGGGTGCCTCATTACGAGATTCGCAAGCGGGAATGGCCTTCGCAGTTTCCGCCACTGAAGCGCCCGTGGGGCCTCTATCGGGACGGCGTGATCATAGGGATGTATGAGACGAAAGAGGACGCGGAAGCCGCGAAGCCGCCTGACCCGGCGGTGTGTGGAGGGTAGGGAGATGGGAAGCGTAACGATGAGAGGATTCATCGTCTTGCGGAACTGTCCACCAGGGGCCGAGAGCCTAGAGGGTCGTTGGTATGAGGTAGCTCGGGCAATGATATATGCAGGCCAACTCAGCGGTGGCGAGGGGGCTGTTACCTTTGGACGTACCCGCCGTTATGAGACGCGAGAGGATGGGGAGCGGGCAGAGGTGTTTGAGCCGTGCGAGAAGGACTGATGGACGACGTTATCTACGTGGACGCTATAGGCACAGCAGAGACAACTATCATAGCAGGCATCGGGACGCCTTGGGAGGACGAACCATGCGGCCACTGTTGGGTTCAGGGATTCGGCGACAAGGTAGCGGTGTGTATGCTGTGCTGGGCGACGAAGAACACCGAGGCAGGTGGCCTTGTTGACGCTGTGAGCAAATCTGCAAGGGCAGCTACTGAGTGGAGGCCATAAGATGCACATACGATGTAGCAAGTGTCCCTGGATGATGCACACAGGGCCAGACTCAACGAGCCTGGCTGAGTGGCTCCTGCAATGCCATCACTGGGAGATGCACGAGGGTAAAGAGCCGGAGGTCGCAGTGAAGCTGGGGTGGATGAACACACCGTTAGTGCTCTCTCCGGGTGCCCGCTTTGCTGGTGTGATAGGAGATGTGGTGCTGCACGAGGTGGCGCTCACGTCGGAGGCCCCTCACATAGATAAGGATTCTTACTCTACATATCCTGGGTGAGCCATCAACTTGACATCCTCGCCAATCCTGTTAGACTAAAGGCGTAGACGCATAACCAAATAACCTCGATCCGAACGGAGCAACCGAAGGGTCGCTAGCCTGAGAGGGCGGCGGCCCTTTTTGTTTGGGGGCGACATGGACGCAGCGGCTGACAACTACACCGACTCCAGCGCTTGTTACGGCGGGCACGTCTGGACGTGGGCGGGGGAAATCCCTGACTGGCCCTATGACGGGATGCCCTGTAGCTGCGGAGCCGTCAAGTACGACAAGCGGCAGGCGCTGAGAGACGAGATCGCTGAGCTACAGCGCCAGTTGGAGGAGTTGGGGGTTCCGGTGTAATGGACCTCATTCTTGTCTGTGCCTACTGCCCCGAGCCACTACGGGTAACCTCAGCTCACGATGGCCCCAAGTTCGTCCGTTGTTCCGCATGTGGCAACAGCAACAAGGTCGTCCAGCGCAAGGGTGCCTGGATGACGGAGAGGGTTCTGAACAAGGGGTAATGTTATGAGCGAGACTACGGAAGCCCTAGTTTCACAACTGGAGTCTATACGGCTTGAACTTCGGGCCAACTTCCACCTGACAATAGCAGCGATTGGTGCGCTTGGGGGACGCGAGATGGCCCAGGAAGCTCAGGAGGGCATTTCGGCTCTTGTCAAAGAGAGTGATCTGCTGGCGGAGAAGGCAAGGCGCTTGGCAAAGGGGATGTGATGGCCCGACCTGACAAGCTAACCCCTGAGCGAATGGACCGCATCGTGACGGCCATCCGTGCCGGCAACACGAGGGAGGCGGCGGCTCAGTATGCAGGGGTAGGAGAGACTACGCTGTATCGTTGGCTTCAGACCGGCAGGCGCTCTCGCAATGGCTCCAAATGTCGGGAGTTGTGGGAGGCCGTAAAAGAAGCCGAAAACGATGCCGAACTTGAGAGCGTCCTTATCATCCGCGAAGCAGCGCGGAAGTCCTGGCAGGCGGCGGCCTGGTGGCTTGAGCGCCGTAAGCATGGGGCCTGGGGCCGTAAGGAGAGCCTGGACATCACCATCCGCAGGGAGGCCGAGAAGATCGCCAAGGAGACGGGGCTGGACGTAGAGGAGATCATGGCCGAGGCCGAGAGGATCGTGGCAGCGTGAATATACTTTGGTGGCACTTCCACTGCTGGCATTCTACTGGCGAGGTCTTCCGAAGCGTGACCATGGATCACGGCTTGACTTATGGAAAGAAGGCTTTAACGATTCGGTGTTGCTGCCAGTGCCCTGCGAAACAAGAGGGTCTTTATTTGCTTGACGGTAACTTTGTGGAGCGGAGAGAAGAGTAGCGTGAACAAGACAGATCTGGCTATTGCCTTCTGGTGGGCTATAGGGATGGGAATGGGGGTAATTGTGGGCTTTAATCTGTGGGGGTAATCCATGAACCGCGCCTCCATCCTTGAAGCCCTACCCCTTGCGGCTGTCAGCCTGAAGCACCGATGCCAGGACACAGAGACGCGCCCTGAGACGCCTGAAGCCCTCCATGCTTGGCTGGTCAAGGTGACAGGCCACAACATCCCTGCGACCTCCGTATGCCCCGACCACTGCGCCCCCTTCGACTTCGTGCGGGACTTCTTCTTCCACAAGGAGACGGATGCCCTTGTTCTGGCAAATCGAGGTGGGGGCAAGACGGAGAATCTGTCGTCCCTCCACCTAGCGAATGGGCGCTGGAAGCCGCGCTTTGAGACCTCGCATATTGGGGCCATCGACATTCAGGGACATCGTTGCTACGCCTACTATCGTCAAGGGCTACGGCACCCTGACTTGGTGAGCCTGGCTCCTGATCCCCACATCCGTTCTACGGTGTGGACTAACGGCTCTTGGATTGAGATTCTGCCCGGCACCGAGCGTCAGACGCAGGGTGGGCATCCTCATTTGGTGGCGTATGACGAGCTGGAGAGCGGCAAGTTCCAGCCCTACGAGAACGCTAAGGCCATGCCCTCTGAGTGGGACGACAACGGCGTCATGCGGCTGGGGCAATTCCTAGCAGCGTCAACCCGCGTGACGAGCATGGGGCTGATGCAGCGAGCGCTGGACGAGGCGGCAGAGAAGGGAACCAAGGTCTACGAATACTGCGTCTTCGAGACCATGCGGCCTTGTACTGAGGAATGTGAGACCAACGGCTGCCAGCTCTACGAGTGGACACAGGGCCGCAGCCGACAGGCGACGGGTTGGCGGTCGCATCTGGACATCATGTCCCACTACAAGAGGGCGGGGCAGGACACTTGGGAGGCTCAATTCCTCTGCCGCAAGCCTGAAGCCAAGGCACTTATCTACGCGCCATTCTCCAGCGCCAACGTGACCGAGGAGGCAGAGTATGTCGAAGGTGCCGGGCCACTGTTCCTCTTCTACGACTGGGGCTACACCGATCCCACCCACATTGACCTCGTGCAGTACCGGGACGGCGCATTCTACCAGTTCGACGAACTCAACGGCTCAAATCGTCCTGAGCGTGAGTGGGTTCGGGAAGCTGTGCGGCGCATTACGCAACTGCCAGGCTATGATGGCCCGTCATTCGAGTCAGAAGAGGAACCAGAAATCAAGCCGCCTGGCTGGGTGAAGCCCCCTGCGTGGACGGAGATATGGAAGAGGCAGGAATGGCCCTCGCCGTGGCCGGAGGTCTGGCCTGAAGCCATAGGCGATCCTAGCGCCGTCCAGTTCCGCGCTGAACTCAAGGAACACGGCGTCGGGGCAGCGTCGGCCAAACGAGTGAAGCACAACGTCGAGGAAGGACAGGACGTGCTTAGGGCTGCGTTCTGTTCGGCAGACGGTGAGCGGCGATACTTCATTCACCCACGCTGTGTTAAGAGCATAGACGCCGTGTCACGCTACAGGGCGCGGCAGTTGGCCGATGGCTCATTCGACCCGAGGCCCGACCCCGACCCCGCGAATCACGCCTTCAGCCACGGGTGCGATAGCAAGCGGTACGGGATCTGGAGGCTGAGGCGCTGGCTGGGAATGAAGGAGGAAGAGTGATGAAGAATGACCTTCTGTTTTGGAAGATGCTGGCTTGGGTCAACACTCTACTGCTCTACGTCTTCCTAGCTATCATAATCAGTATGCACAAGGGATGGCTCTAGAAGGGGGCTGACATGAAACTGTGGCCGTTCGGTAAGAGAGCAATCGACATCGGGGACATAGCCCCGCGCTTCGAAGACCGTTCGGAGGAGATGACGACCCCTGAAGCCCGCCGCCTCTTCCGGCGCGATATCGACATGGTGGCTGTCTACGGGGCCGTCTACGCTGCCATCCGCAAGCGCACAGCGGCCATCTCCAAGCCTGAGATGGTGCTGCTACGAAAGAGGGGTGCAGACTTCATCGAGGAGCCTGACGACCACCCTGCGCTTCAGGCACTCTACAGGGTCAATGAGGGGCTAACCTTCAGGCAGGGCTTTGGACTTATCGAGCAGCACAAGCTCACATCGGGCGACGCCTTCTGGGTCAAGAGGCGCAACGGCCTGGGGGTGCCAGTTGAGTTTGAGATATGGCCGCCGCACGAGGTCAACGTGATAGCCGACAAGGAGAAGCCCTGGCTGCCGGCCTACTTCGAGCGCTTCAAGCGGGATGGGACAACCGAGCGGGTAGACATGAAGGACGTGGTGTGGTTCCGCCACATGGTAGACCCCCGCAATCCACTCAGGGGCCTCTCGCCCATCGGTGCTATCAGGATGGAGCTGGACACCGGCATGGAGGCGCGGCGCTTCAACCAGGCGTTCTTCGATGAAGTCATAATGAGAGGGCATCTATTCGGTGTGGGTGGTGAAGATGGAGCAGGCCCCGCAGAGTGCGCTCGTCTAGAAAAGGAAATTGAGGCGAAATTCCGAGGTACAGATAAGGCGCATCGGGCCTGGGTGGTATCGGGCGACCTGAAGGCTCTAGACCAAGGGCTCCCCTCGCACAAGGACATGGAGTTCCTGGCGCAGCTTGAGTGGGGCGTAACGGAGGTCTGCCGTGTCTTTGAGATAGCGCCTGAGATCCTGGCCGTGGGCAACCGCACTTATGAGAACATGCCCGCAGCGCAGAGGGCTTTCTGGGAGACCATGACCGATCAATTCAGCGCCATGATGGACGAGTTCAACGAGTTCTACATCAAGCCCGACTTCGGCCCTGAGTACGAGCTAGTGGGCCGCTACGATAACATCCCTGCCCTCCAGACCGATCGCAAGCTCCAGGCCGAGCTAGATGAGATTTACCTCAAGAACGGCAAGGTCATCATCAATGAACTGCGGGAGCGGGACGGTGAGGACTCCGTGCCTTGGGGCGACACGCCGCTGATGCCGAACAACATCGTGCCGCTAGGGTCCACGCCAGCGCCGCCACAGGCCGCCTCGTTGGAACGCGCTGTCGGTATGGAGAAGGGCTGGCAGGGACGCTTGAGCAAAGAACTCCAGGCCATCACCAAGCACCTGGCCGGACGCGCCATTGATGTCAAGGACGTGGACAGCTTCTCCTGGGACTGGGAGCGGAGGTACGGCAAGGAGGTTGCGGCTGAGTTGAAGGTGGCCTTCATTGCGGCGCTCGAGGAGACGGGGTTCACAGGGACGCTGGCCACGGCGCAGGAGCTCGCAGCGAAGTTTGCCCGAGAGCGCACGATAGCGATCCTCAGTCCAGGCGGCAAGGAGAGCATTACGGCGGTGACGAGGGATTGGGTGCGTGGCCTGGTAAGGCAGAACATCTCACAGGGCGAGAGCCTACAGACGCTTCAGAAGCACCTACGCGAAGGATGGGGCTACAGCAAGGACCGGGCGGAGGTCATCGCCAGGACTGAGACGGCTTCGGCCCAGACCAAGGGGAGCCTCGCTTCTTATGAGAGCCTGGGGCATGAGGGCAAGGAGTGGCAAACCTCTGGTAGCAATGTCTGCGACTTATGCTTGGCTGCTGCGGCTGATGGGCCGGTGCGTTTGGGGGAGGCGTTCAGCAACGGCTTCCAGGGGCCACCAGCGCATCCAAAATGTGAATGTGGACTTCTCCCCGTGAGGGAGATGCCCAGAGTGGCGATATTGAGTGGGGGCAATGGCCGTCGTAGCTAAACCCATCGTAAGCCTGCGCTGCTGGCGATGTGCTAAACTGCTGGCGGAGAAGGTATCGGTGCCGTTCAGGATAGTGTGCCCTCGTTGTGGGGCTACGAATCAGGGAGGGTAGGGGGATGAGTGAGATTATTGCAGCGGTAGTTACGGTAGCGGGTTACGGTATCTTCTCCATAATACTCACGCTAGAGGCCATCCGCTCATGGAGAAGATGGAGAACTTGACAACATTGAATTAACCGTATAGACTTTTAATCAGCAGTGGCCTTTGTGCCCGGAGTCAATCGTGGCCCGTGTGCCCCGACTTCAGAGAGGAGTCGGGGCTTTTGGCATTTCAGAGACTTGAGAGCTTCGGGCAACTTCGAAACGTAGACTCCGAATCCCGCACAGTAACCTCGGTCATCTCCACTGGCGACATCGCTCGTGACGGCGCGATCATCGACCCCAAGGGCTGGGAGTTCGACAACTACGACCGCAACCCGGTCGTCCTCTGGCAGCATGACGATAACGCCATGCCCTTCGCTCGCACAGTCGAGCGCATCGCTACAGAGAAGGAACTGGTCGCCAAGGCCGAGTTCGACCTCGAAGACCCCGTAGGCGCGAGCGTCTTCCGCAAGATACAGAACGGCTACATCAACGCCACCTCTGTGCGCTGGCTCCCCAAAGAGACGGAGGTCCGCAAGGTAGGCGAGGGGAAGGATAAGCGGGATGTGCTCGTGTTCCTTCGCCAAGAACTCCTAGAGTGGTCGTTCGTCACCGTCCCCGCCGACCCGATGGCCCTGATCGTCCGGGCCGATGGCGAAGTGCTTTCCTTGGAAGACTACCTGCCCCCTGGCTATGGCTATAGGGCAACTCCCTTGTGGGGGCCGGAGGCCATGAGGAACGCTATTCCAACGATCCAGATTCCACATTGTCAACTCATTCCAGACGAGAACGAGGTTGCTGAGAACACGGAACTGAGGCGGCTAGAGGGCCGCGTGGTTAGCCATCTAGCCCGTCGGCTGGCGAGGCCTAGCACCAGGGACTTGATCGTCGCTGGGCTGGCTAAGGCGACGGGAAAGACGGAAGAGAGAATCCGCCAGAACATGGCGAGAGGAGGGTATCGCTAATGAGCGATGAGGACACAAAGGTCGATGACCAGGAGGGTGACGACCAGGAAGACGCGATTGCTGTCGCCATTGAGCGGCTGACTGACTCCATAACCAAGATGGAGGAGCGGGACGAGCAGCGCGAGGAAGACCTTGAGCGGCGCGTCGGTGACGCGATCAAGGCCGCTGCTGGGGAGCTTACGACCCCGAGCAAGGTAACGATTCAGCCTGGCTACCACACCAAGGACGAGTTCGACCGCATGGGCTTCTCCGGCCCCGATGTGCGGCCCGATGGTAGCAGGCCCAGCCAAGAGGAGAAGGCAGAGGAGCGGCGGGCCAACTTCGAGGTTGCCCGAATGATCATGGACGGTGCCGGCAAAGTAAGAGGTGCCCCTGTGAACATCGAGCCTTCTGAGCGCTTTACTCAGTGCTACCAGGCCGCAGTCTTCGAGGGCGGAGGCGAGCGCATCCACCTCTCCAACGACAAGGGCCAGCCTGTTCGGGCAATGGACACCGGCGAGTCTGGCTACGGCGCTGACCTTATCGGCGCTCAGTACGCGACTAGCATGTGGGAATCGGCCAAGAACAACGATGGCATCATAGCCAGCATCCCCACGGTGCCCATGACTGCCCCCGTGAGCTACATTCCCATCGACGGCGCTCCGCCCGAGATGCTGTTCGTCGCTGAGTCCTTGGTCTACAACGCGACGGCCTACACCACGAGCAAGACACCTTCGAGCAAGGCGACGCTCACGGCCAAGAAGTTCACCATTCAGCAGATATGGTCGGGCGAGTTGAGCGAGGATAGCCTGGTCGCCTACACGCCATTCCTTCGGAAGAAGCTAGCGGAGTCGGCGGCACTCTATCTTGGCTCGTGTTACCTCAATGGTGACACCACCAACGCTGGCACGGCCAACATCAACCTGGACGACGCTGACCCAGGCGACACCAAGCACTACCTAGCCTGGGATGGCATCCGGCACTACTGGCTCGTGACCACCGCTGGCCAGGGCAAGAACCAGGCCGGCGAGCTTGACCCCGCGGAGATCGTCCGCGCTCGCGGCAAGCTGAACGGCTGCGATGACGACGTTGACAGCCTCATCAAGAACACCAACTGGGGGCTGCGGGCTCGTGATCTCCGACTGGTCTGCGACTGGGACACCTACATGAACATGCTTGAACTGGATGTCTTCAAGACCGTCGACAAGTACGGCCCCCAGGCCACTATCGTAACCGGCGAGCTTGGCAGCATCTACGGCATCCCGATCATCTGCCCGCCCTACGCCACCAAGACCGACTCTGACGGCAAGTGCGTAGACACCGAGACCACCAACGTCAAGGGCCAGATCACCTTGTTCAACCCTGCTGGCTGGCTTGGCGGAGTGCGCCGGGACACGCAGTTCTTCATGGACCGTATCCAGAAGACCGACCAGTTCTTGATCGAGCTCTACACGCGGCGGGCCTTCACTCGGTTCGGCGCGAACGTGGCGAGCGGAATCTACAATATCTCTGTAGCGTGATAACGTGCTACGTTAGGAGAGGACTAGATGGTGATTGCCAGGGTTACGCTTGATGCCCCGCTGAAGGAGACGGCGGCGGATCGTGTCGCGGCTGATGTTCAGTTCGGCACCGATATCGGCGTCCGTCCGGCCAGCGAGATGTTGGGCAACGATGTAATCCACATCCAGAGCCATCGGCTTACAAGGTGGGGGCTTCGAAGCATGGGGATGGCACCGGCGGCGATGCTCGCTCTGGGTCATCAGTTCAAGGTTCTCTGGCGCATTGTTGGCCGGATCACCATCTCGGTGATGCACAACTTCCCAACGCTGGAGGGAACGTCCAAGAAGGCGCTCCATGACGACACGATGCTCATAGACCAAGAGACCATTGGCCCGAATCACTCGATAACCAGTTCTCTTTTGGACGTGCCCTCCCTTGTAACGAGGATGGGCAGGCCCACATCGTCCGACATTGTAGGTGTTGCCCTTGGCGAATCGGCCCCGCGAATCCTTTTCCATAGGAGAATTGTAGCATGAAATCACAAAACGGTCAAGAGGAAGGCTGAGACATGGGAGCACAACCTGGAAGGGCTCCGAGAGAAGCCATCACGGTTCTCGGCGTCGAGCCGAGGGAGATAGACGACCCTGGCAATGGGGGGACGATCTCCACGAGTCGCCCTGGCTACGTCAACCTCGTCACACTCAGCGGGGCGCAGACGCGAACGCTTGCCGACCCCAAGTATATCGGGCAGGAGTTAGACCTGTTCTTCGAGAGCTTTGGTGGCGGCACCTGCACGATCACTTCTTCCTCTCCCGTCAATCAGGACGGCCATACATCGCTGCCATTCCTTGTTACGGGCGATCACGTACGGCTGGTCGGTCACTACAACCCGACCGACGGCTGGGAGTGGCGGGTCATTTGTGCAGATGGCGTGACACCAGCCTAGGAGGCAACTATGAGTTCAAGACGACCTGGAAGACCCCCGAGAGAGAATATCTTGGCAGTGGGCGTGGAGCCGCGCCAGATTGATGACCCTGCCGCCGACGGGACGATCTCCAGCAACCAGCCGGGTTACGTCAATCTGGTTAGTGCTGGGGCTGAGGCCCGAGGGCTGGGCGACCCCGCCTACATCGGGCAGATCATGGACATCTTCTTCACCGTTGACAACGGCACTGTCACGATCACGGCAGTCTCCCCTGTCAACCAGACGGGGAACACCACTATGGCCTTCGCTGACGTGGGCGACCACCTACGGCTCTGTGGCCATTACAACCCGACGGACGGCTGGGAGTGGCGCATCGTCTGCAATGACGGCGTGACGTTGGGTTAGCCATGAAGCTGAGATGCGTTAGCCGCTACACATCGAGCCTGGGCAGTTACGAGCCGGGCCAGGTGTTCGGGGTATCGGATGCCCTCGGCCAAGACATTCTGAATGACGGCAAAGAGAACTTCGAGCTTTACGTCGAGCCCATCGAGGACACCCCGGCGCCCGACCTGTCGGCCATGAGCACCAAGACAGAGACGGGCCTCGTGGCCCCCGACCGACGTGGGCGCGGCGGCAGGAAGCGGAGGAAGTAATGGCTGCTGGCGATGTCACGATACTGGGAGACTTCATCCCCGACGTTGGGGGCAAGGCAGGAATCTATCGGGTGATGTGGGGCACCGTCGTTCTGGACGGCACCAACCCTACGCCTGTCACCCTGACGGCTTACATGCAGTCCTGTGAGCTTGGAGTCGCCAACATCGTAGCGACTGGCACACCTGGCGATGACCCCACTCAGGTCTGCGTATCCACTTCTGCGGCAATTCTCAACATCGAGGCGTACAAGACGGATGGCACCGACCCCACGCTGCTTGATTCTACCAACAACTCTCAAGTCATCGCCTGGTTTGCAGTCGGGCCGAAGATAAGATAGACCGCCTCGGGCCGAGTGTATAAACGGCCCTAACCAGCAAGAGAGCGAGGCGGAAAGGGAAAGGAGAAGAGGGATGTCAAGAAGCGACATCTTCCTGGCGCGGCATAACGCTATCCCAGCGGTTGCCGAAGCGAACGAAGAGAGGGCGGTCATCAACCTCCTGGGCTTCCAGGTGGTAACGGACTTCTTCACCCAGCTCGTGTTGAGCGGGTACGCCTACCACATACAGATCGGAACAGAGGACGCGGGGTGCTGTTCCACCACATCCATTGACGACATCCTTGTTTGGATGGTGGCTGACAATGTGGCCGGTTGCGCCATGATCCCGCTACTCTACGAGGTCAACCCTGGCGTGGTAGCTGGGGCCACCCTCGCTATGGCCATGTTGGAAGTGGACAAGGACAAGGCGCGGTACTCCTCTTCGGGTACGGCCTATGTCCCGTCCAACCTCCGCACCGATGACCCGAACAGTGCCAGCGGTAGCTTCTACTTTACTACTGCTGCGGGTACTGGGGTTGTTACTTCTGCCAAGAGCGCTGTCCCGAACAGCGTTGAGCTAGCCCGCAAGGACTTCCTTGAGGACACGCTGGCCGACACCCTAGGTTACCCAGGCACCTGGGATCCCTGCATCTACAGCGTCATGAGTCGCCCGCCCTGTGTTCTGGTCGACGCCTCCTCCATTGTCTGCCACAACGGGGCCGCGTCTGCTGACACGACCGGCTACGGTTGCCTTCAGTTCGCGCAGTTCGACAAGGACTTGGTGGTGTAGTCATGGCCCTAGACAAGACGTTCAAAGTCAGGCACAACACCATTGCCCCCGTCGCTGAGGGCATGGCAGACCAGGCCGTAGTGAACCGCATGGGCTTTCAGGTCGTCACCGACTTCTTCACCCAGATGATCCTGTCTGGCCGGGCCTACCATGTGCAGGTGGGTACTGAGGATGCGGGCGTAGAGACCGCCGCGGCACTCGACGACCAGCTGGCCTTCATGATCTGTGACAACTCGGCGGGGAATTGCATGATGCCCCTGCTCTACGAAGCGACTCCGGGCGTTATCGCTGCGGCTACGCTCATACAGGCTGCGCTGACGGTAGACAAGGACATCGTGCGCTACGCTTCGGGAGGTACGGCCTACGTCCCCGCTAACCTGCGAGGCGACGACCGCAACGCTGCGAGCGGGACATTCTACGTCCAGTCGGATGATGTCATTCCCGCCGCCCAGAGTGCCAGCCCGAACTGCATAGAGCTGGCCCGGCAGGACTTCATTGAGGACACGATAACCACCAGCCTCGGCTATCCCGGCGCCTGGAACACCGTCATCTACAGCATCAGGAAGCGGCCGGCCTGCGCCATCATTGACGCTGGTTCAATCGTCTGTCAGCTCGGTGCGGCTACCGACCAGCCCTTGAGCTACGGCGTTCTGGAGTTCGCCCAGTTCCCCAAGGCGCTGGTGGTGTAGATTGCCAAGATACGACTACTGCTGCGAGGGAGGCCACAGAAGGGAGATCGTGGCTGGTTATGAGGACGAGGAAGTCCCCTGCCCTGAGTGTGGCTTTCCCTCGCGGCGGATGCCCTACTGCGTCGGCGTGGCGATTCGCGGCGATACCGTTAGTAAACCTACGCCGACGCGGGAACGGCGTCTGAACCTCGACAGATTCCAAGACGCGCAGATTGAGTTACAGCACGACTGCGAGAAGGTAGGCGTGGAGCCGCCGGACTGTTACCAGATAGCCAAGGACAGGATCAAGAAGGGCGACGCAGTAGCAATCGAATAGCTCGACCTCTGGAAAGCAGGAGGGACAGATGAGCAATCGCTATACGACCCGCGAGGCCGTAGCTTCGGCGGGCAGCATCAAAGGTACTGATCACGCTTCCGAGATAGACGCTGCCATAGACGCAGCCTCCCGCGAGATCGATCGGCTCACCAACCGCCGCTTCATCCCCCTCACGGCGACACGCTATTATAACTGGCCGCATTCGGCTGGCCGCTCCCCCTACATCCTCCTGCTGGACGAAGACCTGCTTGATGCTACTGCCCTTACCAAAGATGGCACCGACGTAACGGCCATCGAGACTACTGACTTCTTCGAGGAACCCCACAACCTGAAACCCTACCAGTGGATTGAGATTGACCTTGCCTCCTCTGCCTACTTCAGCATCAAGGACACACACCAGCAGCAGATCCGCGTCACGGGTTCCTGGGGCTACTGTGACGATACCGTAGCGGCCGGCACCGTCGCCTCGGGCTTGGCCGATGCGGAAGAAGGTGATACGGTTCTTGTCTTCGTCTGCTCCAACGCCTCCCTAATCGGCGTCGGGGACACTCTGCTAATCGGGACTGAACAGGTGTTCGTCAGCGAGCGGACAGTGGTCGACGTGGGGAAGAACACCAATGGGGCGCTTACTGCTAACAAGGCTCAGACTACGGTCACGCTTGAGGCGGCTCACGCCGTCCTAGCCGGCGAGGTCATTCTGGTGAACGCCGAGAGGATGTACGTCGAGTCGGTCAGCGTTAACGACCTCTCCGTGGTTCGGGCCTACGACGGCACCACACTGGCCGCACATGATACTGCTTCAGATGTCTACACCTTCCGTACCCTGACCATCGAGCGCGGGGTCAACGGCACGACGGCGGCGGTACACGCTAACGCCACGGCCATCAATGTCTACAAGCCCCCAGCGGACATTCAGAAGTTCTGCAAGGCTCTGGCTCTGGCTGACTTGCAGCTCTCGAAGGGCGGTTGGACAGGTTCTATTGGTGGCGGCGAGGGAGTCAGGGAAACGCGCACAACTGTCCTAAGTAGGATGACAGATGAGATTCGGAAGCGCTACCGGCGGAACATCGTGGTGGGCGTCTGATGCCTTCGGTAACGGTCACAGCCAGGGGGCCTCTCCTTGAGGGCAAGGGGCCAGGGGCGATAAAGGAGGCCATCCATGAAGCCGTCAAGGACGTTACGGCGGAGGGCGAACGTAGGGTAAAGCTCCAGCTTCACTCAGGTCACGGCGTCCTCACCGGCCACTATCGGCGCAGCATCCACGGCGAAATGCAGAACTCCATGCACGGTCGTATCCACGACTCGAAGGTCGTTTACGGTCCCTGGCTGGAGGGCATTTCGAGCCGCAATGCCAAGAGTCGGTTCAAGGGCTACGCCATGTTCAGGAACGCGAAACAACAACTGGAGAAACTGAAGGCTGGCATCGTGAACAACAGAATCGCCCAGGCGGTGAGACGACTTGGCGGTTAAGCTCAAGCCCGTATTCCAGGCTATGCAGAGCCACCTTCAGGCGTCGGGCTACTTCCCCGGCGGCGTCGAGGTAGGGGAGCCTAAGAGCGCCCCTGCTGACTACCACGCCGCGCTGATACTCGGCGATGCTGCCCACGTCAGCACAACGCTGGCCAGCTCTATTGAGCAGCGAGAGATCATCATCAGGGTTTATGTGAACGCAATGGAGCTACCGAGGGAAGACATCGAGTTCGCGCTGGATGAGATCATGGCGGAGGTCGAGGCCGACCTGCTGGGCGACTTCACCTTGGAGGTGACGGGCGTCAGGAACATCATGCCGTTGGGGATAAATAGTAGGCCGGGCTACCAGGATGTGAGCGGCACGATCTTCCGTGTTCTGGACATCAGCATTCCATTGATGATAGACGGCAGCGCGACGTTCGCGCCATAGGAGGGGATATGAGATACAAGGCGCTCAAGAAAATGAGCCTCCGACAGAGCCCCAACCCCGAGTCGCCGAAGTACGAGGAGTGGCATGTGTGGAAGGCGGGCGAGGTGTTCACGCCGCCGGCTCATTTGAACATTGAGTCGGCGCTGGCGCGGGGCATCATGGAGAGAGTGAGGGAAGGCCGGGGGCCAGCGCCGGTCATCAAGAGGGGAGTGAGGAATGGCTAAAGAGAGCGGACTCGGAGACAACGCCTATGTCGGCGTCTACGACCTGAGCGGAGACATCTGTGCCCTGACCCGCATTGGCGGCGGACCCGCGCTCATGGATGTGACGGCCATCAACCAGAGTGCCCACGATCGCATCGGCGGCAAGCGGGATGGGGAGATCAGTTTTCAGTCTTGGTTTGATGACCAGACTGGCAAAGAGTTCGCCGCACTGAAGGGCATGGCGATCACTGACGTTCAGGTCCTCTACTTCAGGGGGACGACGCTCGGCGACCCCGCCGCGGCCATGACCGCCAAGCAGATGAACCATGACATGGTGCGGGGAGCCGATGGGAGCCTTCAGGTGACGTGCCAGTGCCTTGCTAATGCTTATGGCCTGGAGTGGTGTCGGAACCTGACGCTCGGCCTGCGTACGGACACCGAGGCTACGAACGGCGACGATGTAAATGACGGCACTCAGGCAGCCGCTGTCACCATCACCTCCTCAAGTGAAGCCAGCCCGACGAACATCCTGTGCGCGGCAGTGCATGGTCTGGTCAGTGGCGACTCGGTGATCATCGCCGGCCATGAAGATGCGGTGCCCTTGGCTGATGTCAATGCCAGCCATGTCGTGACCGTTGTCGACACCCTCAACTTCACCATTGCGGTCAATGTAACTACCGCTGGCACCGGCGGAACCTGCACGAAGATCAACACCAACTACGGCCTCCAGGCTTACCTCGTCGTGACGGCCTTCACCGGCACAGACGTGACTATGACGATTGAGGAGTCGATGGACGACGCGGCCAACGACGCCTATGCCGCCGTCACTGGCGGGGCCTTCACAGAGGTCACAGGCGTGACCACTGAGCGCATCGCTACGGCTACCACGCTAAAGGTAGAGCGCCATCTGCGGCTGGCTACGTCCACCAGCGAGGGCGTCACCAGCGTGACGTTCGCCGTCTGCTACAACCGCAACCAAGCAACGCCGGTGTTCTGATGACTATGAAAGAGAAGCTACCAGCGGGGACGGGCTGCTGCTCGAGGTGCGGGCGGGCATGGGATGACCATGATGGCCTAGTGGCTGGCAAGCCCATCTGCCCAAAGAAGGTGAAGAAGTGAGCTACAGCCGACCGATGATTCATCTCCCGCCGCGAAGGGCTGTAAGACCTGGCGGTCAGGAGTTCATAGTTGACCGCCCCCTGGAGACGCATTGGGAGACGATTAGCTGCAAGGAAGCAGAATGCCCTCACTACCTAGGGGGCTGGATGACGATTGTCCCGACAGATAGCGTCCAGGCCGAATACATCCGGCACAAGAGCGGGCGCTACTTCACAGAGAAGAAGGTTGAGGGCGGGCAATCAGAGTTCACCTTCCCGCCCGGGCAGACCTGCTTTGGGGAAAGCCACACTGGTCTTCATCCTCCTCACAGGCGACCACTGGACAAGCAGGAGATATTCATTCACCGAACCATGATGGGAGACCGCATCCACGAGCGGCCCCGGGACTGGACGGAACACATGAACGAGGAGACCTACAAAATGCAGAGAGAAAGGAGGTAGGGGATGGCGGGTGAGGTTAAGGAATCAGGCATAGCTTGGACGCTGTGCAGCGTGGACGACATGGGGGAGTCACTTAGGGCAATCGTCAATGACGTTACGAGCTTGAACTTCAGCCATACCCGGGGCGTTCAAGACACCACTGGGATCGACTCAGCGGCGCATGAGCGGTTGCTGCTGCTGCCCGACTACAGCGTCACGCTCAATGGCGTGTTCAACCCGACCGCTCTAGCGAGCCATGACGTATTCAAGACTGTGCCCTTCAGCGCCGTGATACGCACCACCACTCTTACGATCAGCGGGCAGATATGCACCAACGAGTGTCTCTACGGGAACTATGACGTAACGCGGGCGCTAGACGGGAGCCTGGTCTGGACGGCTACGGGAGCGCTCGCAGACGGTACAGAGCCAGCGTGGTCGACGTAGAGGGGAGGTGATGCCATGCAAGTGGACGGGATAGATACAGCTAAAACCCCCGTCTGGCAATGACACAGCGGGGTGGCATGGCCGCTGCCCCGCTGTAAGTAGAAAGACTAAGGAAAGGAGGAACGAATCATGGCGGGAGAAGTTAAGGAATCAGGAATAGCTTGGACGACTTGCAGCGTAGATAGCTCCGTGCCTGCGGTTACGGCCATCGTCAACGATGTCACCGCTCTGAGTTTCAGCACGACACGAGGGGTACAGGACACCACGGGCTTGGACTCAGCAGCGCATGAGCGTCTGCTACTGCTGCCCGACTTCAGCATCTCGCTGACTTGCGTGTTCAACGATAATGCCGTTAGTGCGTGGACCGTATTCAAGACGGTATGCGACGCCAGCGTGATCCGCACTACAACCCTCGTGATCAGCGGACAGACACTGGCTAACGAGGTCATGTACGACAACGTGGCCTACTCACGGCCTGCCGACGGCTCTTTCGGGTTTGTCGCCTCTGGCAACCTGGGCGACGGCACAGCACCTACGTGGTCGTGAACGATACCAACATGGACATAGCGGCTAGATAAGCTGAATCAGAAAGCAGAGGAGGCTTTATGGCTATTGTAACGGGCCTGACCAAGAAGGTGGATATACCCCACGAGGAAGGCCAGTGGATCATCATCCGGCAACTGTCCTGGCGGCAGAGGGAGAAGGCTTCGGACTCGAAGACGGACTCGGTGCTGGCCCGTGTCAAGAGCATGGGCGTAGACCTGATGCACGAGCTGCGCGGGGCCGAGAAGCGGGCCGACGTGAAGGCGGCACTCGCGGACCCGGCGGCATCCTACGACCGAAGCCTCGTGCTTCAGTTCGGGATCGTGGACTGGAGCTACGGGAAGTTTGCGCCGGAGATCGTTGACGACTTGGACGAGATCACGGCTGCCTGGGCGGTTGAACAGATCCTGGCCTTCAGTGGACCCGCCTCGGAGGAAGAGGCAAAAAACGACTCATAGCCTTCCACTTAACCCTGGATGGCGTGGAGGGCTGGACAGCGCCGGAGCAATGGCTTGTAAGCCGAGTCTGTGAAGAGTTCGGTTGCCTGCCCTCGCAGGCGGTTGAGGAGCTATATGAGGGGCCGAGCCAGTTGGTGCTAGACATCATGGAACTGCGAGCCTACGCAAACGCCAAGGCTGCTGTCGAGCGGGGCGGCGACCTGCCGGCCATACCGATGGTCAAGAAAGTCGCGGAGATACAGCAGGAGCTAGACCAGATGGCGGCTGAGGGGAAGCTGGTGGGAGAAACTGATGTTACTCCTTGACCTCAATCCTCCAGTCGCAATTAGCAGCCAGGATGCTCAGCCAGAAATCGCCAGGGCCAGCACGAACGACTGTCGAATCCGAACCAACGCTGTAGAAAGAGGCGGCTCCCACATAGGAAACCGTCTCTCCTGCCGGGTAGATGAAAATGCCCAGGATGACGGAATCCGGCGAATCACTCTCGACTGCCCAGGAGACGGTGAATTGGGAAGCCGAAATATGGAAGTCGCCAGTGTCCTTGTCGCCGCTACCCGTAAAAAGGATGGGCTGGCTTATTTCTGGCGTAGGCGTAGTGGGAGCAGTAGGGGAGCCGAGCGCAAGGATGCCCTGGCTACGATTCAATGCGTCCAGGGTAGTCACTTCTGGCCGATCTGCAATGTAGCGATACCAGCCCTGAGTCTCACGGTCAAGCGAATAGGCGGCGGTTATTGTTCCATGGCCGCAAGTTTGAAAAGCCGTATCACTTGGCGTAGCATCTGGCCCTTCCCATGTCGCTATCGACCACTTGGTAGCGAGTGGGCAATTCGCCATCTGTTCCTGTTCGCTCGAAGCCTGGCTGGTCAAGAGCAGAAGCCCAGCTATAACGAGCGCAAATACCACAGATGTTCTCATGACGACCTCCTTCTCCAAACTAGAGCAATCATAGCACGGTTTCTTATCCCTGTGGGGAATCCTCAATGGCGTTGAGCGGAAACGAAATCGCCATCCTGATTAAAGCCCGGGACGAGGCTTCGGGCACAATGGACCACGTTCAGGGCAAAGCGAAGGGCCTGAGCAACATGCTCGGGACTGCGCTGAAGGCTGGCGCAGTGGCTGGCGGCGCTGCTCTCGCTGGCGCAGGCGTGGCAGCCCTCAAGATGGGCATGGACTTTGAGAAGACGATGGCCGAGGTCAAGACGCTCATGCCAGACATCTCCGAGAAGGCTTTCGGCAAGATGAAGGATGACGTTCTCGACTTCTCGAAGGAGATGGGTATCGCTACCGACCAGGCCGTGCCCGCGCTCTACCAGGCGATCTCCGCTGGCGTCCCCAAAGAGAACGTCATGGAGTTTATGACCGTCGCTTCCAAAGCCGCCATCGGCGGCGTCACTGACTTGGAGACAGCGGTCGATGGAATCACGTCAGTCATCAACGCTTATGGTGTCGAGAACATCAGCGCGGCAAAGGCCGCTGACGTCATGTTCACTGGCGTCCGGCTGGGCAAGACGACCTTCGAGGAGCTGTCGGCTAGTCTCTACAACGTCGTGCCGATGGCTTCAGCCGCAGGCATTTCCTTTGAGGAAGTGACCGCCGCGCTCGCTAGCCTGACTGCTCAAGGTGTTCCTACGGCTCAGGCGACGACACAGCTCCGGGCCGCTATTCAGGCTCTCGCTGCTCCGACAGAAGCGCAATCGAAACTCATGGAGGAGCTTGGCCTTGACTTCTCTGCATCACGCCTAGAGTCGATAGGTCTAGTGGGGGCCTTTGACGAACTCAATACGGCAACCGGCGGCAACATGGAACAGATGCGGAAGTTGGTTGGTTCCACTGAAGCTCTAATGGCCATCCTCGGTCTCAGCGGAGAACAGGCGGCAGCCTTCAAGGACGCCATAGCCGAGGCGGAAGAGGCCACTGGCGGCCTGGATCAAGCCTTTGAAACGGTGTCTGAGACAACCAGTTACAAACTGAACAAGGCGATCAACGAAATGAAAGTCGAGATGATTACAGTGGGGGTAAAGGTATTGCCCCTGCTCGTTGCGGGCCTAGAGAAGATCAGGCCAATTATTGTTCCGCTTGCTGGTGCGATAGTTGCCCTCGTAGCGGCTTGGGCTACTTGGAAAATTGTCAGTCTCGTTTCGCAAATAGGGACGCTGGTTACGGCTCTTCGGTCAATGAACCTTGCACTTCTTGGGCCGGCTGGGATCGTCGCTGCTCTTGCTATTGGCGCTTTTGCCCTCGGTAAGTTCATCGACAAGAACCGTGACGCGATCGACAAGATGCCAGTTCTGGGCGGCCTGGTCAGGGCCAATGCTCGCTACCAGCGGGAGCTAAATGAGGCACTGGCAGATGCGAATGACCTCTATCGCCGCCAGTTACTTACGGTTGACCAATTGGCCTTTAGGACTCTCAAAGCCCTCGGGAAATCCCTGAAGACATTGACTGACGAATACAATGAGCAGGGTAAGAAGGTCGGGCCGTGGGGCAGACTTAACGAGGTTGCTTGGGAGAGCTACCTGGATATTGTCACTGATACGGTTAAGGAGATGCAGGCCCAGGGAGCTGACCTAGAGCAAATCTACGATGCCCTGGAGCGGGCTGGCATCGACTGGAAGAATACGACTATAGAGGATGCCCTGCGTCCAATGGAACGAGCAGCGAAGGAGGCTCTAGGCGAACAGGGTGTGGGCGGCGAGATTGGGAAACTACTGCGGCGATATGAGGACGACACGCCCAAGATGATTGCGGCGACGCAGGATCTGGCAGCGGCAAACGAAGAGTCATTCGCCGCCATCAAGGGAACCATCAAGGGTCTGTTGCCCACTATAGATGAGGAATTCGACGCCTGGGAGGAACGCCTGACCACGCTGTTCGCTGCCCAGGTCGCCTTCGAGGGCAATCTTAGGGAGCTTTATACCGTACTGGCAACCGCCCAGGTAGAGAACGTCGGCGACATCGTGCGAACGGTTGAAGAGGGCGGTCCCCTGGCAGCTCAGGCAGCCATCAATATGCTCCGCGAGGGAACGATGGGCCTGGAAACCTATCGGCTGCTGGGCGAGCATATCACGGTGGTCGAGGACTACACGGGCGATGTCGTCGATGCCATCGAGAACGAGCGGGAGACGGTAGGACTGGAGATGGTCGCCTTCGCCGAGGCCATGATTGACGCCTTCTCGCTGACGCTGTTCGGCCCGAAGACGCAGGAGGCGGTCGGGGCCATCAACTACATGACGGAGGAGATGAAGAAAGCCCTACACGGCTCCCCCCAATACAAGACCTGGCACTGGGGCATCGAGATGGCGGAGGACTTGGTGACGGGCTTTGTAAATGGCATTGCTGCTAAGAAGACAAGTGGTATTGTAGCGATCCTTGCTCTAATCAAAGAACTCTACGACGCTCTCCACGCTTCTCCTCAGTATTTGACATGGCATTGGGGCAAGGCGATGGCCCAGGACTTGAGTCATGGCTGGCAGCAGGGCTTAGAATCCCTGACTACGCCGAGTGTGGCTTCCCTGTCCCTTCCTGCGGCAACTTCCTCCTACGCCCCTGTGGGTGCCGCTGCTGGCGGTTCTGGCGGTAGTGTCAGCCCCATCCACATCGAGTTCAGCGGCCCCCTACTTGGCGACCAGCGCCAGCTTGAGGAGATCGCCGAACGGCTTGAGCCCGTCCTGCGCCGGAGATTCGGATGAGCGAGTCCGTCCAGGTTCAATGGGATAGCGCGGGCGACGGCGGCTTTGCGACCGACATCTCGGCCTACGTCATGGATATCAAGATCAACCGTGGTCGCAGAGATGACCTCAGCCGTATGTCCCCCGGCACGGCAACCCTCATCCTGAAGAATGGGGACGGGCGGTTCAGCCCCGACAAGGCTGACGGTGCCTACGCCGGTCTCGTGGAGATGTATCGCCGTGTCCGCATCAAGGGGACAGTGGTCGGTGCCTCCACCTACGGCTTGTTCTATGGCTTTGTTCTGACTATGGACAACAAGCCCAAGATGAATCAGCAGACCGTCACGTGGACTCTCGGGGACAGGTTCGCGCTGTGGCAATACTCGACATTGAACCTGCCCCTGTTGCGGAAGATCCCCGTGAAGTGTGCCCTGGACTTGGCGGTGAACAGGGCCATCGGCGACAACGAGTGCGACAACCCCAGCGTGGAGGCGAACATAACAGGCTACGCGGCGCAGCAGGGCGTGACCCCCGTTCGGGACGCCACCATGAAGATTGAGGGCGATTATACCATATTCTGCGATTGTCCGGGCGACAACGCGGGCGAGGGCTGGCGCTTCGACTGCACGGGGGATGTGACGGTGGGCAAGGCCATTATCGCGGGGGTTTGGGCGAAGGCCAGCGAGACGGTGACGCTCAGGTTCCAGGCTGTCAATAGTGTTGAAGGCGTTGAGACCTATTTCGATTTCAGCGTGGGTACGACGCCGACCCTGTTGACCATAATAGCTGCCGCAAAGTCATTCAATAACGGTGAAAGCCACTACTTCGACCTTATCACCCAGGGCGCATCTGAGGTCATGTTCTGGAGCGACGGGCTATATTTCGTCACTCCCAGTACCGTTGGGGAACTTATCACCCGTGACTTCGATGACGGTACCGCCGAGATCGAGCTTGCCGCGTCCTACCGCCAACCCGCCCTTGAGATTATCCAGGCCATCGCCGAGAGCGAGCCGCGTTCCTTCTTCTTTGTTTATTGTGACCACATCAACTACCTTGAGCACTTCCGCTTCTGGGACTTGGATCACCGTGCAGTAGCATCCTCGGCCACCTTCAGCGACGACGGCTCCGATGTGCCCTATCAGGACTTATTCTACGCCGAACACGCCATCGACCGCATCTCGGAATGCGAGCTCACATCTCAGGGTGACTTCGAGGACGAGAACACGAGCGCGACGATCTGGGAGCTGTCGCCGACGCCAGTGATCATCCCCGCGACGGAGACGATGGTGTTCCACGCCTTCTACTCGCAGCCGTCAAGGGACTGCACTCTATCCGTGAATCCCGATGGCACCCCTACCTCCTATCCCATCGCCATCGCAGCAGATGACGGCTTTATACAGCGATACGAAGATGGGGCTCATCCACCTGATCTGAATGACCGCGTTCTTACAGGACTTTGCATCGGGCAGGCGCTGGTAGGCACGATCTATTATTCCCATCGCGGCTACCTCCGATTTAACACAGCACCTATTGCTGATGATGCGACAATCACGGCAGCAAAGCTCCGCCTAAAGCTGACTGGCAACCATACTGACACAGACTTCGCTATCCAGGTTCGGGACTGTGCTTGGGGGGATACCCTCGCCGTAGGTGACTGGAGTGGCGTAGGAACAGTGCGCGGCACCTACGCCGACACAGCAGATCTGCCGCCAGTGGGTGAGTGGATCGAGATTGACATCGCTATTGCGGGTGTTGTCTTGGATGGCTACACGGAATTCGAACTCATGAGCGACAACGAGGCTGTTCCCCCGACTGGCCATGAGCATCTTTACTTTGCGGCATTAGAGCAAGGCGATCCCCCGCTACTTATCGTTACCCTAGAGGGCGCACAGCCAGACTCCGAGGTCTTCGAGAACTATGGCGTCGGTGCAAAGATCACTATCGGCGCTGGCGCTGATCCTGCCTTAGTCGAAGAACTGTCGGTCACGGGCTACCCCCTCCGCGGCAGCATGGAAGAGTCGAAGGTCGTAGACGCCTCCGCTTCGCCGCCGGCCGTCGAGCGCACCCTGAGATGTGCCCTGCCTCTTCAAGGCACCAGAACGGCCAGCATGGTGACGGAGGCCGACCGCTTGGCCGACTTCTACGACGGGCGAATCTGGCGATGCTCGATGGTGCTCCGGCCCAAGAACGATACCGTGCTGACGCAGATGCTGGCGCGGGAGATCGGCGACAAGATTCACGTCGAGAACGTGGCTATGGCCTTCAGCACCGACATCGACGGTGATATGTGGATCGAGGGCATCGAGCACCACATCCAGCCAGGGATCTTCCACGAGACGATCTTCCACCTGGAGCAAGCATGATGGAGAAAGACAAGGGAATCACAGAGCGAATCCTTGAGGGGTTGCGCCAGCACCTCGCCAAGTATCATGGGCCGCGCTCGGTTGGACCTGCCGAGCTTAAAGAAGGACTGGGGACGCTCGCGGAGCATGGCAATGCGCATCATAGCCCGAACTTCCTAGAAGATCAGACCATCGGGATAGCCGATGACAACCTTGTGGAGATAGACCACGCTGCTGTAGCCGATGATGATTACGCTAAATTCACGGTCAATGGGTTGGAGGGGCGCTCCTATGCTGAGGTGAAGGAAGACCTGAGCCTTGAAGACGCTGACATTAACACTCTGGCTGTCACCGCTGTCGAGGCGGCAGACCCACTTGATATGACCAACGCTATCCAGGTGGACCAGATCACCGAGCACACGGGCGATGCTGGCGTCCTCGTTGACTTGACAAAGATGAAGGACGGCTTGATTTATCCCTCTGCCGTCGCCAATCCCGACATGAAAATCGGCAAGCTGAGCACCAGCTTCTATTTCTCTTATGACGGGGATAACTTCATTCTATATAGTCACGCTACGGGGAAGTGGTATTTCTTCCTTGGGGCAGCCTCAGAGTTCGAGGTTACAGCCACTATTCTCGACGCCAAGAGCAAGCCCATCCAGAACGTCACTGATCCTACGAATGACCAGGACGCCGCAACCAAGAAGTATGTAGTTGACAACGCTGTCCTAAAAACCCTCTTCGACGCTACCACGTTCCTCTACGCCACCGATGACAATACACCCCAAGCCAAGACGCCTGCCGAAGTTATGGTGATCCTCCCGGCCGCAACGACCTCTGCCCCCGGGAAGGTTGAACTCGCCACCGTCGCTGAGACGCAGACGGGCACAGATGCAGGGCGAGTCGTTACGCCAGACGGGTTGCGTGGCGCGCCAGTGACCGTCATCTTCAAAGTCTTGGCCCACGACACGGCCCTCACAACGGGGGACGGCAAGGAAGAGTGGACTGTGCCGTCGCGTCTGAACGGCTTTGACCTCGTGGACGCCGACGTTGCTGTCTACACGGCATCAACGGCTGGCGGCAATGCAGCCGTGGGGCCGATTCAGATTTACAACGTGACCCAGACCGCCGACATGCTCTCGACCGGCATCACCCTGGACCAGGATGAAAAGAACTCCTACACCGCCGCCACTCAGCCTGTGATCGACACAGGCAACGATGACGTTGCGACGGGGGACGTACTCCGGTTTGACGTTGATACCGCGGCAGGGACGGGGACAAAGGGATTCGATGTCCACATGGTCTTTCAGGAGCACGTAGCATGAGACAAGTTCTAATCGACCAAGATTATACGAACCGTGACCTGCGCTCCATAGATGGCACGGATGCCTACGCCCTGCGCTGCAACTTCCAGGGGGCTAGGTTCGGCATCATCACCAACGCCACGTTCGTTGACTGCGACCTGCGAGGGGCAGACTTCTCCGAGGCCAACTGGGTAGGGGTTGCGTTCACCAACTGCCAGTACGCAGGGGTCATCCTGCCCTCGATTCAAGACATGGTGGCGTTGGTCAAGGTTCCCGCCTTCGATCACGTCTTCATGGCGATGCTGTTCCTCAAGTTCTCGGAGCGGGATATGCCCGACGCCTTGAAGCTAGCCTTTAGGCAGATGGCTCTTGACCTGATAGAGAACCCTGGCCCGTCCTTCCGTGACTTCGTGTTGATGTGGTGCGAGAGGTGGACGCCTAGCGTGGCCTATATCACCAGAGTCAGGGAAGCGATGGCCTCGCACCACAGGTTGAGGGCTGCGTGGAAGGTCTTTGCGTACCCAATAGTCAAGGAATACTTCGAGGTGGAGGAATGATCAACAAGATTCTCGGCGCGGGTGGGTCAGCCATTGAGATCACGTCAGGAGATGGGCGCTCGTTCACGCTGGCCGACCTGCCCTCCCCCGCGAATCCTGGCGACCGCTACGATGTGGAGCAGCAGGTCTTGGCGATGATCCAGACCGTGTTCTCCGAGGACGTGCGCTACCACATCTACTCGCTCGACCCCGTGCGGCACCTCGTTATCATGGGCTGTGAGGACACACCCGACGACTGGTGGGTTATCTAGATGGCCTTGATCCCTAGGTTCACCACGGGGCCAGGTATCAACTCCCTGACAGGTGCTAAGTTCCTGGGCACCAACGTCAGCGCCTCGATTGACGCGGGCTCTGTCCTCAGTCCCAGCCCGTATTCCCTGAAGCTCACACAAGGGGAGACGGGAGCGCAGGCGCAAACGCAGAACATCTTTGCTCTCTCTGAGGTTTACGGCCACTTCTACTTAGACTACACAGCTATCCCACTGGCTATCAACGAGTTTCTTATAATTCTAGATGGAACCAACGTATCTTGCAGTCTCAGGCACTTAATAACTGCTCCCAACGCCGACAAAATAGGCATTTATGATGGTGCGGACAACCAGATTGGCGTATCGTCGGTTGCTATGGGGGGGGCAGTTTGGAACCTCATCGAAGTCCACATTAAAGAATCCTCAGTCTACGGCAGTTCTGGCGACGGTGAGATAGAAGTAAAACTCGGTGGTGTCGAGGTATTTAGCTCCACTACCGAGGACAACATCCGAGGCTGCTCCCGAATCCAATGCACCAACGGCACAAAGGACAACAACACCGACTACTACTTCGCCCACATGATTTGGTGCGACACCACGGGGGCGGCTATGAACTCGTGGATTGGGGACAGCCGCGTAACACACCACACCGTCGATGGCATCGGGGCGTACAACGACGGCACTCAACTTGCAGACAATGGTAGCCCCAACGTTGCCGTGACCTTCACGGGCACAACCCTGACTGACTCCCGCGAGGCATGGACTCCAAACGAGTGGATCGGGGCGGTGGCCAGAAGTGCCCCTGGCACTTGGTTAGACATCACATCCAACGACGAAACTACTCTTACAGGAAGCGGCGGGTGGGTAGGTGCCCAACCTGACGACGGGAGTGGGTGGGAAATCTACAGCGGGGACTCCGATAACTGGGAAAATGTAGACGAAAATCCCCCCGATGACGCTACCACTAAGAACATCCTCCAGCGCGACAATGAGAAGGAAACCTACACAGTCATTACCCCGACCTACAATGCCACGCCGAGATGCGCAAGCGTGGAGATGTGGTGTAGCAACAATACTGCTGGCGCTACGATCCTGGCTAGATATGGAGCCGCAGATTACGACGGCACCGAATGGGTAACGTGGTCTGGGACTTATTGTTGGGGTGGTGAGCTTATCTTCTATGAGGAACCAGGCAACGGCACCCCTTTTACGAACGCCATGATTGGCAACCTGGAGGTCGGCCTGAAATGCCCTGCCGACGTGAACGAGGCAACGGCTGAAAAAATCTTTGTCTCTGGTGCCTGGGTCTGTGTGGTCTACGACCAAGCAACGTATGTAGCGCCGCCGTCTGGTTTCATACCGCAGGTAATGATCTTCTAGGAGGAGAGACGATGCCAGAATGGATAGAGTTACTCCGGGAAGGCGGGCCGCTTGCCGTCGTTTCCGTCATCGCTATCTACCTCCTCCTTCGGGACCGCAATGGCCGGCGCAGTTCTAACCCCGGCAACCCTGGCCCGCCACTCATCAACGGGCGCTGGCAGCAGGAAATGAGGGATGCCCAAAGGGAGGGGAACGAAAAGCTGGGACGCATCGAAGGGGCCATGAATGAAGCTGTCGGAATCCTGAGGCTGATGGATGATCGGCAGCAGAGAGAATAGGAGGAGAACATGATTGATCTACTACGCGGGCTACATCTACCGCCGGCAGTAGTCGGTGCAGCACGGGGTCTCGTTGAGGCCGTGCTGATGGGCGGACTCGGCGGGGCTACCCTCTGGCTAGGGGAAGCCGAGGACTTGATCCTGGTCGCGCCGATAGGCTACTTCGTCATCCGATGGCTGGAGGGAATCCTAGACGGGATCGATCCCGAAAAGGTTAGGAAGCCCTAAGTGAGATGCCCCTTTGCCAAGTGGGTCGGCACCCCTGACCATTTCGGCTACCCGGCGGGGACTCACGGCCAGTTAATCCCCCTCGCCATCTGTGACCACATCATGTGTGGCACGTTGGTAGGGTGTGACTCCTGGTTCAACGGTGGTGGGCTGTCGGCCACATTCGGGATCGGCAAGAATGGAGACACCCACCAGTATGTTGAGCTAGAGGATTGCGCCTGGGCCAATGGTGCCATCGCCAACCCCGATCCAGCGCTGGCCTACATCTACGAGAACTACAACCCCAACGTTGTTACATGGTCTATTGAACACGAGGGTTGGCCTAATGACTTGTGGACGGAGGCGATGTACCAGGCCGACCTCAAGCTAAAGAGGTGGCTACTGGAACAAGAACCCGGGCTGGCAATCGTGGGTCATTTCCAGTTCGACTCCGTGAGCAGGGCGAATTGCCCTGGCCCGAACTGGCCGAGGGCGAGGCTGATAGCAGACTTGAAGGAGAAAGAAGTGCTCGAGGATCAGTTCGCGCAATTGCGGGCAACCGAGATGCGCCTGATGAACCTGGCCGATGTCGCCCACGGGGTAACACTGGCAACCCAAATGAGGATGATCAGCGCCATCCGCCATAACGAGGGCGAGTCCCCAGAGGAAGAGGAGCGCCAATGGGGATGCCTGTCAAGGGCTTACCTCGCCGAGATCAAGGCCATCGAAGAGGCGCGGAAACGATGCACATGGATGGGAAGACCGGGCTAGTGGTATAATCATCTTATGAGGCAATGGGGTGCTGCCGGTGGACCTCGACGGCAATTTCCTGCTCGCAGAAGGCAACGTAGCGCAACGTCATCTGGATACTGGAATGGCCGAGGAGTTGCTGGATGACGAGGATGTCCACGCCTTCCCTTCTCAGTTCAATCGCCCAGCTATGACGGAACCTATGGGGGTAGACGCGGTAGACCTTGGCGCGACGGGCGAGCTTGTCGAGTGCCCATGAGAGTTGCTTCCTCTGCCACTGAGCGGGCCATAGGAGGCCGTCCAGTTGCCCACGGCCCCGTAGATACTCCACCAACGCCCTTCTTGGCCTGGCGTTCAAGGCCAGTCGGCGAGACTTTCCGCCTTTGCCCTTCCGAACGATTAGCTCCCCCGCCCTCAAATCAATGTCCTCTAGCTTCAAATTGCAGAGCTCCGAGGCCCGCAGCCCACAATCCATTAGCAGCATGAGAACTGCCCGCTCAAACGGGGTTTGGATAGCTTCCATGAGGCGGGCCGCCTCTTCCTTGGTAAACGGCGTCACGGGTGGTAGCGGCTCCCGGTGGGTGCGAAACCGATCCAGGGGGTTCTCCTTCATGTAGCCGTTTTCAACAAGCCACCTAAAGAACACCCTCAACTCCAAGGTGTAGCAGGTCAATGCGTTGTGCGAGACAGATTCGCCTAGTTCCGCTATGTATTCGTGGAGTTCGGAGCCCTTGAGTTTGCTAACGGGCATGTGCGGGAAGCGCCGGGCTAGACGGCGTACCACGTAGCCGTAGTTATCCCTGGTAGTCTTGGGGCGGCCTTCGAGCTGAAGGTGAATGGCAAACTGCTCAGCCGCCTCTTCAATTCTCAAGGATCTCCACCCGAACATACAAGGAGCGTAGCACAGGGTAGCACAGGTTGAGGAGAATTCCTAGTGAGTTTAGGGGTAGGCGGAAACGCTATTCGTGGAACAAATGCCGACACCAAAATAGTTTGGAAATGACCCCCTTAGGGTATTGACAACATTGCCATAGCTAATGTACGCTAAATTCGGTTGCTGGGGGTTGGTGAGGGTCGTGGTAGCAGGACGCGGCTGGCGGGTCGCTCCCGTCACCGAGGGCCGAAAGGCGTGTAGCCAGCTCCCAGTGCCGCTAGGAATGATGATGAAGAACAAAGGCTTAACGAAACTCGCCAAGAAGCTCGGTATCAGTCGTCAGGCAGTCTGGAACATTCTGCACGACTACGGCTACGATTCCTGCCCGGTCTGTGGTGGGCGCAAGAGGACGAAGTCCCGTGTCTGCCGCAAGTGCCGCAGGGATGGAGGGAAGGCATGAACAGGGATGCTGATCTGGCTGCTGATTGCCGACGGTTAGAGCGCAAACTCAAACAAGTCACAGAGGAACGCAATAGCTGGAAGCGTTGGTGCGAGGAAGCCGAGGCCAAGCTCGCCGCCCTCGAGCCCGAGCCGCTGGCGGTGGTGGAGGGGTGGCTGCTAAATGGAGACATCGCCTCGAAGAAACTCACGGGCCTAGAGGCACATGGCGTCTGGGTTTACGGAGACTTCTACGGCAAACTCCCCGTCACCCTCTTCATCACGGAGGGGCATCGTGACGCCTGAGGCCTACCGGCGGATACACCGCGCCGTACAGCGCAAGATCATAGAGCGGGAACATTACATCCACTGGGCATTGGAGCGCGACATCGTATGCCTCTTGGCCCAGGGCGATGACTACGGCTTCACGATTGGCTGGCCCCATCACGGCATGGTACTCGACCCTGGCTGGCCCGAACAGATGCAGTGGCAGAACTGAGGGGGAAACATCATGCACAAGCCATATCCCGTAACCTTTGACCTCCATATGCAGGAGGCCCGAACGAAGGAGGTCACGGTAAAGAGGTTCACCGTCTTCGTCTCGGCCAGGAATGTGTCTAACGCATTAAGGCGCACCTTCAAGCGGTTCCCGGGTTGTAGGCTGGTGCCCGACTCGGAACTGAGGGAGTGAACCATGACACGACGCCCACGAGTAATGCCCGACCTTGAAGAGATAGCTGCGAAACATGGGCTGACCCTTGCCGACCTTAAAGGGCCTCGCAGGGTTGCTGAAACCGTAGAGGCACGGAGGGAGGCGATGTGGGCCTTGTGGCATGGGGGGTTCGATTTGGTGGAGATCGGCAAGATTATGAATAGACATGCAAGCACGGCAGGACAGTATCTGAGGACAAATGCCGGCCAGCAGGAGGTGAGGGCGTGAAGGAACAGGTGAAGGCAAAGCATGAGCCAGGGAAGGTCTGGATGCTGCGTCGGGTAGGGGAGCACCCGAACGGTTCCGTGAGAACACTACCCGACGGTTGGCTTGAAATCCAGTATTCTCCTGAGCGCAATCCCTTTGAGGATAGGTGCTTCAAGATGTCGCGTGCTACTGCCCGCCTTCTGGCGAAGCGAATTATGGAATGCCTAGAAGGAACGAAGGGGTAGGCCGATGAAAGTTTGGGTGTGTCAGGATTGCCGCCACGTCAACGAAGCTCAATACCACTGCGAACGATGTGGCAAGCGCAATCCAGCGATGCCGTCTTGTAGGCCAAACGCCACGACTGCGAGACGGTCAGTATGACCGGCCTGGGAAGGAAGGGAGGCGGACGATGTGGGACGGCCGCAAGGCCCGAAGACACAGGCTGTCCTACCGTTAATGGACGGCCAGGTAGCCCTGGAGGAGTGCATAAAGATGCTCCTTATCAGGGACGTAGAAGGGGGGATTCGATGCGTGAAGGTTGCGCTGGTCCTGAACAAGCAGGCGTTAGGAACGATTGAGGGCCTGGACATCAAGCGCCCAAGCCCTCGTAGGAGATAGATTCCATGACCATGAAACCACAAGGGAAGAAGGATGTCAAGCAGGTGCATCAGGTTATCTGGCCGCAGAGGAAGCCTGCCCCTATGAACTGTCCTAAGTGCAACCACAGCGTAACACCGCGCTCGACAGGCAATGGGCGGGAAGTCGAGTGCCCCGGCTGTGGGCATCGCTGGACAGAGGAGGAGTGAGTAGATGGCTAACGGAGAGGATTACGACGGACTAGAACAAGCAGCCGGCGGGGACGTTCGGCCTACCGCTGAGTTGGTGGGCAGAACATTCGAACTCCTTGACTTCGAGCAGATACCGACTCGTTGGGAGGATGAGAAGACAGGCGAGAAGAGGCACACGCAGATAGCGACCCTAATTCTGGACGGCGAAGAACTGCGCTACTGGCTCGGCGGTGTCCTGGTCAGCCGGCAACTCTCATGGGCCAAGACTACCGGCAGGCTCCCGATGACCATGAAGCTCGGCGGGCAGGGCAACCAAGATTCCCCCTACAAACTCGTGCGTCCTGACGAGGAGACGCCCCTGGTTACGGCTGGCAAGGCTGCTGGCGCGAAGGTGGTAGGACGCAGCAAGGATGCCCTAGCGGGCTTCAGGGACAACGACGGGACAGTAGACACAAAGGGCTTCGGGCGCTTCTGGCAGGAGCAAAACTATGGGCTGGATGAACTCCGAGGCATCATCGGCCCCCTTACCGCCTCCGCCCTAGAGCACTGGTTCAAGGTGAACAAGGGTAAGACAGTAGACGATCTGCTGACTCTCGCTATGGCCAGTCGTGGCGATGCTGCTATGGCCGATCAAGAAGTTCCAGAGGAGGAGCCTTTTGAATGATGACTAAGGGCCGCACCCCCTTACGGTGAGGATTTCGCTCCTCGCCGTCGCTGCCCCAGCCTGCCCCCGGAAAAGTGGCCCGGGAGGTGCCCCTGGGGCGGCGACGAGGAGGCACGAATGAAGAATCCGAAATTCAAGGTAGGCGATAGCGTAAGGATTCTTGATCCAGTCGCCGTGAAGATATTGGGCTTTAGGCGGAGTGCCGTGGTAAGGCCCCATGAACGCTTGCGCCAATACCTCGTTCGGCCAGAAGGCCCAGGGATGTGGTCGTGGTGGATTAAGGAAAAGGACTTGGAACTCGTTGAGGAAGCCGAGTGACCCACATCCCCCTGTGTACCGTCAAGGGATGTCCTACACGCCTCAAGAGCTTCAAGGGCGACGCCCACGAGTGGCATGTGCCGTGGTGTGGTCACGGCTTAGAGGGCCATCATCATCATGTTGTGAAGCGCTCTCAAGGCGGCACAAAGGGCGACATCGTTTTCATCTGCCCAGCCTGCCATCAGAGAATCGACGAGCACCACTGGGGCAACGCCGTGCTGGATATCCATGGGGTAGGCAGGCTCTACCGCGTCTGGGACCAGAACAATCGCACGGTGTTTGAGCGCATCATCGAGGCGGCACCAGATGAGCAATCCCCTGCTGACGAGGCCGAGGTGCCAGGAACCCTCCCCGCCGTCCAGGAAGAGGCGGTGGTGTATTCCCGCGCCGCGCCCGTCTTGGCACCCTTGGAAAAACTGTCAGACGAAGAACTGGCAACCGTCTTTGCCCAAGCTGACAAACACCAAGCCGATGCCTTCCTGCTAAAGTGCCACGTCATCCATACCTACCGCGAACGCCATGTCCAGCAATGGGGTGAGTCTTGGGCTGAGCAGGCGTATGAGCTCTTTGATGGTGCCCCGTCGCGCCGGACGCTAGGGGCTTACGCAAACATCTGGGGAATATGCGACACGTCTGGCCCAAATCTGGAGAACATAGGGCCACTCACCGACTCACGAGCCTTGATGCAGAACATAGGGCGCAGGAAGCCAGAGGACGGGAAGGTGGCTTTGGAGGCGGCGGTGGCGCACCTGGCCGAGTTCGGGGAACCCCCTACCGTAGCAGCCCTACAGCACCGGCTAGGTGAGGAGTCTAAGCCTGTCGACGTGTGCCCTAAGTATGGCGACAAGCACCGTTTCATCTGTGCTTGTGGGAAGGAACGATGAAGGAGGAGTCAGTATGGCGCAACTGAATCTGGAACGTAATGAGGAGATTCGGCACCTACGAGCGGAAGGCTTGTCCCTAAGTGCTATTGCCGAGAGGTACGCTCTCACTAGGCAGCGAATCAGCCAGATAGTCAGAGACAATGGTCAACGCCAGTCCCGACCAATAAAACAGGCTCCGTCATTGACTGACGATGGGCCTTATGGAGAGCGAACTCGGGCTATCGCTGAGATACTACTTGGCGGAGAAGTCCTGACCGTCCAAGACGTGATCAACAGGGGCTTTGCTGGGACTAATGCGGAGGCTCGCCATGTAATGTCTCCCGTCCTCTGCTACCTAGAAAGGTATTACCCAGACTCTCCTATCGGCTTTGTTCCTAACCCTGACAGCGGATGCCTGCCCGGAAAGTACAAGAAACTTCTCACATTCGAGGAGAGAATCGCCGTTGGGAAACGCAAACTCCGCATGGCCCGGGGGCATACAAGAAGCGCGACCCGCGGCGTAACGACTGCTGCTGCTGGACTCCCCCCTGAAGAAAAGGCGGCTCTAGCCGAAGCGTGCAAGCCCACCTTTACGCAGCTTTTGGCCGAGCAGACGAGCGTTGCTACAGCACTCCTTGGGGCGCTTGATCCCGGAGCCGCGAAGCGCGTCCTTAAGAACGCGGCTCTCCAATTGGGGCAGGGCAAATGACAGAGACGATTGAGCTAGTACCCATCGACGATATACGGCCCGACCCCAAGCAGCCCCGCAAGCTGAAGAGTCCAGACCAAATCACGGGGCTGGCCCAGAACTTCAAGCAGAAGGGCGTCGGGATGATTAACCCTATTGAGGTTGACGATAAGGGCATCATCGTGACGGGCGAGATGCGTTGGCTTGCCGCTAAGGAAGCAGGATTCGCCCAAGTCCCCACTAGGCGCTACACGCCGGAGACACCCGAACTGCGCTTCCTACGCCAAATGTCTGAGAATGTCCACCAGACCAGCGTTGGCCTCTTTCGCATGAGCCCGCTGGATACCGCCCACGCCCTCCAGCGTCTCTGCGACATGGAGGTCAAGGGACTTCTCGGACCACTTCCGGGCGATGCTGATCTTCCTTCCAAGATACTAGGAAGGAAGTGGGGCGGGCATGTGCCTTCAAAGGGCCCCACCCGTTATCGGGGGATCGCACCATTGGCAACTAGGTTGGGCATCAGCGATGCTTCCATAGCCCAATACCTCGATCTGCTCGACTCAACTAGGGTGCCGGAGGTGCTGAGGAAGGCAGTCAAAGAGGGCAAGGTAAACGTCAGCGTGGCGCATCAAGTACGTGAAGTACCGCGTGAGTTCCGCGAGGCTCTAGCCAATCGCGTTGCAACAGAATCGAAGCACGGGCGCGTCGATAGCTTTGGCCTTCGCGCTGTGGGAAAAGCGTTGAGGCAACAGCCTGACAAGGCCACCGAGATCATTGAGACCGTCCAGGCTAACACCCCACGTGGCCAGATTGAGAAGGCTCTCCGCGACATCGCCCCAACGCTTTCCGAGGCGGTTGATGATGCTGTCGCCCCAGGGCAGAAGCTAGAGAAGGCTGTTGAGGGCGCTATCTTCGCCATCCGCGAAGTTGGGAATGCAGCGACCTTGCCAGCGGGACAGGAAGCAGCCTACGGAGCCGTGCTCCGCCTACGCGATACCTGCGATGAGTTTCTGGCAGGATCAGACCCGCAATTAGCGCCCGTTGATGCGAAGGTTATCTCTTAGCGGGAAGGAACGATGACAAGCGACGCCAAGCTGAGATTCAGCCTGAGAGCGGGTAAGTGATGACTGACCTCTACATAGGAATCGACCCTGGCCTTGACGGTGCTGTGGGCTTTGTCGGCAGGGACGTTGTGGTTTTCCGCACACCGACGATCAAGGTTGGGAAGCGGCGGCAATATCCGCCACAGCAGATGTTCCAGATGCTTCAAGGGGGCGTGGGGGCTTTCGCCATCCTAGAATCCGTCCACTCCATGCCTAGGCAGGGCGTGGTGAGCTCCTTCTCCTTTGGCCGGGGCTTCGGGCTATGGGAGGGCATCCTGGTAGCTCTCGGCATTCCCTACCTTCTTGTAGCACCGCAGACCTGGAAGGCCACCATGCTCCGAGACATGCCGAAGGACAAGAACGCAGCCAAGCTCCAGGCTTCCCGCCTGTGGCCCGAGCTAGGCCACCTATCAGATGGCGAGGCCGAAGCCCTGCTGATGGCGGAATACGGGAGAAGGTTGCAGGGGGTAGCGGAATGAACAAGAGGCAGACCATCAAGATAGCAACGCTTTACGGCATGACGAGCGTTCGTGCTCGCATCATCGCTCCGGGGCTGGCTGTTCACGAAACCAATTTAGGTGATGCGATTTTCCCAAACTATGTCTGGGGCATCACCCATATTCCGTCTGGAACGCACATAACCCACGCCTCGACGCAGCCGAGGGCCGTGAAGATAGCCCGCGCCCTCGCAGCTCTAACCGACTGGTCAAAGATTGAGAAGGACAAGGTGCCAAATAAGCTGAAGAGGAAGGTTCTGGAGACCATTGCGAGTCTGGTCTAACCCGTCGCCAGGGGTGGGATGTGCGGTGGATCAACAGGGTAGGTAGTCAAAGGGGGAAGAATGCCACGCAGAAAGGAGGTGATACAGATGACAGAAGGAAGGACGCACGATCCAGACGCGACGAGGGAGCGTTACGAGGGCGACACGCAGGAGCGGTCGTGGGACGCGAATGTTAAGCGAACCTACGACGAGTTCCAGCAGGAGAGTCTGGAGTCGATCCGCCGCAATCGCGCCTACATCGACAAGATTCTCAGTGACGCCCAGCAAGCCGACAACGAGCGACAGAGGCTTGGCAACCTGGCCCTGAGCAATGCCGTTGACACAGCCAACTTGGTCAACAAGCAGGCGGCAGCGCACAGGGACATCGCCATCAACAAGGAGTGGAACCTGGAGCCGAGCGAGGCTGCTGCGCAGGCGCACGTGCTGCCGGTTGCACAGATAGAGGCGATTCGGGCAGTCGTTATCGCTGTCCTGGCCGAGCTAGGGCTGGTCGGCGAGAAGTAGGCCAGCGTGGTGATGGGGGTTGGTGAGCGGGCTTGGGAACGGCGTGTCCGCAGCAATGCGGGGAGCGGCCAGCCCCCAGCGCCTCCAGGGAGAGAGATGCCAAAGAAAACCTGCCATAACTGCGGCACCTGGCTGACCATGAAGGAGGAACTTGACACCGACAAAACTAATCCTCGTGGATTCTGTTTGGGGTGCCAGGGCAGGCTCACTAGGACTCGTCACGCCGATCCTACCAACGCAGGTCTCATGCTGTGGAAACTGTGGCAGCTAAGGATGATTACGATAGCGCATGGATAGAGTGTTGGCCCGTCGCCAGGGGTGCGTCAGGGCTGTATCCGACCACCTAGCCAGCCGTTCTGGTTTCCGGAGTCGGCAGCAAGAGCGCTCCTTGGCGCATCCCTGATGGCGGGTCAGCGGAATCTAAACGAAAGGGGAAGCGGCGCGGGTAAACAGCCCGTTGGCCCGCCAGGAAGGAGTGGAAGGATGACTGAACTGATTTGGAAAGTCACCATTGAACTCAATGAGGAGAAACCTGCCACGATTCTCTATGGCCAAGGTGAGGCTGATGCTTTGCTTTGCTATGAGGATGACTGGCCAGTAATTAGGACAAAGGTAGATGCCGCGCTAGCCATACTAAGGCGCTCCCGTGAGGATGCTGAAGTAGGTCTCGCAATCAACAACGGAGGTACTAGCTGAAGTGGCTAGGCTGGCCTGCTGCGATGGTGGTGGTTGCGGGGTTGTTGTGGGCCGGCCTGAGCGGTTGGAATAGCGATGGAGGGAATGATGAAGAGACTGTTTCTTCGTTGGCTTCGGCGGCGTTGGCACCTTCGCTTCTGCAAGGGCTGCAAGGTACTGGAAACCCGTTGTCGGGACGTATGGTGGCCCTAGATGGAGACGTGGTTCGCCTTATTGCTTATGGCGCTGACTGGCGCGATAGCCTTCGGTTTAGGGCTGCTGGCAGCGTGGTTGCGTTGGGGCAAACAACTGAACAACGCGACAGAGTTGCTGCGAATCCTTATGGGGCCATCGAAATCCCTGGAGGAAATCAAAGCCAAGTATCAGGGGAAGTCCTAGATGCCAACCCCTACCTCGAAGAAGCCACCTGGCTCATCACCATCTACTGCTGCATCGGAGACAGCACAGGAGCCTACTGCCCAGTTGAAGAAGGGGACAGAGCAACAAAGTCGGGCACTTCGGCACAGCCTGGAACGGTGGCGTGTGATCCTGCAAGACTCGGCCAATTTCTTAGAATTGGCAATGAGGAATATCAATGCCTTGATACAGGAGATGCAGTCCGTGGAAACCACGTTGACGTCTGGTTCTACGACTGCGGCGACCAACAAGACCCCGCGCCAGGGACGGGCTGGGCCTGGCTCGCGGAAGTCGGGACGCAGGCTGTAGTGGAGGTAGTGAGATGCCAGGACTGACACATGTCGTAACCTACAAGCGAAGCGGAATCATCCATCGCTGCGTTGATGCCTACTGCTGGCATCCTAGATGCAGACCAGAGGGCTTCTACTTAACAGACGTGGCCCACTGGAAGACAGATTATGTGGAGAGCTTAGAGGGGCTGCGGCTATGCAAGAAGTGCTGGCCGAGAGGAGTGAGATGAGCCTACAAATCTGTCCTGAGTGTGACCACTCGACCATCGAGTTCGACATCCACCAGCGCGTTCATCGTTGCCTCAGAATGAGATGTGGCTGGGTGAATCGCACTGGGCGCCCCTTCGTAGAGGGAGAACCAGAGTCGTTTGCCTTCAGTCGTGTCATGGAGGCACGAGTCCGAGAGGAGGGACGCCATGACCAGGGATGAGGCGCTAGAGAGTGGAACAGCCAAACTTGAGGCTATCGCGGAATGTTGTCGTAAGGCATATGAGAACGGCTACAATGCCGCTCTCTCTTCCTGTGCCTGTGGGAAGCCGCTATACCAAGCTATTTGCCCCCTTGCGATCTCCTATGCTAACGGAACATTTAACG
>Ga0307378_10001355_pt1 | contig 40090 bp, 37 predicted proteins | sample UN1MG_FD_202238 | JGI IMG/M metagenome (GOLD analysis project Ga0307378, IMG submission 202238) | Soil microbial communities from Risofladan, Vaasa, Finland - UN-1 | ecosystem: Environmental > Terrestrial > Soil > Coastal area > Acid sulfate soil | place: Finland: Risofladan, Vaasa | collected...
AAAAAACGCTGATTCATGAATGACGTCTGGTTCCGAAGCGGTATGAGAGGATCTGGTAAATAAGTTTCGCCGCGAGAAAATCCGGAGCCTTGTTATCTGATATCGGGCACAGTTCAACCACATCAAATGCCACAACATTTCTTTTTGCTATTACTTTCTTCAGGAAATGTGTCAACTCGTAATACTGAAGTCCACCCGGCTCCGGAGTTCCTGTCGAAGGCATTATTCCGGGATCCAGCACATCGAGGTCAATGGTTATATAGATAACATCTGTTAATTGATCGATCGCTTTATCGTATAATCCTTTGTCATAGTATAACTGATGCGCAAAATATACTCTTTCCGGATCACAATATTTCAGTTCCTCCTCTGCCATGCTCCTGATACCTACCTGGACTATATTTGCCATTTCTCGTACCCTGGCCATTACGCAGGCGTGATTGTAGCCAGAGTTCTCGTAGGCATCCCGCAAGTCAGTGTGCGCATCAAGCTGCAACACCGTAAGATTCTCAAATTTTTCAGCAGCTGCCCGGGCTGATCCTATGGTAGCGGTATGGTTTCCTCCTATAACGACAGGGAATTTATGAGCATCAAATAATCCTGATACAGTAGACCTTACCTGATCAACAAGAAGGTCAGCAGACGGTACAATAATTTCCGGAAGAGTGAAGATACCTTTGCTTCTTATGTCTGAACCTGTTTCAATATCATAGAATTCAAGGTTTGGGGAAGCCTCCATTATTGCTGAGACGCCCTTATCAGAGCCTTTTATCCAGCTGCTTGTAGTATCAAATGGAACAGGTACTATAATTATCTCAGAATCATCATACCCTGACTGGCACTCATAACCACCAAAGTTCATCTGAAGTACTAAACTTTAATCGGATAGAAATAACTGGTAAAGCAGATAGCCACCAGTGCAGTGCCATACATTTTTCGCGGAACAAATGTTTGCTTGATCGTTTGAATGTCAATCAGGTCAAAATCCTGTTCAAAGCCATTATTATAAAGCTCATGGATGCTGGCATCAAGTTTTTTCTCCAGCTCATCTTCAGGATAGTTTCCATTATGTTCACAGACCAGACCTCCGTATTTCTGGCCGCTTTTACGGTCGATCAGCCATCCGTAAGAGATGCCGGCAGATACCCTCTCTCCCTTTTCCCCGTTTGCCATAGCCATAATGCATTCCATCACCTCACCATGCATGGTGGTGTCTGGTTTGTCAATCTCTGTAGCTATTCCCGGAATAATTGAGGAGTAGGTTATTATATTTGATTTTTCGATGCCTGCACTCTTCAGTGCCAGGTGTAATGATCCGGCATGGACAGCTATGTCACTTTCGCCGATCCCTGTTGTGATAAAGTAATCTTTTGGGATCCTGTTTCCCAACATAAATCCATTTGGGGACAAATCCAGACCCTCTATCGAAGACCCTGGATGATAGTCACTCAAAAACAAGCTTTTCATTTACAATTTCCATAAATACTATAAAAGGTTACTAATCCAGTAAAAGGAACGCAAATATATATCAATATTCTAAAAATAAAATAAAATATTTTAAAAAATTCATTTCTTTAAAAAAATCAGCTTTCCTGCTGACTTTTAAAGATTGTCTGTAGCTCATCAAGCCCTATATAGGCATCCTTGCCCGGTTTCTGATCAGCAGAATTGATCATGGAATAGAGGTAATTTGCCTGGTCGGCCAACATAGGTTGCGGATACCGGTCGTCAGCTGTTTCGACCATACCCAGAACAGCCTGTAATTCATTCATCAGTTTTGCTTCTCTCCGGGCTTGCACCCCAATCCTCGGTCTTCCATACACCCGAGCCAGAAGCGCCCATATAGAATATTGAGGGCTCAGATTCTATTCCGGCAACAGCAGTTACTCTTCCTCCTCTTGAGGGACCGACATTTCTGTAGCTTAGATCTGAAAAATCATCCTGATTAAATGATTACTGCGACAGAAGAGATACCGCTGAAATCAGGACTTTTCATTATCATCCTCACCCGATTTAGATGTATCCTTCTCTTTTACGGGCCCCTTTTTATCAGGTTTTTCGTCTTCCGGTTCATCCTTAACCAGCAGGTTCAGTCGCTGGAGAAAATTATACCAGGTGACTATCTTCTTAATATCAGAAGTATATACTTTTTGGTGGTCAAAATCAGGCAGTATCTCCTCAAAATATTCGTTCAGGCCGGCTGAAGATGATTTAGGATCGATCGCCTGCCCCCCGTTTTCTTTCTCAAAAATTTTATCAAAAATCCTGCCGAGAGGTACCTCCTCCGTTTTGGTAAATATTGCGATATCTTCAAGTGAGTTTACCTTCGCAGTACCGTGAGCAGCTGTGCGTTTAGCAGTTTCAAGGTGCTCAACTATCATTGCATTCTTTCCCTGCGCCACAAACTTAAAAAGACCTCCTTCACCTGAGATCGCTATAATGTCCTTTAAATTCATTATAATATTATATTTTTTAGGCTAATTAAGATTTCGTTCATTTTTTATTTTCTCGTACGCGCCGTTCACTTTCTTAAATTTCTCCTCAGCAGCCAATCTGAAATCCTCGCCAAGATGGCTTACGGCATCCGGGTGATATTTCCTTGCCATCCTTCGGTATGCTTTCTTTAGCTCATCGTCAGATACATTAGATTCAATTTCGAGTATCTTGTATGCACCGTCGGTGGATGGCATGAACATATTCCTTATAGATGCTTTGTCCTTCGAAGAAATATTGAGCCAATCGGCAATCGAATCGATCATCCTGGTTTCAGATTTATCATAGTGTCCATCTGACGCAGACACTCCGTATAGCATATGAAGAAGCTGTAACCGGGAGGCATACTCCATATTTCTTGCTATTTGTCTGCACACGTCAGCAACAGGAATAGGTTTCTTGAGCATATCCCTGAGCATCAGGATTGCCTCTCCTGCTGTTTCCTCCCCGAATTGCCGGACAAAAAAGCTCTTTACATAATCAAGTTCAGCTTTTACCACCCTCCCATCAGCCTTCATGACCGCTGCAATAAGTACCAGGAGGCTCATAGCAAAATCACCGGCAGTTGTATTATAATATTTCCCTCTGTGATATGTCCTGGTTGAACTTTGACCGGGTGTATCGAACATGGAGCCAACAAAATAGCCGAAAAGAGCCCCCAGCGGTCCGCCAAGGAACCAACCCAGCCCTCCTCCTATCCACTTTGCATATTTACCCATTACTCCTTTTCATTTATCATGTTCATTATTTCATTATGTATCTCTAGAATCCTTGGAATTATAATTGTGTTCTCAGCATTATTAATTAAAAAATCAGAACGTCTGACCATCTCATTCTCTGATATCTGACTTTTGATTCTTTCAATCACCTGCTCCCTGGCAAGCTTATTCCTGTTCATGACCCTCATTATTCGCTCTTCAAAGGGTGCCGTGACAGCAACTATTTTATCGGTCAGAATATCTGCTCCGCCTTCAAAAAGAATTGCTGCTTCAAGTATAACATATTTACTGTCTTGTGTCAATGACCATTTCCTGAAAAAATCAAAAACAAGAGGATGGACCAGTTGGTTTACCTTCTGCAGTATTTCATCATCTTTAAATATCAGGGCTGCCATCCGTGGTCTGTCGAGTTCCCCATTTATGTACATATTGGTACCGGTGATCTGATTCACCTGATCTTTCAGTTCATCATCAGTATTCATAATATTTCTTGCAACGACATCAGAATAGAATACCGGTATTCCAAATACACTAAATACCTTACAAACAGTAGATTTACCACTACCTATACCACCCGTTACTCCAAGTACGAACATTATAGCTTTTCAATTAGATACTCAACCTGTTCGGGATTATACTTAAAAGATCCGATATAATCAGGGATATTCCGCACCTCAACCTTCAACCTGCTGGTTGATCGTACAACGATACCTGCAAAATCAATAACAGCCTCGAGAGGTGCATCTGCTAACTTATTATAATCGCTGAGCGGCACTATGCACTGGATATTTATTCTGTCAGGGAATAGTCTTATCCTGGCTGTATCAGGAACATTGATCAGTTTTATCAGGAGTGTAAAAACAGCTTCAGTATATTGCTCCACAGGTATTGTAACCTCTACCTTTTTCTGTGAAATACTGATCTTAGGAATGGATTCAACTATCAGGGTCGCTGTATGCGTCTGGTTTAGCTGCACAAACTTTTCATGCCTGGTCAGTAATAAATCAATTGTATCAATGATCGACTCAGGTCCTGAAATCAAAACAGAGTCTGGCATACATGTAATATCACCATTAACCATAAATTGCCGCTGGGTACTGACATCAACGTTTGCAACAACAGGTACTTTTTTCCTGGTGAGTTTGTCAAATTCGAACGTTATGGTATCAGGGTTGATCTCTGTAATATCAAATTCCGCCCTCATTTGTCTTTTTATCATATCCCTGAGCCCATAGGTAAGAACAAAAAGCCTGAAGCGGCTGCCATCTTCAACCATAGTATAATTCATGTCTGACACGTCAATTATTACCGGTGGCTTATTTCCACTGAGGCGGGTCTTAAGAATGGAATAACCGGGTCCTTCGAGCGTAAGATCCAGTTCCTGAGGTAGTTCATTGAGCAAGGCCATCTCTTTCGGGAAATCTGTATATCTGACAGGATATTTTATCCGCCCGGTCATATCCTTGCTTAAAGCATTCAAAAACCAGAAAACGAAAGCGAGCAAGAGGAAAAAAGTAAATATTCCCACATTACGGTTTATGATCCGGCTCCTCAGATTGGCAAACCATGTTTCCGATATGTTGAATTTGTCTTCCTGGCTCATTATATCCTGACTTTGATATAATTATTATCTCTGTTTTTCCAGATCAGACGAATCTTTCAATACCGCACTCTTGTCAATTTTCAGAAGCACATTGTCGCCAACATCAACAGTAACAGTAGTTTCCTTCACATCAGTTATCTTCCCGTATACACCACCAGTAGTCACTATCTTATCACCTTTATTCAGATTACCCCTGTAATTTGTCAGATCCTTCTGTTTCCTGACCTGAGGTCTGATCATGAAAAAGTAAAAAACAACAAATACAAGGATCAGTGGCAGAAAAGTTACAAGAGGACTCTGTCCTTCAGGTGCCGGGCCCATCAAATACAAAAAAGCAAAATTGTTCATTATTATATCAATTATTAATTGGTTATTATTTCAGCTGTTATCCTGAGAATCGTTACCGGTGTGTCAGCGTTGGACCGTACCTGTACAGTTTTGGTCTGACGCCCCTCCCGGCTGGTGCTGTCAAAAATTACTTCAATAGTACCTGACCCTTCAGGAGGAACAGGCTCTTCACTAAACCTGGGTATAGTGCAACCACAACTGGTTGTAACTGAGTTAATCAGCAGATTGGCTTCTCCCCTGTTCTCAAATTTAAATAAACAGGCCACCTTCTCCCCCTCTTTTATTTTTCCGAAATCGTGGTTTAGCTCAGGGAAATAAATTGATGCCTGTCCTTTTTCAACCGAATCAGCTTCGTCACCACGTTCTGAATATGTTTTACATCCACCTGATATCAGCAGGAGAAATAAAAAAATCACCGCCATTGATTTCATAAGGAAGTCAGAATTATTTAATCTCTTCAAAACCAGGTTCTCCTATCAATCCCCGTCCACTTTTTTTAAACATGGAGCCGGCTCTCAACTCACGCACTATCTTATCCAGTATCCCATTTACAAATGTACCACTTTTAGCAGTACAGTAGTACTTTGCAATTTCAATATATTCGTTTAAGGTCACCTTAACAGGTATCTCAGGAAACTCTAAGATCTCTGTTATTGCCAGTTGCATCACAAGTTTATCCATCAGCGCAATGCGTTCTATTTCCCAATTTGTTGTACTGTTTTCAATCAGACTGCTGTTGGGCTCTGTATTCAGTATGGCTTTCCGAAGAAGAATCTTTACGAATCTTTTATCATCCTCATTTTTGTACATCGGCATCAATGAATGATTTGGACCTGAATTTTCCCTGAAGCGGCGTATGGTCTTTTCGATCATAGCTATCACAAATTCCAGGTCATCATTCCAGTAGATGCTGATCTCCTCGATAACATTTTCAATATCTTCCGAAGGGTATATTATCTCGGTTAGCAGTGATGACACGAACTTCTTATCTGCATTGTACGTCACTTTTTCAGCAATCATGTATTTTTCATACTCCGCCCATTCAATCATCTGAGAATATATTTTTCTGGCTATCTCGGGGTAACTGATCCAGCTCAATCTTCTGGATTTAATGTGCCTTCTGAGATCAAGATTCTCACGGAGCTGTGCTATTAGCCGGTTATCTGTAAACTTTGTGTTGGGATTAATATCCTTGAAAGTCGGAATCTTCTTATTCCTGCCAATTTCGATCTTTTCTGATGCTATATCAGCTATCTCAAGAATCAATAATATCATGTAATGATAAAGGTCGTACGTCTTTTCAATGCTGTAAATAAGCTCCTTCTCTGCCGCTTCAAGATTATCCCCCCTCTTCCTGTTGAAAGCATAAAAGATAAGCAAGGCTTTTATCCGTAGTAGTCGTCTGCTGATCATCTAATAAAGAACCTCAATAATTTTGTGCAAAATTACTTTTTTTATCTATTACACAAAACTTTAGTCGGATAATCCATAAAAGAGTGCTCATATTTTGATTTGAAAAAATATTTGTTACATTTGACCATGTAATACAATTCCTAAAATTAAAAAGAGCTTTATGAAGGAGGAAAACGAGGGCACAAAAAGTGAGATGACTCAAAAGGATGAAAGTGCCAATACCGATAGAGAAGAGGTTTACACAAAAATTGTTCGGGCAGGAAACAGAACCTATTTCTTTGACATTAAAGCCACCCGGAAGAATGATCTCTACCTGACCATTACGGAGAGCAAGAAAAGATTTAATAAGGAGGGTAAATTCTTTTTTGAGAAACATAAGATATTCCTCTACAAGGAGGATTTTGAGAAATTTGTCAATGGCCTTGATGATGCAATAGGTTTTGTGAACAATGGTAGTTTTGAAGAGGGTGTTACACCTTCGAAGAAAGAACCTGTTGATGAAGAAAAATCAACTTCCACCGACGAATTTATCAACGTTGAATTTGAAGACCTGGGTGACAAATAAAAGATTATATATCAAAATTTTATCATTACCTGCCCGCAGTCATTTCTTTTTCATTAAGTAACCTAATGGTGGATTATCTTCTTTTGTCGTTATCAATAATCCTGATCTTAATAGGAATAATTGGTTGTCTTGTTCCGGTACTACCCGGGCCTCCACTCAGTTTCGCAGGATTAATTGTCCTGCATCTTACCAGATTTGCCGATCTCAGCCAAAATCTACTGATAATATTGGGTGTTGTTGCCGTGGTGGTCACGCTTCTTGATTATATAGTACCAATCTGGGGTACTAAAAAATTCGGAGGATCAAAATATGGAGTAAGAGGAGCAGCTGTAGGCCTTATTATTGGCCTGTTTTTCGGACCTCCGGGAATCATTTTCGGACCATTCATCGGGGCAGTTGTCGGAGAGCTTATTTTCAAAGATGATTTTAAGTATGCACTTAAAGCAGGTTTTGGCAGCTTACTTGGTTTTATGACCGGGATCGGGCTCAAGCTTGCCGCATCGTTCGTCATAACTTTTTACTTTATCAGGGCACTCGTTTAGAATGATGAATGATGAAATATTTCGAATTTCATCTGTAGCATCTAATCTTTCACATCCAATCCCGCCTACGCTCCCAGGGTTGCAACCATTACGGCTTTAATTGTATGCATCCTGTTCTCGGCTTCGTCGAATACAATTGAGTGCTCCGATTCAAATACATCCTCGGTAACTTCCATTCCGTCAAGACCAAATTTTCGGAAGATCTCCTCTCCGACCGTTGTTTCACGGTTATGGAATGAAGGGAGGCAATGCAGGAATTTCACCTCTGGGTTGCCTGTTTTCATGATCACCCTGCTGTTTACCTGGTATGGTTTAAGAAGTTTTATCCTTTCCTCCCAGACTGACTCCGGTTCACCCATCGAGACCCATACATCGGTATAGAGGAAATCGACTCCCTTAACAGCCCTGTCAACATCATCAGTAATAGTGATGGCAGAGCCCGTCGTCCTGGCAATTTCCATACACTGCTTTACAAGTTCATCAGAGGGTTGACACTCCTTCGGGGCAGCCGCCCTGAAGTCCATCCCCAGTTTTGCAGCACCAACAAGAAGAGAATTCCCCATGTTGTTTCTTGCATCACCAAGATAACAGAAGCTGATTTTCTCAATCGGCTTGTCAGAATGCTCGATCATGGTCATGAAATCAGCAAGTATCTGGGTTGGATGAAACTCATTGGTCAGTCCGTTCCATACCGGAACACCTGAATATTTTGCCAGGTCCTCAACAATATCCTGGCCCCAGCCCCTGTATTCAATTCCGTCATACATCCTTCCAAGAACGCGTGCGGTATCTTTCATTGATTCCTTATGTCCTATCTGCGACCCGCTTGGTCCGATGTAGCTAACATGTGCTCCCTGGTCCAGAGCAGCTACTTCAAAAGCGCATCTTGTTCTTGTAGAAGCCTTTTCGAAGATCAGAGCAATATTCTTCCCTTTCAGCATTTGCTGTTCAGTTCCTGTGTATTTTGCCTTTTTCAGATCGATCGACAGGTTGAGCAAATATCTAATCTCAGTGGGTGTAAAGTCAAGTAGTTTTACAAAACTTCTGTTTTTCAGGTTGTAAGCCATCATTTTATTCGTTTATTCGTTTATTCGTTTTTATCACCCTTAGTCCTCATATTCCATAGTGATTTTGGTACCATATTTCTTGTCCTGGAGTTTAAAAGCCTCAGTAATGACACTTTTGCGGCCACCCTTCTCAATGAAACTGAGGCATGCTTCAATTTTGGGAGCCATACTGCCTTTGCTGAAATGGCCCTCTGCAAGATATTTCTTTGTGTCTGCGAAATTAAGGAACTCCTTCACCTGCTGGCCGGGCTTCTTATAATTAATATAAACATATGGTACATCAGTAAGGACATAGAATTCATCAGCCCCAATTTCAGAGGCAAGAAGTGAAGAGGCCATATCCTTATCTATAACGGCTTCAGCCGGGCGAATATCCCCGTTATGGTCTATAAATACCGGGACTCCACCTCCACCCGCAGCAATAACAATATTACCATCCATCACCAGGTCCTTAATGATTGTCTTATTCATTACATCGACAGGTCTGGGCGACGGAACAACCCTCCTGAATCCTCCTTCTGATTTTACCTCCTCCTTGAAGATCCAACCCTTCTTGCCGGCCAGCTCCTTCGCCTGTCCGGCATCGTAGATCTTACCAATTCTCTTCTGGGGATCACTGAAAGCCGGATCATTCTTATCAACTACAACCTGTGTGACAAAGCATACAACATTCTTTTTGATACCATGCCTCCTCAAAACGTTCAGAAATACTCTTTCGATCATATACCCAATCCCTCCCTGGGTGTCAGCAACACAGATATCAACTGGCATCTGGGCAATACCATACATCTGCTCTCCTGCATCATTTCTCATAAGTACATTCCCAACCTGAGGGCCATTGCCATGGGTAATTACCAGTTCATATCCTTGATCGATAAGGAATATCAGGTTCTCAAGAGTTTCGATTGTATTCTGCTCCTGCTCCTCAATCGTTCCTAACTGATCACCCCTGAGTAATGCATTGCCTCCAAGTGCCAATACGGCCAGTTTTTTCATTCTTTCATGTTTAGACCAATTTAATATCGCTTTCCCGGTTTGACAGGAGCTATAAAGTTATACCTGATTCCCCTTTTGATAATTTATCCGTAGTATATCTCCTGAAGCCAGTAAGCAACAAAAATATAATTTTAATTATGAATTTCAATTGGTAGTATCTTGCAAAAATATTTCTTACATTTACAGGCATTAAAAAACCTATTATCACTATTTAGTGAAGAGCAAGACAGTATTTCTCACTTCTGTTATTATTCTTACCTGCTTGACGACATGCAAAAAGTCATCAGTAAAAGATATCAGTGAGGGTGAAATTCATTATAATATAATTTATAATGGAAGGGTAGGATCAATTCCGATAGAGCTAATGCCCGGAAGTATGGTAGTCAAGTTCAAAGACAGTAAGACTATTTTTGAACTAACATCCCCTATTGGTAATAATGGTATATCTAACATAATAGACCCTCATGAGAAGACAGTTGAAACCTATATAAGGATGCTTGGAATGAAGTATCTCTATACAGGGTCGATAGATGAAGTACCTCCCGGGATAGATCCGATGCCGGATATGATTCTGAATAAAACTGACCGGACAGCAGAGATACTTGGTCTGGAATGCAAGCATGCTATTGCTGAACTTCCGGGATCAGACTTCAGATTTGATCTTTGGTATACAGACGAAATAGCCATTGATGATCCTAACTACTCCACTCCATTCAGGGAGATTGATGGTGTGTTGATCAGTTTTTTTTACAGGATGGGTGAGATGATAGTCGAGTTTGAAGCGGACGGAGTATATATGAGACCAATTGATGACAGGGATTTCCATATGACTGATAAGTTCCGGCAGATCTCCAGGGATGACATGGACTCGATTATTTCAACAATGATGAGCCTCTGACCTATTTTTACCATTTTTTGCATGCTATAATTTATTAACTTTATCCACTGGATTTATAATACAGGGATACCTTACCAGTATTAACCGGACAGCGACATCTAGTTTGTAACAGGGAATGAATAAAGAGAAAAGGAAAAGTAACGGAAAAAGCAGAAGAATCAAACCGACTCCCAGAGGTCAGCAGGGCACATCAAACTTGAATAGTGAACGCCTGAAATTCATTACTGGACTGGCTATAACCGGATTTGCAGTATATCTTCTCTTTGCCTTCATTGCATATCTCGTCTGGTGGAAAGCTGACCAGAGTTTTGACACCTCTCAGGTCCTTACAGGTACCGAAATAGAAGTCAGGAACTGGTCGGGAAAGAGCGGGGCATGGTTTGCTGAAATGCTGATAAACCGCGGATTCGGTCTCGCAGCTTTTTTCCTTCCGGTACTGTTTGCAGCAACAGGTCTTAAATTGTTGAACCTCCGAAAAATCAAATTATTACCAATAGCCCGCAATATGATCCTTGGGACTATTATAATATCAGTGATCCTGGGTTATATTTTCGGTCATGCGGATGGAGTACTTGGGAGTGGACCCGGTGGCGCACACGGTTATTTTGTCAGCAGATGGCTTAACGCATTCATGGGAAAGCTGGGCACTGGCATTCTGTTACTGGTAATACTGATCTCATACCTGATGATTGCTTTTAAGCTTACTCCGGCATTTTTCAGCATAATACTCTCATCCCTCCGACCAGGGAAGAGAGAGAATACCGGTTTGTCCGCGGAAGATAGCAGTACTGATTTTACCTTATCCATGATGGACTCAGATACAGGATCAGCAGATCCTTCAGCACATTCAGATATCTTATCATCAGAGGAGTACAAAGACTTTAACATAGTAAAGAATCTTGATGAAGATCGTGAGAGAAACCGTGATACTCATGTTTCTTCTGACACCGGCGATAGCATTATTAAAAATCTGGATGACAGCAGGAAAGAGAGTAGCACCGGTGACGGGAAAGAGGTAACCATTTCTATTACCAGGGCTGAAGCCGGCGATCTTCTGACAGATGAAGAATTGAAAAGAATTCAGGAGGAGTACGATCCGAAACTTGACCTTTCCAGGTTCCAGATGCCTCATGTAAGTTTGCTGGAAGAGTATAAGTCAACCGGAAGTCTTGATGATAAAGAGATAATTCAAAACAAGGAAACTATCGTAAAAACACTTTCCGATTATAATATTAGTACTCAGCATATTTCGGCAACCATCGGTCCTACCGTTACGCTTTACGAGGTGGTTCCTGAACGAGGGGTACGACTTGCAAAGATCAAGTCACTTGATAATGACATTGCTCTTAGTCTTTCAGCATTCGGTATTAGGATTATTGCGCCTATCCCCGGCAGAGGTACTGTCGGGATTGAAGTGCCTAACAGCAAACCCGAGACAGTATCAATGCGATCGTTGATCTCCTCCAAGGCATACCAGGAGAGTAATTATGAGCTCCCTATTGCTCTGGGAAGGACAATTACAAACGAGCCTCTTTTGATGGATCTGAGTAAGATGCCTCACCTGCTCGTAGCAGGAGCTACAGGCCAGGGGAAATCAGTTGGACTGAATGTTATAATAACTTCTCTTCTATATAAAAAGCATCCTGCAGAACTCAAGTTTGTGATGGTCGATCCGAAAATGGTTGAGCTTACAATGTATTCAAGGATTGAACGGCATTACCTGGCTAAATTACCGGATGCAGATGATGCTATCATTACTGATACGCAAAAAGTTGTCTATACTTTAAATTCACTCTGCATTGAGATGGAAAACAGGTATGAACTTTTTCGTAAAGCAGAGGTAAGGAATATTAAGGAATACAATGATAAGTTTACTGCCCGTAAGCTGAGTCCGGAAAGCGGGCATCGGTTTCTTCCCTATATTGTACTTATTATCGATGAATTTGCCGATTTGATAATGACAGCAGGTAAGGAGATTGAAGGACCCATTCAAAGACTTGCACAGCTCGCCAGGGCTATAGGTATTCACCTGATAATTGCCACCCAGCGTCCTTCAACAAACATAATAACCGGTATTATAAAAACAAACTTCCCGGCAAGACTTGCTTTCAGAGTTTCATCCTCAATTGATTCACGGACCATTCTTGATCAGATGGGTGCCGAGAAGCTTGTAGGTAGAGGTGATATGTTATACTACAACGGTAATAATATGATAAGGGCCCAGTGTGCGTTCATAGATGCTCCTGAGATAAACAGGATAACAGAATTTATTGGCTCACAACAGGGTTACTCAGATGCTCTGATACTACCTGAATATGAGGGTGATACCGATTACGGTATACAGGAAGTCGACCTGAAGAAACGCGATAGTAAATTTGATGAAGCCGCAAAGCTGGTAGTGCAGTTCCAGCAGGGATCGACCTCACTTATACAGAGGAAGCTTTCTCTGGGCTACAACAGAGCTGGCAGGATAGTTGATCAGCTTGAAGCCGCAGGGATACTTGGTCCATTCGAAGGCAGCAAGGCTAGAGAGGTACTGATCACTGATATGAACCGTTTGCAACAGATTTTGCGAAGCCTGGAATAAAAGAGATATGAAACTGACTATCCATATAATGTTGCTCACCCTGTGTACCGCACAGGTGGTTAATGGTCAGGTAGATCCTGTCGCTACCAACATACTGGATAAATTCTCTCAAAAAGCCCTTTCAGCTCCGGCAGTAACTATGGAGTTTGAACTAAATATAGTTGATGAAGTTGAAAAAAGCAGCACTTCATCTGACGGTAAGCTGGTCATAAAGGACAATATGTATAAACTCGAACTCCCCGATAACATAATATGGTTTGACGGCTCGGCTGTATGGACACTGGCACCAGAGGTTGAGGAGGTCACAATAAATGAACCGGATACAACCAATACCTCCTTTATCAGCAGCCCTGACCAGCTCTTTAAACTTTACAGGAATGGGTACAAACAGAGGCTTCTTGAAGAAACCGGCAGAGGGAGTGTAATTGACCTCTACCCTGATGAGATCGATGCTGACTTTATCCGAATAAGACTTTTGATCAATGGATCCTATGATCTCCTTGAAGCTGAATACAAAAGTAAAGATGGGTACATTGTGTTTGTAAAGATTAATAATTACGATCTGAGATCCAGGTATGATAACGCCTTCTTCTTATTCGACCGAAATAAATACCCTAATGTTGATATTATTGATATGAGGTAACAGGGTCTTTAGCTCTGGTTGTTTCCATTCTGCTTCTCTTCTTCTTTTACCTCCTTATTAGGATATGAGATCCTCGCGTGATAGATTGTTGTTAAACGGCGCACAAATGAGTCCTTAATGCTGGATATGTCCCTGAAAGTAATTGGCGCCTCGGTAAACTGATCCTCCTGCATCTGGTGGTCGATTATTCCCTCGACAAGATTTCGGATACTTTCATCACTATACTCCTTCAGGCTACGGGAAGCAGCTTCAACCGAGTCAGCCATCATAAGTAAAGCAGTCTCTTTTGAAAAGGGTTTCGGTCCCGGGTAGGCGAATGTATCCGGATCAGCTTCCGTGCCAGGATACCTGTCCTTAAATTTCCTGTAAAAATAATATGCTTTGGTTGTTCCCTGGTGAGTCCTTATGAAATCAATGATCTGTTCAGGCAAACCTGTTTTACGGGCCAGTTCAAGTCCTCTTTCAATGTGAGATATGATGAGTCTGGCGCTGTCTTCAGGATCAATTTTGTCGTGTGGATTAAATCCGTCAGATTGGTTTTCAGTAAAATATTCGGAAAGGGTTACCTTTCCGATATCGTGATATAGTGCTCCAGCTCTTAAAAGTAAAGTATTCGCATTGATAACCCGGGAAGCATCCTCGGCAAGTATCGCTACCTGCATTGAATGCTGGAATGATCCCGGAGCTTTTTCAGCAAGCCGTCTTAATAACGGCTGGTTAGTATCTGAGAGTTCGAAAAGAGTTGCATCCGACAGGAATCCAAAGGTCTTTTCGAAGATAAAAATTAACGGATAACTAATTAATATAAGGATTGAATTACCGGCAAACCAGGCGAAGTTAAACCACTCAATTTGTTTCATATCTCCTTCCTGCAGTATTGCTATAGCAAAGTATACCGTGGAAAGTATAAGGAATACCATTGAGGCCGAAAAAAAGAGCTTGCCCCGCCTGTATGTATTGGTAAGGGTGAATATTACTACTACTCCTCCAAGTATATTTAGGAAAACAAATTCAAATGAGTTGGGTACAATGAAGCCTGTAATCATCATTGTCACCAGGAGAATAAACAGTGCAAGTCGCGGATCATAGAAGGTCCTTGTCACAACAGGAATTATGGCAAAGGGAATCAGGTAAACACTCAGGTCAGGAACCATTATTACAACTCTGGTAATAACAATAAAGGCAAGAATGAGGAACAGGATGAAAAGGGTTCTCTTAAACGATTCAAGAATTTCTCTCCTGAAATGATACAAAAAGAGGAAAAGTATCAGATAACAGGCACTAACGATAAGGAACTGACCCAGTATCAGCAACCAGGTATTGTAAATTCCGACCTTTGCACCATACTCGTACCTTAACGATTCAAGAATCCTGAATCTCCAATCGTTGACCAGTTCCCCCTCTGAAATAATAAGCTCTCCCTGCTGAACCAGTCCCCTGGTCAGGCTAATATCTGAAAGCATCTGATTCCTTTCAGATTCTGATGTGGTTAGATTATATATTATGTTCGGCTTTATAAAATCATAAAGGCTTAAAGAATTGGCAAATTCAAAGAGGCGAAGGTCAATATTACCTGATATACCCATCAATACAATATCCCTTTGCTCCTTAACATATTCATATGCTGATTTATGTGTGAATAAATTACTTATGTTTATGACCTGCGCAACATTGCCTTTTACGAGTACAATTTCCTCATCTCCCCGAAGAAGCTCCTCTGTATCCTCATTCAGTTCGAATATGCCGGTACGGTAAGCATTTGTAAGAATATCTGTCAATCCGGTCCTGACTAGCTCATAGTACTTCAGGGATAACTCCTGCTCCGTTCCGGACCTGCTGATCCTGACCTCATTGAAATAACTGCCGAAAGAGCTTATCTCACGGACATAGACAGAGGTATCATAGTCAAAAAAGGGTCTGATGGTAGTTAGTATACTGTCCCTTTCCTTTACAAGTTCAATCTCTGTTTTATAGATCGGAAAGTCCCATGGGGCAATAAGTCTCTCATGCATCCAGGGTTTGCCTTTCTGGTATTCATACCTGAATTTACCCTCATGCGGATAAATATAGACTATCAACGCTATGCTAACGAAAAACATCACTGCCAGCAGTATAATACTCTTGGTTGATAACCACTTTTTTGATGTTGCCATGATGCCTCTTGCCGATTAAGTATGCTGAAGAGTATGCAGTCTTAATTGCATCTGTTCATACATTGGTTACAAAAATAGTTTTATTTTCAAGAATCGGATATAATTGTTAATTAATTGAATTAATTACCTTTATCAGTAATAAAACATTTCACCCCCTCAAAAAATGAATGAATTTATTTGTATCAATGTCTCCATACCCCTTAGAAAAGGACCCTCACATAAAACGGAAATGGGAACCCAGATCCTGTTTGGGGAAAAATTTTACATTATTGAAAAGGCAGGTGACTGGAGAAAGATCAGGATTAACTGGTATAATTACACAGGGTGGGTCGATAAAAGCCAGGTAGATTTCATTCCAGCCTCCGACAAGGGAGATTCAGACATTATATCAAAAAGGGTTGTAGTCAGGAAGAGTGATGGAACCTACATGACCATCGAGCCGGGATCTGAAGTCTATTCACTTTCTGAGGATCGGAAATCATTTTTTGCAGGGAATGAAAAATATGATTCGGATGAACCAATTGAGGTTGCCTTATCGGGGGAATCAATCAGTGCCACAGCATTGAAGTTTCTCAATGCACCCTATCTCTGGGGAGGAAGAACCCCTGCAGGCATAGATTGCTCAGGGCTGACCCAGATTGTTTACAAATTACATAAGATAAGGATCCCTCGTGACAGCTATGAACAAGCTGAACGGGGAGTAACAATTGACTTCCTTTCAGATGCCTTGCCAGGTGATTTAATCTTTTTTGACGACGATTCAGGAAAAATATGCCATGTTGGGATCTATTATGATGAGGGCAAAATACTGCATTGTTCCGGTAGAGTGAGGATTGATGTAATTGACCACCAGGGCATCTACCGTGATGATCTGAAAAAATATTCCCACCGGCTGAGGGTTATCAAACGAATTATCAAGCAATAGAAATGAAAGAGGAATTATTACCGATAATTATCGTGACAGTAGTCCTTGCCGCTATTTATCTTGCTATGAGAACGATGAATATACGAGCAAAGGGAAGGATGAAAAATAGAAAATTCGGCTGGAGAAAATAATGCTTTATAATTTACCTGTTACTATCTCAAGTATCTCTTTTTCAGCCCTATCAGCCTTTTTCTCAACCATCTCAGCATTTTTGACCATTTCTTTGGCAAATGACCTGTCGGCCAGTGATATTGAGTTAATTTTTACATTCAGTGATGCTCCCTTAATGCATGATCGGAGTGCCACAGCACCTACGCCGGCATCCGATACGGAGCCTGGATTGCCCTGTTCTGCCATCGCTCTGACGATCTCAAAACCCCTCAAAGCTGTCTCCATTGTCCTGTAAGGAACCAGTGTGGCATGCCTTGTAGCCTCTTCAATGGCAGCTTTTCTGTCAGCTATTTCCCCCCCGCTTCCTTTTGGAAGTTTGAATGCCTGCATTACCTTGTTGAACGCCTCGGTGTCTTCATCAACAAGACTTAGTAACTCATTCTGTATCTCTTTACCCTTTTCAGCCCAATCTGAAAATTCCTGCCACCTGTCATCCCAGCCACGTTTATGGGATGACAGATTAGCAACCATAGAGCCAAGAGCCACACCCAGTGAACCTATATAGGCAGATACCGATCCCCCGCCGGGAGCGGGCGACTCTGAAGCAGTCTCTTCCATGAATTTCTGCAAACTCATACCTGTCAGGACCTTGCCATACTTTTCAGCAATAAGATACTCAATGATCTTTTCTTCAGGCCGGAACCCACCAATCTCATCCAGCCCCATGGATCTTACTGCGATCCTGATAAGTTCACTGTCCGGAACCCCCAGTGAGCGTTTCTGTTTCGCAAGGAAGTATTTGCCAGCATCCAGCATCGCTTTTAGTGGTATGAGACCCACCAACTCCGAACCTGTAACCCTGACGCCCCGGGCATCTGCTCTTTTACCTGCCTCCTCAAAAGCAATGTGGATCGGTGTGACAGACAGATTAGTCAGGTTAATGGATATCTGTGCCACTCCATATTCCTCAATAAACCATCCTATTGCCTTAACAGACTTTAAACTGCCGGGGATCATGACCGGTTCACCGGACGAATCCCGGATGATCTTGCCAGTTAAAGGATTACCTTCCCTTTTGGGCCTGCCCCTTTCACGAATGTCAAATGCAATTGCATTAGCTCTCCTCGTGGATGTAGTGTTAAGGTTAATATTGTATGCGACAAGAAAATCGCGTGCACCCACCGCAGTTGCCCCTGTTTTTGGGTTGAATGTTGCAGGGCCAAAATCAGGCTTCCATGCAGAATCTTTCAGTTTATCCTTCAGCCCTTCATATTCACCCGACCGTATATTGGCGAGGTTCCTGCGCTTATCCTCAAATGCTGCATTCTCATAACAGTATACCGGTATATGCAACTCCTCACCGATCCTTTTTGCAAGCATCCTGGTAAAGTCAGCAGTCTCGTCCATGGTTACACCCGAAACTGGTACAAGAGGACATACATCGGTAGCTCCCATTCTGGGGTGCTCTCCATGATGCTTTGACATATCGATAAGTTCTGAAGCCCTTTTCACAGACCGGAAAGCAGCCTCAATCACCTGGTCAGGTTCACCGACAAATGTAACGACAGTCCTGTTGGTAGCCTTTCCGGGATCGACATTCAGAAGGCTTACTCCCTCAACTGTTTCTATTGCATCGGTTATCTGTTTAATGATATTCATATCCCTTCCTTCGCTGAAATTGGGAACACACTCTATTATTCGTCTCTTCATTATGTTTCTTGCGTTAAATTTTCGATTCCATTTTGTTTTATACCGAACATCCAGGTCTGGAGCATGTGGTTATATTATTATAATATTCAGTTCATTCATTTTTCGCCTTTCGTCTTTTGTCTCCCGTATTTTGTCTTTAGCCTTTCGCCTTTGGCCTTTCAATTACCTTCCCATTAAGTATGACCATATCAACAAGATCGCTGCCATAGGCATATGGCATAAATTCGAATGACGGTATTTTATCTGTAATAAAAAGATTGGCAGTTTTACCCCTTGCAATACTCCCATGTGTATCAGCCAGTCCCATAGCATATGCACCATTTATTGTAACAGCATTGATAACCTCCTCAGGAAGCATCTTCAGTTTAATGCACCCGAGCGACATAATCAACTTCATATTCCCTGACGGCGATGAACCCGGATTGTAATCCGAAGCCAGGGCAATTGGAAGGCCCGCATCTATCATCATACGGGCAGGAGGATCGATCAATCCCAGGAATAAAGCTGCACCGGGAAGCAGTGTAGCCATAGTTTCAGACTCCAGGAGTCTGTTAATTTCTTCATTCCCGGTAAATTCCAGGTGATCGACAGAAAGTGCACCATAATTTACTCCTACCTGAATCCCCCCTGAGAAATCAAGTTCATTGGCATGTATCTTTGGAGTTAGTCCATGTTTGAGACCTGCCACCAGTATCCGCTCAGTCTCTTCAACTGTAAAAAATCCTTTATCACAGAAAACATCTATATATTCAGCCAGACCCTCGGAAGTAATGGCAGGTATCATTTCGTTGATAACAAGATCGATATATTTTCCGCGGTTATCGCGAAATTCTTCAGGAAGTGAATGTGCACCCAGAAATGTTGACTTCACTTCAAGAGGTGAACTCTCCCCTATCCTCCTTATCACCCTCAGCATCTTGATTTCCGATTCAACTGTAAGTCCATAGCCGCTTTTTATCTCAACGGCTCCGGTACCCATTCCAATTATTTCATTTACCCTGACCATCGATTGTTCGAACAGGTCATCCTCTGAAGTCGCACCCAATAACTTCGCAGAATTGAGAATGCCCCCACCCCTTCCGGCTATCTCCTCATAGGAGAGGCCCCTTATCTTATCAGTGTATTCAATTTCCCTGCTTCCGGCATAAACAAGATGAGTATGAGAGTCGCAGTATGAAGGGAATACAAACCGGTCTTTGGCATCTATGGTTTCATGATTAGACTCATCAAGTGAATATTCATCCATCTTCCCGAATGAGTCTATGTGGATACCATTTAAAAAAAGCCAGGAATTTTCAACTACCGGAAGGAATGACATGCCTTTACCCGCTGCATATTTCCGGGGATTCAATTCAGCCTGCACAAGACCCTTTATATTCTTAATTATCAAACCCATTCAGATACATTTTTTGGAGTATCTAAGGTAATAATTATTTTTTCTTATTTTTGGGCATTTGCTAACTTATGACCTTCAACAATGAAAAGAATCCCTGCCGTTTTACTGGTAGCTTCCGTTTCCCTATCGCTGTTTTCTCAGGAGGACAAAATCAAGTCCGGCTGGAATATTGGTGTTCTTCCGGCTATCTCGTTCAATACTGAACTCGGATTTCAGTATGGCGGATTAATAAACCTCTACCATTATGGTGATGGCAGTAACTATCCGGCCTACAATCATTCACTCTATCTTGAAATTTCAAGATATACAAAAGGGAGCAGCATTTACAGGTTTATGTATGATTCCGATGTTCTTATTCCCGGTATAAGCCTGACTACGGATATCAGTTTCCTTACAGATGAAGCTTTTGATTTCTATGGCTTTAATGGATATGAGTCTGTTTATAACCAGTCATTTTCAGAGGATAGCACCAGGATGTTCTATAAGCACAAAAGAACATTATTCAGGTTCAAGAATGACCTTAAGGGTAGGCTTGCCGGTGATCATTTCTTCTGGAACGCAGGACTGACCATAAAAAGTTTTAATGTCAGATCCGTTGATATTGATAAGCTGAATAAAGGAAAGGATGAAGACCTGCTGCCACCAGTCGACGGTTTGTATGACAAATATGTTAATTGGGGGATCATTGATCAGGATGAGGCAGATGGAGGTCTGATTGCAACAGTCAAAGCCGGAGTTTCATACGACAGCAGGGATTTCAAGGCAAATGCCATGAAGGGTATATGGTTCGAGACAGGAGTGGAAGTTTCACCCTCGTTTATCAGCGAAAATGGCTTTGCCAGGTTTTACGCCGTTCACAGGCAATACTTCACTCTTATTCCGCGAAATCTTTCGTTTGCCTACAGGCTGGGATATCAGACCACTTTTGCCGGTGAGGTGCCTTTTTACTTTCAGAACCAGATAATTACATCCGTTCTTACAGGAACCGTATCAGAGGGATTGGGGGGTGAGAAGACTATAAGAGGGATTTTACGAAACAGGATAGTTGGTGATGGTCTTCTCTATGGAAATCTCGAACTGCGCTGGAAAGCTATTCGCTTCAGTTTTATAAACCAGAATTTTTATACGGGATTGGTCGGTTTCAGCGATGTCGGAATGGTCACAAAGAATCATGAATTTGATATCCCGGATGATGCAGCACTTGCAGGTGAGTCAGCAACTGATTATTTCAATCCGGGTCAGGAGAATATCCATCTCAGTGCCGGGGCAGGTCTAAGGATCGTAATGAACGAAAACTTTATTATTGCGGTGGATTGGGGGAAGGCATTTAATGAACAGGATGGTGACTCCGGTTTTTACATCGGCCTGAACTATCTGTTTTAGGACAACTGGATCAGTTGTGAGATGTGATCAGGCAAAAATCTTAATCACATTCTTCAAAGCTCTTATTATATTGTTCAATTGCCCTGTCGCTCATACCCATGCTGGAGAATCCTCCGTCGTTAAACAGGTTTTGCATAGTTACTTTCCTGGTAAAGTCAGAAAATAAAAGGACAATATATTCAGCTGCCTCCTCTGCTGTTGCATTTCCCAGTGGTGACATGCGATCTGAAAAGTCAATAAGTGAGCCAAAACCCTTAACGCCGCTTCCTGCAGTGGTTGGAGTAGGTGATTGTGAAACAGTATTCACCCGTACCTTCTTATCTCTTCCATATACGTAACCGAAGCTTCGGGCAATTGATTCAAGTAATGCCTTGGCGTCACCCATATCATTGTAGCCGGACAGAGTCCTCTGTGCCGCCACGTAGGTAAGGGCAACCACAGAGCCCCATTTATTTATGGCATCAAGATGATATGCAGTCTGCAGTATCCTGTGGAAGCTAAGTGCAGATATATCCAGTGTCTTGCTGAAGTTAGGATAATTAATATCGGTGTAGGGTATCCCTTTTCTCACATTCGGAGACATTCCGATCGAATGAAGTATGAAATCAACCTTTCCACCAAAAATCTCCAATGTCTCGTTAAAGAGATTTGTAAGATCGTCAGGATTTGTGGCATCAGCAGCTATTACAATACTCCCCGTTTTCTCTGCCAATTCGTTAATAGTTCCCATCCTAATTGATACTGCAGTATTTGATAAGGTGAATTCAGCACCCTGCTCCCGTGCCTTTTCAGCCACCTTCCAGGCTATTGATAAATCATTCAGGGCTCCAAAAATTATTCCCTTTTTCCCTTTTAGCAGATCTTTTGCCATTTTAATCAGTATTTGGAAATATTAAAAAAAAGCTAATCCGGTCAAACAATCATTTCTCCGGACCTCCTTTTATCAGCTCCTTCGCATTCGCAATTGAAGCTGCTGTAACCTCATTCCCACTCAGGAGCCGGGCTACCTCATGAAGTCTTTCCTTTTTGTTTAACAATTTTATACGGGTAATGGTTGATGCCTCATCATCTTCTTTATATACATAATAGTGGGTATGCCCGAGCGCTGCAACCTGGGGAAGATGGGTTATGTTTATCACCTGCATGCGGGTTCCCATCAAGGCAAGTATCTCTCCCACCCGTGTAGCTACCTCACCCGATACCCCGGCATCAATCTCATCAAAGAAAATTGTTGGCAGATTCCTGTTGTCAGTGAATAATGATTTCAGGCTCAGCATAACGCGTGACAACTCTCCGCCTGAAGCTACTTTGGCTATATTTTCAGGTAGCGTCTGCTTATTGGCAGTGAACATGAATTCTGCATAATCCTTACCGGTTGCCGTAAAGGTAGGAGTTGTGGTTAATCTGACACCGAACCTACCGTTTGGCATGCCAAGCTGCTTGAGTAACCTGCTCATTTCATCTTCAACCTCATTCATGGCTGAATTTCTGTTTTCACTAATTTCAGAAGCCATTTCGCTCAGCATTGAAACATTTTTATCAAGCATCTCTTTTATTTCTTCCAGTCGCTCGTCAGATGTCACAAGACTCTCAACTTTCGAACCGATTTCATCTTTCAGACGGATCAGTTCACTACTGCTTTCAACCCTATGCTTCTGCATCAGTGAATAGAGCTGGTCAAGTCGTTCATCTACCTTTTCAAGGCGGGAAGGATCTGCTTCAATCTTTCCTGCCTTGTTTCCGGTCTCATTGGCAAGATCATTAAGCTCAATTGCAGAACCCTCAAGCCTTTTAAGTATTTCTTCCACATCCGGGTAGAATGTTCGGATGCGCTCAAGAATGCGTCTCACCTCATTCAGGTTACTTACAACCGACATTTCATCTCCTGACAGGATTTCAGATGATCCGGCTAGCGAATCGTGGATCTCTCCGGCATGAGATAATAATTCCTGCTCCACCTTTAGTTCGTTTTCTTCGTCCGGATATAACCGCGCTTCTTCAAGCTGCTTCAACTGATAGCTAAAATATTCATAATCAGATTTATTCTTTTCAGCATTCTCCTCAAGCTCATTGTATTCCCTGAGCAGATCGCGGTATCTGTCATAACTGTTTCTATATTCTGTAAGGAGCCCGGTATGACTGGCAAATGAATCAATAATACCCAGCTGAAATGAATTATCCCCGAGCATTAGTGCCTGGTGCTGAGAATGTATATCGATCAGGCGGGAGCCAATCTCCTTCATCTGCTCCAGGGTCACGGGGGTGTCATTGATAAATGATCTTGATCTTCCCTCAGGTACAATTTCCCTCCTGAAAATTGTCACATCTTCAATATCAACATCATTCATACTCAGTGATTGCCTGACTGCATCATTTATTCTGAAAGCGCCTTCAACAATACATTTCTGAGATTTATCCAGCAGGGTTGTTGAGTCGGCCCGGTTGCCGAGGATCAGTCCCAGGGCACCCATGATTATAGATTTACCGGCACCGGTCTCACCTGTTATAATAGTGAGTCCCTGGTCAAAATTCAGCACCAGTTCCTTAATGAGTGCATAATTCTTAACGTATAACCTGGTCAGCATAAGGTCTAATTATTCTGCTGGATTTTTTCATACTTTGATTTGTTGGCAGGATCAATTTCAGTAAGGATCTCCACCACGCGGCTCTTTTCTTCAGGGAACGCCTCGGAAAAGATATTAATAATTTCCTCTGATTTTGAATCCAGAACAATTGAAAGGTAATACATAAAGGGATCAGGTCGGTTGCGATAGACCTCCTGCAACAACCTCATCGTTTCAACCATTCCCGTCCTTGCTTCAGTAATTCTTGATTCCAGCATATCAAGACCATTTATATGGTAATCGTAAATAAATTGCCTGACACTGGCATATTCGCTGTTAAGAATATTGTTTACCAGCCAGTATCTGTTACGATTCCGTGACCCATCATATGGTTTCCATCCTGGTACAGGGGCATTCTGCGCATTGGAAACTATTCTTTCTGCCATTTCAAAATACTCAGTTCCACCCAGCGGAGAGAAGGAGTCATAGTCGAATCCCAGAATTATGTATGTATAATAAGCCAGAACAGATGTCAGGCTCGATCGGTAGGTTGTAGGATCAAATTCAAGTGGTTCAAATTCAACATATCTGAACTGGAAGTTATTATCGACAAAGTTCAGCATTGTTGTATTATAGGTCGTGTTATAGGCGGGTCGGCGGGACTGTATCTGTATGGTTCCCCTGAATTCATCGGCAGAAAGCTGCTCGGTAAGATTAATAAGTATGTTACAGTCGATCCGTTCGCTGTAACTGTAAACATGGTTGGTCCAGACGGTATTGTTCATGAACTCGTACAAGGCCTTTTGCATTGTCAGGAATACCTGTCTGTTAGAGCCCTGGATACGTTGTGCTGATACCTGGACGCTGCAGTTCAATTCCTGGGATTGTGAAAAAGGCATACCTGTAATGGCACATAGCAGAATTAGGACAATATGTTTTACAGTACGATGCATAAATAGCTTATCAATGTAGCAGGGACTCAATTTTATCGAGTATATCTCCGGCTACTTCACCCTTTGATTTTAACTCAAATTTATCAATATTATTGCTTCTGTCAATTAGTGTAATCCTGTTTGTTTCATGCCCGAATCCGGCTTCCTTGTCAGCCAGTGAATTAAGAATTATCAGGTCAAAATTCTTTCTGATTAACTTGTCTCTGGCATTTATCTCTTCATTATCCGTCTCAAGCGCAAATCCAACGAGTATCTGGTCATCACGCTTCACTGATCCAAGCGATCCGGCAATATCAACGGTTGGCTCCAGATCAAGCTGCAGGTTCGCGCCTCCTCTTTTGATTTTAACTTTTGAGGTTTTTACAGGTCTGAAATCCGCGACTGCTGCTGATAAAATTGTAATATCTGCATTCCTGAAATAAAGCTCGCACTCTGATGCCATCTCACTTGAAGACTCTACGCTTATCACTTTAATGCTACTGCCTGTCGGCCTGAGATGTGTCGGACCAAGGATAAGTGTTACCTCTGCACCTCTGGCCGAGGCTGCCTCAGCTAAAGCAATGCCCATTTTCCCTGTTGAAAAATTCCCTATATATCTGACAGGATCAATTCTCTCAAAAGTAGGTCCTGCATTAACAACCAATTTCCTTTTAAGAAGGGTCAGTCTTTTTTTTTTTGAAAAAAATATCCTGAGAATATTTAAAATATTTTCGGGTTCTGCCATCCTCCCTTTACCTTCAAGGCCACTGGCTAGCTCACCAGTCTCAGCATCAATAATATTGACACCCCTTGATCGCAGCATATCAATATTTTCAACAGTTGCCGGATGGTTAAACATATCCAGATCCATTGCAGGAGCTACAAACACCGGACAGCGAGCTGACAGATAGGTTGTCAGAAGGAGATTGTCGGCAATCCCACCTGCCATCCTGGCAATGCTGTTTGCAGTGGCAGGGGCAATAAGGTACAGGTCAGCCCACAAACCCAGGTCGATATGACTATTCCATCTGCCATCTTCGGGATCAAAGAAATCAACCAGGATGGGATTTTTGGAAAGAGTTGCAAGAGTGAGGGGAGTAATAAACTCCTTAGCACGAGGAGTCATAATTACCCTGACATCTGCCCCTTCTTTAACAAGTAACCGGATGACACTTGCCGCTTTATAGGCAGCTATCCCTCCGGTTACGCCAAGAAGTATATTCTTTCCCTTAAGCATGAATGCTATTCACTATTGCCGGCCTGTTCAATTTCCGGTTTTCGGTAGTAAATCTTATTCTCCTCGAATTCCTGTAGAGCGATAAGGGTTGATTTCGGGAGTCTCTCATAAAACCTGGAGATCTCTATCTGTTCCCTGTTCTCAAAAACCTCCTCCAGGTTATCAGTGTAAGATGCAAACTCCTCTAGCTTCTGGTTAAGTTCCTGCTTGATTTCAACACTAATCTGGTTTGCTCTTTTTGCACATATGATCACCACTTCATAAATATTACCCACCTCTTTCTGAAATTCAATAGCATTGCGGGTTATTGTGGTGACAGGTGCATTGGTCTTCCTGTAATCCATGTATATTATTTATTTATCATTTCTACGCTGTCGTCTAATCTCAGGAATAAAGCTGTATCACTGTATATTCTCTCCAGGTCTCTGGAATAGCCTGTATCGGGAAATTCCTCTATAAAAGAATAATATTCATCCAGAGTATCCTGGTATCGCTCCTGCTGCTTGTCACTGACACTGTTGGCAGCATAAAGGTAAGCCGACTCGAGCTTCAGGAACAGTAACTCTTCCCTGTGCCTGGTCTCAGGGTATTTTTTAAGGCTGTTACTCAGAGCAACGATGGCTGCCTTGTATTTCTTTTGTTCATAATACATCTTCGCACTGAGATAGGACTTTTCAACTAACTTGTCCTCAAGTTCATCAATCAGATTCTGACTCTCCTCTATCTTTTCACTGTCAGGAAACAATCTCTGAAAATATGTGAATCCCTCTATCGCAAGATTTGTGAATGTCTGATCAAGATTTGGTCTGGGCGCCATCATATAATCACAATATGCCGCCATAAAGGTAGCCTCTTCAGTATGCTCATTGTATGGGTATGTTTCAGCAAAATTCCTGAATGCTGCACTCGCCGTTATGTAATCACGCATGTTAAAGTAACAGTTTGCACTGATCCAGGTCATATTCTCTGCTTCATCCGTTCCCCGGAATCTTGGCAATATCTGTGCCAGCAGCTCGGAGGTCCTGACATATTTCCCCTCATCAAAAAATTCAAGAGCCTTAGTCCTCTTCAGTTCGTAATCCGTACTTTTAAGAAGTTTTTCATACTCTCCGCATGATGATGCTAACAGCGCAATAATCAGTATAATAAATACTCTGATACTCATATTAAAAAATGTTCGGCAAAATTAGTTATTTATTTTTAATCCGCGACTGAAAAAACGGATAATTTGAATAAATATTTTCCTCTTCTTTATCATGTGCTTATACTATATGTTCCTGAATAGTTACAAATGGGTATAAATAGGTATATAATACCAGAGTGATATATCTAATTTTGTGCCAAATTGAACCAAAACCCAGTACAAACGTGGATATTTTTGAAAAGATAAAGAGCAACAGGGGTGCTCTCGGGCAATATCAGGAAGAAGCTCACGGATATTTTATGTTTCCCAAACTTGTTGGGGAGATAGGACCAAGGATGAAATTTATGGGCAGGGAAGTTCTGACATGGAGCCTGAATAATTACCTTGGATTGGCTAATCATCCTGATGTTAAGAAAGTTGATGCAGAAGCTGCAAGTAACTATGGTCTTGCATACCCGATGGGTGCACGAATGATGTCAGGGCAGACCGACACACATGAGGAGTTCGAGAGGATGGCAGCTGAATTTGTTGGCAAGGAGGATGCTTATCTGCTTAATTACGGGTATCAGGGAATGGTCTCAATAATTGATGCCCTGGTCGACAGGCGTGATATAATCGTTTATGACTCAGAGTCTCATGCCTGTATCATGGATGGTGTACGCCTCCATATGGGCAAACGATTTGTATATCCACATAACGACATTGAAAGCTTTGAAAAACAGCTGCAGCGGGCTACTCGCCTGTCAGAACAAACCGGTGGCGGAATTCTGGTAATTACCGAGGGAGTATTTGGAATGGCCGGTGATCTGGGGCGCCTTGATAAGATATGCGGACTCAAGGACAAATATAAGTTCAGGTTACTGGTTGACGATGCACATGGTTTTGGTACTATGGGTAAAACAGGGGCTGGAACAGGTGAACATTATGGTGTTCAGGACGAGATTGATGTCTATTTTGCAACCTTTGCCAAATCAATGGCAGGAATCGGCGGATTTGTAGCCAGTAACCGTGATGTTGTTAATTTCCTCAGGTATAACCTGAGGTCGCAGATCTATGCTAAGTCACTCCCGATGGCTATGACCCTTGGAGCGATAAAGAGATTGGATATGCTCAAGTCTATGCCGGAGCTGAAAGAAAAACTGTGGACAATTGTAAATGCATTACAATCGGGGCTGAGAGAAGCCGGATTGAACCTTGGTAATACTGAGTCTCCGGTAACTCCGGTTTTCCTGAAGGGTGGAGTAACTGAAGCAGCACAGGTGACGCATGATCTTCGTAAAAACTATAACATATTCTGCTCGATCGTTATCTATCCCGTTGTTCCAAAGGGTGTGATAATGCTCAGGTTGATACCAACTGCAATGCATAGCCTCGAGGATGTGAACTATACTGTCAATGCTTTCAAGGAAATACTGCATAAGCTGGAGACAGGTGCATATCCGAAACATATACCTGATTTCACAGAATAGAATGAAGTCATTCTGAGCACAACGAAGAATCCGGCAAATCCATTAAAAGATACGATCGCCGAGTTCCATGCCTCAATCAGGCAGGCTTACCCGTCGACCCTGCTCTGTCAGGTATGCTGCTTAACTCATCAAGGCTCAAACAATTCCATAAATAATTTCACGCATTATAATTCAATTATCTATATTTAGGCCTTACAAAACTGTGAGACGCTAAACAATGAGAGGGGAGAAAAAAGCGGCATTTGACTTAAAGACTGACAGAAGAGGATTTATTAAATGGTCCTCTCTGGTGAGTGGCGGTTTGATCGCATCTCCCATCCTGACCTCATGTGTCCGGACAGATAATATCTCCGCTGCCGAGGCCATTAAAGAAGAGACTTTCTTCCGCACGGGTTGTCCCTCGCACAACTGTGGAGGCAGGTGCCTTCTTAAAGTTTATGTCAGAGAGGGAGTAATAACAAGGATCGAGACAGACGACCGCCAGTCTGACGATATTTCCGATCCACAGCTACGTGCCTGCATCAGAGGCCGTGCTTACCGCAAAAGACAATACCACCCTGACAGGCTAAAGTATCCATTGCTGCGTACCGGGAATAGAGGTGCCGGGGAATTCAGGAGAATTAGCTGGGACGAGGCATATGATATCATGTATCGTGAGATCTCGCGTGTAATTGAAACCTACGGTAATTCCGCCATACATTGCCCCTACGGGACCGGATCGTATACAAATACCAATGGACGATGGCCCGCCGCCAGGCTTTTAAACCTCCTCGGCGGGAGCCTGGGATTCTATAACAGCTATAGCTGGGCATGCATTAACATCGCAACACCATATATGTTCGGGACACTGGCATCCGGGAACCAGAGGCAGGATTGGCTGAATTCTAAATATATCATTATGTGGGGATGGAATCCTGCTGAGATGAAGGATGGAACCAATAGTGATTTTTTCATCAAGAAAGCCAGGGAGAATGGATCCAGGATCATTTGCATCGATCCAAGATTAAGCCAGAGTGCAGTTGCACTGGCAGATGAATGGATCCCTGTCAGGCCAGGCACAGATGTTGCTTTCATGAATGCCATGGCCTACACAATAATAAGTGAGAACCTGACAGATAACGATTTTATCGATCGCTGTACCATGGGATTTGACCCCGAAAGTATGCCTGAAGGGTATGAGAATGCAGAATCATATAAGGAATATATTCTGGGGACAGGTGACGGTATCCCAAAATCACCCGAATGGGCTGAAAAGATAACCGCCGTACCAGCAGGTACCATAAGCCGTATTGCCAGGGAATATTCAATGACAAAACCAGCTGTGCTATACCAGGGTTACGGAATGCAACGCCGGGCCTATGGCGAACAGGTGGTGAGGGCAGGCGCAACCCTGGCAGCAATAACCGGAAACATAGGTATAAAAGGAGGCTGGGCAAGCGGACTCGCAAACCAGGCCGGAGGAGGGCCATTCTGGAATATCTTCCCTTCAGGAAACAACCCTGTCAAGGCATCAATTCCCTGTTTTTTATGGACTGAGGCCGTACTAAAGGGTAAGGAGATGGGAGCCGGACATGGTGTCAGGGGAACAGAAAAGCTTGACAATAATATTAAACTGATATGGTCGGTAGCAAGTAATATCCTTGTTAACCAGCATGCTAATGTGAACAGGACCATCAAGATCCTGAAAGATGAGACCCTGCTGGATTACATTATAGTTCAGGATAATTTTATGACCCCTTCTGCTAAATACGCTGACCTCGTTTTACCCGCCTGTACACAATTTGAAACCTGGGGTCTGGAGGATGGATGGAAATATGGAGAAGAGGTTTTTCTGACACCTAAAATAGTTGAACCTCCGTTTGAGACAAAGAGTGACTACCGTATCTGTGCTGACCTTGCTGACAGATTTGGAGTATATGACAGATTTACCGAAGGAGGAAGGGATGAAAAGGACTGGGTGGCATGGCTAATTGATGAGACTTACAGAAAAACAAGATTCCCTGAAATGCCGGTATTCAGGAAATTTGAAAAGAGCAATGCCGGTGTCTATTCCAAGCCTGTTACTGACCCGAAGGTAGCATTCAGGGATTTCAGGGATAATCCGGAAAAAAATCCTCTTGATACACCATCCGGGAAGATAGAGATCTTCTCTCCTGCACTTTATGATATGGATTTACCTGAAGGGATCCCCGCGATTCCAAAATATATTGAGGAATGGGAGAGCCCATTCGGTACAGATGCAGAAAAATACCCTCTCCAGGCAATGGGACATCATTATATGCCCAGGGTTCATTCCACACATGATAACAACGCCTGGTCGATGGAAGCATTCCCCCAGAGAGTATTCATGAATCCTGTTGATGCAGTAACAAGGAAGATCAGAAATGGCGACATGGTCAGGATTTTCAATGACAGGGGGAGGATAATCCTTAAATGCAGGATAACAGACAAAATAATGCCCGGTGTTATTGATATTCCACAGGGAGCATGGTATAAACCTGACAGGTTCGGAAACGATCTGGGTGGAAATATTAATGTTCTTACCTCAGAAAAATGGACCCCTCTTGCTAAGGGTAATGCTCAGCATACAATTATGGTGCAGATTGAAAAAACAAGATGATTATGCGTTACGGGTTCTATATTGACACTTCAGCCTGTTCCGGATGCAAAACCTGCCAGGTAGCATGCAAGGATAAAAATGACCTTGAAGGTGGATTGCTTTGGAGAAAGGTGATTGAAATTGAAGGAGGCAACTGGAAAAGCAACGGAGATTCATGGGTGGAATTACCTTTTGGCTATTATGTATCATTGTCATGTAACCATTGTGAATCACCAGTTTGTGTTGAAGTATGCCCTACAAAAGCAATGCATATCGAAGAGCATGGGATCGTCCTGGTCGATCATGAAAAATGTATGGGATGTGAATACTGCACCTGGGCATGTCCGTATGATGCACCAAAGATTGATAAAACCCTGAATAAAATGTCAAAGTGCGACTTTTGTCACGACAGAATTATCTCGGGGAAAAAACCGGTATGTGTCGAATCATGTCCGATGAGGGCTCTGGAATTTGCCAATCTGGATGAGCTGAAAGAAAAGTATGGTTCGGGTGAAGATATATATCCGCTTCCCGACCGCAAGATCACAAATCCTGCTATAATTATTAAGCCTCACAAGGACAGTGTGAAGGCAGAAAGTTGCAAAGTAAAAATTTCAAACCGGGAGGAGATCTGAGATGGGAAACATTTCGCTATCACTTATTCTTTTTACTCTCTTCATTCAGGCGTCAGTAGGTATGGTAGCAATAAACTGGCTTTCCTTACTGTTTATTCCTGCAACACTTCAGCACAGATCTGTATCAGGGAAAATAATACTTGTTTCACTCTGTTTTGCCTTGAGCGGACTTGCTTTGTCATTTCTGCATCTGGGTTATCCGCTCAATGCCCTGTATGCGCTGAATAATATAGGTTCAAGCCCGATGAGCAGGGAAATTCTTGCTGCAATCATATATATTCCCTTACTTTTTGTTTATTATCTCACCACCCTGAGATCAGTTGGTAGTTTTGTTCATAGAATAACCGAGGCTCTGGTAATGATTTCGGGATCGATCCTCATATTGTTCATGATAAAGGTTTATATGTTGCCATCCATGCCTCATACCAGTACACCATATACGCCTGTTGCATTTATCGCCACTTCATTCATACTTGGCCCATCGTTGGTATTCTGCATTATCGACAGGCAAAACAGGGATCTTGGATCGAGATTGCTCATTGGTATAGTTGTTTTTACATTCTTTTCGTACATTAATCTACTGGTTTTCGGAATAAAGGATTATGGTATAGGTAAGATAAACGTTGCTCTCGTTATTTTATATCCCCTTGCCATGATTGCAGTATTGATATCAATTTATCGCCGTTTCAGAAACAATTTTACTCCTCCGGGTGTTATATCCTTAGGCCTGGTGTTCTTTTGTGAATTTCTGAACAGATACTTATTGTTTACAAATACTTATCCAAGTTTATGATCGAATTTGATGACCAAAATAATGACATACTGAAAGGTTACAGTATGCTGTTATCCTTTTCCGGTAGTTTTATTCTGAACCAGCCTCAACAGATCTGTATCAACGATCTGGCCGGAAGTAATATTTTCAGGAACCTGCCGGTCAAAAGTGATAATCCCTCATTTATTCTTGCGTCATCATTCCTGAATAATATTAACAGTGATAAAAGAGTAGATTATACTCAAATACAAAAGGACCATCTGGACCTGTTTGGCGGCTCAGGAGAATCAAAGGCCCCACCTTATGAATCGGTTTACAGGTCGGCCGAACATCTTCTTTACCAGGAACAGACATTGCAGGTGCGACACATATATGAAACCTATGGTTGGAAGTCGACCTATAACGGAACTGTTCCGGATGACCATATCGGTATTGAGCTTCAGTTTCTCATTTTGCTTCTGGACAAACTGCATAAGCTCGATGACAGTATTTGCAGGGTTGAACTTACCAAAGATCTCAGGAAGTTTATCAGTGATCACTTGATCAAATGGGTGCCACAGTGGAATCGTGACCTGCAGAAAAACGCCACGAGCAATTTATATAAAGGTATTGGATATCTGGTTGTGGGAAGCATTGAAGACCTCCTGACCATTACTTAATCCGTGGCATCCTTCGAAATCTGCTCAATCTCCCAACGGTGAAATCAGTCATAATCAGTGAAATCTCTTCACCTGCGTATACTCCACTGATCAGTTTCATTCGTATCAATCCGTGAAATACCTTCCTAGAAATTAGGATTAAAAAACCTTTCAATAGCTCCCATGATATATTCACACCATCCCACGGAAATATTTGCATAATCATCGTCCGGGATATTGGTATGCTCAACAGTAACCTGCGTGGAGCCAAAGTCCCGCATCAGGTATATTGTTACTACCGACATCTCCTCCCGATCACCGAAGAACCACTCCTGCATTATTTTCCTGTTTTCCTCAACCTCAATGATTCTTCCGGTTATATCTCCGTCCCATAATGAAAACAGTGAGTCAGGTCTTGGTTCCATTACCGCCGGGTGCCCTGACCACAACTCTATTGTAACAGGGTTGGTGAGCGCCGAGTAAACATCTGTTATCTCTGTGTTTATTATAAAAGTCTTTTTAAATGTTTTCATCCGTTTAAAATTTTTGTCATTAAATAATTTGTCAAAAATTTTCACACATTCAGGAACCGCTCCTTTCAGTCGTTCTCACAAGAAAATTTAATGCTTCAAATTTTCATGTTCGTTTCATGACAGTAAAAGTAATGGATTTTTTGAAAGAGTTTTTATTATATGCCGGTTAGCAATAGAACAAAAGAATGAGTAGGTTTGTATGGTGTCATAGATAATTTACCCGAATATGATAAAAATACTGATCATTCTGGTGTTGATCAGCCAGATAGTTCCCATGTCAGCTCAGAAAGAGAATAGAGATGAGCTGATATTGGCATACTTTAACCTTGATAACCTGTTTGATACAAAGGATGACCAAACGGTCCTTGATGATGATTACACGGCGATTGGCAGAAAAAACTGGACTGAAGAGAGATATGAAAATAAGATAGAAAATATTGTAGAGATACTGGCCGGTGGGATTGACGGTGATCTGCCTGAACTTTTAGTATTTTCGGAGGTCGAGAACATGGATATACTGAATGATATTGGCGGTCATCGTAAAATCAGAAAGAGTAGGTATGATATTCTTTTCAATGAGGATTTACCAGGTTTGGCTCTCCTGTCAAAGGAAGGCATTATCAGTGATATCGGGGTAAGGGAAATTACAAACTCTCTCCTACCCTCTGATTCATCCGCCAATTCTTCTGTTATTTACATAAAATGCCGGCTGAATGATGGTCAGAAATACCATCTGTTCATAAATAGCTGGACCGCGAGGACAGGTGGAACCGGTTTATCAGAATCCGAAAGGATGGGTTTAGCTGCGTCTGTCAGGAGAGAGATCGATAAGGTACTCAACTTTGAGAGGGATGCCAGGATAATAATCCTCGGCACATTTAATGATGAACCTACCGGCAGAAGCATAATGATGATGCTTAATGCCACCAATAAAAAGAAGAATCTTGGAGACCGCGATCTGTATAATCTTTTCTACGATATGCATAATGAAGAGGATAAAGGTACAGTCATAATAAATGGTATATGGCAAATGTATGATTTCATTATTGTATCACCCTCACTGCTCAGAAGCAGGGATGGTTATTTCCTGAGCTACCGGGATGCCCATATTGCAGATATTAAAGCCCCAATGTTCGGCCCTACCTACAGAGGAGATGAGTATCTGGGCGGAGTAAGCGATCATCTGCCGGTATATATCGTATTAAAACGCAGCACCGGGCAATAATGGATTTTAAATTAGTTTCGGAATATAAACCTACCGGCGACCAGCCCGAAGCTATTGAACAGCTGATGAAGGGATTGAGATCAGGAGTGCCATTCCAGACACTGCTTGGTGTAACCGGATCAGGTAAAACCTTCACAATAGCAAATGTGATTGAACAGGTTAACAGACCTGTATTAGTGCTAAGTCATAATAAAACTCTCGCTGCCCAACTTTACGGTGAGTTCAGGAATTTTTTCCCTGAAAATGCGGTTGAGTATTTTGTATCATATTATGATTATTACCAGCCTGAGGCATATCTACCTGTCACTGACACCTATATTGAGAAGGATCTGTCAATTAATGATGAAATAGAGAAATTACGTCTCAGTGCTACCTCCTCACTGCTTTCCGGAAGACGTGACGTTATAGTTGTATCTTCAGTTTCATGTCTCTATGGCATTGGTAATCCTGACGACTTCCACAGTAATACAGTCCATATCAGTCGTGGTCAGACTATCAGTCGTAATCTGTTCCTGCGGAAACTGGTAGAGAGTCTTTACGCAAGAAATGAAATGGAACTCAAGCGAGGGACATTCAGGGTGAGGGGCGATACCGTGGATCTCTTTCCTGCATATGCAGACATAGCATTACGGATCATCTTTTTTGGTGATGATATTGAAGAGATCGAACTATACGATCCGGTTAATAATGTTGTGATTGAGAGACCTGATCAGTATGTAATATACCCGGCAAATATCTTCGTGACAACCAGGGAGAGAATTAACCTGGCCATTAATCAGATACAGGATGATATGGTTCGCCAGGTAACCTATTTTAATGAGATCGGTAAAAAGCCTGAAGCGCAACGGCTTGAACAGAGGGTCTTATATGATCTTGAAATGATTAAGGAACTTGGGTATTGCAGTGGTATTGAGAATTATTCCCGTTATTTTGATGGGAGAAATCCGGGGACCAGACCCTTCTGTCTTATTGATTATTTCCCTGATGATTTTATTACGATAATTGATGAGAGTCATGTAAGTATGCCACAGATAAGGGCTATGTACGGCGGTGATCATTCCAGGAAACAAACGCTTGTGGATTTTGGTTTCAGGCTTCCTGCAGCATTGGATAACAGACCTCTTCAACTTGAGGAGTTTGAGTCGCTGGCCGGCCAGACAATATTTGTAAGCGCAACACCGGCTGATTATGAACTGGAAAAAAGTGAAGGCCTGTTTGTTGACCAGGTGATAAGGCCGACCGGACTACTGGACCCACCAGTTGTTGTTCGTCCTACGCTGAACCAGATTGATGATCTTATGGATGAGATCAGGGCGAGGAGTGAGCAGGGTGAAAGAACACTTGTTACTACTCTTACTAAAAGAATGGCTGAAGAGCTTGCCTCCTATCTGCTCAGGTTTGATTTTAAATGCAGGTATATTCACTCAGATATAGATACTCTCGAACGTATAGAGATCATGGATGGATTGAGAAATGGTGTCTTTGACGTGCTTATCGGAGTTAATCTCCTCCGTGAGGGGCTTGATCTGCCTGAAGTATCCCTTGTTGCAATTCTTGATGCCGACAAGGAGGGATTCCTGAGGTCTGCAAGGGCTCTAACCCAGACAGCGGGAAGAGCAGCCAGAAACCTCAACGGGATGGTCATTATGTATGCAGGTACTACCACACGCAGCATGCAGGAGACGATCGACGAAACAAACCGGAGGAGAGAGAAGCAGTTACATTATAATGAAAAGATGGGCATTACTCCTCAACAAATTATCAAACCGGCCAGCTCAATACTGAAAGGCCTGACCAGCAAGGGAGTTGAAACATATGCCTATGTTGAACCCGACAAGCCAGATATCGCTGCTGATCCTGTTGTCCGGTTTATGAGCCCTGAAGCTCTGGAAAAAGCAATCAGGAAAACCCGTAAATCCATGGAGAAGGCTGCTTCCCAGCTTGACTTTATTGAAGCTGCCCGCTTCAGGGATGAACTTGAAGTATTAGAGAACCTGTTAAGAAAAAAACGTTAAGATTTAAGAATAATGATTGCCTTCGGCGAACCCGCAATCCTCGCCCGCTTTCAGCAAACCCGGATTTCTCGGTTACCGGTTTTTGATTTGCCATGAATTGAACTCTGCTTTTGAAATGAAATTTCTTAAATCGTAATTCCTTAATCGATAGTCGATATTCATTATTCATTATTCTATCCCTGCTCTGCAAGAAATCTCTCTGCATCAATTGCAGCTATACAACCCGTTCCGGCTGCAGTAACTGCCTGCCTGTAAGTAGGATCCTGGACATCACCGGCAGCAAAGACTCCCGGAATTTTCGTTTTTGAAGTACCGGGAATGGTTTTAATATATCCCACCTCGTCGGTATCAAGGTATGATTTGAATATTTCAGAGTTCGGGGCATGGCCGATTGCGAGAAAGAATCCGTCAATCTTAAGCTCTTTTATTTCCTCCTTAGGGGTTCCCTTTTCTTTCACAAGTACAACACTTTCCACACCACCTTCACCCTTCAGATCTATTGCCTGGTGTTTCCAGAGGACCTCAATATTTTCTGTATTGAAAATCCTTTTTTGCATCGCCTTGGATGCCCGCAGGATATCACGCCGTACTATCATATATACCTTGCCCGCAAGTCCGGCAAGATAGCTGGCCTCTTCACAGGCTGTATCACCTCCGCCAACAACAGCCACGACCTTTCCTCTGTAAAAGAAACCATCACAGGTTGCACAGGCGGAAACACCCATCCCTGCATATTTCTTTTCTGCCTCAAGCCCAAGATATTTGGCGGTAGCCCCTGTAGAGATTATCACAGTCTCTGCTTCTATCCTGTATTTATCGTCTATCACAACCTTGAAAGGTCGTTTGGAGAAATCAACCGCTGTAGCTATCCCGAATCTTACCTCAGTCCCAAACCTTTCGGCCTGTTTCTTAAAGTCCTCCATCATATCGGGTCCCGTTACTCCTTCGGGATAACCCGGGTAATTGTCAACTTCAGTTGTGGTTGTCAGCTGCCCTCCCATTTGGAGACCGGTATACATAACCGGTTTGAGGTTTGCCCTTGCGGCATATATTGCAGCCGTGTATCCGGCAGGCCCTGAGCCAAGGATCAGGCATTTAATTTTTCCTGCATTCTCAGAGCCTTCACCTTTCGGCTCCTGATTGATGTCCATTGGTTTAAACAATTCCATAGCACTTTTTCGTTATGCTGCAAAAATAGGTAAAATAGATTTTTCCTGAGTGACTTTAGAGGAATTTTAGTGTTCCAGCCCTGTTTAATAGCTGGTCAAAATCTCCAACGGATAACAACTATATTTTTATGGCCCACTGAAAGGAAGATATTTTTGTCAATCTCATGCTCCTCATTGACCAGTGGTTGAGAAAACACTCCTTTATTATAAAGGAACTTTGCCTGGTCTCCCGGTGATTGAAGCTCCTCGCTGCAAGCAGCGGGGAACCGAGTTTACGAGCTCGGCGACTTCGTCTGACGTAGCTCTGAGAAATCGGGGCGAAGTTCGAAGCCAATGCGCTCGCCGGGATTCAAATCTCAAACATAAAATTGCTACATCTTCACTTTCAGTAAGCAGATCAGTATATACGGTAACCTCTTTCAAAAAATCATACCAGCCGAAAGCACCGTTGTATAATCCCAGATCGCCCTTGAAGAGAACATATCTTTCAGGTATACCAGATGGCTCAATACCTTGCAGGTAGTCAGTTATATCAAATGATCCTCCTTCAATCTGCCGGAGGATCCTGCCCGCAAACATTTCTGAAATATTGACCTCGTCAGTACTGCCTGTGTTATTAATAATGTTGATGTAATATTCTCCCCCGCATATCTGAAGCTGGTATGCTGTCTGACATGAATAATCACTGAAGGAGTTCCTCTTCCTGCACCTGAAAACCGAAACTGAATAAATGCCAAAAGCAGCTTTGACACCACCCATATGATAAATCCCGATCTTAAAATTGAACTCTTCAAAGGTCAACTCTGTAACCACCATTCTGTCAAATCCATATTCCAGATAGAGCTCTGCCCCACCATTCATATAGCCGAACAATGATTCGCCGGCAAAGGTTCTCTCCGTCAGTTACTGAGCCTCAGGGATATTTTTCTCATTTAGAAAAGGGAATTCTTCAGGTGCCTGCCTATTGGATACCTTCGCCACCAACAGAAGCAACAGCAACCACCAACATTTAAACCTATTTAACCCTGTCTGCGGCAGGCAGGCTATTCAACCTTTTTCAATCCCTTTGATAACTCATTATAGATTGCTATTTTTGCGCAGAAAACAATACAGCCTTCATTGGTGAATATGACGGATAAAACGGGGTGTGGCGCAGTTGGTCCCGGAAAATCGCAAATTTTTAATTTGCCTATTTTCCGTGGATCCTCGAAAAACTTAAGAATCGGAGATTCTTGTTTTTCGGGACTAGCGTATCATCCAATAAGTACTGGAAGTGTAATATAACGGGGTGTGGCGCAGTTGGTCCCGGAAAATCGCAAGTTTTTAATTTGCCTATTTTCCGTGGATCCTCGAAAAACTTAAGAATCGGAGATTCTTGTTTTTCGGGACTAGCGTACCATCCAATAAGTACTGGAAATGTAATATAACGGGGTGTGGCGCAGTTGGTCCCGGAAAATCGCAAGTTTTTAATTTGCCTATTTTCCGTGGATCCTCGAAAAACTTAAGAATCGGAGATTCTTGTTTTTCGGGACTAGCGTACCATCCAATAAGTACTGGAAATGTAATATAACGGGGTGTGGCGCAGTTGGTCCCGGAAAATCGCAAG
>Ga0307378_10001356_pt1 | contig 40029 bp, 51 predicted proteins | sample UN1MG_FD_202238 | JGI IMG/M metagenome (GOLD analysis project Ga0307378, IMG submission 202238) | Soil microbial communities from Risofladan, Vaasa, Finland - UN-1 | ecosystem: Environmental > Terrestrial > Soil > Coastal area > Acid sulfate soil | place: Finland: Risofladan, Vaasa | collected...
TCCATCTTGCTTAATTGAATCAGCAAGCTTTGCAAGCTCCTTCTTGTCTATTTTTCGTGGGTTGTGTTCATATTCTTTTAACTCTTGGAGTTTTATAGTCTTTGTTTTCCACTCAATCATCTTTTTTCTTATTCAAACTTATCTTTAATCCAGCTACATATTCTATTAATTATCATGCATTTGGGCTTTGCTTTTATTTCAACATATGGTTCATCATGAGTTTTAGCAGGTCTATTCAAAACCCTAACTCCCTTCGTTTTAGTTTTAAACACATTCTGTTTTTGCTTTTTTCTTTGTTCTATCTTAGTTTCCATTGTCATTGTTCTAACTATTTTAATTTCATTATATTATCACACTTTTACTATTTGACCAGAAGCTCTGTTTTTTTGCCTATTTAGAAACTCAATATATTTTCCCAAGGCTAGATCTGCATCATATTGCGCCATCCTTCTCGCTTGCTCTCTATATTCTCGACACTCATCCCATAATCTATTTAGAGCTTCAGGGCTTTTTTCGCTTTTCCCTGGCTTCACAGCATATTTTTTTATAGTCATTTTTCACCTTAAATATTAAAACGGCAACTCATCTTCTACAAGATCTTTTTCTGGCATAGCTTTAGTTTGCCCTATTTTAAACCTACCGTTTAGCTTCATTAAAGCATCATATTCATTATGTTCTTTAGTTATAGCATATCTAATTTCATTTCTATCATTTCCTTCTTGGTCAGGTGATACATCAATTTGGGCTATAAACTCTATACCGTCCAGCTCTTTAAAACTCTTGATAGTTCTAGCACTATTTGCCGCTTCTGTTACATCGTTTGAATGTATACCGTTAGCTGATTCTAGTACTGTACGGATGAAGCTTCTACCCATTTGCGCCCATTTATCACCTTTTTCACTATGCAATCCAATTATACTCCAAACTCTACGCCCTTCATATTTACCGCTAATTATCGTATATTCACAATTAAGATATACCGCATCTGTTCGCTCACTCTTTGTAGCCCAGTCGTTAGTCCAACCTTTGCTATCATCATTATGGTATCCAAATTTTACATGCATACGCACTTTGGCTATAGTTTTGTCTGGTATAACCGAATAGCTATTTTGTGGCTCTGCGGTTGAGTAGTTTAATTCTGTGTTAGTCATTTTTATTCTCCTTTAATAATGTTTGTAATGCTTTAATATCCTCTACTACACATTGCGTTATAAAATTATCATAAAACTCATATGCATCCTCGTCTTCATTTTCGATGTCATTTCTGTAGTTACACTCTGAATCGCCTTGTTTCCACCTCATGTAGTTCGCAATAGACTCCTCCACATCACTTACTTCATCTTTAAACATTATTCTTATTTCTGATGTATTCATTGTTTATTCTCCTTATCTTTTTTTTCTAATATTAATGTAATCGTCTAGGCTTTGGGCAAAAAAATCAGGATCTCCATGATCACAACCAAAGGGTGGGTTTAATATCGCATTCAAAAGCATCTCGACCACTTCTGAATTTGTTTTATCTGGAGCGTTACAGTCAACACAAGTCTCAATAGACGCCCTCACTCTTTTAATTAACTCAGGATACTTCTTTCTAAATTCTATTGGTTTCATTATTTATTCTCCCTTGTGGCGTCTATTAATTCTAAAATAGAGCGTTTATTATCATCAAATATTCGAGCGAATAATATAGAGGGTGTGTAATTATAAGATGGTTCTCCCAGCTTAATCGGGCTACCACACAAATATTGCAGAGTATTCTCTATCCCCCAGTTACTAAGTAAGTATCTTATTTTTTCAATGCAATTTAATTCAGTACTTATATCTAATAAATACCTCGAAATAAGAACCAGCTCACTTTGTGTAAGGTTGGAACGGCCATCTTCTACTAGAAGTTTAAACTCTAAAGTCTCCATTGTTTGACGCTGTAATCTAATATCTTCCCTATTCATTATTTTATCTTCTATCATTATCTTTTTTCTCTAATATTAATGGTGCTAAAGTTTCTGAATCAAATACCCATGGAAAATACAAAGTATCCCTATCATTAATATTTGTTACTTCAATATCTACATCATGATATTTAGCTGCTGATTCTACGAGCGATTGATGATTAGACAGTTTGTCGCATGCGCTATACTTGGCACTAAGCTTAAGTTTTCTACCATCAAGCGACAAAATGTTAGTCTGTCCTAACGCATATTTCAAATGTTCTCTTGAATTGTGATCGATGGAAGACAAAAGATAATCTTTGATGCTTTGCCATTTAAACTCAGCTGGTGAAGTTACTAATGGCGTTTGAATACCACGATTAGCACTATCCTCAGCAGTTGGCATTTTGATTTTTGGCTTAGCTACTTCTTCGATTTCAGGTGTTGCATTAATTGCAACCATGACAATGCTATCACCGTATACAACCTTGATACATTCTCTTAGCTGCGCTTTCTCATCAGTCTTGAGTGGTATTTTTTTATTGAACTTTACGCCTATTTTATTTGGTGCAATCGGTGTAATAACTAGGCTTTCCTGCAAAGACTCTGATGTATTCTTTGGAAATGTCCTGTGAATTTCATAATTGAGATGTTGTCTTAAATCCTGCTTCTGCGCTGGTAATGCCATAATTTCCTCCTCCTCTTGGGTTTCTATAATTGGCTCTGGTATTAGCTGCATTAAATCTTGCATTGATACCATTTTGTTTGTTCGATCTTCTAACGCAGCTATTGGTGCTGGTTGTGGGTCTGGCAATTTCTTATTTGCTTTTTCAGTAAGCATGCTAGGTAACCCAAATTCTGCTGTAGCATAATCGGGCATATCATCTCCTGCCGTATCATCGCAGTAGGTGTTTCTTTCCTCGCACTCTGAGCTAGCGTAAAAATCATTCCCAAATGATGATTTTTTTAGCGGTGGGTTTGGAGAATTTGTTTCAACTAAACGGATATTATTTTTTTTGCTCTGAGTGCTATCGTACAAGGAAGAATAATTATTATTATTGTAAGATAATAATAATTCTTCCTCTAAGTTATCTGTAGTGCGACCGTCGCAGTACCCTAGTGCGGCCGTGTCACTACTAACTCCTATGTTTAGGGGGTTAAATTTAGTTCCAAAGTTTGCTTCATTATAAGTGCTGCTTGTATGTGGTTTTAGTTCTGAGATTCTGTTTTCTGATACACCATATTCATTGTAAAAATACGGTGTATCTTTTAATACGTAGATAACTAAATGATTTACGGAAGTGCCTTTTTTTGTATAATCACGAGCAATTAATCCATATCTTTCTAAAAGAGCTAGATTTTCAGTGATTGTACGTTTTGAACAACTAAGATCTTTAGCTAATTTCTCTCTATTAAGATGCAGTCCATCTGTATGTAGTTTGCTAATACTAACCACATTGCCATTTTTCTTACGTGCTTTGATTGGATTATGAAAAGATCGCAAGTACCAATATAGCTCAACAGCATTAAGGTAGGTGACACCCCTTGAGTTCACTAACAGCTCATTTAGCAACTTCTTTCTTTTTAAGACTATTGAATGTCTTTTTGGTTGATTTTCTTCCACTGTAAATGCCACTGCTTTCATGAGGTGGCCTTGGCCGTTGCGCTTATATGAGTGGACTCGGCCTTAATTCTTAGCTTTTGTTCTCTCTTAGCTTTTTTTCGTTCTTCCCTTTCTTTTGCAATAGACAATTTTAGTTGGTTAATACATATGTCCAGATCATCGATAGCTTCAGCTAATTTATTAAGGTGTGGCCTAGTCGCTCTTAAAGCGACCTCTAAATTATATCGACACTGAGTGACTTCCTTTGAGGAACAATCAGTTAGCGATGTTTCAAAAAGACGAAAGTCATCGTTTTTAGACAACCACTGATATATATTTGTCAAATACTGACGCATCTCATTAATCGTGAAATTCGTTTCTACCTTCAATACGTCTATTAAACCAAGAAGTGTTACTACATCATTAACAATCAAAGCTGGGTTATTATCTGCTAGCATTATTCGCTTAATACGATCGGCTATAGTCTCTATATCATTAATGTCTAAAAGCTTTTTCATAGTATGCCTTCGCTAAAAGACTCGAGCATCACAATCAGATCTTCTAATTTATCAAGTTCGGTAAAAATTCTGTTTACTTGGTTTTCTGTTAATTCAAGATCGTTTATATAATTGTATAGTCTTTCAAAACATTGTTTTAGATCGTATATATATTCTTTCATAACCCTTGCCGCCTTTATTAAAAGTTAATATCTTCGGAATAAATTCTAACGCTTTTTTCATGCATATAAACCATCAAAACGCCAGTTTCCTGAGTAATTAAAGATCCGTTAAAAGTAATTTTAGTGCCGATAGTAAGAGCAAAAACTAGGGAAGAAGAATTAAAGCAGAAAGCTATAGAAGGGTTGTTATTATCTTCTAGAAATATTTTAGATTGCTCTTTGTCTATCTTTGTTATAGTTCCAGTGAAAACATCACTATAATTATTCGTGTGAGATGTAGTTAACAATGACGATGAGTATGTATTTTTATAATCTTCAATACATATTCTTCCCCAACGCTCTCTTTGCACTCTTTTAATATCTACAAAAATTTTCCTATCTTTTAGACGTATGAATGAAGATTGAATACATTTATGTGATAGACCAGTTTTAGCGGATATTATTAGATCAGAACAACAACCTGACTCAAACCCATTGCGTGCAAGGCATGCCTCTACTACTACTAAATCCGTTGACCCCGTTGGAAAAATTTTTAAAAGGTCGGCAAAAATAGCAATTGTAACTTTTTCCATAATTTAAAGTCGATGTGTTTGTTGCATCCAAATAGTGTAAGTGATAATTTAAAGAATGAAAACCGTAAGGATTACGCTTGATGGTTAACATAAAATAACTAAATAATATGCATAACCATAAGTACTATAAAAAGAATCGTCTAATTCTAATGTCAGCAACGTTTTTAGAATATTTTGATTTGATGCTTTATGTGCATATGGCATCAATATTAAATGATATATTTTTTGATTCTAATAATGATTTTACTCAGAAATATATAAGTGCATTTTCTTTTTGTTCTACCTTCTGTTTTAAACCATTTGGGGGGGTGGTTTTAGGGTATTTGGGGGACAAATACGGTAGAAAAAGTCTATTGATTTTTAGTACGTTTACAATGGCTTTCTGTTGCTTAGTAATTGCTAACTTACCACCATTCGCTCAAATTGGTATTACAGCATCTATCGTTATTACCTTATGTCGTTTAATACAAGGGGTTGCTTCTATGGGTGAAGTTGGTAGTTCAGAAATATACATGGCTGAAAATTTGTCGCCCCCTGAGAGGTATTTTTCTACTGCCTTAATATCATATGCAGGAGTATTAGGAATGTCATTTGCTCTTCTGGTTGCAAAACTCATTCTTGCTTTTAACTTAGATTGGAGAATGGTCTTCTGGTTTGGGTCTATTGTTGCAATAATTGGTTACAAAGCAAGGATTATCATGAAAGAGTCCCCCGAATTCTTAAGAGCGCATCAAAAATTGTTGTTATTTTTAAATATTGATAAAAAGACACAAGAAGGAAAATTAGCGCTAATAAATAAACAATTAGACCCTTTGCTAAAAAAATCTCCAATAAGAACTAAGTTTGCCTATTTTTGTTCTTTCTGTGGTTGGCCAGTATGTTTTTATTTTTCCTATGTGTATTGTGGAAGTATATTAAGAGATGAGTTTGGCTTCTCTAGAAAAATGGTGATTGACCATAATTTTATCTTGTCATTATTTAATATGGTAGGGTTGTTTTTTTGGGTTTATTTAACAAAATTTATTCACCCCTTGAAAATCCTAAGGTTTAAAATATTTTTCTACATACCCTTTTTATGTCTCATACCATTTTTGCTAACAACAGCAGAGAGTCCTTATCTTATATTACTTATTCAAGTAATAGGTGTTGTATGGGGCAATTCTACTATTCCTGCAAAAGGGGTTTTTTTAATACATTTTGGAACTTTAGAGCGTTTTAAATTTTCAGCTTCTCTAAACGCCATCGCTCACGTTTGTTTATATATAGTAACCTCCTTTGGACTAAATTATTTTAGAGATCACTTCGGAAATTACGGAATATTATGTGTTTCTTTACCCGCTACCCTTTTATTTACTTGGGGAGTTATGGAATTTTCCAGAATGGAAAAAGAAACAAAGGACTATTACCTAGATCTTCCGAAGACGGCTAAATTAAATAAATACTGCTATAAGAGCTAAACTCCTTTTGGAATTAGAAGTCGAATTGAAAGTATTGCCAAAGAAGCATAAAGAAAAATAAACAATAGAACAATGACCAGAATACAAATTGATTCAAATCACCGTCTTTTTCTAAGAAAATCTTAGCCCAGAAATTGTGTTTTTTAGGCCTTTGTTCTTCTTCACTAATAATATTCTTCTTTTTAATAGTCATGATTTATCCCTATTTTGTGTGAGTAGTAGCAATTTTAAATAGTTAAGTTCTGATCTCATAGATTCAACTTTCTTTCGTAATTCATAAACCTCTTCTTTAGTAGACAAATCAGCAGCTCTGAAGCTTATGCTTTTAGATGTTTCTTCCATTAACATTATTTTTCTCCATTTATAATTATTTGCAATTTCTCAACTCCACAGTAATAGCCCACTGCTTGCGCTTGTTGTAGTATCATTTTTAACGAGTACTGTGTTAGCTCTACCTGTTTGGCCATGTGCAATTCAAACGTATTTTTTACTTTGCGTATGGTTTTTAGGTTTGACAAAAAATAATACGCTTGCCATGGTTGCATTGTGCCTACTAGCTTTGCCCTGTACTGGCTTTCGTCCGTCCTATGGGTATAAGCCCGAGTCTCTGTCTCGTTTAGGTGGTTATCTCGTTTCTGCAATGTAACATGCTCAGTCGCCTCTACCTCTGTCATTGTAGCAGTTATCCTAAAATTCTCATTGTTGATCTGACAAGCTTGGCGTTTCTCATGCACCATACATTTAGCAAAATAAGCTAGGAACTGCGCCCTTGAACAAAACGCTCGATCTAAGCGTTTAGCCATATCCTTTAGCATTTCATTTAGTGCATTAAGATTGAAATCACGACCTGATTTTAACTGAATATTAGAGCATTCAATGGCAGTGATTGGTGGCATTTCAACTAAAGTTTTAGTTTTTTCATATTGCAAGAATTTAGGTTTATAGACCCTAGCTTTCTTTTGAGCGTTAGTAGGCTTTTTTCTTTTGGCAACAATCTTTTTATTATTCAAATCCGAAGCTGGAGTTTGAATTTGCATAGAAGAAATTTCAGAAAAATTAGCTTTTAGATCTATATCTTTATTTAAAGATATAGTGTTATTTAGTTCTTTTGTATCCAGGCACGTCTGGATAGCCCCCCCCTTATCCTTTATGTGCTGGGAGGCAAAACTGATTCCATGTATTCCTTCTATATATTTATGATTAGTTTGTGGTATTAATTTAGAAACTTGGTCGGAGTCTATTCCGAAATTATTATAGAAATGCGGAGTTTCTTTCCAAACATAGACTATTAATTTATTAAACGATTTAGTAGTAGATGTTTCTCGATGCTGGAAACTTCTATGTACAAGACCCAGACTTTCTAGCTTTACTAGCTTTGTACGGGTAGTTTCTTTACTACAGCCATGTTCCTCTGAAAGCTTTTTGTAATTAAGAAAAATCCCTGGTGTATTTAGTTTATTGATGCGATAGATGTTACCATCCTTCTTATATCCTATTTTGGGATTATACCAAGATCGGAGAGTGTCGTAGTAGATATTAATAGCTAAATAATCAGGTGTCCCATTCAGATTAAGAATAATCTTGTTAAGTTGTTTCTTATTTAAAAGCGTTGGAACTTGCTGCTCTGGCGTTTGTTGTAATGCTAATCTCACGTCTATCTCTTAATTTTTATTTACTTATAAAAAAAGATGTTGACCTTTTGACAAAACGCTACTATTCTGAAGTTGTGTATTCCTCAGTTTAGTAGGCGCTGTCCTTAAAGTCTACTTCTTACCTTCTTGTGTGTTCCATTAATCTAATCTAATACACAAAACCCTCCATATAAATTAACAAACTCTCAAACAAGTAACATTTTACTTGCTAAGTTCTCCAATAATAACAAATTCGTTTCTTGAAAAATCTAAATTTGCTATCATTTAGTAAACAATGACTAATCTTAAAATAAAAGTCAATGATTTTATTTAATAATAATTTTGCTATGAAAAAGGAATTTGATATTATGAAAAATATAGATACTTGTAAGGAAGCAATAAATTTTACAGGATTTTTATCTAAAGGGCAGAAAGAAATACTAAAATATATATTAGCTTTTGACGCAAAAGGTGGTGTTACTGCTGACACAATAAAAAACTCTAGTAACATATCTAGACAGGCTGCTAACATTCATTTAAAACATTTAATGGATCGTGGCTTTGTTACTCGTAAAAAAAATAGAATTTATGTCTATTTTGCAAAGAAGAAAATGCTTTTAGAACTAATTGAAGCATTTCAAGTAAGCAAATCATTTTATTAAACGTATGATTGTAAAAAATAAAATTTTTTAGTTGACAATATAATTCTCCCATATATACTCTACCTATAAGCAAGGCACAAAAAAAACGCCCGAAGTTGTAGCTTCAAACGTTTCGACTTGTTTATTTATGTTTAACTCAAACAAGGTAGTATTATGATTAATACCAAAAAGACGCCCACAAATCAACAACTTTTAGACTACTGCTTCTTAGGCCAATCTCAATTAGTTGGAAAATACCTACAAAATACTCAAGAAAATCACATTTCAAAAAACCATGATAAAATAAGCTCATCAAATAATTCTAAGTTGAGTAGCATCATGAAAACTATATTGCCAAATTGGGAAGGTCAAAGCGTAGCCAAAGCACAAGAGCTGTTACAACCTAATATCTCTGATATACCTACTTTTCATACACCAACTATTAGCCTACCCGAAGTAACAGTAGAAATGCGAGCAACATTGTCTCGTTTATCCTCTGAAGCCTGTAAAAGAGCATTACTTTCTGAGGAGATCCGAAGCGTTTTAAGAAATGCTAACAAATACGGTATTCAGTATACGGGCACATGGGATTCATTCGCAGATAAAGTCTATCAATGGGAAGATCTACTTGAAGACGCAGACGAGCTGCATGTTGACTGGAGAAGTAACGATTATGACCCAGTAGGTTTATCTCAAGCTATCGAAGAAGAAAAGAACGAGCTGTGGATAGAGCAACAATCTATGTACAAAGAGTACCTTGCAGATAGAGCGGTGGGGCTATAATAATGGATAAAACTGAATTTACAGCTGTCTTTGAAAGACACGAGGCGGGAAAAGTATTGTTTGAAGGACTAACACATTTTCGTGATGTTAGATCGGGAGAGTCATCAAATATTGTTGCTAAAAAAGTAGTTTTCAATGCTGAGACCTCTAATAAAATAATAGGCCATTTAACACTCGGTGAGTATGTAACTTTTCTTGCTGATGTTGAATTTAAGAACATAGAATTTAAATACCCACATGGGAAACTAATAGAAAATTGAGGTGATTATGGAAAATACAAACAACGAAAACTCTTACAACGCTAATGCCTTAATGAGCAATCAAATTGAAAATTTAGCAGCTGCTTTAAGTAAAGCTCAGGCTGTTATAGAAAACGTTAGCAAGGACAAAAAAGGATTTAATTACAAGTATGCAGATTTGGCTAGTTGTTTAACTGCGGTGAAAAAACCTTTTGCTGACAATGGCTTATCGGTTTCTCAGCTAGTGAGCCAAGACATGAACGGAAAACAAATATTGATAACATTATTGATTCATGAATCTGGCCAATGGCTAAAATCAATATTTGCCGTAGAAAACGTAGTGATGAAGCAATGTAATTCATTACAGCAACTAGGAGCTGGCCTTACGTACGCAAGACGGTACGCATTTTCAGCAATAGTAGGACTTAGCCAAGAAGATGACGATGCTCAAAGTATACGCAAAGGTAATAGTCTCCAAGAAAAAGACGAAGATCTAACCGTGGTAAAGGAATTTATGGATTTATGCATTGAACACAAATTGGATACTAAACAATTTGCTAAATTCCATAATATTGATAGCCAGCATACTGATACTATCACCAACGGCATAATTAATTTTCTTTCACTTAAAGAGCAGTTTTTAAATGAGTCAAATACAAGTACATGCTGACCTTGAACAGGGAAGCGATAAATGGCATGAGTTAAGGCTAGGCAAAATAACGGCCTCCTGTTTTTATAAGCTGCTAGGAACTAAAGCAGCTCGTGAAAAATACCTCTACGATAGAGCTAATGAGATTGTAACTGGTTGTAAAGCAGATGGTGAGGAGTATTTAAATCTTCATATTCAACGAGGCTGGGAACACGAAACCGTAGCCAGAAACAAATATATAACCTCTACATTCACATCAGTTAAGGAGGTTGGCTTAGTACAACTGAGCGATCATATAGCATGCTCTCCTGATGGATTAGTTGGTGAGGATGGTATGATAGAAATAAAAGTGCCAGACTCAAATAATTATTTTCGACATGTTATTGAGATATCAAAAAAGGGTGTAGAGGCCATTGCAAAAGAGCATTATATGCAAATGCAGTTTAATTTGTACGTATGCGCTAGAAAATGGTGTGATTATGTGCTATTCAATCCTAAGCATGCAGTTCAAGGCAACGGATTATTCATTTTTAGGGTGGGATATGACGAGGTAATGCAAGCTCGTATTTCTGAGGCGGTTGATGAATGTGTACCAATAATGAATGAATACGTAAATCAGTATAATAATATATTTCAAAAGAAAGGTGAAAATGAGAAGTAGTTGTGATGAAGTTGATAAACTCATCGGAGAGCGAATTCGTACGCTAAGAAAAATTCGCAGAATAACAGGTAGTCAACTAGGAAGGGAGATTGGCGTTAGTCCTCAACAAGTGATGAAATACGAAAAAGCTATTAACAAAATTTCAGCTAGCAAATTACTTTTAGTTGCGCAAGTTTTGGCACAGGATATCTCTTGGTTCTACAAAGAAGATAAATGACAATATTTAAACCACCAACAAAAGAACAGATTGCTCAAGTCGAAGAACTATCTAAAACCCTGATTCAGAAAGAATTAATGAAGGCTATGGGCTTAGGAGCTAAACAATTTAACAATCTTCGTAGAGTGAGTTCTAAGTTTGATGAGGCTTATCTTCGAGGTAGTGATTCTAATCCTCAGTTTTTACATTTTCTTGCTCCACCAACAAAAGAACAGATTGCTCAAGTCGAAGAACTATCGAAAACCCTGACTCAGAAAGAATTAATGAAGGCTATGAATTTAACGGCTGTAGGATTTAATAATTTCCGTAGGTTAAGTTCTAAGTTTGATGAGGTCTATCTTCGAGGTAGTGATTCTAATCCTCGAGTGAGATTTAAACCCAAACAAATAACACCTTCCTCTAAACTTATGGGAAGGCGTGCAAACAAACCAAAACAAATAGTATATCATGATGTTTTGTTTGAAGAGGAAATCATGAAACTTGCTATGCTTGTGGTTGAAATGCCAGTTGAAGAAGCTATTGAAAAGACAATTGGCCTGTCTAAAGAAAAATACAATAAAGCAAGAAAAAATCAGCCCCACCTTGTGTATACTATAGACGTTGCGAATGCATACAGATTAGAAAACAAAGGCTAGCTAGACTTCCGTGATAACGATACCATAAAGAGCTTCAACCTGTTTCTTCTTCAAGATATACATAGGAGTTTTCATGCCCTTAACATCTTCAACAGTAGTAGTTCCATCCTTCCAAAAACAGACAAAGTCGCTTAAATATTTAACATTCCCTGGTAAATGCCAAGGAGTTTGTCTTAGGAAAAATAACAATTCACCTGATTTCTTAAGTAGTTCAAGATTTCTATAATGCCTAGCCTCTTTTTTTGAGGCAAACTTAATACCATCAATTTCAGTGGGTATTGCTCTAAATTTGTGCCTTATCATCTAAAGGCTAATCTCGAGTTTAATTTGTCTATTCCCCATAGATTTACCCGAGTCCTTTTCTAAATAACTCTTGATATTTTGAAATACCTTGTAGGTTATATGGTTTGCTAATTCATCAGGAAAACCCTCGCATTCTTCATGTTTTTCATGCTCTTCATGTTTAGTTTCTCCCTCCATATTTGATCTCATAAAGTCAAGAAATGGGTGTGTATTAACCGCATCCCTGCCCATATGTGAGAAAGAACTCTTTTGTCTTGGTCTTTTTGTAATAGGTTGATGATCGTCTGATTCTTCTAAAATTGGGTTAATCGTACGAGTATCATGAGGCTTTGCCATTTTAGGAAAACGCTTTATCATGATTTCTTTATGCTCTATTACTTTCGGCAAACTAAAACCATTGGGCTTTAATTTATCTAAAAATGACCCCGTCATGTGTTTTATCTCATTTTCATGAGGCATCATGAATTTTGGGATAGATATCCCATCCACCAACGGGTTATTCTTTTTTTTCTCAATTACTTTGCGCTTTATCGCAAATTCTTTTGCTCCTACCATATCGTCTCCTTTATTGTTGTATTAACTATTCCAATATCCAGGGAATGCTGTACCAGCATTTATGCCAGCCTTACTAGCCTCTTTGGCTAACGCAGTACGTTGGTTTCTAAAATCAGCTGGGCCTAGGATGTGTCCACCACGTTGATCCGCAGGGTATGCATGATTATGCGTCATATCTGACATGCTCTGCGACCACCCGAGTGCATTACCTGGGATTGGGGCATAATAACGATCAGCTTCCGCCTTGCGAGCCATTAATTGATTCCAACGATTTAGGTAGATACCACTCTCAGCTTTCAGTCGTTGCAACTTTTGCGCTTCAGCAGCTCTCTCTCTGTCGTTAGCTCGTTGCAAGCGGTTTCGTTCCTGTTTCTTATTAAATACGCCTAATTGTTTCTGTAAATCACTGATGGTTTTATCTCTAGTGTCTAAATCGCTTACACGAGCAGCATTTTCTTTTTGTAATTCACTATAATTAGTATTTAGACTTGCCAGTTGATCTAAGGAGATATTCCGATCTTGCATTCCGCTAAACACATCGCTTAAAGCTCCACGTCTAGCTTGTCCAGCAATAGCTCCTTTCATATGAGGCCATTCCCAACCTGCTTGGCTTTGATAGTCTTTGTATAAATCTTCGTTTTCAGCTTGCTCATTACCCCATTTAGTAGATCCTAACTTGTTCATATCTCTAACATTACCAAGTACATCACTAAATTCTTTTTGCCCATGTTCGCCATATAGACCTAATTGACGAAGGTTAGAGATTTGTCCTTGATGCCCTAAAGATAATTCGGATTTCATTGAGCCTTGTAACAATTTATTTCTTTCGCCAAATGTAGCCTTTGAAACTTCTCTTGCTCTATCCTCGGCTGCTTGAATATGTTGTGGAGAGCCATATTGATTAGCTCGTACAAATTGATGGCTTATAGCGGCTAAATCTTTTTTTAATTTTTGTTTAGCTTCAGACTCAAGTCCTTCAACCGCACCACGCATTCTTTCAGGGACTGCTGCCATAGCTTGCCCCCCAACGCTTTCATTGCCCATTAATTGTCTGGTTAGTCCTTTGCGTTTATCATAAAGAGTATCTTTATATTTAGGATTCATACCTTCTAAAGTGCTATGAGAAGCTTTTATCTCTGGGGTAAGATCTGCGACTAATTGTCCTGGATATGCAGGCCTATCTTTACCTGTCCATTGATTGGTTGGTGCTGATGTATCTACACCATAAGCTCTTAATCCCTGTAAAGCGTCTCTTCCTGCTTGGTCTTGTATGTCTGGGTTAACTCCCAAGGCAGTATTGCCACGCAAAGGTCCGAGTGATTCTCTTAGCATCTGCATTCTTGTAAAAGGTGCATTTGCTTCTTGATTAAATTGATTTTGTGCCGCTCTATTAACTAAATTTGTATGCCCATGTTTTTGCGCTCCAAATTGTTCAAGCGTTCCAGTTAAGCCTTTTCTACGAGCTTCTTTTTGAGCCTGCAAGCCTTTAAGAGTTCTTACCAGCTGTTCATTACTAGATTGCTCCAAAGTACCACTTGCTCTTCCTATATCACCAAAACTTGATTCCGCTTCGGCTTGTCCTCTTCTAAGATCTCTCCGACCTTTTCCTCTAAATCTATCGACTCTTGGATTGTATGATTCTCTAAATTGGTTGCGTAAAGCACCTAACATTTGGTCTTCGCTAAAAGTTTGCTGCCCACGACCCAACATCCGTAATTGATCTTGTATATTTTGTTGGGAAATGCCTGTATTAGGACGATTTAATACAGTTTCTAATTTTCTAGTATACGGAGCAGGTTTTTTTGCAAAGCCTTCTTTTAAAGTTCTAGCTCTTTGAGTAAGGCTAGACATAGGAGCTATTGTTTGCCCCTTATATACTGGATAACCCAAACCAGAGGCTTTTCTTTGATCTCTGGCTAAAACCATTTCAGCTTCGTTAAAAATTTCTTCAGGTGCTAAATCAGATGCATATCTACTTCCTACTGCCATGAACTTAACCTCTCAAATAGCTTGTTAATGATTTTGCCTTTGGTGGTAATTTATGTACAGAACCACCTCTTTGTTTGCGTATATTTTTTAACGCCTTATCTAATCTTTTTGCTCCAGCTGTATTATTTCCATCTCCTAAATGAGCGACAGCATCAGCTGGTATAACGTATTCACCATCAGAAAGGAGAGCCTTTATTTTATCATCTCGCCCTCCCGTTTCTCCTTGAAAATAACGTCCTGATCCTTCTGGGTATTGCATTTCTTCAGCTTCATACATCATATCAGGAGAGACTTCTCCCCCTTCTTGATAAGGCCTAGCTGTACCAGTATAATTAGGGTCGTTGTAATAACTAAACCACTTACCATGTTTTTTACGTTCTTCTGGGGTATGACTTTTACGATATAGGGGGTCAAGATTACCTAACCGCTCCTCAGGTAAGAATTTTTTCCTAGCTACTCTTCTTTTCATTTGCTCTTCAGCAACTAGTGCATTCTCTTTGGCAGACCTCTCTTCAGGAGTTAACATAAGTGCTTTTTGTAAGCGTTTATGTTCATCCGCTTGTTGCTCTGGTGTTTTTTCTTTCTTTTCTTTCGGACGACCCAGCACGCTAGCAGCAAGACTCCCCATTGATAATAGATTGCTAGGATCCATTAGCCTATCTGTCCAACTCCTAGAGGCAACTTCGGATGCAGCCTTGGTGGCAGCATTAGAGGCAGCCTCTGAGGCAACTGCTTTTGAAGCTGCGCCGCTTCCTGAACTTGCCGCACCAGCCGCACCAGCAGCTCCTTCTCCTCCGAACATATTACCCAGACCTATAGAGGGTAATATAGCATTTTGCGCTCCATAATTACTCAAACTACCGCCAATTCCCGTGGCTCCTACTGCATTTGCTCCACTACCAAGAAGGGCGGCGCCTGTAGGTGCAGCAGCTCCCATCATACCACCTCTAAGAGCAGCTTTTCCTAAATCCTTGCGGCCACGAAACACTGACCCTGTCGCTCCACCTAAAGCTCCACCTATCACTCCACCTATCCCTGGTAGAAGCATATTACCAATAACCACTCCTGCTGCTGGTCCTAGTACACTTTTAAACCATTTCCCTGGGCTGTTGAAAATACCAAATTGCGGTAATCCAGTTTTCTTATTAATTGTCCCACTACCGCCCATTTCCTTTAGCATCATGGCTTCTAGCGGGTTAATATGAGCTAAGACAGTATCTTCACCCTCTCCTTGCTTTCTAATCATCTCAGCTAACATAGGATAAGGACTTTTTTCCTTACTAGCTTTTTTCTTTTTTACTTTTCCACCACCTGCATAAGCTACACTATTCTGACCTGGAATATTAGCAGCAGGCATTGATTGAGAAGGAGGAACAGGATAAGGGATATTATTGTTCATCATATTGGGCAACATCCCACTTTGAGCATACGGCTCTGTGTTTAATGGCATAACTGTATTTTGGTAACCACTATTAAATCTTGTATCAAACATTCCTACCTTCTTTTATTAAATTTCTCATTTACCAGCAAATAGACGACTTTCGCCCATTCTTGCCAATCTGTAAAGTCTTCCTTCCGCTCTCCTTGAAAAAGAGAAAAGGGAGGGGGGACGTTATTTCGTGCAAAAATACCTCTTCCAACTACGAACTGACCCCATTCTTTCCACTTCTGCTCGTCATCTAAAAGAGGAAGATAGGCCTTGGGATAATCGACTACTAACGCACCAGCCCAATCATTCAAAGTTATATATTCTGGCCAAACTACTGCCATTATCGTGCATCCCCCATACCAAGTAATAATATTATCTTGCCAACTTCAAAACCATTTTCTGAGGTGAATGTAAGGCTCATGTTTCGCCCTTGAACTCTCATATCAAGTTTCGGTGTAGTATTTGTAAAAGCCTGAGCTGGGCTTCTAACTATAACGCTTTGAGCATATTCCTGTGTATTGACTATTACAGAAAAATTTATGTTTATAAGGTTTTCTAGATTTACAAAATCAGGTTCTATTCTTTGCAGGTCTATCCATCTATTAATTAATTGAGATGGTTTAGCTCCTTTGTCAACTTTTGGAGGAAACGCTACCCATGAAATTATAGGAGTTGTAAAAGAAGAAACGATTGGATCTATCACTCTAGCAGCAGCACGAACCGCATCTTGTGTAGCTCCCACCTCATGTTTCCAAAGATTGCTCTCTATTAAATCTTGTTCATTCGCAAGGAATCGTCCATAACTACTCATAAAACCAAAATCAGCGGAAAATACACCAGCTGTTCTAGAAATATTGGTATCGTACCAAGTATTTTCTCTCTTGTTGTATACTATGGCTCTTGAGTTCGGTCCTAGGATGCCTCTTACTGGATAAAACCACCATATCTCACCATACTTTGTGTTTTTTACGCCAAAAACTTGTTGACGCCTATCCATATCAATATTGTCATAAAAGTAATTGAGATTTAAGCGGTTATCTAGTTCTTGAACTGTACCGTTATAGACAAAAAACCTATCCGTTCCAGGCCAGAAATATATCCCATCATACTCAACTACGCATTTACTGGATAAAATAGAGGAGCTGTTAGATTGTACATCAACAGTAAAATTATCGTTGCCAGCCAGTCCTGTATTTGCGAACCTTACAACAGAAGATAAAGTCCAAAAAAGAATAGTTGGGCTAAACTCCCCGCCACGAATTGGACTACCATAAATAACTTTATCAGCGGAAATAACATTAGATCCACTACCATTTCCTTCTAAAAAAATAAATGGATTATTTGTTCGGCTGTATTGCACTAAGCCATTAGAGCCGTATAAAAACAGATAAGGTGCGCCAAAGACTAGACCACCAGTGATTAATGGATTGACACCTGCATTAAGCGTCAGTTCAGCTGGGCCAGCATTGGCATTCGCAATGTTTTTTCTATAAAAGATAGGTGGCCCTAAGTTGCTATTTATATTTAATGCATTTCTGGTTCGCATAAATACTCTATAAGAGGCTAATCCTCCAGTATCAACAACGGTTTCAGTATTCCACATATCCTCTGCTTGGGCTATGTAATTGAATAATACATTATTGCTAATAAACGTCCAATTAGGAGCATTAATTTGTGCTCTAATTCCAAGCTCACCACAAATAAAAGTTAAAGACTCCCCTCCAGCTCTCCAAGGAAAAATAGATAAATCAGTAACTCTCTGCATATTAGCAGCTGTACTAGCTCCCTTCATGCCCCCTATTTTTCGTACCTTGCCTCTTTGAAATCTAACCCATTGCCCATCAAGACAATACTCTGATTGAAATTGAGTGCCATCTCTTTGGATGCCTGCGTTATATACTAAAGGATAAAGATTAGAGGCCATTAGTCTTTATCCCTCTTGCTTAATCTATCGGTGTATCTTTCTTTAGTATCCACAAGAAGATCTTTTAAGGCTCTGGCGTATAAAGCTTCAAATGTCGATATACGCTCATCATCTTTTAAGAAGGGTATAGCTTCAAATAGACAGGCATATAAAAGAAGACTTGGATATTTATCGGTAAGAAAATTTACAGGGTTTTCTTGATTGAATAACGGCAAACTTAAATAAATTAGCTCATAATTTAAAGCAAGTGTAGGGGTGGGAGTAATAAAGATCTGCCCCGCCCCTGCATTTGACGTAGGCATACTATAATCTGCATAAAACAAAGGATTACCCCTTGTAGCTGAATTAGGTGAATATGTTTTACAAAACTCATAAGTTCTTGGTAATACGTAATTAGTGATTGGTTGAGCACCGGGAATAATATAGCTAAAACTAATTGTCTCTTTCCAATCTATGGGTTTTGGAATCAAAGGACTATTCTCAGTAAACTCAGGATTACCAGGTACAATTTTCTGAAAGCCAATACTTCTAGCTTCACTATAAATTCTACTAACGCCTTGATTAATAAAATCAGGGATTTGACTTATAAAAAACTGATCCGTTCTATTAGAGTAATCCTCTATTTGTTGGGTTAAAGAGTTGTAATTCATGTTATTTTTCCTCCTTCTGTCTTGGCTTACTTAGAGAATAAGCGGCCGCAGGGATACCAACTTTTGTTAAAATTGATTTTAAACTCTGCTCATTTTTAATGGAACTTACGGGGGTTAAGAGTAATTTAGCAGTATCGGGATCTAGTAATGCCTTCTCTAATAAAGATGTTATCTGTTGTTTTTCATAATCTTTAGCCATGTCATATACTGGCGTTAAATATTTTCCACCTGGAATTTTATTTATTAGTTTCTTGCCTATGGACTGTTTTACTGGATTAGTAAGACCCTCTAAAAGGGTGGTTTGAGATTGCGTATTAGAGCCAACACCCCTCCCCATAGTAGCTACCATGTTACGTCTTTTTAGAATGCCTTTTACATCATCTAAAACCTTGACCTGATCTTTATCAAAAATATATTCAAGCTTTCCTTTATTCTTTTTTAAAAAGTTATTTACTTTATTATACGAAAGATTTTGTTGTCCAGAAGCGTTTATAGAAGAAAGCTCAGAGGTATTTAATAACTTATCGACTACTGAACCTCTTATTATATCCATGGTTTTCTTACTTTTCCCCACTTGAGATACCAAAGCTCTGGTATTATCTAAGCTACCACGCAATATCATGTCGGGAATTTTCTCTGGGGAAGTTAAAAACTCTTGATTAAAAACATCTTTTTTGACAATCTTGCCTAGAAGAGGCTCTTTTTCGATAGCAGAGACTGGTTTGGATAATCGGGCGTAAGCAGATCTTGCTATTTCTTCCTCGGGTATTTGAGCCATATCTTTGAGAAGATTAGATTTTGCTTCTGATAAAACTCGAGCCACTTCATGATTACCAGATTTCTTAGCTGCGCCAATTCTCCCAGAGATGTCTTTTAGAGCGTTAGTTAGCTCAATTGGCACAGGTTTACTCGAAACTTCTTTTTGAAGCTGTAACCGTGCTTTCTGCCCTAAGTTGCTATATAATTTATCAAGATTAGCCACGTCTCTTTTAGATGTAGTATTACTTCTAATAATATCTTCAACATAATTGAGATTCTTTTTTATGTCTCCTTTCGCAAATTCACCTTCTCTTTGTAGAAAAGCTTGCGTGTTTGGAAGATCAACACCTTGTCTTATCTGATTCACTTTCTGATAAAGTGGTTCGGTGACGTCTCCCCTTATTTGTTTCCTGCTTTTTAATTCTTTAGACAAGTAATCCCTAATAGCCTCGCCTTGCTTTTCAGGCTCTAAACCCACTTTAGGAGACAACATATTTAATTGTTTTTTCATGATACTATCAGCAAGAGCTTGTTTTTCTGCAATAGCTGGAATGTTAGGCGATAAGGCTCTATCAAGCCCTGAGATTCCTGTGTTCTGAGCTAATTCAGCGGTAGTTAGCCTTGTATCAAAAGGAGTTGGAGCGTTTAAATTTTTGATTACCTTTTGAATATTTTTCTCACCGACCCGATCTTTTAAAATATCACCAGCTGCACTTGCGATCTGTTTTTTCTGTCCTGCTGTAGTAAATTTATGCAATAAATTACCAGTTCCTTTTACAGACTTTACTGCTGTAGCTGCTGCAAATGGTGAAGCAAATGATGAACCAATATCAGCGACTAGCGGATCAACTCCTCCTTCTTGCAGTACGCCACTTGTTAAGCCAATACCAGCACCTGTAAGAGCACCCTTTAGTGTTCTGCCAGCCTGAGCTGACGTAGAAGCTCCTTTAGCCGCCTTTGCACCCTTGGCGAACAAACCCCCTGGAAGAGCGAACTCTAGACCATGCATAGCTACTCTCTGCGCTCCTGTCGTGGGTTTAGGTTCTAAATCAACCCCTGTTTTAGTATTTATATATTCTTTAACACCCCTAGAAGTTGGAATATTTCGGCTTAAAATATTAATTTCAGGAGTTTCTATTTCTGACCCTGGATATCCCATTAATGCAAACTTTCTCCGCTGTGATTCGGCTTGGCCTCTAGCCAATCCTTCTAATCCTTGAACAGCTAGACCTGGTAAATCAGCAATATCACCCGCTACTTTTAAAGCAGATTTGCCAATTAATGCAGGCCAAGAATCGCCAGTTTCCTCTGGAGAAGACGTTATTTTATACTTATCCCATTTGTTTACAGGGGATTCTTGAGAAGGTTGAATTTTATATTTATCGTATTTATTCATTTTCCCCTATAGGAGTAAAACCATCATTAATAGCTCCCTCAACCTCATTCCTAGGAATGGAATATTGTTCACCGTTTTGATCCTGCATTAATATAGAATTTTGATCAGCTTCGCCTGCGGCATTTTGTAGGTTAGCCGCTTCCATTTCCATTTCGTCTATATCGTTAGCATCAATAGCGATTCCTAAATCAGAACTTAATTGTGCAGCTTTGTAGTAAGTATCCATCTCTTTGGTGATAGACGACATCTTTTCCTTCATGGTTTCAAGGTCGTCATTTTTCATATCAGGGAAATTCGGCTTTAATCGATCGTACATACCCTGACCTAATTTACCACCACCAGCTTTTATAGCTTCTAAAGTGGCGGTTAGATTACCCATCTTTGCGCCCAAATCCTTTCTAGCCGCAGTTTCCTTTTGAAGGTCTTTATTATTACTAAATTTGCCAAAGAAATCCTTCGCTGGATTAGCTAGGCCTGAATAACCCCCGATTGGTTGAAAACTATTCTTCTCGGTCAATCCCTTTAGTTTATCCCAGCTTTTATTTATTTCTTTAACGGCTAAGTAGGTATTACCTGCGCTTTTTTTGAATTTATTAGCCTGCCTCTGTTCTATTTTATCTAAAGGACGGAAAGAGCGACCTTCGATGTTTACTAACCCGTCATCACCCCCAGAGTTTCCAGTACCTCTAGAATTACCCATATTATGATAGCGTACCTGCTCAGCATGCTGTTTTTCAGCCATGCCCCTTCTCCACGCCTTCTCCTCATCTTGCCCAAGTCTTCTATCTTCCGCCGCTTGATGAGCGAGTATTTGATTAGCAATGGCGTTATTTTGAGTAAGCGCAGCATCTTCTGCATTATCATACTCTTGAATTGCTGGTGATAAAGCTCTGCCAAACAAACCTAAATTGTTCAAAAACCCTTTTTGTTTAGGCTGTTGGGCTATATTATTACCAAAAGCTGCCATTGAACGCCTGAAGGCTTTGTCCTGCTGTTTATCAGTCATCCCAAGCGACTCACGTGCGCTTGAGATGGCTCTATTAATACCAGCATCATAAGGATTATAAGCCTGTTGAGGCACTTGAGCTTGTTCCATATCAGGCGTCTGATTTGACTGCTGCTGATTTTCTATATAATTTGCAATCGCTGGATTCATTAATCTACTTCTTTACAGTTGGTTATTCTATCATCGTCTATCTCTAACCTTCCCATTGAACAGGAGGAAAGAGAAAGAGAGATAACGATAAATAATATAATTTTGCTCATGTTTTACCTTTTAAACGGTTGCTATCACAACCCAAGCACCATCAATACGAGCTGTGAGTACATTGTTTGTCGTGTCGTAATACGTAAAGCCATTTACTTCGTTTGCTGCTACTTCAACAGCCGCCTCAGTTCCACTTGGGATTAGAACTGGAGAGCTTCCAGCTACAAGACCTGTTCCAATAGCTGTTGAGCTACTAGTTAGAGTATTCCAAGTGGCGTTTTGGCGAACTTGAAATAAGAGCGTGTCTGTATTGTATATGATAGCTCCATTAGAAGCCGTAATAGCGTCTCTTTGAACCGTAGTTAACTGCGGTGCATAGAAACCATTATTGGTAGTAGCTGAAGATTTTGCGACCACTTCAAGGCCGCCATTGATACGTGTTATTGCTGGGACTGTCATAAAATTCTCTTTTAATTTTTTAAATAAAACTATTAAGATTCTTTTATGGACAAGAATAAGTAACCAGATACGATTTTAAGTTTCGTAGAAACTCAGATTGCTAAGGGTAGTTCATTAAGTCTAGTATAGCTGATGTCTAAATCAACTATTTGTGTGTAGCCGTTAGTAAAACACTCTAGACTATCGACTACACTTGGATTGGCACTATATTCAAGAAAGATTTGTAGCCCTAATCTTGCTATAACGTCTACAGTTTCATGCCCCTCTATCTCAAATTCATTAATGTAATATATCTCAACTGGGGAAATTTGCGTCCTGATTTTTTTTAAATTAAATCGAATATCCTGAACCCCCCTATTACAAACTATTAATCCGTTAACTAATAATGTATTAGCATCAGCCACTAAAATAGTTGTTGGCGTTTCACTTACACTAGCGAAAGGATTACTCGGATAATCTACAAAAATTCCCATAAATTATTTATTCCACCAAGCCGTCATTACTTTCTGGAACTGGAACTATTGCTTTTAATTCCTTTAGTGATACGTCTACTTTATCACAAAGATTTCTTAAAGCTGTACAGCCATTTTTATATTCAGGAAGTGAGGGTGCATTTGCACTAAAAATTTGAGCAGTTAATGATTGAATGAATTGTAAATCAATAGCTAAACTATTAACCATAATGCTTCTTTTTTTTTGCTCTTCTATAAGTGTTTCAATATTATTCATATAATTTCCTATTTATAATTTTGGAATCGTTTCTTCAACTATTACGATAAGCTCATTTACGTAAACTTCTTCTTTTCGACATGTTGCAATAGCTTCTTGAGAAGTTATTATTTGTTCTCTAAGTACGGCTATATTTTGTTCTTGCATAAGAATTGCTTGATCTATACTAAGTTGCAACTGCTCCTCTTGTGCAATTAATCCGTTATAACGAAGCAATTCGTTCTTCAAATATTCTAGTAATTCTTCTTGATTCATTATTTAGATCTCTCTTTTATTATTAATTTTATTATTATAACATAGATTTTTTAATTTGTTGATTTTATGCATTTATAATCATCCAATTCACTGTAGCTGTAGTATCAAGCCCATTCGTTGAATAAACTGTAAAACTTGTCCCATTAATTATTGATCCAACTATTGTTGTACCAACATTCAAAAGAGAAGGTAATGCAGCTCCACTATTTCTAGTTACGAGTACTGTAGATGAAGTAGTGATTGCCCCTGTAGCAACTGTAATCCCAGTAGTACCATCTAGTGTAGCCGTTCCTGAAGTGAGGTTAGTAGTTGCTGTCACTAAAGTACCTGTATGAGAAGACGTTCCACTGGTGAATTTTGGTAATCCACTTGTAACAGAAAATATCCCATCATTGACAACACCAGGAGCTGCTGGAACGGAAGAACTTGTAATATAAATTAATGGAATGCTAGAATTGTCAGTACCTAAATGCAAAGAATAAGCGGGAGATGATTTTCCTATTCCCACAAAGCAGTTTGATCCTAAGACAATAGAGTTAGAACTACCTACTTTTGCATTGTATCCAATAGCTGCGGCATTTGTAAGACCACTAGATAAAGCGTCCGTATCGTAACCTAGAAATAAACAATTAGTATAAGAAAAAAACGACGCTGAGTTGTAACCTAAACCCACGTTGCCTGATCCAGTGTTAGAAAATAAAGATAATTGTCCTACGGCTAGGTTCTGTGATCCAGTCGTGTTAGAATATAAAGATAATTCTCCTACGGCTAGGTTCTGTGATCCAGTCGTGTTAGAAAATAAAGAGGATGCTCCTACGGCTAGGTTGTTAAAGGCAGTTGTGTTAGATCTTAAAGAGGATACTCCTACGGCTAGGTTGTGAAAGCCAGTCGTGTTAGAAAATAAAGAGGATGCTCCTACGGCTAGGTTGTTAAAGCCAGTCGTGTTAGATGTTAAAGAGGATACTCCTACGGCTAGGTTCTGTGATCCAGTCGTGTTAGAATATAAAGAGGATTGTCCTACGGCTAGGTTGTTAAAGGCAGTTGTGTTAGATCTTAAAGAGGATACTCCTACGGCTAGGTTCTGTGATCCAGTCGTGTTAGAATATAAAGATAATTCTCCTACGGCTAGGTTGTTTGATCCAGTCGTGTTAGAAAATAAAGAGGATTGTCCTACGGCTAGGTTCTGTGATCCAGTCGTGTTAGAATATAAAGAGGATGCTCCTACGGCTAGGTTGTTAAAGGCAGTTGTGTTAGATCTTAAAGAGGATTGTCCTACGGCTAGGTTGTTTGAGCCAGTCGTGTTAGAAAATAAAGATAATTGTCCTACGGCTAGGTTCTGTGATCCAGTCGTGTTAGAATATAAAGAGGATTGTCCTACGGCTAGGTTGTTAAAGGCAGTTGTGTTAGATCTTAAAGAGGATTGTCCTACGGCTAGGTTCTGTGATCCAGTCGTGTTAGATGTTAAAGAGGATACTCCTACGGCTAGGTTCTGTGATCCAGTCGTGTTAGAATATAAAGAGAATACTCCTACGGCTAGGTTGTTAAAGGCAGTTGTGTTAGATCTTAAAGAGGATACTCCTACGGCTAGGTTCTGTGATCCAGTCGTGTTAGAATATAAAGAGGATTGTCCTACGGCTAGGTTGTTAAAGCCAGTCGTGTTAGAAAATAAAGATAATTGTCCTACGGCTAGGTTCTGTGATCCAGTCGTGTTAGATGTTAAAGAGGATACTCCTACGGCTAGGTTCTGTGATCCAGTCGTGTTAGATGTTAAAGAATCTCCTCCAATACTAACATTATTAACACCGCTCATGGTATTATTACCTGCATTAGTTCCAGCAAAAAAATTATTAGTTGTTGAATAGGTATCTATAAAATAAGTAGGATTTCCTGGATAATAAATAGTTGTAGCGTCTATTCCGCTATCTTTAAGAGCTTTACCTGTAGCATCTGAAAAACTAGCTATATTATTTAATGTAGAGCTACCCGCCCCAAATACATCTCCTACTTCCTTCCAACTCAAATTATCACGTAAGTTAAATTTATTGGTGTCAATATTATATAAAATCATGCCTGGAGTTGGAAAGAAATCTACATCGTCTCTTTCCGCTGTTGTTAACCTAGATAATAATAAAGCACCTGTTGTCGTTTGTAACTCAACTAACGCTGACGGCGTAGTAGAGGAGCTAGGCAGTCCGCCTGTAAATAAAGAGGAAACTTGAGAATCTAACCCAAAGTCATTTACTATAAATTCGACTGGCATTAATCCATCAACGAAAATCAACCCTATGTCATTAACAAACTTTAAGTGTCCTAAATTACCTATCTCATTAATATCAACTAACGGGGCTTTTACTTTCTTGGTTCTAAATTTGTTCGCAAGTAGTAAGGCTGGCACTCGAGTAATAGATACACCGCTGTCTTCTATTTCTGAGCCAGCAGTATTGGAAAAGGTTGCTATATTGTCGACAACAGAAAAATTAGGACCACTTACGTCTCCCTCACTTGTATTAATAATTTCCCAGTCATTCTGTTCATAAATTTGAAAATTATCGTCGGTAGTATTATATACAATTGCCCCATTTTTAAGCGCATTTTGCGGTATTTTATCTATTTGTTCTTGCGTTAACTCAGGAGTGTAAAGTCCGTTGTTTGTGTTGGTAGGGCTTTCCTTGATTACTACGCTTGAAAAGGTTGTTATTGGTGCTTTTGGCATAAAATTATTCCTAGGATTTTTTAATAAATCTGAAATTCTTTTATGGACAAGAACTATATAACCAAAGATACGATTTTAAGTTTCGTAGAAACTATTGAATTATTACTAGTATAGCACATCTTTCTATTCTACAATAATATTATACTAAAGTGTGCTTACTACAAAATTCATGTTATTGGCGGTAAAATCACGATTATTAGCACCGCACGTAACCCATATCTCAACATAATCATTAGTTACTAACGAAGTTAAACAAGATACAGCAACGCTATTAGGGCTAGAACTAGAAGAACTTGAGATCGGTGCGCTAATATTTAAGGGGGTACTTATAGCATTTTTAGATATTACTAAGCTTACAACTGTTCCGCCACCCGATAAAATATAATCTAAATTAACATTTATAGAGACATTAATTGGATCGACTCCAGTATATTGCATTCTATTTGAAGTCAATACAAACAAATTACTAATACCTGAGGTAGTCGCTGCTATAACCTTAACGTAAGTACCTGAAGTAGTAAGCGTTGTTATAGCAACATTTGATGATATATATATATAACCATAAGCATTAGACTCCCAGCTAGGTAATGCCGAAGACCCATTTGATTTAAGACGCGCCCCTGTAGTTCCTGTCCCTGCATTTTGAAAATTATTTGTTGCTAAAGTTCCACCGCATAAAATTCCGTAAGCCGTTGTGCTAGCTACCCCCGTCCCTCCATTAACTACATTCACTTGACCTGTTAAATTAGCTATTAGACTTCCAACTCCAGCGCTCCAACTTATATTAGTACCATTAGTCGGAACGGCTGATACTGGATTGGCTCCTGTCGAACCGATTAATAACTGGCCATCAGTAAGAGTTTGTGAAGTAATAGAATTTAATGTTGCACCTATTAAGACAGAGCCTTGCGTTACGCTTTGAGTAGCGATATTTGTTAACCCTAAATTGGTTCTCGCAGTAGCTGCATTTGCTAAATCAAATAAATTGTTTGTAGCCAATAAAGGAGTGTTTCCATTTGACGCTGCTGTAAGTCGTCCTTGAGAATTTACCGTAAAACTTGCGTATGTATAAGAGCCAGACGTTACTGCTGTATTAGCTATAGTCGTTATTATATTCGTACCAACATTTCCCGCACCTGTAACATCTTCTGTTAGCGTAACGACACCGCTTGCTAGAGAGTCTGCATAACCTTTTGTAACAGCATCCGTTGCTATCATAGGAGTTGCTAAATTAGTAATTTTATTATTACCTAAATTGAGATTACTTGATATGGGGGCAAAAATATTAATGCCTCCATTTGCCGTATAAGTTATAATATCAATACCAGTAGACTGGGAATTCACAAAACTTTGAAGAGTTAAAGATCCATGCGTATCGGTATCAGTCGTTGTATGTGTCCATCTAAAACCAGATAACATATTGTTTCTATATTCCATATCAAATTGAGCTGGAATACCAAGGCTAGGAATGAAGCTATTAGTTATCTGCAAGGCAGATAGTTGTTGTGTATAATTAAATTGTTGCGTAGCTCCTAAAATATTTAGAATAGGGTTAATCCCTGCTACAGTTATAACGCTCATTGGCATAATATTACTCCCATTTTATTTCAACATTATCATTAAGTAAATCCCAAACCCATTTAGCACTAACGGCGTCAAAATCCGCACTGGGAGAAGGAGCTAAATTTTGTATTCTACCTCCTGTAATATTAAGATTCGAGTTTATTACAGTGGTAGTTTTTCCTGAAGCACCAGCAGCACCAGCAGCACCAGTTAAGCCATTATCGCCTATTGCTCCAGGAGCCCCCGTTGAGCCAGTGCGTCCTGCATCACCTGCATCACCTTTTTCTCCCTTTCCGCCTCCTAAAGCAGAAATAGCAGCAGCAATAGCTGATAGTGCGGCAGCTGCGGCAGATGCTGCAGCTGCTGCTGCTGACCCACTAGCGTTAGCTGCTGCTGCAGAAGCTTCTGCGGCTAACGCTTCTAATTGAGCAATAGAAAAACCACTATTTTTGAGCAATCTACCAGTTATACCATCCCATAATGCAACAGTATCAGCCAGCGAGACTATTGGACCTTTGACAAAATTAGAACTTTCGACGGGGCGATTAATTGCATTACCCACCCATATATTATTTTCTGTTAGTTCTGGTAAATTCCCTATAGCTATAGTCGAAGTAGGAGTTGGACGATTCATTGCATCACCTAACCATATATTATTTTCAGCAAGGTCTGGTAAATTCCCTATAGCTATAGTCGAAGTAGGAGTTGGACGATTCATTGCATCACCTAACCATATATTATTTTCAGCAAGGTCTGGTAAATTCCCTATAGCTATAGTCGAAGTAGGAGTTGGGCGATTCATTGCATCACCTATCCATATATTATTTTCAGCAAGGTCTGGTAAATTCCCTATAGCTATAGTCGAAGTAGGAGTTGGGCGATTCATTGCATCACCTATCCATATATTATTTTCAGCAAGGTCTGGTAGTGATTCAATAGGGATAATAATAAAAGTGCTTACAACTCCAACTGTATTAAATATAAAACCATTAGGTAAGGAATTTAATACTTGAGCATTAGGTAATTTAGCATTAGGTACCCCTATAATATATGATGCAGAAGATGCTATATCAAAATCACCCCTTAAATTGATTAAATCCAATCTTAAATCAATTAAATCGGGAGCAGGAACAGCAATACCTGAAGTGTTCCCAACTAATACATAATTCTCAGTAGCGAGTATTCTACCAGTTACTGGCGAAATAAAATTATGTAATACATCAAATCCTCTTATCATGCGCTCAAATGACCTATAAATGTAGTTATATTATCTAAATCATTGCTATAATAATCAGCAGCAGTATCTGCGTAATATGTAAGTATACTATCATCAGTATTATCAAGCTCTGTATCTAAAGCGGGGTCTAAAACTGGCTGAAAACGATAATAAAATAATTTAGATAATGTGTATTGAGACTCTAAAAACAAACTTTTAGCAACGCCTTCTTGTCCTCCTGCAGAAGCCACGTCAAATAATCCAAATAAATTAGTAATACTAACTAAAGGATCTTGATCTGCTGCTAGACCACTTGGTGTAGGGTCATCAAACCCCATTTCACCAAGGCCAGTCCCTATTGATAATACACAGACTCTATTTGCGTTAGGTTTTAATATCTGTGCTAAATTCCTGCCAAATGTAGCTGGATTATTTGCATATACACCTCCATCAAGATATCTACCATCTAAATAAGTAGGGTCTAAAGGATTAGCACTTGTTATAACTCTTGATGGCAAATAGAAAGGGGCAGCTGACGTAGCTAAGGCCACCTCGCTAATTAACTCATTTTGACCTACGAATCCAGGTGTATTAACATTAGAACATAAAGTATACACACCTGATTTTATTGTATTATCGCCCCTTAAATCAGCTTTGTAAGTAGGTATCACCACATTCGTTTGCAAGGACTGCATTGTATTTGCACCAAATATTGATTGAACTTCACTGACCAATAAATTTGAACCATAAGCGGCGGCCGTTCCTTGAGTGGAATAAAAAGGCACTCCAGTAACCGAAAGAGATAATACCTTGTCAACAGTAGTTGCTCTATTTGAATCAACTCCGTTCGTACTAAATAATTGTTTTCCTTGCACGGTAAAAAAGGGATCAAGAGTATATGGATTTACTCCTGACGCTAGGTTAAGAGCTAATAGCCCTCCTATAGAAGTACCACAAATAACATCAAAATAAGGAGCTATGTTTGTAACACCCGCTCCAAGCCATTGATTAAGAAACTGCTGCAAGAATTTAAGAGACAAGTATCCTCTCTCTCCGCCGCCATCTATTTCTAATATTCGTAATGTATTCGGATCACTCATTAATTTCCCCAGTGTATATTATTTAATTTTGCTGTAAGCTGCGTATTTGATAACACTGGATTAGACTCAGGATCGGTATAATCCATAGGCAATCTTGGATTTAAAACAGGACGTGGGTCATCTTTTACTAGAGGTGGCCTTGTTTGCTCATTAGGAACATCTAAATATGGCTTTCCTACCATGAAACCAGTCCAAATAAGAGCATCACCTCTCCATTCCATTTGTTTAACTAAGTCCTTGTGATTGAAGGTAAAACCGCTTTCATCACAAACACCAAGAGCAGATGGATTATTCGGGTCTATAGTTACATACTTCCCTTTCCATTTATTTACCCAACTCATTTCTTCTCCTATTCAAGATAATAATTAGCATCGCCTGTAATACGTATAGGCACATTTTCAGAATCTTCTTTTGTAGCAATAGCAAATGCTTGCTCATATTCACCCTTTAACATTTCGACTAACTTAGGATTGAACTTTAAAGCTAACTGCCAGCTTAACCCCCAAACTAAAGCAGGATAGAATATAGAAGGAATCTCAAGAGCATTAGTATATAAACCAGCATCTTGCATCATTTTTTTATATGAATAAAAAAGACAGTTATATTGATTTGAAGGAGTAGGCCATAAATTAATAATAGGTTCAGAAGCCTGACGATCTAAATAATAAATAGTAGGACGGCCTTTTAAATATTTATTTGGGTAAGTATTATATTCATACTTGCTTACATCTGAAATCGCATAATCTAAGACATTATTGTTAAAATATATTTCTTGAATATCAAGAGTCTGGCCACCACCTTCTCTAATTCTATAAGACCTTGTATTAACAGGAGTAGGTACATCTGCCCATATAATAACCCCAGCAGTAAAAACTTGCGCAGGCACTGCAAACAAAGTAGTCCAATTAATGTTATCCACCGAACTATCCACATAAATTGTGTATAAAGTAGTGGTGTTCGATTGAATGCCAATAAAGTTGATTTGTTGAGTTGCGCCAACTCCATAATCATAGGAAATATTACCATCTACCCCTACTTGAATGCATGAAGTAGTTGGATCACCATCAAAAGCATTTATTGCTACACCTCCATCACTAGTACCAGCAGTACCATTAAGCTGACGTGTCGACGTTCTAAGGTTTGCTTGAATAACATCACTCACAGTGTTAGGTAAAAAATATTGTCTTTGACCAGTAACAAGGGGTAAATATGCTCCTTGTAATGTCCATAAATTAATAGATTTGCTCATCCAATCAAGAAGTAATAAATTAATACTTCTTTTGGCGGAATCTAGTTTTACTGGCTCTACAAAGTCCCCTAAAATTCCTATTCTTTCAAAGGCTTCTCTTATAAGAAGTTCAACTTGAATAGACTGAAAATTAAAAGTATTAGAGGTAGAAGGCATTGAAACATCTCTTTTAAATTATTATTAATGTCTAAAACCCTTTAATGTCTCAGCTAAATTTGCTCTTTTTCTAGTCAGGCGACTTTTAGAACAAGTCGCTTTTTCCAACTTTTCTTTAGGGATTTTTTTCCCCTCAGGAACTCCTAAAGTTTTATGGAGAGACCCCTTTTTATCAGGATTTATAGCGTCTTTAATCCAGTTTCCCGCCTTTTTTTTTGTCATTTTGCTCATGACTTCTCTTTTTGCTCTACTATGCATAATAACGCTCTCCTTAAATTTGTATAAATATTAATGTTATGCTCGTAGCCTCAGTACCAGCAGCACCAGTAAGCTCTATTAATAACGATCTATACAAAGGCATATATGAAGATAGAGTCGCTGCTACTGGGGTAGGAAATACAAAATTAGTAGGTGCGGAAACGGTTTTTACTGGAAACAAAAAATTGTTACCATCTACATTATCTTCATAAGTAAGATTATTAAATTCTAACTTGTCATGAGTACCATAAATGGTTGTCGATATTTCATTAAGAGCATTATCATTAGCCAAGCTGAAGCTATAATTCAAACTGCCCATATTAGGGTCGATGGTAATTAATCTAAAGAACCCATCTAGGCCGCTCCCAACACTAACAGCGGCTACGGCAATATCTACTGAGACAGATGTAACAACATCAAAAGATAGGTCTCCTGTGATTGTTACACCAGCGGTAGGACCAACTATAGCTTCTGTTACAATAACTCCATTTTGAGTACCAGTAACAGTAAATGTTGCCAGACTTAAGTCATTAGCGGAAGTTATAGAAACTGTCCGACTATATCCATTCGTTATAAAAGAAACTTCGCTCCCAGTTGAATCAACAAGCGTGCCGTTTAAAGCAAGATCACCACCCCCAGCTAACGTCTGGATTAATGATATAGCTGCGGTATCAACTGCGGGAAATGTGTATTTTAAGTATCTAGACATATATTATTCCTGTAAAAGTATAAATTCAAAAGTATCTGTAATAGGGTTAGCTGAACTGTTAACTTGTAATATAACAAAATTAATGATTAACAATGAATTAGCTATTTGCGAAGTGGTCTCATTAGTAAGTCCGAAAGCTGGAAATAACTTATCTGCCTGATTCAAAAAAGGAATAAAATTAGTGTTAATTTGATCTAGCGTTTGAAGCATTGAATAAGTAACCCCTGAGCCAGCTGGTAATAATACCGATGTTGAGTAATTAGTACTAAGTGAATTAGTACTGATCGCTATTAATGGTAAAAAACCCGCATCACCAGTACCAACTTGAATACCATTTACGGCTGTACTAGCTACTACTGATGTAATTGTATCGTAATATTTCGTCCCATAGACTGTGTTGTTGTTAGGACCACTCACCGTCTCAGATACATACGCTCCATTTTGCAGCCCAGTAACCACAAAATTTGTCAAACTTAAATTATTAACAGAAGTAAGCGATACAGATCTTATTACTTTATTGCTTATAAAAGAAATTTGATCGGGAATGCTAGAATCAAAGAGTGTTCCATTTAACAATAAAGGTCCAGCTACTCCGACATCCTGTAAAGCGGATACAGCCAACAAATCTTGTACTGACCATGTTAATTTTGTAAATATCGCCATTTGATCCCACTATATTAAAAGCTTTCAAATAAGCTTGGAATTATTTCATCCAAGCTTATTTGTGCTTAATTATTAAACCCCAGGTGAACCGAAAATCCCACGAGGATTAGACACACCAAAAGAATATCTTTCAGTAGCCTTAGCCATAACATTATCTGTTGGATAATCGACATAAGTATCGGTTTCAACGGCTGTTCTTTGGAAATGTTTCAATCCATCTTCTGCATCAGTAATAATAAACCAAGCATTAGGTGCTGTAAGGAACTGATTAATTTTATATCCATCAGGAATATAATCATTATGATATAAAGCGTTTATATCATTGTTCGCCACATCTACACGGAATGCAGAGTTTAGAAGTCTTGATGCTGCAAATTGCAACTCACGAGGTAATATTAGTTTTTTAGCCATTGTTTGAGACAAGATTCCGCTTTGCATTGGGAATTTTTGTATCTGAATAATAGCTTGTTCTACACCCGCTTCACTGAAATCAACTGTAGCACCACCAGCTAAGGAGTTTGAAAAAGTTCCTCCATCAATTGGATGAGTTGTTGAACATACTGATTGACCATCGCCAATAGGGTAGGCTGGATTAAAAGCATTGTTTAGCACGTTTGCGCCTAGAATATTCTTGGTTATACGTAGTGAATTTCTAAGTGAAACAGCTTGTTGAGGAAACTGGTTTTGATATAAGTTATCTTCAACTGCTTCTTTAGTGATCGTAAAGCTAAGACCCACACGTTTGTGAATATAGTTTGTTACCACTCTTTGCCCCATTGAATCAGTAGCAATAGGTGCTCCTTCTGCCTTAATATCAGCTGCGCCAAGATATTTCATCTCAACTTCGATTTCTTGATATTTATCAGATTGGTAAGTTTTAAATATCTCTGTCCATTGTTCAGGATATGTTGGATATTGCCCAAAAACTGCCTTTAAACCTGGGCGTAGTAACTGAGCGATTTGACCTGTATTAATCATAATATTTTCCTTTATTTATTCTATTGTTAAGCAGGTGTAATACCTAAATTACCTACACGTGATATATGGTTATTAATTGTTACACGCATATTTAAAAACGGTCTCACCGCTCCAGCTGCATCTAAAAATTCATTTGCTGGATCAGAAGTTAGTCCTATTGTTTTTAAAGGTAATGTTGCGGCCACACGATTTGTAGCAGTTGTGCCAACAATATTTAGATAAACCCCAGATTGACCAGTTCTAGTATCACCAGTAGCTGGGTTCTCAGGAACTAAATTTGCACCACCTGCGCCAAGTCCAAATGCGAAGTTTTGCGTAAAGAATGCATTTGTCGTAGCATCTGTACTAAATTTAGCATCATCTAAAACGTTAGTTGCAGTAGACACTTGAATATCGTAAACAACATCTGGATCATCAATAACAAATGCTTTAATCTTACTACCTGGTACTACGCTTGCATTAGCGGGCCAATAAGGAGATTTGATTAAATTATTTGTGCCAGTTACTGTAGATAGATATTCACATCCTACAAAAACACCTAATACAGGAGTAATTTCATTTACCACTGTTGCAGTATCAATAGGATAACGAGCAATAGTAGGTGCTCCTGCTAAAGTAGTTGCAGCTACTGGATTAAAAATTACTGGATCGCCAGTAAATATACTAGTTCCGTAAGTAGTGGTTCCAGCCGCATCTGCGTAAATAAAATATTCGTTAACTTTTTCTGTCCAACTTCCGCCACTGATGGAAGAAAGAGGGCGCAACCCAAAAGGTGCGTTAGTTCCGTATGCCATAAAAATCCTCTTATGATCTAATTATTAAAAAAATAAATTAAAATCTTTAAGGACAGACTTTTGAAACCAAATACGATTTTAAAGTTCGTAGAAACTATTAATGGAATATGATATTTAGGCGGAGATGTTTAGACCCGATTATGACGTTTTAATGTCTCGTATGACAAGTTACTTTGTATAAAAGTAGCAAAAATGCGATTTTAAGTTTCACAGAAACTGCGTAGTAGACAAAGTCTTTTTCTACTGATTTTTACATTATATCATACTTTTACATATTTTGTAAAACTTAAGCAGATAACATTATCATACCCGTTATCCCGTTAGGAACTGATTGTACTAATACTCCACTAGCATCAACAATTGCGATAGAAACTGAAGTAGTAGTTTTTAAAGTCCAAAACGCATGAGAGACAAATGGTGTAGGACCACCAGTGCTTCCTAATCCTAGCAATACCCCATAATTCGTAGAAGCAAGTGTTGTGCTAAAGTTGATAGTATACACACCGCCAGAGCCAGTGATCGTATCGACCTGCGATTGATCTTGTATATCAATTACATTACTAAGAGGCACTAGGGTATCCGTAAAAGTGAAATATACTCGAGGGGTAGATACACCAGATAAAGTACCAGTTGCATCGATTGAAAGACCATTAATAAACACCTCGCCAGTGCCAGTGGTAGTTATATTAATATCATTGTCAATGCTATTACTAATTGTATCACCGTTTAAACTAATACCTGCAGTAAGAGCGATTGAGGTAATATCGATAGCTGTATCTAAATTAATAACTGGGTTTGTAGCTACACCATCCCCATCACTAATATTAATATTAGTCCCACCTAGAACTTCTCTAGTAGTCCATGTTTGTGGGGCAGTTGAGGTTATAACTGAAAAACCTGTTGTATTAACATTATTTAGATTAAAAACAGAAGTAGGTAATTTAAAATCCATTATTCCACCAGGAGGAGATAGAGGACTGCCACTAATCTCTATTGAACTATCGCTGCTTTGAGCTGCCACTGAATTTATGCCAGTTGAGCCATCCGTAAGACGGATAGGATTCCAGCTTCCATTTGATGTCGAATTATTATTTAGATACAAATAATATATATCTCCAGGCAAAACATCTGCGATAAGCAATAGCCCATCATTTGCTAGTATTTGAAAAGGAAATAAGCCAATATTATTATATTGGATGTTTTGCCCAGGAGTTGCTAGAGTTGCATTTGGCAAAGTAATTGACCAGCCATTATCTCTTTGAATAAAGTTAGGGGAACTTATACCAACTGAAATAATGCCTGTACTCTGAACCCACTTACTATCGGAATTAATTGTACCATCCGTTACTTCTACAAAATCCCCCTTCTGCATTTCTGCGGGAGTATCATAATTAGTAGCACGAGTTAATACCCAATTAATAGAAACACCATCGCCAACTGTGGTTACTGTATATATTCCATTCGTATTACTTAGCGGACTTTGATTTTTCACAAGTATCCTTGATCCTAATCCTGGAGTTAAGCCATCAACAGCAAATATAGCAAATGCACCATTGTTAGTTAAAGTCGCCCCAACTCCCAAAGTTCCATTATTGTAAATAGCACCTAAATCACCAGTAGTCGCTCCATAACATGGTATCTGAATTTGCAATGTAGATACATTGTTGATATCAGCAACCACCTCTCCCCCTTGAAAGGAAAAAGGCCATGATAATATTATGTCGCCGTTTAAGTTAAGTGCTTGATATGAACTTTGTGCCATAAGTAATATTTATTTGAATTAAGAAAAGCTATTAATTGAGTTTAGAGGTCTTGCAAAACCGCCCATATCGTTAGATACCCCTTGTAATGACTTCAATTTGTTTTCATTATGGGCATTAAATCTAGCTGTTGCTCTTTTTGAATACTCAGCGGGGCGTTCCATTAAAAGGACATCTTTAAATACCGAAAACTTATCAGCATGAGGATTGCGTCCTAGTGGATCTATAAATGCCTTGTTCATTCTATCTGCGGGGACTGGAGTCCATCCTTGAGAAGTTAACACCTCTATTCTGTAATCGCTTTCCCCCCTGATATCTTTTCTAGCCCAGTGATAAACATACCCTTCTTTTTCTACGCCAGCTGGCAGAGATAAAGGATTGGCATAATCCAGGTCGTAAGTTTCTAACATTTCATGAGATCTTTTTTCAGCTTCTCTAGTAGTACGTGATGTAGTCATAATTATTTACCTTTTTTTAAATCTTCTAATTTATATCTAAGCCAATCCTTCTCTGTAATACCAGCGTTGGCACACATCCTTTTTTCATCAGCACTGAGTATTAACTGCCTTGAAGAAGGAGTCTTGCTACTAGGCGATGAGCTATAAGAGTTTCTAACGCTTCCAATATGAGCGGCTGACTCTAAATTTTTTGCATTTTTTTGAGCCTTGTTTTTGCTCCCAGCATGGATTCTATTGTTAACCTCCCCAATATATTTATCTATTTCTTCAAAATATTCTTCGGAAAAATAAGCATCTTGCTGGCCATTCTTAACTAAAGCCCCATCTAAATGCTTAATAAACTGAGAGACTTCACTCGCTAATTCAGGGTTATATTCACGAGAGTCTGGTTGTAGATAAGTATGATTATCAAGCCAATCCGTAGCTATTGCTTGTTCAATCTCGTCATGCGCTTCAGGAGCAGGTTCGTTATTAACTTGTGAAGAATTTTGAGATGATGAAGATTGCCATTTTTCAAGTTCATTAACATTATTTGCCGCTCTAGTTAATGCCATATCGGCTTCAATTAAAGCATCTATATCGCCTTCTTCTATTGCTCTTTTTTTATGCTCTTTAGCTTTTTCTAATTCAGAATAAGTAGTTTTACCATAGTGGTATGTACCTGAATCTAAAGACTCTGCCAGCATTTCCTTTAGCCTTGCATTTTCTTCTAAAGCAATTCTTTTTTCGGCTAATGCTTTATACCTACTTCTTTTTATTTTCCATATTTTGTCTAATTTTTGAGGCTCTTTTTTTGAGGCATCATCTTCTAAATCTTTGTCTTCTTCTCCTCTCTCGAGAGAAACTTCTCCTTCCGTAGACTCCCCAGCTTCTTCTTCTGGAAAATCTTCTTCTCCCTCTTGGGGGTCTTCTTCAGACTGAACTTCTTCATCTTCATTCTTTAATCTTTCTATTTCTTCTAAGGCCTGTTGTATTTCAACTAAACCGCTAGCGTCTTCTAAACTATTATCTAGATCAGCTGCAACGTCATTATTATTTGTCATTCATTTAATCCTTTTATTTAAACTGAAATTCTAGCAATCGATCTAGGATCATCTATTACTTTAAGGACAGCATCTTCATTAAGAGTTATCGTAGTAAGGCCGTTATATGAATAAGTAGTCCCGTGCGCTCTTGGGAACATAACCCAATCTCCTACTTTGCAATAAGGACCAGTTAACTTGTAACGATCATCCTTGTAAGCCCCTGTTGACAACTTGACCACCAAGCCTGTGAAATTAATAAGCTTGTTATCTTTATTTAATTGATCCACGGTGTTGTCAGCTAGAAATATCGAGCCAACCTTTGATATTTTCTGTGGTACATATACTCTAATTACTACCTGCCAACCTTTAGGGTTATCCCCTTGATATTTGGCTACTTCTTCCTCTAAGTTGTAATTCTCGAAGTCTATACCTGTATCGTCTTCCATAATTTTTTGTATAGATTTACTCATCATTTCTCCTTTTAAATGTATCGTTGCATATATCAATAGCATCTTGTAAGCCTTTGATTTGGCCTACTAGAAACCTGTAAGAAGCAAAATCTAGAACCTTACCTTGTGCCACGTAATTCACTATTTGTTGTTTTGCTTCTTTTAATTGTTCGGTTAATCTACCGTGCATCATTTAGAGAATGTCTTTCAAAGATTTCTTTTTAAATGATTTTGGTAGACCTTGGGATGTTGCTTCCCCGTGTCTAATCTTAGCCACACCGCCCATAGCAAACTTTTGAGCAGTGTTCTTTTGGACAGAACCACCTTCTTTGTAAGCTCTCATCTTGCTTTTATCAGCGCATGACTTTGACTTATAAACGTCCTCTGCTTTACCTGGATGATTGAGTAACTTTTCAGCCTTCTCTCTCATAGAGTCTTTTTTGCCTTGGTAACCAGCTTTCATATTTTTAGTAAATTCCATAGTTTTAAACTCCTTGTTTAGTTAATTCAGTTTGTGATTTTAGTTGGGCTATATCTTCAGATGACTCAATTTTAGCTTTCTCTTTTTCGAAATCTAATTGAGTTTTAAAGCTTTCTGATTCTGTTTTTTGAGTTGATATATCCTCGTTAGATTCAATCTTGGCTTTTTCTTTTTCGAAATCTAGTTGTGCCTTAAAGATATCTGTTTCTGTTTTTTGAGTTGCCATTCTTTCTCTGGCTTCTATTTCAGCTCGTTTTTGCTCAATATCCGCTAATATCAACTGGTTAGGGTCGATTGGCTCTTGTTGTTCAGGTTTATTAGCCTGTACATCTTCTAAAGATCCTGCAATAGACAGGGCAATAGTATTTTGAACTTGTGGATCAACTATTTGTTCAAGCGGCGGTAGCTCCATACCAAGTAACTGCTGCATTTCCATTAAATATGCAAAGGCATCATGCTCTTTAATATGCGCCATAATGCTTGGTTGAAACTCAGGGTGAGATTCAGCAAACATTGCATGAACTAATTTATGAGCTGCGTGATCTTGCCAGATAGCCGCTTTTAAAGGCTTATCATTCATAGCGTTTAAGTTTTCGCTAACAGGATCTAATGGCAATATTTCTTCTTCTTGAGGTGGTTCTGGGATTAAGATTTTATCTATCTCTTGTGAAGCCATCCCTTGCGCCTCGTAGTTCAATTTCAACACTTCTCTTAGATTATGAAGTTCAGGTGCTTGTAGAGCTGTTCTTAAAATTGAATCAGCCTTCATCATTCTTTGAGGAGCGGAGTTTATTGATGGATCAGAAATTGGAATGATTACTACTTCTTCAGCAAAATCATTTCCAGTAATAGATCTTTGTTGGTTTTCAGTGCTAAACTCTTGTGTATCGAGAGTATTTCTAAAAATCTTATCTATTAGCTGTAATTCCCTAGTAAAGGAAACATGTATTGAACGTAAAACTGCTGATTGAATACGATTATTTGTCTCTAAAAGTGCAAGGGTAGTCCCAGTCGGGATATCTTCTTTTGATTGAAGCATGCCCATTTCACTAGTAGAGGCTAGCTCTTTGCATTGATTGACTATTTCTAATCTAAGTTCACGAAGTG
>Ga0307378_10001361_pt1 | contig 39995 bp, 88 predicted proteins | sample UN1MG_FD_202238 | JGI IMG/M metagenome (GOLD analysis project Ga0307378, IMG submission 202238) | Soil microbial communities from Risofladan, Vaasa, Finland - UN-1 | ecosystem: Environmental > Terrestrial > Soil > Coastal area > Acid sulfate soil | place: Finland: Risofladan, Vaasa | collected...
TGGTCTACCTGCTACAGCGCCACGATGGAGACTGGGGCTACAAGGACATGGACGAGAGCATGGAGCCCTACTACTACGACTGCCCCGTGAGCTACCTCGACGCGGCCACGGAGCCCACTTCGGAGCGTGCTCGTCAGTGGCGTGCGGACGTTCGAGAGAAGGCGGCCCTCAGAGCCTCTAAGAAGCCCCGTAAGGGCGAGATATGGACCCTCAACGGTTGCCGTATCCCTCACGTGAAGATCACCTCACTGAAGCCCCTGCGCGGCTGGGCGGAAGGTTCGATCTACAAGATCAAGCGCTCTTTGCTTGGAGAGAAGCTCGAACCGACCACGTAACCCAGGACGACCCCCTGAGATTCTCAGGGGGTTTTCTCGTTCTGGCACTTGCGGTCCTATCACAGCGGCCCTATAGTGAGTGCATGGCAAGACACCTCATCACCATCCCGGTTGACACTGACCTCGACCCTTCGACTATCCTCGACTTCGCTCTTGAGTTTGCAGAGGGCCTTAGCCGGCAAACTGGCGAAGACGTAACCCAGGACGAGGACGAGACTGCGGTGGAAAGCGAGTGCCAAAAATAGGCGCTCCCTTTTTCGTCCTGGTCCTTGACTCTTATCGCATCGGTACCGTATTACACACATGGGATACACACATTACTGGAGACCACTCAAGGGCATCGAGCCCACTACCTTCGCCCGACTAAGCAAGGAGGCGGCTCGTGTTGCTTCGATTGTGAAGTCGGAAGCTCTCGCAGGCGCCGGCCTCGGGAAAGACCCGGAGTTCACTTCCGAAGTGATCCGCTTCAACGGGAAGGACGGGGAAGGACACGAGACGTTCCTGCTCACGGCCGACCCCAGCGAGTTCAACTTCTGCAAGACGGCTCAGAAGCCCTACGACATCGTGGTTGTAGCGATCCTGTGCCTGCTTGCGCACCACACGGAAATCGAGGTCAGCTCGGATGGCCGCGCCGACGACTGGGCTGCCGGCCTCAAGCTCGCACAGCGGGTTGTGCCTGAGTGCCAACTCCCGGGCTCCGTGGTGGGCCGCTAGACTTACTGGTGTTTCATGCTCGCCCCCAAAGGAATTATCCTTTGGGGGTTTTTACGTTCTAGCCTTGACTCCTATCACCCCGGCGCTATAGTGAGTGTGTGAGCAACGACGAAAACACCGAGACCCGACACGAGATTGTGTACCACATGGCCAAGGCATTCTTTGCGTGCGCCTGGGCCGACTACTCCGAGCAGGTTGGTCCGCACTACCCGGCCGGATGCGAGATCATGGATGAGATGAGCGACGACACCGATCCGGCAGCGGTCTGGATTGCTTTCGACCTGGCCTCGTCTCTGGAAAAAGCTCACGGGATGCACCTGGCTGAGATCTTCAGTAAGGCGGTGGAGGTCTCTGGTGAGGAGGGGGACCGCCCCAAGACTGCTGAGATGTTCGGCCACTACGCTGCGATGGAGGCGATGGGCCACGGTGTCGGCTTGTGGGATGCTCTTGGACGCGACGCCTGTGACTTCGTGAACGTTCACGAAGCGGGCTACTACGAGTTCTCATGGCACGACATGGACCCTGAGATTTACCCGGATGCCCCTGCCGAGGAGCTGTCCGCTTAGCTTGCATTATTCCGGTCACAGCTCCGGGGGAATTCTCCCCCGGAGCCTTTTTACGTTCCGAGCCTTGACTCTCATTACTTCGACCCCATAGTAAAGACATGAGCAAGACACCACGATTCAGCGACGATTTTCCTTTCGAGTCCGTTTCGGACACCCCGTGCCTGGAAGACTCCGGCACCGCGGCACTTGCCGCCTACGTGGGCAGGTTCCCCCGCATCACTCAAGGCGCCTCGGCCACACGCCACGGCTACCTCCGGTTCCGCGCGCTCCTCAAGGATGTGAAGGCCCCTTGGAAGGCTGAGGTGGTTGCCCACTGTGATCGGATGGAGGCCAACGCTTACCGGCGCGAGTTCCGCCAGCGGTACAACCGTTACGCCAGCGTCTCCGGTGGGCACGAGGTGAGTCAGACCAGTGAGCTGTTCTCGCTGTTCACACAGGCCATCCACTACGATGTGCCCAAGGCCGCGTAGGCCCTGTTTTCAAAGAGCCCGGGGGTAGGATCCTCCGGGCCTTTTTACGTTCCGAGCCTTGACTCTTATCACTCCGGCGCTATAGTGAGGAGACATGGATAATGCGCTCACTAGCTACCTGCAAAGCATGGTGGCCCTCCGAAAGCACGGAGGGTTCACGGTCCCCACAGGCTACGACTACTCGTGCATGGAAGACTACGTGCTGCGTAACGGTGTGGTGCTCCGCTCGGAGGGTCTCACGCCCGAGGAGGAGGCCATCGTCCAGGGGGCCCTCGACGACGCTGAGGCCCTGGGACGGGACGTACACGAGTTCAAGCAGTGCTTCGCCAATGCCCAGTCGCTTGTCCTGCATGCCGACACGGACGAGCTGGTGTACTACGAGGGGTATGCCTGCGGCCGAGTGTCCGGGTTCCCGATCCATCACGGCTGGGTGGGCATCAATGGCAAGGTGGTGGACCTGACCTGGGAGCTCGAATGTCCTGTCCAGTCCAGGACCTTGCTACCCAACCGTCCAGTAGGGGAGCTGCCCGAGGGGTACGTGTACTGGGGCTTCCCGGTGGAGAACGTCCGGTACGTCCGACATCGCATCCTCGCAAGGGAGATGATCGGCTCGCTGTTGGACGACTGGGAGGGGGACTTCCCGCTGCTGCGCGGTGTGGACCCCAACGACGAGGCGAGCTGGGACGAAAAAGAGTAGCGTCCTGTCCAGCATCTCCCGATCTCGAACCCGTCCAGGGGACCGCACACAAAAGCCGACCCCCTGGACACAGGGGGGGTCGGCTTTCCGATGTCCAGGGATCACCAGAGATCGGCGGGGTCGCCGTCGAACGCCTCCCCGTCCACGGTGCCGTGGTACAGAGCCTCGAACAGATCGGGCTCAGCTTCAGCCTCGCGCCCGTAGAACGCGTCGTCTTCAAAGACGAGCCCCTGGTGCTCAGCGATGCGCCCGCTCTCGGCGCGTAGGAATTCCACGGAAAGGCCGGTGGCCTTCGCGATGGTCGGCACGTCGAACCCGGCATCAGGGCCGAGGGGGTGCACGACGGCACCCACTTTGCGCGCGTTCTCAACAAACTCTTCGGTCTCTGGCTTGGTGCTCACACCCCGAAAGCTCCGACCCTTGCGGGTACGGAGCGGTTCGGGGGCCTCCGAGGATTACTCGTTGGAGGCTTGGGCGAGGTGATCACCCAGGGCGAGCACTTCGGCTTCGCCATTGACGCGGACGCCGCCCCACTTGAACTGGCGGACCTCTTCCTTGATCTCGCGGACATGCGCATCCGCAGCATCCTTGGCGTTCTTGACCAGATCGGGATCGACCTTTTCGGCCATCGCCACGACCTTGGCAATGTCGATTCCGACCTTGCCCGCAGCCTCGCGCTCCTTGTTCAACTCAGTGAGCAGCGCGGTGACAATCGACCAGGGCTTTGCGCTCTGGGCGACAATCGCATCGGAGCTACTGGCGGAGACCTTGACGGTTCCTTTGCAGTGGAGCACGACGGTCTGATCGACCTCGAACTCGCCTTTGACTTGGCCGAGATCCTCACGGCGCCCTTTCATCGCGTCGGCGGCCAACTTGGCGATGGTCTTGAGAACAGGGGCGGAGAGATGATTGAGATTTTGCATTGTCTGATTTTTTCCTTTGCTGCCGAGTCCCTCTCGGCTTCCTTTTCACTATAAGCCCGGGGTAATAGGATGCAAGTGCATCATGTCGCTTTTCACGAAGTTAGGACTGCTTGATCCGCCACGGATCAAGTGCTCTTTATTTTGCTTGACCCCCTTGCTCTCTATCACGCCGGACCTATAATGAATGTGTCGGAGGGAGAACCCCGACAGGAAAGAAAAAACACATCATGTTTGCAGCCGTACTCTCTGGATTCCTCGCCGTCTTTTTCGCAGCAGGTGCCGCACTGGCCCCCGACGCCCCGGCACCCTCTAACCCCGACCTGGCCGCAATGGCCGACGCGGACGCCCGTGCCGACCGAGGCAGGCTCTCTCGCTAACCCTCACCGCCAACAGGGCGCCCTCGACCGGGGCGCCTTGACAGGGTATCACCCCGGCCCTATAGTGAGGCTATGAACCTGACCGACGAAAACCGAGCACGCAACTGTGCGAACGATCCTGACTGCACCTCGCACTGTGGGTGCGGTGTCCCTTTCACGCTGGACTGTCCAGGATGCAAGGAGTACCTGGGCGATGAGTACAACAGCCCCGACCAAACCCCCGCGTCCAGGGATGGCACCAGGGTCGACAGTGGCGCCCCCAAGCTCGACTAGGCAGTGTCCAGGAGCCGGGCCCCCTACGGAGCTCCAGGCTCTCTGGGGCGACCTAGGAGCGTCACGATCAAAGCCCCGCTCTGTTCGATGCAGGCGGGGCTTTGAAGCGCCCTGGTGTCCAGGAGCGTTGACGGTTAGGCGACTTCGAGGAAACTGGGGATTGGCAGGCCCATATTCACGTAGACCTGACGGAGAATGTAGGTGGCGTCATCCGTATCGGGACGCAGGAGAAGCTCTTGGAGTTCGCCGCGCTCGACGGGGAGGTTGATGGGGCCGAACACTTCGACCGTCTCTCCCTCAAGATCCTCAAGTAGCTCAGCATCGATTTCACCAGCTTCGGCAAGAGCCGCAAGGGCCGCTTTCGGAGTCAAAAGACCTGTTGACGTGTGGAACAGGGCATACACGGAAGGCGGCACGTCGTATTGCTGAAACGTGATGAGGACGTTGAACAGGCGTTTTTCCATGACCTCATCGTAATACCTGAAGAGGCGGGCGCAAGGGCAAAATCTTTTTTCGTGAAAATCGACATGAGTTGGAAATAGGTTTCAGGTGATAGTGGTATCCCTATCAGACAGCATGAGCCGCATCAAACAAATCACGGAGCAGACCCGCCCCTTTCTCGCCGTTTACCGCGGCATCCCCGTTGTGATGGCTCTCTTCCTGGGAGTGACGGACCTGGGCCTGCCGGTGCAAGGCATGGCGGCCGAGTACCCAGACGGCACACGCGTTGTCGCAATCGTCCCTTCCCCTATTGACCCGGCGTGATATCGCCTTAAGGTAAGCACATAAGCACATGAGCACAGAAGCACTACTCAAAGAAAACGACGAGCTGACCGAGAAGTTCGGCACCCTGTACAACCCCAAGATCGAAGCGGTGCTCAAAGAGATTCAAGCGGAGGCCCTCCGCAGGGGCTTCATCGCTGGCAGCCCTTACGAGATGACCGACGAACAGTACCGCTGGTCGATGCTGATCAAGCCTGCTGACTTGGCGGATACCTCCAACGTAGGCGTGGACGTGATCATCACGGTGCCCGAGTCTTACGTGAATGGGGACGCTGACCCAGAGGGCGGCGACCGCAACGGAGTCAATTTCTCCCTAGACCTCGTGGAGTACGAGGGGTTGATGGTCGGGGGCTGCACCCCGTACAACTACACCCCGCAATGCTGGGTTCCCTTGAACAGCCCCGAAGCCGTGGCTGGTCGCTGGGGCGTGTTCACGGATGCCTTCGACGCCACCAGTGTGGTCGATGAAATCGAACAGTATTACGCCCAGCAGGCGGCGTAACCCAAACATAGGGAGGATCGAAAGTTCGGTTCTCCCTATTGCGTTGGTGTCATACCGTCTTATGTTAGGGTTATGAACAACACCGCAACCGTTACACCGGACCCCGAACCAGAACCCTTCAACATTTTGGGATGCAGCCACGATCTCATGTTTCTCCGCTTGCGCTCCTTGCGTGAGAACCTCATCGAGAAGGCTGAGGATCTCTCCATCAAACTCGAAGCCAACATGAACCCCGGTGTGGCCGCCAGCCTTCGAGGCGACGACCAGAGGAAGGCCCAACATTTGTTCGAGTCACAAGCACGCAAGATCGAAGCTGAGCTGAACAAACTGATGGCCCTGGCCGAGAGCTTCCGCGTTCACATCTACTAGACCTTTGACGTTGACATCTATAACCTCGGACCCATAGTAAAAGCATGAGCAAAACCCGTACTTTCCGCAAACACACGATTACCGTGACTGTTCTGACCGCCGACGACGACATCCAAATCGAAGGCCGAGATCTCTCGGAGCTGAACCAAAACGAGCGCGTTTTGATGGAGTTTGACTACAACGGATCGAAAACCCTCACTGGCAAAGAGATGGCCGATGCCAGTACCTCGGTGCGAGGCGAGCCCGAGTTCTTTGACCTGGACGACGAAGGAAACGACATCGACGAGGACGACAGCGACGACTAAGCCCTTGACTCCTATCACCCCGAACCCATAGTAAAGGCATGAGCAAAACCTCAAAGCAACTATTGGCACACCACGAGCCCGTGGAGCTACCCAGCAACCTTAGTGAGTTCGCCGCGCACGCTGCTGCGAAGGAACTCGCCCAGAACTGGGAAGCTGCCCTTCGAGACGGAGTTCGCCTCCCCCGCCTTTTGGAAGACGTGGATACCGTCTGCGCCCTCCTTCAAGCCTGGAAGATGCAAATCGCCCGATAGACCCTTGACTCTGATTACACCGAACCCATAGTAAGAACATGAAACGAGCCAAACTCACCATCACCGTTGACTACGCTAACGAGCATTGCCCTGACGACACCACCATTGAGGCCCTCCTTCGGGATGTCGCTCGACTGGCTGCCGGCAACGGGATGCTTTCTGGAGACGGAGAAGCCACCGTCGAGAGTTGGGACTGCGACGTAACCGTTACCGACGAACCCGACGCCGAAGAGGAAGGCAGCACAAAGGATGCCGTTCGCGGTGTGTGGGCTCGGTTCCGACCACAGGCGTACATCAACGATAACGCCGTCGACATCGACGGAGGCTTCATGTTCGACGTGACCATGCAGATCGAACAGATGGGCCAGGACAAGGCCCTGAAGATTGAAGACCACAGCTACGGCGCTGACGCCCTCTGGCACGCCTACGTGGCAGCCCACCCCGAGAAAGAACACGACGGCCCCTTCGAGGTTGAAGTGGAAGACGCTATCGAGAAGTTCTACGAGCCCAACGACTAAGATTTATCGGTGTCTCTCTGCTCGCCCGGCCCCTAATGATGGGGGTCGGGTTTTTTGCCTATGCTTCTCCATGAGAGATGGGAACGTTCGCACAGCGGATCGCCGCTCAGTGGCTCAAATCGCGGCTCAAGGTCGCTTTGGAGCGCCAGGCGGACATCTCCAAGCGGTTGATGAACCGGATGATGGCTGAGGGGCAGTCCTTCGGGAACATCTCAGCGCACACCGGAGACGCGTCCAGGAAGCAGAACAAGGACAAGATGCGTGATCTCCACTCGGAGCTTGAGCGTCGGGGCTACAAGCCGATCCCCACCTACTCGACGTGGACGGACGACAAATCGGGGAAGGACTACGGCGAACGGAGCTACCTTGTCCCGGATGCGCGCCCGGAAGACATGTTCGAGCTTGGCGAAGCTTTTAAGCAAGACTCTGTGATCTACAAGTCCAAGGACGGCACCTTGGGCATGTACTACACAGGAGAAAGTCCCCGAGCGTTGCTGGCTCAGGACCCCCAAGGGAACCCAGCTTTTGAAGTGCAGTCGGAAAAAGCCCCCAAAAAGGAAAAGGGTCCAGGACCTCGGAAAAAGGAACGAACCGAAGAGGAACTCTTTTCACGTTCTCGTGGCCTGAACTTCTCTTTCGAGTTCGACTGGAACACCGAGCACCCTTTCGACGGGAAGACCCCAATCAACAAGCAAGGGGAGAAGGATCCTTCTGATCTGGGTAAACCTTCTGGTGTCAAGGAGAAGACCCCAAGGAAGGACCCGAACAAGGGCTGGGAAGAGTACCTGGCCCGGGTTTGGGAGAAGGGGCATCAAAAGGTGCCCAACACCTCCAAATCGAAGGACCGCTACCCTGAAGTCGAGATGCTGACCCGGATGAAGACGGACCCGAACTTCCGTCACCGTGTCCGGCAGGACTACAAACGAGACCTTGAGAAAAAGCGCTAGGCGTCGCCTGCGGTCGTGTCCTGGTCCCACTTGTCCCCGAGCTCCCGAGCTCGAAGCACTGACTTGAGAGGATCTTCCCGGTCGTAGGGGATCTCCACCTCCTCTTGGAAGTGGATCTTCAAGTCCAGGCCCCGAGAACCAATCCCCCGCAAACGACGGAGATTGGTTGGACGCAGGTGGGCGGTGGCCAAATTGTGAGCATATCCCCGAGCGGCTTCTTCCGCGACAAGTCGGTTTCGTTCTTTAGCGCGCTTCTTGCGCGCTCGCTTGGTCTTGCTGACGGGCACGCCTCATTGTGCCTCTCCTTTCGTGAAAATACAAAGCGGCCCGTAGATCGTAAACTCTCACCAGACCTCTATTGACTTCGAGTGATACGGTTCTATACTAGGAGCATGAGAGAGCTCGAAGCCAAAACCGTGCCTGTTGACCCAAAGTTCGCGCTAGGGCGCATCGTAGCGACGCAAGGGGCATCTGCTCTGGCCGAGGCGGCAGGACTTGAGCCCGTCGACCGGGACACGTACCTGGCCCAGTTCCTTGATCGTCACGTCACAGGCGACTGGGGCGACGTTGAGGACCCGGCCGAGAACGAAGAAGCCCTGACACTGGGCAACCGTCTCCTGAGCGTCTACGAGACCGAGGGAGGGCCCTTGTGGGTCATCACCGAGTGGGACCGGTCATCCACGACGTTCCTGCTCCCCAGCGAATACTGATCCTGGCCGCCTAAGATTTACTGGTGTCTTGCTCGCCGGGCCCCCATCATTGAGGGCCCGGCTTTTTAGGTGCCAGACCCCTTGACTCCGTATCACCTGGGCCCCATAGTAAATGGGAGACAGACACATGGCACGCAAAAAACAGAAACCCCTCACCATCGCGCACACTGTGGACGAACTGATGGCACAGGATCGCCACACGGACTGGACCGTGGCTCACGAGAAGGGTCGCACCCGCAACGGTCGCGCCTACCTGGGCCACCGCGTTCACGGAACCAAGAACACCAAGCAAGGCCGCAACAAACGCGCCTGCCGTGGGAAGGTGTCCTACTAAAGCCGCCCATCGGGAGGGGCCACCCAGGCCCGACAAGATTTTACTGGTGTCTCTCTGCTCGCCCCCAAAGGAATTATCCTTTGGGGGTTTTTAATTGGCCAGCCCTCTTGCGTCCAATCACATCGTTACTATAATGGGGATATGAGCAAGAGACGAACCAAGGATCAGCTTCGCCGGGAACTTGAGCAAACGCAGGCATTGCTCGCGCGCTACCAGGCACAGGAGGCTACGGCAATCACGAGCCCGGTCGTAGGGATTGAAGCCCTACGGAAGTTTGTGGACATCGGGAGTTTGGAGCAAGAGCACTTCTGGGCGATTCTGTTGAACGCGCGGCAGCAAGTGCTCAAGGTTGTGCTGGTGGCCAAAGGAACCGTCGCAAGCGTGGATACCCATCCACGTGACATTTTCCGTGAGGCGGTCCGAATGAACGCCCACGCGTTGATTTTGGCACACAACCATCCGAGCGAAAACCCCGAGCCAAGTAGCGCGGACGATGCGCTTACCGATCGCATGGCGGAAGCAGGGCAGCTTCTCGGTATCCCTGTGTTGGACCACTTGGTAGTGACTCGCCACGACGCCTACTCCTACGCCCAACGCGGACGCGGCCCTTTTTAGGGTTCGACCCCGCACACAGAAAAGCTCTTGTGGTCATCACAAGAGCTTTTCTGTTTTTGGCGCCCCCGGCTGGGATCGAACCAGCGACCTCATTTTTAGGAAAAATGCGCTCTATCCAACTGAGCTACGGGAGCGAGTGGTGGGCCCGCTGGGGTTTGAACCCAGGACCGTCCAGTTATGAGCTGGCCGCTCTGACCGACTGAGCTACGGGCCCGTCAAGGAACCCGTGCGTGGAACGTCCAGCTACCTACGCCTTCGGCAACTGACCACACCGCGAACGGGGTCAAGCGCGAAGGAACGTATGAGCTGAGAAACCATGACTTCCTCGGTATAGGCGTCCAGGGATCTCGGGTCAAGCAAATAACTAAGGGGCCAGGATTTCTCCTGACCCCTCGACCCACCCTCATCCTGGCGCCCCTTGCGTGTACACATGCACGGGTTGGGGTCACTGGTCCTATTGGGCCTCCGCTTGATCAAAACGGAGGTTGGGTAAAAATCGTAGGGGCGAAAGGGTCTCGAACCCAGTTAGATGGAGTGCCCTCCACCCGCGCCGCACCGCCCCGCGGGAGCTCCCGTAGGAGACAGTCCGCATCTTCCACCGCTAGCTGGGAGTCGAACCCAGAGGGGAGTTGCAAGCTCCCCCGTACCAAACTTAGCCCTTCCGACACCTCTTTAACCCCGTGCCATTACAGCTACGGGGTTGAGAGTCGAAAGACTTTGCGGTTAGTTTTGGATTAGCGCGTAAAAAATGAACAAGATCCCACCGTTCAAAAGGGTTAGTGCGATCCCGGCCTTGATCACCCCGTAGACGATCATTTCTTCAACGGCCGGTCCAAAAATGTCGAACAGCTCAGTAACGGTTTCGATCTGGGTTTGTTCCGGGAGCATAGCGGGATTGTGGTCTGGTGGGTTGTTCATGCGACTCCTTTACTATAGCACCGGGGTCATACTATGTCAACCCGAATGTCGAAATCATCTAAGACTTTAACCGGGAAGGAATTGTGGAACCAGTCCAAAACGGTTTCCTTGTCGCTTCCGTAGTCGGGTTCCAGATCAACGTGCTGGCCTTTCCCCAACCCCCAGTCCTCTTGATCATCGAAATGAAGCTCTCGGTCGTCTACCAACTGCGTGACTCGGACGATGTGTTTGGTTTTGGTTTCGTTTACCATGTTCCTAAGTTAAGAACTCAGCTCGGGACCACCACGGACTAAAGTCTACAGCGGTCAAACTATTTGTCTGATGTGCTAGGACGCAACCCTCCGTCGATTACTAGATTCTCGGTATCAGCTTCGGTGGTTGGCCGGAGTGTACTAAGTGATGGGATGGCAGGACCGACATGAGACAGGCTGGGCGTTGCACTTGTGGGCTCACGGGTATCCGACCGACACGGAGTTCTGGGGCACGCTGCTTGACCTCAAGACGGGTCGGGTGGGGTATGGGCTGCGGGCGCCTGTGGGCTCTGAGCGGGACCACACACAATGGAAGTGGGCGGAGTGGCTGGAGACGCTTGGGTACGACTGCGGCTGAAAAGGGCCAGGATCGATCCTGGCCCTTTTCGGGGAAGCTCAAGAAACTTTCGGCCCAACCGGGAAAGGGCCTCGAACTTCGACGTAGGTGAGATCGTCGGCCTCATCGCGCTCATCCCAGTCATCAGAGGCCCTCAGTTCCTCGATGATGTCGTCGGAGCCGGGCTCCTCGGTTCGGTAGGTGGGCCAGGTGTCTAAGCCGTGGCGGTGGTTGTAGACGACGATGTAGAGTTTGGTTTCGGTTGTCATGATCCCAAGTTAAGACTCGGGATCAAAGCCACCACAGACTATGAGTATCATCCGTCGATTTTCACGAACTTTTCAGCGACGTTTTTGACGGAGCTTTCCCAGAACTCGACAAATCCTGGCAAACTTTCCGCGAACAGTTGCCACTCAACCCCGGGGCCAGGAGTGATGTAGGGCTGGAAGATATCCATGCGACGCTCGCAGACGTGTTTGCGCTCTGGGGTGCGGGCGAGGCACCAGCTCATCCAGGCTTGGCGGTAGGCTTCTTTGGCTTGATCCTGGGTCATGCTTTGCCTGTGGACCCGAGCCCGCCCGCCCCGCGTTCAGTGTCGTCCAGCTCCTCGACCTCTTGCACCGAGATGCGAGGGAGGGCTTGGACGACTAGCTGAGCGATCCGGGTGTTGGGTTCGAGGATGTACGTCGTGGAGCCCAGGTTGATGAGACCCACCTTCACCTCGCCCCTGTAGTCGCTGTCAATCGTCCCGGGGCTGTTGACCACCGTGACACCCTCTTTGATGGCCAAGCCGCTCCTCGGGCGAACCTGGGCCTCGTAGCCGGTGTCCAGTTGCATGGCGAACCCAGTGCGGACGACTTTCCGAGCTCCGGGGGAGATCCCGATCTTGCCGTCCGGGAGGTAGGCACGCAGGTCCATTCCCGCAGCACCATCCGACTGGTGCTCGGGAAGCTGCACGTCGGCTTCGAGCTTCTTGAATTTGACGGTGGCTGATAGCGGGTGGCGGGGCATGGGGGACTCTACCCTTCTACCCCACGCACGAGAAAGCCCATGTCCAGGGACACAGGCTTTCGTGAAGCTTGAAGGGAGGCTACCCGTTACGCATCGCCGTCTCGAAGTCACTCAGGGAGGTGTTGGGCACACGCGTCGCATCGGTCCAAGGACTGAGGGGCACGACCTCTGCGTGCTTCTCAGCCGCCACAATGTGGTTGTAGAGGGCATCCGCTTCTGCGGCGGGGAGATCGGCGCCGTATTGCAGGTCTTCACGGGTGACCTGGGCGCTTTTGCGTCGCATCCCCCGGTACCAATCGTGAGCCCGACGCACACGCATCTTGAACTCGTGCTGGTCTGTCTTCTTGCTCATAGGAGTTTAGCCCTCGGCTTGGCAGTATCCTTCGCAGTGCGCGGTGTGGGTCTCTGACTCGATGAGAGCCATGAAGTCCGAGACGGACGCCTGGTTCTGAAGGAGACGACACCAGGCAGCGGTGGCCGCCTCGGGGTTATGGCCGAATCGCTTGAACACGATGCGGGCCATGTCGATGGACTCTGTGCGGGTGAACGCCGAGCCGTTGGTAGTGGTGGTGGAAGAAAACATATCGGTTTTGCGGGGGTCTCGTCTACAACATCAGTGTAATACCGCTTTGAGCTGTGGCAAGGGGGAAGATGCGTTTTAAATGACGAAGCCCCCTTTCGGAGGCTTCATGAGTTGGCTACTTGGCTTCTTGGAGCGCCTTGAGCATTTGTTTCTCAAGGCGATAATCCATCCCAGGGCGTTCGTTTTCGCCGATGAAGTTGCTGACCGAATCGGTGATTGTCTCAAGCACCTCTTCTTTGGTCATCTCTTTGGGGACTTTGATGGTGAACGTGATCTCTTGCATGCCTTCATTATGGGGCTGACGTGATAGCTGTCAACCCTCTTTGCATTCTGAGCAGAGGATCTTCTTGCCTCGACGAACCCACCCGTAGGTGCGAGCGAGTTTGAGAGCGTCCAATTGGGTGCCGCATTCGTGACGCTCGCTTTCGTTTTGAGTGCTGTCACCGCACTCGTCGCACTCCAGCCAGACAAGGCGGACGACGGCCATCTACTCGGCCCCCTTGACTTCGCCCGTGATGAGCGGAATGCCTACGACAAGCTCCCTGAGCTTCTCCATGTCTCCCACATCGATCTGGACGATGCGGAGGCCCTCGAACTCATTGGTTTTTTCGGCCGCTTCCAGCTTCCCCAGAAGCCACTCGCCGTTTTCGCTGTAGGCGAACTCATCCATGACCTCCAACGCTTCGGGGGCGTACTGACCAGGGTAGTCGCAGATGCGTTGTCCGAATAGAACGTAGATGCTCATGCTTTTTCTTCTTTTTGCTCAAAGGCGGCGATGCGGCTCATCTCGCTGAGATCAAGTTTATGGGCTCGGGCCGTCTCGATCATTTTGCGAGCAATGCCCCGGTGACGACGAAGCCGACCTTTCGGGGGTTTGCTCAGCATCTCCAGATCTTCCACGGTCGCCAGTTGGCAATCGAGGAAGTAGAGGAAGCTGTCTTCCAGTGTGTAGCAGCGGTGGTAGGTTTTGCTCATCGGACGGCCTTTCGCAGCTCGGCTACGGTCATCTTGAATTCCCGCTCGATGCTGCGTCCGTAGATAGCATCGTTGCGGCAAATGTTTTCGGGGCCGTCATACGGCGCTTTGCCGTCCAACACTGCCAGCATCCTCTTGGCTTCTGTGATGTTGATCTTGCTCATGACTCTACTATGGGGCTGACGTGATAGTTGTCAACCTCCTCTGAGCCAGATCTTTTTGCGGATGGCACGCACGAAGGTGCGGACCTCTTCCGTCTGTTCGGCAGTCAGTTGATCCCAATGCCTCACGAGCCACTCAGCATGGTGTTTCGCTTGGATGTTCGTGTAGGCCGCATCCAACTCTGGGGTGACCGGAGCGATTTGGGAGCCGGTGTAGTACGCGATCTGGCGCTGACCCCAATAGCAGTGTCCAACGACATCCCACTCCTGACCGTCGTTAGTGGTGACCCGAGGGCCCCGTTTGTACTCTTTGATCTCGGTGACGTGGGCGAGCCTCGTAGGCTTACCGTTGAATCCCACGATGTAGACAGGCTCACCGACGTTGTACTTGTACGCGCTCATTTCGCATTCCTTGGGTTGTGAAGGTAGCGGCGCTGTGCGGACACGACACCACCAGCGGTTTTGACGGACAGAAGATCGCCAAAGTCTTGAACGATTTTACCGTCGGAGATCGGGTCGGTCGGCCACGGGGTGCAGATGGTGATCTTGTTACCGACCGTGAACGCGGCTCGTTGTGCGGGGGTGGTTCTCATCGCGCACCCCAGCAGCTAGCGTTGTCCCACTCGCGGGTACCACCGAAACGAGCTTCCAGCTCATCCAAGTAGTCCCAGTAGTCGGGATCAGATTCAAGACTCGCCAAGTGTGCGCGTTCGGCAGGGCTCTGTGGTTCGGTTGGTGCGGTGTTCATGTGCCCAACATAGGCACTATCACCTCGATGTCATCCCCTGAACTCCGAGTTTCTTGAAAAGGTTATGCGCGATGTGCGCTACGGGATGGGGGAGTATAAGGAAGGACCATGGGGGAACTCAACGAATGAGTGTTCAGGAGCAGGTTCGACGCCTGGTAAGAGACCGGGTTTGGGAGAAGCTAGCCCCACAACGCGATCTTCAACACCTCATGGGTCGTGTTTGGGATCCGGTTTATCCCCTGGTTGTGGATCATGTTTGGGGCCCGGTTTATGCCCAGGCCGAGCCTCGGGCACTCGAAGAGGTCAACGGATGAAAAGTCAGACGTACCGGGTTTATTTTCGGGCTAAGACTCAGATGGGAGCGCGGGTTTGGGGCCAAAGTGAGGATCGAGTTGGGGACCTGGTTTTGGAGCAGGTTTGGAGTCGGGTTTATGCCTCGATTCAGCATCGAACACTCAAAAAGGTCAACGGATGATTTGGTATCGGATCGCGGATTTGAGTAGAAATCGGCTTCGGGGAAAAGTCCAGGTCCAGGCTCATGGTTTGGTCTCTTTCCAAATTGAGGAGACTCGGGAGCAGGTTTGGGATCGGGTTCGGATTCAGGTTCAGAGACAGTCCCGTGAACGGGTTTTTGAGAAGGTCAACGGATAACGCTTGGGCATGCGGTTGCGAAGGATCATCAGTGGAGGCCAGACGGGCGCGGATCGCGGAGGGCTCGATGCGGCGATAAGCCTCGGGCTGGATCATGGGGGCACGTGCCCGGCAGGCCGACGATCTGAAGAGGGCCCCATCCCGGATAGGTACGTCCAGGTGGAACACTGGAGCTCGGGTTACCCACCCCGCACCAAGCAGAACGTGCTGGATGCCGATGCGACGTTGATTTTGACGATGGGGAGGCACGTCACGGGCGGGACCAGGTTGACGGCTAAGTTGGCTCAGGAGTCCGGGAGGCCCTGGCTGGCGGTGAACCTAGAGTCTCCACAGGCTGTGGATAACCTGTTGACGTGGTTGCGTGAGCTCGACCCTGTGGTCCTCAATGTGGCGGGGTCCAGGGAGTCGAAGTACCCAGGGATTCAACGAACAGTCGCCGCTTTCCTGCGTACAGTGATCGACCGCTTTCGTGAAAAGTGATCGTGCACTTCCAAGTGTCCCTTCGCAAAAAGCAGGCGGGTACAACAAATGCTGGAGGCGATGCCGCCGGCACTAACCCCCAACGATTTTCCGATCAAGAGAGCAGAGGAGTACATGTCCGAAGAAAACCTATCCGATGTCCTGGATGACAAGGCCGACTACCTTGCCTACAAAAAACAGAAAACCATCGAGAAGCTGGGGGAGCGCACCCACCTCACCCTCGACAAGATTGCCAAGCTAGTCGCCCACGAGAAGCATGGCTCCATCGTCGGCACGATCACTCTCCAAGAGTTGATCGATGTCAAACTGGCCGAAGCCGTTGCCGAACTTGAGCGCGAGCTCCCGAGCTCCGACGACGCTGAGGAAGAGGAAGAGGAAGAAGCCCCGGCCCGTCCAGCAGCCAAGGCCAAGAAAGCCGCGGCGGCGAAACCGGTTGCCAAGAAGGTGGCTAAGAAAGCCGCGGCGGCGAAGAAGCCCGCAGCAGCGAAGAAGCCCGTCGCCAAGAAGAAGCCGGTAGCGAAGAAGAAAGCTGCCAAGGTCGATGGGCGCAAAGCTGACTTCGGGAAGAAGAAACCCCGGCTCAACTACGAGCAAGGGATGAAGGAAGTCCATGCTGCCCTCAAAGCCGCAGGAGGCCCCCTCGGTCGAAGCGACCTTGAGGAAGCCACCGGGTACACGGGCGTCCAGGTGCGGACGTTCGCCAAGAAGCTTGTAGAAGACGGCAAAGCCAAGGTGCTCGGCTCGGGTGGACGGTCTACCCAGTACGAGATCGCCTAGACCCCCAGAGAGAGCCGGAGTTGAGAAACCCGTCCAGCAGTACGCTGGGCGGGTTTTTCTTTTGGGCTTAGCCGAACTCGATAGCGGCCTCGGCCATGAGGTACTCCATCTCCTCTTCGTGGTTGGCGATGGCTTCGTCCAAGCGCTCCGGGCTCGACACGTAGCCAGCCATGAAGCCGTGCTCACCCGTGCGCCAAAGCTCACCGTTCTCGTGAAGGGTGTAGCCCTCGCGGGTTGCAACGACGGGGGACGTGGGTTTTTCCGTTTCAGTGGTCACACCTCGAAACCCCCGTGCTCCTGCGAGCTACGGGGGTGTGTGAGGGGCCGGGGGTTAGCCCACAGCCGCCCTTGCCTCGTCCAAGGCGTCGGAGACCGAGAACCCAGCCGCCCGTGCGCGGCCGAATGCCTCCCGGTTACGCTCAGCCCGTTGCTCAGCGGAAGGCTCCTCGTCGGAGCCGCTCGTCAAAGCAGCCTCGTGCTCCTTGCGCATGGCGACAATGGAACGTGCGCCACCCTTGGAGGGGGGACATTGGGTGACGCCCTTGCGGGCAATGAACGCGGCGATTTGGTCAGTCGTTGTCATCTCGATAGAAGACTACCACTATCACCCCAATCTTATTGCAGGTTTTCGCATCTTTTCGTGAAAAGAAAAAGGCCCGGTTGCCGAAGCATCCAAGCCTTTTCTTTTCACGAGAACATCGCGGTAATCCTTGACTTATATTACCCCGGCCCTATATTGGATGTGTGGAAAGCACCAGCTACGATGGCACCCCCCGCCCCCTCACCATCTGGAACCTGTGCCGCATCGGCACCGTTTCCAACGATGTCGTTGTCACTTTTACAAAGGAGGGCGACATGATGAGCGTCGTCTGCTTTGGCGAGTATGAGGCGCTGTCCCAATTCCGGTGCAGCTTCGCCCCTCCGGTTCCTGTTCCGCTCTCGGAAGCGCGCGAGATTTGGAGCGCCCTACGGGCAGAGGGCTTTGGGCTAGAGTAGCCCCGGCCGCCCTATCGACCCCAAAAGCCCCGTGGCATGTACCTACGGGGGTTGGGGGGTATGGACACCCGAAGCCCCTACGGCACACGTCATAGGGGCTTCAGCCAGGTCTAGTCATCCATCGTCATCGACTTGAGGCTGACACGAACAGCGTCGGCATCGACTTTGACGGCACCTTTGACGGGGATGCGGGGGAGCTTGGCAATGACCTCTTCTTTGAGGCGCTCTTGCATGTCGGCCACGCCCATGTCGGAGAGCAGGCTTTTGGTTGCGTCTTTGCCCATGTCCAGGGCTTGAGTCATCACGTCCTTGAGGATTTCCATGGCCTCTTCACGCTGGATGCCCATACGCTTGAGGAGCAGGGCACAGGTGGGGAGGAGCGGGATGCTGCACGTGGGAGCCTTGTCGGTGTCCGGGGCGACACGCATCTCGTCTACCTCGATGTGGAGGTCCAGCACGATGTTGCGGTAAACGCCGGGCTCGGTCTCTTCACGGGCGGCTTTGGCGTCCAGGCCCTTCTTGGCGGCTTGGAGGATGGCAAGGGCGTAGCGGGAGTCAATGTCTGCGGTACTCATGATTTTTCCTTTTCCGTGGCTGGTGTCCAGCGCGGGATGGTTTCCAAGGCTTCTACCCCCGCTGTCCAGGGTCCGGCACGCCTCCGCACCCTCGGCCCCTCCGAAGCGTCCAGGAGGCATGTCGAGCCTCCTGCGGCTCCGTGCGGGTGATCCCACGGCTCGCCTGCGATCCCGCAACGGCAAAAAGGGAGCGCGTCAACGACGCACCCCTTTGAACGTCCAGGAGGGCCTACCAGAGATCGGCAGGATCGCCGTCGCCGTCGCCATGCCAGAGAGCATCGAAGATTGCATCTTCGTGTTGCTGGGCAGCCTCCTGAGCCTCGATGGCTTCCACCTTTTTGCGATGGGCTTCTTTGCGGCCAGCTTCTTGGAGTGCTTCTCTGATTTCAGCGAAGGTGGGAGTTTTTGGGTCTGGGTTGCTCACACCCCGAAAGCCCCGACCCTTGCGGGTACGGGGCGATTCGGGGCCGGCAGGGTTTAGCCGGCGGCACTCTCGCGGTGGTCTCCGTGGGCGACCAGGGCGATCTCTCCCTCGGCTCGGACGCCGCCCCACTTGAAGCCGCGAACTTCGTCTTTGATCGCCGCGAGCTTGGCCTTGGCCTTTTTCTCGGCGTCTTTGGCGAGATCGGGGTTCACCTTTTCGGCCATCTCAACGATCTTCTCCAGATCGATGCCGACTTCGCCTGCGGCTCCAAGGCGACGGTTCGCCTCTTCGAGCAGCGCGGCCACGAGGGCCCAGGGTTTTGCCTTTTGGGCGATGATCGCCTCGGCGCTGCTTTCAGAGACTTTGACGGTCCCTTTGCAGGTCAAAACGACGGTCTCATCGACCTCGAAGATACCTTTGGTCTGGCCAAGGTCTTCGCGGCGGACCTTGCACTCGTCGGTGACGAGCTTTTTCAGGAGGTGAAGGATAGGGGCGGGGAGATTGTTGAGGTTTTCCATGTTGATTTTCAGGCCGGTCCCTCCGGCCTCCCAAATACTATAAGGGCGGGGTGATAGGATGCAACCCCCGAGACCACTTATTTTCACGAAAACATTTATCGTAAAAATCGACATGCCGCCCTTGCGTCCTATCACCCCAGCCTTATAGTGAAAGGGAGCGAGAGACCCCATGATCGAACTTTACACCGCCCTCACCGTTTTCCTGCCCACCGCCTTCACCTTCGCGGTTGCGGCACACAGCCCCCGCGACGCGGCCGGCAACAAGATCACCCGATCCAACCGGACCTTCGGCAACGACGTTCGTTCCTTCCTCCGGTTGGCCACCTACTAGGCCCCGAACTTTTCTTCACTTGACCCCTTGACTTTTATTACACCGACCTTATACTAGAATCACTGGGACGGAGGCGACTCCCCAAACCTTCCACGCCGGAGAGCGGTTACTCTCCAAAACAGACACGAGGCCCAAAATGAACTAGCACACGCGATTCCGGCCCTTCCCTTCCTCGGGGATCTGGAGAGACGCACACGAGGGGAAGGGGGTAGCTCGGGTGGCTCCGAGTTACTCACCAAGTCTCAGGAAGCGTTTTAGGTCCGACAATGGCTGTGGACCGAGTGAGCGAAAACAGCTTGCGTTTTAGGTCACACGTCAGCCACCGACCGAGTTTTCGAGACAGCCACCCTATGCCTGGCCACGAGGGCCTGTAGGAGAAGCCACCAGGGAAAGCGCTCCAGCTTCGGAGCAACAGCCCAGGTGCCCACGGGTGGGGGGTTCAAATCCCCCCACAGGCTCCGATCTCCCCGGCCCCGATCCCACGCAGGATCGGGGCCAATCTTTTATCTACAAACCCCCTTGACCTCTATCACTCCGTTGCTATAGTGAGTGGGAGACAGACACATGGCACGCAAAGCAAAACAACCCCTCAACTTCGCCCGTCGCCTTCGCGCGACCGAGGCGGTCGAGCCCCGCAAGGCTCGGGACTACAACGCCCTGGCGCTCATCGTGAGCCGCAAGGGGGGCCACCACGGCGACGCCCGCAAGGCTCAGAGCCGCAACGCCTGCCGAGGGAAGGTCAGCTACTAATGGGCATCTTCCAATTCATCGCCACGAACGCCGCGATGCTGCTCGTGGGGTGCGCGCTGCTTTTCGTGGCAGGGCTGGTGCTCTACATCGTGGGCAAGGTGCTCCAGCACAAGGGCGAACGCCTCATGGATGAGGCCCGGTATGCGGGGCCCTCCGATCCCTACGATGTCCAGGAGTGGGCTACCCCGGTCTACCCTCCCGCTTGAACTGAGACCCACGCCATGACTTTAATTGAGACCATCGACAAAATCCGAGCCCTTCGCGTCCAGGCCGACGAGGAATGGGCCGCCTGCTACGACCCGTACAGCGACCAGGCCGCGAACTGCCAGAAGCTACGCGACCAGGCCGACGAACTAGAGGCCGAGCTACACAGCCGAACGTCCTGGAGTGCTGGCGACGACTTCCGTGAGTTGCTTGCGGATGCCGTCGCCGTCATTGAGGGGCTGGCAGAACAACAAGCCATGCCCGACGATTGGTATGAGGAGCCCCTCGCAAAGTTCAAGCGCGCTCTCGATTAAACATGTCCGGGAGCTTGACTCTTTATCACCCCGGTTCCATAGTAAATACATGAGCCACTGCCCGCCCTCTGAGAAGTTCCGTCTTGAATCCCTGGTATCGGTACCCGCCGATGAGGCCGCCATCGTTTTCGCGTCTAACGTGCACGACGCGCGCACGCGACTCGCTGAGATGGGCGGCCGAGTTTGCGTGACCGTCGAAGAATGGAACGGGCGCGAGTACCAGCGAGCGCGCCTGCGCTAACACTAAGGCCCCCAAGAAACCCCGCCCGGTCTAACTGCGGCGGGGTTTTTTCGTGAACGCGAGGTGACGGGGCGGGTATCGTGAAACTACGCGGAAGGTACAACACCGGCCGCATCAACAGGAGACAGCCCACATGCACATCCACAGCACAGCCACGCCTTCCAATCTCTCCCGCGTTCAGGAGCTCGTTGCTCACCTCGACCAGATGAAAAACACTCGGGTCGGAGCTCGGGAACGTCTCGACTTCATCCTCGAACAAGGGTCGGAGCTCGTCCAGGAGTTTGATTTCAAGGACGCCTTCGACCTCGAACACCGCGCTATGTCCAAGCGCCTCGCCCAACTGGAGGACATGGAGACCAGTTCTCGCCTTGCCCGCACCCAATGGAAGAACGCCCCCATCCCTGAAGATGTCCGGGAGGGCGCTGCCAAACTGATCGGCTACCTCGACGGCTTCGTGAAGGAGGCCAAAAGCACCGAGCGCAAAGCTGAAGTCGAGATGCTCTCGCAACTCTGGGAATGGGGCCCCGATCTCTCCCACATGTACGCATGGCTTACGTCCGGGAGGCTCTTGCCCAAGAAACCCGAATCCCTTGAAGTGCCCGAGGAAATCCGTGAATTCGGCAAACGCAAGGCCGACCTCTATCAAGAAGTCAAGGAAGAAGCCGAGGCCCACCCGCATCATTCCCCTGTGCCGGTGCACCCCGAGCCCCCTGCCGATCCCGACAGCACCGCTGAAGAGTTCGTTGAGAAGAATCCCGGTGCCCCTTTCAAGGAATTCAAAAAACACCTGGCGGATGTCCAGGAGGTTGCGATGCCTGCCAAAAGATTCCCGCTCGTGTCCTCTGACCGTGACACAGGGCCGCAAGGTCGGATCTCAATCCACAAGACCACCATCCCCATCCCTGACGCCCCCGAGGAGGAGCCCGACCTCATTCGTCGCGAATCATGGACCTCTGCCCTCCGGGAGATGACCACGGACGAATGGGTTTTTCGTAGGGAGGCTGCCCACGCTGGCTTCGGTCAAGAGGGCCGAGCCGCATCCGTCCTCCTCTGGCACGCCGACCAATGTGAGACCCGCCTGGAGCTTACTGAGCTTGCTGACGACAAGATCAGGGTGGGTCTCCGCATCCTGTTGCGCGGAACCCTTCGACACCATGTTGAGACGCTCTCCAACGACGAGGCGGCCCGGATGCACCTCGACCCCGTTCCGTTCATCACGAAGGCTGTGGACGCGCCCTAGACATGAAGAAGCCCCCGGCACCCTGGAGAGGCGGCGGGGGCTCTGGGAGTCTCCCAGGGGCCTAGGGGTGGCGGCCCTGGCAAACTGGGCCGAGACCCGACATGATGCTTTCCGGGACCGTCAACACCCGGCTGCATCGGCCACAGCGGCCCTCATGCCAGACTTCGCACTCGGGCAAGGCCTTTTCAGCCTGGAGACGACGCCAGAACCAGGCGAAGGCTTGGCGGCTGGGAGCTTCCGGCCCGATGCGCATTTTGCGATCGTTGTGAAACTGGCCGCGATTCACGTGGCCGAGGTAAGTGTAATCGCTCGTGTTCTGCGGGCCCGTCAACACCGAGACGAAAAAGAAGTCAGACGAGCGTTTGCCGTCGTCGCCCTTTTTCGCTTTGACCTGGAAAGTGAACCGGTCGCCCGTGCGCTCACTAACCAGCGTGACGCGCGCGCGGCCCGCGGTGACGAAACGACGAATAGCAGAGGGGTCGGTGATCTGGGCGTTGCTCATAAATCTACTATAGGGCCCATGTGATACGAGCGCAAGTGCCTGGAACGTAAAAAGATAAAGTTTCACGAAAGGGGTTGCATCTTATCACCTCGGGCTTATAATCAGGATATGAGCAACCCCAAACCCTGCACTGACAAGAAGTGCTTGAACGGGTGGATTCGCTGGAATGGCAGCGATTACCCGTGTAGCGCCTGCGAGCGCTACGGACGCTTCTATATGAAGCTCCAAGAGGAGAAATCCGAGCGTCGCTCGGAGGCTTACGCCCACCTCTTCTAGGCGCCCCGCGCCTTCTGCAAAAAGCCCCGGTCTAACACGCCGGGGCTTTTTGCGTTGCGCGTTACTCCGGCTGTAGCGGTACGGTAGGCAAGATGTCGGACGCGGCGAGCACCCCCGAGCAACTTGATCTCGACCTTCACCAAACGGAGGGCGAACTGTTCCGAAACTTTCGAGCTCACGTTCTTGAGCTCATCGCAGAGCATGGGGTTTCGGAGGCGGTGTGTTCCGAGCTTCGCAACTGGGGACAGTTCCATGATTTCCCGATGGTGGCGTCCTGGGTTCGTCGCATGGTCCGCGAGACCCGACACATCAAGGTCTCACAGGTGTTGCTGGAGAGTTTCGCCCGCACCTTCCGTGGTGACGTGGTTGGGCACCTGGGCCGAGACCTGCTGATTGGACCACTCAACTCGTCCAACATCCACGTCCGGGAGTCGGCCATTGCTGCCTTGGGCCGGTGGCTCGAACATGACGAGGAAGGCATGTGGCTTGACATGGCTGAGGACCAGTTGGATCGGGAGCGTGACCGAAGCGCCCTCCTCTACGAGAAACTGCGAACTCTTGTGTCCTGGCACCGAGATGCGGAAGTCCAGGAGACGCCTCCAGATCGGGAGGATGAGGCATGGCTCGAAGTCAAACGCGAATGTGAGTGCGAGTTGCGGGGCACCTTCCCCATTTTGAAGCTCGGTCCAGCAATCGCACGGCTCACCGGACTCGATGCTCAGCCGCTCAGCGCTATCCTTGAACTGGCGCAGTGCCCGGTGGATGGGGACATGACCATGCCGGCGAGTGTCCAGCACCTCGAAATCTCGACACACACGGCCGGTGCGGGCCGTCTGATCCGGGTCTGGGACCGCCTCGGGTCGTTCGCTTTTTCGGTTGAGCCCACGGCAACGAAGGGCCGCTTCCTCCTGTTCTGCTATTTGCCCTGAACGGCAACATCAGAGGGGACCGGGGGCCTACCCCAGCTCTTGCAGGCGTTCGATCAACAGGTCGCGCATCAACTCCTTTGGGTTCCTGTAGAGAGAGTTCTCGGCAAGATGGAATTTCGCCTTGGCCTTCTCCAGATACTCTTCAATCCCTTTCAGGATCTCCTTAACATCAGGTTCCATGTGCGCGCGGGCTCGCGCGAAGTCTTCAGTGTGCTCTCGTGGTGTTGCGTTTTCCATGTGGGTTCTCTGTTTCTAGTATAGGTCCGATGTGATAGGCCGCAAGGTACTTTCGAGAAACTTGAACTTTATCGTCAAAAGATCTTGACTTCTATCACCCCGGCCTTATACTAAGTATGAAGCAACACTGAGCCGGGATAGCTCAGAGATAGAGCGCCAGCCCTTTCACGAGGGGCTTTCGGACTCCGCCACCAAAGAGGGATTTGCTCCCCTTTGCGGTGCACAAAGAACCAAAGCTAGCTGGGGATTTGTGAGGAAAACGAGAGTGTATCTCACCTGGAGGTCGTAGGTTTGAATCCTGCTCCCGGCAGCAACCATCTGCACTTCCCACAAAGGGAACCAAGAACGAGGCGTCTGTTCACGCCTACAAGGCCGAAAGGCTAGAGGATGGAGGGTCTCAGTGAAACAAAGGCTACGGGTTCCCCGTGGCCGTTTTGCGTTTCAGCCATGAACTCGGTAGAGTCTCCCCGACCCCAAAGGGGTCACACACCAGAGGCAAAGCCAGACGGTGACGAAATCAAAGAACACGAAGCAGCGCAAGGCTGAGTTACTGGGTATGCCAGTGGGGACCGCGGAGAAACATCTTCGCAAGTCGGTCATCCACGAGCTTGCCCGCCAACTCGGCAAGAACCTGTGCTGTCGCTGTGGATCGGAGATTGCGGAACCCGACGAGCTTGCTCTCGTTCACGTCCAGGACTGGGAGGAATCACCCGCTCAATTCTGGGACTTGAATAACGTCGCCTTCAGCCATGCGTCCTGCCAAGCAGAACGTTCCGGCAAACGGCAAGGAGAGAAGAAGCAGATGAGTAACATCGAAATCAGGGTCGAAGATCCCAATGGAAACGCCCTTCCGGGCACACGTCATGGAGGGCAGCTTTACGTGGCCGGCAAAGGCCGCGAACGCTACCAAGTCCGCATCAAGAACAAGACCGGGGCTCGTGTCCTGGTTGTCGTCACGGTCGATGGCCGCAACGTCATCACCGGCAAACCGGGGGACCACCTCGATGCTGGTCATGTCCTGGCCCCGCATCAGAGTTTCACGTTCAAGGGCTGGCGCACTTCCAACGAGGAAGTGGCTGCGTTCGAGTTCGGCTCGAAGTCCGGGAGCTACTCGGCACAGATGGGCTCGCCCGAGAATGTGGGCGTGATCGGGGTCGCCGTGTTTGATGAGGAGAAACCCGACCCCAAGATCGTCACCGTCAAGGAGACGACCTACATCCCGTACCCAGTTCCAAACCCGTTCTTGATCCAGCCGTACCAACCCTCGGTTCCTTCGTGGATGCAAACGGTTGGCACGTCCACAAGTGACTCGGCCGGCATCGCACCGATGGGTGGCATGTCTTGGGGCGCTCCCCTCAGTTCGGGAGACGTGTCCGTTGTGAACTGCTCGAACACGAGCACGAGCTCGACCCTGAACGTGGACACGGCCCGGAGCCGCAGCGCTTCCAGGGGCATCAAGGGCGTCGAAGTTGCCCAGAGCCTCGGCACGGGATGGGGCGAGGCCGTCACGAGCCAGGTCAGGTCCGTCGAGTTCAAGCGGGCCACAGAGGACCCGTGCGAGGTGTTCGTCATCCGGTACGACTCCCTGCGTTCCCTCAAGCGCCAGGGGATACTGGTTCGCCCGTCTGAGAAGCGTCAGGAGACGCCTCAAGCGTTCCCCGAGAGTTCGGGGTACTGCGAGCCTCCCCCCGGTGGCCTGCGCCGTGACGGGAACCCACAGCGCTACAAGTAAGACCCCCAACGTGAAAAGCCCCGCCCTAACCCGGCGGGGCTTTTCACGTTGGCCTGCTAGGGCTTAGAGGCCGAGAAAGTCGGCACAGAAGCGAGCGTGGAGGGGCGCAGTCTCCAGAGCCTCCTCCACGACGGAGATGCGTGAGGCGTGCGTGTAGACGCCGCGCATGGTGTTGAAGAGGTCCGCACCCGCGTTGTAGGCGTAGGCGTGGCGCCGTGAGCGGTCGTTGATCACTTGCTCGTGGGCGACCCAATCACGCAAGGTGGCTTGCGAGAACTTAGCTTGCAGCTTGGCAAGGACCGCCGCACGACGCTCACCGTAGAGCTCATGGTCACGGCAGCGGTAAGGCACCGCGTTCGAGATGCTCTCTCGAAGGGCATCCGCCTCGACCCAGGCAACGCCAGCCTCAGTCAAACCCGTCTCATCCGCGAGGCCCAGACGCAAGATCTGGCTGCCGCTTTGGGTTTCGTCGTACTTGGTCGGGAACCCCCCGCCCACCTTGAAGGTCTTGATCGCCCGCCGCGCACTGAACGACAACACCGCCGCGCAGGCGTCAAAACAATTGGCGCGCGCGGATTGCGCGACGGGCGCGGGAAGGGTGGGCAGGCTGGCGACGGGTGCAGCGGTGTTGCTCATGAACCTATTATAAGGCTGGGGTGATAAGATGCAAGGGTTTTTCGTCAAAAGATTTGATCTTCACCACTCGCCGCCACACACGATCGATTGTCGTTGGGGATCAGCCACCTTCAACACCGGGAGCCCCAAACGGACCTCGGGGATGCTCTCGGTGCCTTCCGAACTTGAGCGGGGTAGAACGAACGCATGAGGCGCACCCTCAAAATCACCGGCATCCTGCTCGGTCTCCTCACCGTCCTGGTCCTCTCTTTCGGGGCCACCTGGGAACGATGGCTAGATGGCTACGCTGAGCGCAAGATGATGGCCGTGCTGACCGCCAAGTTCGAGAAGGTCGAGCATGGGGAGTTCGTGCTGACCAAAGATGAGGTGGTTGTCCAGGACTTGGTTCTCTCCAACCCCGACGCCCACGTGACTGTTCGAGAGCTTCGCATCAGCTACACCCCGGACTACTGGAATCAACGCGCCATCGTGAGCCATGTCGAGGTGGTCGAGGGCTCCTCTTCTGGCACTCTCGATGGGTTCCGACAGCTCAAGGGCAAAAGCAAAGCAACTTCGAGCTCGGGACGCCTCGACTTGTCCGGGAGCTCGTTGCTTCTTCGAGACCACAAGACCGACCTTCAGGTTCGTGGCTACCGTGCACAGGCCACCGTCACGGCTTCAGGCGACTCGCTCAAAGGCCCGTTCGAGGTCGTGGCAACAGCGGCTACCATCTCCGAGGGTGGGGCCGTCCTGGGATCTGCTGCCACGGCCCACACCACTTTGGACCGCACTGCCCTGTTCCCTTTGGATGTGGAGGTTTCTGGGGTCTCCTCCGCTCCGATGAAGAGGGTGGCCATCAAGGACGTAGAGGGGAGCGTTGGCATCAAAGACATGGCACTCAACGCACTCGCGTTCGATCTCCGAGGCAAAACCGATGCGGGACAGAGCTGGTCTTTTGACGGAACCATCAACCGGGAGGAAGCCCTGGCGGCGGGGCATCTGGTTGCGAAGGACATCCGGCCCTCGCAGCTACCCCTGGCTGATCTACCCATCGATCCAGAGCACGGGCTCCTTTCCATCGATCTACAGGTGAATCGAAACCACGAGGTCATCACCGTGTCCGGGAGCTCGTCGTTGCGAGGTCTACAGGTGAGTCATCGACGCCTCTCACGGGAGACCGTGTTCTTGGGCGGTGACATCAAGCTCGAAGCAACGGCCGACATCAACAAGCGAGAACTGGTTGTCAAGACTTTTTCCGTAAAACCACGTCAAGGAGAAGGACTCTCGCCGGTTCAAATTGAGGTCTCTGGTCGAGTCCTCTGGACACCGGACCCGAAGCAACGCGAGTTCGAGCTCTCGATTGGCATGGAGGAGAGCCCGTGCCAATCGGTGTTCGATGCGATGCCCCCAGGGTTCTTGCCGGGATTGTCCGGGTTTGAGCTCGGTGGGAACACAACCATCGATCTGCACGCTGTGGTGAAGATGCACGACTCGAAGGCCACCGTGCTGGAGGGCGGCCTCGACATCCGCAAGTGCAAGCTGAAGAAGATGCCCGAGACCGTGAAGGATCTGGAGGGCCCCTTCATTCACCTTGTCCAGATGAAAAACGGGCACGTCGTCCAGCGGCCCCTCATGCACGGACACGCTTTCTTTGCCTCTTACAACCAAATGCCGGGCTATGTCGCTTCGGCCGTGTTGGCCACGGAGGATGGCGGGTTCTGGAAGCACAAGGGCTGGCGCCCCCATGCGTTCCATGAGTCCCTGGCGCGCAACGTGGAGCTTGGTACGTTCCGCCGTGGTGGCTCGACCCTGACGATGCAGATGGTCAAGAACGTGCTGCTCACGCATGAAAAGACCATCAGCCGCAAGGCACAGGAGATGTTCCTGACTTGGGTGGTCGAGACGCATTTGACGAAGCAGCGCATCATCGAAATCTATCTGAACGTGGTCGAGTTCGGCCCCGGCATCTTTGGGATCGCCCACGCGGCCGATCACTACTTCGGCAAGAGCGTGGACCAGCTCACCTCCTTGGAGTCCGCATTCATGGCTACGCTGCTCCCCCGTCCGCTAGGGCGACATGCGATGTGGTGTCGAAACAAGCTGACCCCGAACCATGACAAGTACATTCGCAAGATCCACGCTCGGATGTTGCGAAAGTCCGGGAAGGTGACGCAGGAAGAATATGATGCGGCCGAGGCACAGGGGATCGTGTTCACCCGTGCTGGCTTCACAACCTTGGCCGATTGCCTGAGCGAAGGGGAACGTGCAAAGGGGCCCCACACGCAAGGAGCCCTCAGTGGGCTCATGGGAGAACGGTGAACTGGAAACTCAGCGAAGCCCAGATGCTTGAGCTCGCGCCCTTTGTCCAGGGATGCGATGTGATGGACTTGGGTGCTGCCGACTTGAGAGGGTCCAAGCTCATGCTGGAGCTCGGCGCAAGTTCGGTGTTGGCTGTCGACCGCAACCCCATGCCCAAACCAGAGGACAGCCGGATCTCGACGGAGATGAATTTGTTCCACAATGTCCGGGAGGTGCGCCCGGTTGTGCTTGCTTCGTGGATCGTGAATTGGCCGGTGGGCATCGAGGTGTTACTCGCCCCCGCTACCCTTGTCGTGTCGATCTCCAAGAACACGGACGGGACCGCTTGCGGTTACCCGGAGATGTGGGACCACCTAAGCCACCGTGAGGTGCTGGCGCATGTCCCGGAGCGGCGCAACACCTTGACCGTCTACGGCCCGCAGCGTGTCTCCCACAGGCCCTTGACCGGTGAAGAACTCGCGGCACTCTGGCCCGACACCATGCGAATGTGGTCTTTTGAAGAAGCAGAGGCCCACGCAAAAGCCCCGGTGGGTTAGACCGGGGCTTGAGGCGAAGGGGGGCTTGGGGCTAGGCCGCGATCTCCACCGCGACGGCGCGAACCTTGGCGTGCACCATGCCCGCAGATACGGGCGGGAGCTGCCCGTACTTCAAGAACGCCTCGAAGCCAAAGCCCATGCGCTCGAAATCCTTGTTGGAGAGGGTCTTGCCAGCATCGAGGCGGGCGACGAGATCAGCGGCTTGTGCCTTGGTCATCTTGCTCATGTGTGGTCTACCGGTATCACCCCGGTCCTATTCCGGGTTTTCTGAGTTTCTTTCAATCGCCGCCTTGAGGGCGAGGCGTGCGGCTTCAGCTTTTGGGCCGAAGCGCCCATCGTCATCGCATAGGGTTCGCCAGGCTTGGAAGAGGCGGGTCACCTGCGAGGTGGGGAAATTGGGCCGGCATCGTTTCACTAGGAAAGCGCGCATTTCTTTGGGGCTGTTGTTCCAGTTGTAGATGCGCCCCAGGATGGCATCGTCAAATCCCCACCTGTCGCTCCCTAGCTCGTGGAGGACGCCTATGGAGAGGTTTCCCACCAGCACGTGCTGTTGCATGGAGTGTGTGCGGTAACAGGCCCCGTAGGGCTCTGCACGCGCTTGCTCGGGAATCATGCGGGACACACCTGATCGGAGATCAAATGAAACACCTTGGCGACATCCGAGGCGGGAGCATCGGGGGCATACAAGCTGAAGGTCGTGATTGCACAACGCACCGCGGCCCCTACACGAGCGTCTTGAGACACTCGGGACCAGCCGGGGCCGTACATGCTCCGGGCTTGTGTGACGGCATCAGTGGCCGCCTGCTTGGCTTGTTCGTCGGTCATTAGCTTGCTCGTCGTTTGTGGCGGGCAACCATCTGGGCAACCTGCTCATCAGTGAAAACCATGTGACTCCCGTACTCTTGAGCGTAGTGGCGTCCGAAGGGGACGTATTCCACGGGGTTGCAGTCCCAGACATCGCCACAGCGAAGGCCGGTGACTTCCATCAGAACGTAGCCGTCCGCGATGGAAAGGTCGAATTGGTCTCCTGCCTTGCTCTTCATGACTTCACTATAGACCCCAGGTGATAGGGGCGCAACCTTTTGGGCGCACTTTTTCTCCTATGTCTTTCGTAAAGATATGGAACGACTCGCCGCTAAGGTCGCAGCCCGCTGGCTCATGGCCCGAGGCCCCATGTGGGAGGAGTTCCTTCGTGAGGTCTACGAAGGCGGCAAGATGCTGGTTCGGAACACGAACCGGGACACGAAGGACCGCTATCCCAAAGTGGAGGCTGCCACCCTGCTCAAGACAGACAAGCGGTTTCGCAAGCTTGTCCAGGGGCAGTTCGGCAAATGGCAGGCCCAGCGGGAGAAGGAAGGCCCACGCGGCCAGGCTGTCGAGTCGATAGCCGATCTGAAGCCAGGGCAGACGTTGGAGTGGGCTCAGGGCAAGGACCAGCTACGGGGCGAGGTCCAGCAGACCCGAGGCAACAGGGCCATCCTGAAGATGGACGATGGCAGCAAGAAGCACCTGCGCCCGTGGGATCTCCAGAGCTACCAGCCCCGGATCGTTGGGTAGAGTCCAGGCATGGAGCCCGTCCCTCAAGTCTTGCAGTTTGACACCCCCTACCCGGTTTTTAAGATCGTGGTGGGTGAAGAGGTCGAGCGGGTGATCAAAGAGCCCTTGATGGTCCTGGAGTCCAAGCAACGTATCGCCATCCCAAACCCTTGGGCCGACGAGGGTGAGGAGCGCTACCTCCCCGGGATCGCCTACGGCAAGGACGGCGAGTTCCTGATGGATGTCGGGGAGTCCTTTGGGTCTCTCAAGTTCCACGAGGAGGCGGGTTGGTTCTGTATAGCGCTGATCCCCAAAAACGACGTGATGGGTCCGGTAGTTGCTCAACTCATGGACAACGTGACGAAGGGCTCCTACACCCAGCGTTTGCTCAAACGAAGCAAAGGCAAGAAGAAGAAATAGGATGGCTTTCGAGGACGCAACCGATGACCAGGCGGAGCTCGCCCGCTTGCTTGAGACTGGCGAGCTCGTGCCTTTGCGAGACCGTTTCGATAAAGCTCGAAGGGTGAAGCAGATTTTGGCCCCGTTCACGTCCAGGGTTTGGCTTTTCCCCTTCGGAGTGCAGCCGAGTCCCGACCACGCCGTTGAGGTGTTCCGCAATGGGATGTCGCAGTACATGGGCGAGGAGTGCCGGGTCTCCAAAGCGGGATCTATCTCGGTCGTGGTATTTGCCGAACCTCTCCACGAGGGGGATCGTGTCCAGGCGAGCTACATCGCAGTGCCCACGGAGGCCGGCTGATGCTGCCCCGGTTCCTTTGGGGCTACCAGTGGGCCCGCCGTCGACAGGGTGGCAAATGGGAACGGTGGGGCACCGAATGGTCCCCCGTCCGGGAATGGTCAACACCCTCGGCCCGGCCTGACGAATACGGCAGGGGCGAGACCCCTGCCCGTGAAGACTGGACCCCCTAACGTCACAAAGCCTCCTAGGCGAACACCTAGGAGGCTTTGTGATGGCTCAGGGAGCCACCTGCCCTACTCGCAGGGCTCGATTGGCTCATCGACATCGGCCTGAGAGTAGCCTCTCAGGATCTCAGGACGGTAGCCCGAGAGCTTCTCGCGCTCGCACTTGTCACACACCCGACAAAGGTAGATGCCTTGGGCGTCGTGCTCTTCCCAAGATTCTTCAGAAGAGGGCTCGCCACCGATACATGCGTGTTGTCTGCTCATGCTAGGACTACCAGTATGGGCCCGATGTGATTCCAGCTTTTTACGAAAAAAGAACAGGTTTCCGAACTATCTCGATGTGGAGGGGTAGAACGGTTGAGATGTCTCAAGAAATCCTAATTGTCGGAAGCAAGATCAAAGCCCTGGTGTCAGAGGAGGGGATGCGCAGCGATGGCCAACTTGCCGCCGCCGTCTCTGACAAGGTTCGAGAGCTTATGAAGGACGCGGTTGCACGCGCCAAGGCGAATGGTCGTTCGACCGTTCGACCGCACGATCTGTAAAAAGGGCTTGACCTCCCCCGGCTCCCCCGCTACAACACTCAAGCGATGGCTACCGCCCTGCAACAGCAACAACCTTAGCCGGCCGGTTCCTTCCGGTCGGCACGGATTCGTGCACGCCGGATAGCCTCAAACGAAGCCCCGAACGTGTAAGCGTCCGGGGTTTTCTCGTTTTGGGGCATCGTCTAATGGTAAGTCGACTGGTTCTGGTCCAGTAGATCTAGGTTCGATTCCTAGTGCCCCATCCACCTAACTCTTTGGGGAGTCGGCAAGTGGTAAGCCACCAGTTTTTGGTACTGGCATTCGTGGGTTCGATCCCCACCTCCCCATCCACGTCCAGGGGTGTAGCTCAATTGGCGGTAGCACTGTGCTTTGAACGCAGCGGTTGAGGGTTCGAGTCCCTCCGCCCCTTCCATTCCAACGAAAACAGCCCCGACCCGTGAGGGCCGAGGCTGTCCAGGTGCCGGTCTTTCCCGGCTGTCCGATGTGTCAAAGAGCAAAGGTATACCCCTCCACATCTGCGGGTGATCGGTCTCAGTATCCGACCTTGGCTCCGCCCGCTGACCTGTGAACCCTAGGCGAATCGGGCCCGGTACTCCACCCACTTGCGGGCGTACCTCTTTGCGTGCTCGGGAGAGACGGCAGGACTCCCCAGGAGGTCAGTGCTCGGCCTGACGATGGCGAACCCGCCCCGGCCAGCCTTGCCCGTACACACACAGCGCGTGCACACGAGAAGGATGCAGCCAGGATCGGAAGGTCGCCCCCACAGGGAGGCATCAGAGTCGCCACATACCTGGCACTCGGAGGTGCTCGGCTTGGCGCGGTAAGTTCTGGGGGCGTTGGGCATCTGGTAAGGACTACCACTATCACCTCGGCCCTATTCCAGACTTTTCAGGAACCTGCGACCACAGCCAAATGGTTGTGGTCGCGGACACTTCGACATTGGCTGCACTGGGCTTGGCTGCGGATGCCGCCGTCTGGCATCCGTCGCATCCCAAACGCAGACCCCGTTTTCACGAGACAACACGAAGTACAGCGGAACGAAGCCCCTACCAGAGAGATTTTGATCCCCTCGTGTTCGAAGCAATACGTGTCTCGCTTCGGTGCCTTGAGTTTCTCCTGTAGTTTGGAATTGGCTTTCCCGGCAACCACGAGAGCCAACAACTGAGCCTCAAGCGTGGAACGGAGCTCCCGTGTGGAATTGAACACAACCGAAAAGGAGTTCAATTCCTTTTCCAGCGCGTCCAGGTCTTGTTTCATCCGTGTGTGGGCGTGAATCAATTCCTGAGCCCTTTCCCGCAGTGGCACCACCACGGGGTCGGCCGCAACGGGGTCGGCCGCCACAGGATCAGCCGCAACGGGGTCCGGGGACGGGCCAGCCTGGACCGTCATTTCTTCGATTAGGGCTGAGACATCGACCATCTGCGGCCCGAACTCAGACACCGGGGGGTTGTACTTTGGAGGCATCTGGTCGGTTCGTAGGAGATCCCCCGAAAACTTGCAGTAGTGGAGATACGCCTCATGGGCCGTTTTGAAAACGGCTCCAAGTTCGCCAGGCCCACAATAGGTGCCGTTTGCGGTGATCCTCCGCCCCTTGCGGCTCACGTTATCGTCTTTCTTGGTAAGGGAACCCTTCGTGACGGTCCACTGAAGATCCCATTCATGAATAGGACGCGCGAGATCGGTGCCCGCGGCGACCGTTGCACCGATGACCCAACCTTTGCGGAGAGGCCATTTTTTGCGGAAGAAGTTCCCGTACTTCCGAAGTCCGGTACCTTGAGGGTCTGTGCGATTTGCCATCGTAGCTTATACCCCTCATCCCCGGCGTTGCTTTTCACGAAAAAGAAAAGCCCCGACCGGTGGGGTCGAGGCTTTTGGTTGTGGCGTCCGGGAGCTAAGCGACGCAGGGGCCGGGGCGACCTTCGACGCAACACGGTGCGCGCCCATCAATTACGCGAAGACCGCGAGCGGTACAAGCATCGTCGGCACCACAGGCTAAATCGAGAAGCGCGAGACGAGAGTCGCAAACGACACCCGAGCGTTGAGCAGCGACAGCGCGAGCCGCTGCCACTTGAACCGCAGCAAGCTCCCCATCTGAGAGTTGAGCAAAAAAGGAGGTAAAATCGAGATCATCCATGGTCTTGTGCCGTTCCTGCTAGGGACTACCAGTATCACACGCGTGTCATTCCCGGATTCTTGTGCTTTTCACGAAAAAGATTCGACGGCCCTCGATCGTGACGACGGCATCGCATTTGGGCTCGGGAGCCATCAGCTCCCCCATGACCTCCAAGGGCGCAAACGCCGCATCTAGTTCGGCGTCTACCTCCTCATCAGAGGCAGAGCCCCAGATTGCTCTGGGGCTCTTCGGTGGGGTTAGGCTGCTTGGCACTGAGGGCTCTAGGCGGCTGCTGAGTCCGTCCCAGCCTTCTGGGCGGGTTGGCGGCCCAGGACTAGATCGGCGGCCTTCTGGGCCCGCTGAGCGGCGAAGACGACGATCTTGGGGTCTTCCTTCAGCTTGGCGGCCCAGCTTCGCAGGTAGGCGGCGCTGTTGTCCTCAACCGTGCGGATGATCCCAGCGTCTCCAGCCAGGAAACTCGCGCAGAACTCAGCGACCAATTCCTCCTCGGCGTAGGTGTGCACATCGCGGTGCTTGCCGGGCTTCATGCTGTCGCGTGCCAGTCGGCTCACGTGGCCGGTGCTGTGCCCCATCTCGTGAAAGCGGGTGCTGTAGTACTCCTCGGGCGATTTGAACTGCTCGCGGTTGGGCATCTGGATACGGTCCTCGCTGGGCGAGTAGTAGGCCCGATCGCCGCCGTGCTTGGTCTCGATCTCGTACCCGTCGCAGATACGCTCGCACTGCTCCAAAGGGGTGAACTCAGGGGCGGCGGTGACAACCGGGCACAAGTAGGCTTGCACGATCGGCTCGCACTGGGCCACGTTGAACACCGTGTAAGTCTTGGTCATCATCCAAGACTTGTTTTCCTCTTCGCCGTCGTCGTTCTCGACGGTGCGCGATCCGCTCTTCCAAAACAGGACGGTAGTGCCGCCGCAGTCGTTCTCTTTGTTCTGGCCCGCCATGATTCCGCCGCAGGACTTGCCTTTGTCTTCACCATCAGCGAAGCCCCAGAACTTGCGCCCGCGCTTCGTGGTCACTTGCTCGACCTTGCGGCCAGCCTTGCGGTACGCCTTCGCAGCAACATCGTTGGCCTGCTTGTAGGTCAGAAACATGGGATGGTCATAGCCACGCTTCCACATGGTCATCATGGTCAGCCAGACATTGATGCCACGGTAGACCGTGCCGCTCTCTGGGTTGTGAGGGGTGCTCCCGTAGGGGCTCACCTTCCAGGGGCGTTGCCAAGGGGCTGAGCCGTTCTCCAACGCTTCCAGGATTCGATCCGTGATCTCCTGATAGGGGTCGCGGGCCGGGCGGGTTCTCTTTGCTTTGCTTCGTGCCATCTAAAAGACCCTACCACTATCACCCCGGTCCTATTGCATCTTTTCTCATCTTTTTACGAAAAAAGATGATTCGTGAAAATCGACCGAGGGTCTCTTGTGGCTTATCACCTTGGCCCCATAGTAGGGGTTATGAAGCCCTACGGAAGAGATCAAGAGCCCCGCAACACCCGAGACTGCGCAGACGTGGCCGACTGCGCCAATTTGGGCCTCCCTTCCCGGGCGCACCGTCTCACTAGCCACACCCGCAAAACCTCCCGCCGTCGTTGGGCCCGAGCAGAACGCCAGGCCAGCCGCGAACGATTGCGCGCCCACCACTAAGAGAAAAGCCGCCGATCCCGGTAAAGGGTCGGCGGCTCTTATGCTGGCAGGGGACTGAGGCCCTATGCGGGTTTCTCATACTGGTCTTCGTAGATCAGGCGAGCGACCTTGCCAGCGGTCCATTTGCGTTTGGACATCTTCGAGAGGCGCTGAGCCTCCTGGTCCAACAGCTCGAAGGTCTCCGTGGACAAGCGCATACAGACGCTCGTGGTTTCCTCGGGTTGATCGGGGTCTTCCAGGGGCTCGCCTTCTTCAGCCCATGCGTCCAGGACTCCCCGGAAATCCGTCCAATCTCCGGCATGGACTTCAGCGATCCACTTCGGCATGCGCCATGTGACGCTGCGAGTCTCCACGGTCTCTTGGGTTTCGGTTTCTTCGGCTGCGGCTTCAATCTTCTTTTTGGTCATTTTGGTCCTTTTCTAGGTGAGTCTAAGGCCGTCCAGGAGTCAGACTGGTTGGCAGGTTGGTCCCCACTATGGGGTTCGTGAAATGTTGCCTCGGTGTAATAATACCCGAGAGTGGTAGTGGCGTCCACAGATTATTTCAGGTAGGCCACGCCGTAGGGTCCGCAGCACTCCAGGGCGTCCTGGTTGAAGATGCTGCCCCGCGAGTGTTTGGCTGGCTTCTTCCAGCTTTCGGCCTTGAGGATGTCGCCCGAGCGAACATCCACAAAACAGTAGACGGATGTGCCTTGAACGATGCGAGCGTATTTGCGCCCCCGTTGGACGGTGACATCCTCAACGTCCAGGGATGGGAACTCGATTTCCATGTGCTGTCGCAGCATCACGCTGAGCTGTGTCCGAAAGCTCTCCAGATCGAAATCCGTGACCGGGCGCGGGTCTTCCACCACAGCCACCACCGGGGCCTTCACTCGGCCTCCAGGGCTGCCACGAGCACCTCTGCGTAGCTATCGCCCCACACGTACACCGTGTAACAGGGGCCGCCAGAAAGCGACTGACACAGGACCGACCACCGGGACAGGCCTTTGTCTCGGTTCGGGGGAATTACCTCAAGTGGCTCGTAGCCTGGGCGCTCGTGCTTCTCCAACACGAGCGCGAGCAGACACCCAAGTGTGGCCGGGTCGTTGAGGTCTGGGGCCACGAGGTTAGCGGTATCGTGCCCAATTCTGCGCTCGATGGTGCAGTACGAGACGCCGCCACCTGTCGTGGATATCCGACCCTGCTGACAGAGCATCCCCGGCATCCATCGCCAATCTTTGCAGGCAACGGCCTGGTTGCCGAGCTCCAGGCTCATGCGGCCCCCACGATCAAAGCGTCCAGCTCTGCCCACAGGGGATCGGCCAGACCATCCCGGTAGCAGGAGGCCCGAAACACCCGGTGTTCTTTGCGGTACATTTTGGCTTTGCGGGAAGCTGTAGAGACAGCCTCTCGCACGTTCGCCAGGCGGTCCGCAGTTTTCACCAGCAGGGCCAGCCGTTCGGCAGGTCCGCCGTTCGGGTACTCCAGCTTGGCCAGGGTCCGGTGCAACTCAGCCTTGCGGGTCTTGCGGTTCGGGTAGCCTGGGGGATCTGTCAGCAGCCACACGGCCGAAGCCACACGGCCCCCGAAAATGCGGCAGATTTCGATCGTCTCGATCTCGGTGTCCTCTACAACATCGTGCAGGTAGGCCACAGTCGCCGCCAAAGGGGACGGGTCCACCGTGCGCACGATCTCGGCTACCGCGTCAAGATGCACCGTGTAGGGCTCCTCTCCGTAGGTCTGGCCAGCGTGGGCCTCTGCCGCGAATGTTCTAGGGTCTCTCATGGTTCGTATTACTTGCAAGCAATAGGCCAAGATCAAAGCATGGTTGCTTCGATCTGGTCTTTTAATTCGGGGTGTTCGCGGTCCAAGGGTGCGAAGGCTTCGGCGTAGTGGGCTAGATCTTCGATCTGGCCTCCCCACTGGTGACCCTCCAGGGTGACCGTGACGCTGATTTCATCCTCACCCCACCCGTGGGGGTCGTGCTCGGCTTCAAAGCCCACCGTGAGCCCCAGGCGCTCGGCCTGAGCGAAAAAAGCCGGGAACTGTTTGAACGCGAGATCTAGGCGTTCCTCTGCAATTTCGTCGATCTTCTCTTGGGGGTCCTCGTAGAAAGGGGACCGCGGATCGTGGTCATAGCAGCGAATGTCGTCGGGGTAGTTGTCGAAGCGTCCCATTGGGTTCCTTAGAGGTAGAAATCGACCACAGCCACACCGCGAGACGTGCTCTCTTCGGATTTGGGCTCAGGCTTGTCGCCCATCTCAGGCCGGGGCCGCAGGGGCTCAGGCGCATAAAGACGGGGGCGAGGTTGCTCTTGGGGTCGGCGTTTTCTCATGTTCTGCATTCAGTATGGGGCCAGGGTGATAGGAGCGCAAGGGCCAGACTCAGAAAAGATCAGCATAGCGATCACGCCACTGGAACCGCAGCCGGAACGAGTACCCGACGCGCACCGCTTCCAGCCCCTCCTCGGCTTCGCAGATGTTCGAGATCTCGAAGGTCTCGGGGTCGGGTTCGGTGAGCTCGTCGCCCATGCCCACGAGGTAGTTGTCCAGGAGTACCCGCGAGGGCCGGTACACACAGGGCTGTACCTGCTCCCCCAGGAATCCGTGGAAACACTCGGGGTCTGAGGGGAATCGAAATTCCATGCGGAGGGCCTGATAGCCGGTGCCGGCGTCCAGGTTTCCCCCGTGGGGCTCAAGGCGGATCGGGAGCATCCACGGCTCCCAGGTGGCAAATGTTTGGCTCATCGGTCGATCTCCTTGCGTGCGTCCTTGCGTGCTGCCTCTCGCTCCCGGCGCTTGGCCGTGCGAAGGGCTCGCTTGCGGGCCTTGCCAGGGGCAGGGGCACAACAGGGGCACCCCATCCCACCGGGGCCGATCCGGGCGTGGCGCTTGTAGGCGCCTTGGGTGCCGGTCATTAGTTGCGCGCTCCCACCGGGACAACCGCGACCACTTGATCGCCGGTCGGGTACAAAGCCGCCAGGCCCCGGACTCGCTCCCCGGTCGGCATGACCGCGAAGAACAAAGCCAACAGGACAGGGACGCCGCGGTAGACGGCAGGGAAGGGACGGGTCTGAGTGGTGATTTTCATGGTTGGTCTCTCTCGGGGTTCGTAGGGGACTACCGGTATCACCCCGGTCCTATTTCCCCTTTTCGTAAAAAAGATCAGACGGAATTGTAGATTTTGGCCAGGGCGGTATCAAGTGGGCACCGTTGCCCCCGCATGGCCACGAGTCGCGCCACACGTGCCGCTTGAAGTTTCGCCACACGTGCCGAACGGTGCGCTTTGACCATCTCCGCATGTGTCACAAAGCCCGCCGCCAGGGCCTCCTCTTCACGCTGGGCTTGTCGGAGGATTGAGCGGAACTCCCCGTAGGACAGTTGGATCGGGCCAGCCACACCCCAAAAGCCCCCGCGAATTGAATCGCCGGGGGCTCAGGGGTTGATAGGGGGCTAGGCCCTAGCGGTTAGCCGCCGCAAAGAAGCGGTTAGCCAGCCCCGCCTTGAAGTGGACCGAGATAGCGGAGGCTCCGTTATCCTCCATTTTGACGGCGGCATTCGCCAGGGCGCTTGCCCTCATGGCCGTGAAAGCACGGGGGCTCTCAGGGGTGAATCGTAAAAAGGCGCTGTGGGGGTGTCGTTTGCTTAGGGTGTTCATGGTTGGGTCTCTCGCTCCCTTTCACTATAAGGCTGGTGTAATAAGACACAAGGGCCTCATGTCGATTTTCACGAAAAAAGATCAGGCCCCCTTGAAGGACACCCGCAGGGAGCCCCCACCGCGCGGGCCAGCCTCCAACCCACAGGAGCCTCCAACCCGCAGGCTCCTCCAACCCGCAGGCTCCTGGGCGTCCAGGACTCCCAACCCGCAGGACTCCCAACCCGCAGGACTCCCAACCCGCAGGACTCCCAACCCGCAGGACTCCCGGGC
>Ga0307378_10001365_pt1 | contig 39954 bp, 33 predicted proteins | sample UN1MG_FD_202238 | JGI IMG/M metagenome (GOLD analysis project Ga0307378, IMG submission 202238) | Soil microbial communities from Risofladan, Vaasa, Finland - UN-1 | ecosystem: Environmental > Terrestrial > Soil > Coastal area > Acid sulfate soil | place: Finland: Risofladan, Vaasa | collected...
ACTGCCACTTTGTTATTTCATAAGGGAGGGAATTGTATGAGTTTGTAAGTAGCAACTTATTTCCGGAATCACTGGCAACTTTCACCGGAATATGCATTTTGTTCATCATTGAATGTATGTTATTTATCTCTTGACATGTACACTATATGTACATACACTAGTGTCAAGAAATTATTAGAGATGAACAACGTTTTGCAACTGCAGGTGTAGACTTTTTAGGACGAATAATTGTTGTAGTATATACTTATCGCGATAACGTTATCCGTTTGATTTCAGCAAGACCTGCAACAAAGGCAGAAAGGAACGTGTATGAACAAAGAAGAATATGATTTTGAGAACGCGAAGCAAGGACCTGTCATCAACCCTCTTCATGGCAAGACCCGAATTACAATTCGTGTTGACACTGACATTTTAAATTGGTTTAGGGAACAGGTACATAAACGAGGAGGTGGCAATTATCAAACCCATATAAATGAAGCCTTACGAGAACATATAAACATGAAAGACCGTAATCTTGAAAATACGATTCGTAAGGCCATTAGAGAAGAGCTAAAAGAATTATCGCGCTAAGGTTTTCCCTTATGATTTTGTGAATATTGTTTGATATAAAAATAGTAACTGTGTGTTCGTCGCTCCCGAAATATAAGCAGATCAGAATTTAATAAAGTTAAGCTGCAAGAACATTTGGAATTTCTATCCTGTTTGTGTAGCAGTATGTTCGGGTTGCACAGACCGATATGACGGGTTTTAAACTTTTAAGCATAGTCTGGCTGGGTCCGAGGAGGATAAAGTTTGCACCTGCCTTCATTACCTCAGAGACCTTTTACAGGACGTAGTTTGAGGATACATCACTGTATGAGAAATACACATCCTGAACGCTGAACTTCTCGATAAGGGAAGCAAGCTCTGATTCCGGGTATATATCGATTCCATCAGGATAGAGCCGACCGGCAAGCTCTTTTGGATATCTTCTTCCCTCGATATCCGGGATCTGGGCAGCTGTGGATGCTACTACGCGAATATCGTTTCTGTTCCTGAAAACAGTATTGAAGTTGTGGAAGTCGCGTCCAGCTGCCCCCATTATGAGAACATTGCGCATTATTCTGACCTCTAGTTTATATGAAGGGTATTATAGAAATGATAGTTTTCAGATCTCCAAATGTCAAGGAAGGAGACTTGGGTTTCGAGGATCTATTATAGGCTGTCAAAAATCAAAATATGCACTATTTTTTATTGTATTTATACTTTGCGGGATTATTGTTTGTATCCCACGTATAAATATCAAATACCATTCTGATAGATTTTAAAGCATCAAGTATATCGCCGTTTGGTCTTCGGCGGTTTTCAATCGCATCAATCATGTCTTCTATTTCCAGTTTCCATGAATAATCAGTATCTGGATATTCATACACGAATTTGTCAGGAGGACCCATATTAGGTTTCATCTTGTAATATATCAAGGTTTCAAGACCATAGCTTCTGCCAAGCCCCGATATATCAAGCTTCCCTTTCTTGCAGTATATTTCAAACGAGAACTTGTTTTTCCACTCAGTACAACTGATATGAATGTGTGCAGTAATGCCCTCTTTATTCTTTAGTATGGTAAAACAATTATCCTCAACCTCCATGTCCCAGAAAAAATTATCACAATAACCGATGGCATATTCAAAGTCACCGGCAAAAAAGCGGCTGAGATCAATAATATGTGACCCCTGATCGAGCAATTCGCCGCCTCCAGCATATTCCTTTATACCTCGCCATTCCTTATTATAACCCACACGAGCTCCATGGCCGTATCGGGAGCTAATGAACATCAAAGGCCCTATCTCTCCTGATTCATAGATCTCCTTAGCCTTCTGTATGGCCGGATGAAAACGGTGATTAAAACCCGCTTTCACAACAACCGGCACTACTGCATTATTCTTAGCATGGACAATCCTCTCTACCTCTTCAGGATTACGACCGCATGGTTTTTCCACAAGTACATGCTTACCTCTTTTCACAGCCCTTATGGAATATTCTGAAAGGCACTGGTTTGTGGTGGCTACAATGGTAATATCGGACTTCTCAATAACACGATCGACGTCCTCAGTCACCTCTGCTTTCACTCTACGGGCTAATCTTTTAGCACTTTCAGGGTTTACATCGCAAACCATTGTGATATCTTGTCCGATTTCTCGAACGGCATCCGCTCGTTTGTTTCCGATAAATCCACATCCAATGATACCAAACCTGTATTTCATTTGATGTCTCCTGTTTGAAGGAGTTTACAAAGCTGTGAATCTCTTCACAACAGGAATATCTAAATTAAGGTGACAATTTTTTGTTTTTTATATGCTTTGTAGATAATTCCACCTCGTTTACTTACTGCATGTCAACACCTCTTCCAATCAGCTGATTCGAAAGGGTTTTATTTTGATAGTCATACTTTTTCCAACAGTAAGGACTTGTTATTAACAAGATATTCAACTGTTTTTACAATCGCCTCTTTTATTGTGACCTTCGGTAAAAAGCCAAGGGCCTTGATCTTTGAAATATCTAGAAAGATAAAAGGGGAATCGCCGATCCATCCTCTTTCTTCTCCTGTGTATTCTCGTGCTGGATTCAAACCAAGATGTTGCGTTATTACATCCACAGAATAATCTACATCCACATGCTCTTCTGTTCCCAGATTAAAAATGTTCACCTCTTTCTGAGCCTTTTCAATAGCCAATAGCATAGCATCAAGGCAATCCTGAATATAAAGATAGGACTTTCTCTGTTTGCCATTTCCCAGAATCAGCAGTTTCTCTGGGTTCTTTAAAAGCGATTTATAGAAATCAAATACATGGCCATGGGTGTAACGTTCACCTAGAATAGAAACAAACCTGAAAATCCATGACTGTATATCAAAGCCTGAGCAGAATGCCTGAATTAACCCTTCACCAGCGAGTTTCGAGGCTCCGTAAAAAGAGGTTTGTGCTGGAAAGGGAGCATCTTCAGGAGTAGGAAAAACCTCCGGTTCACCGTAGATAGAGCCCGTTGAGCTGAAGGCAATTTTTCTAACACTGTTTCGGCGCATGGCCTCCAGTATATTATATGTGGCGATCGTATTTTGATCCAGATCGCGCTTTGTATTTTCTGTTCCATACCGGACATCTGCATTTGCTGCAAAATGAAAAACAAAATCCGGCTTTTCTTCGGCTATTTTTATGTTAAGTGTATCAAAATCCAATAGATCAGCCTTGATAAGGCGATAATTCTGTTTTTTAAGGTTATGTTCAATGAAAAACATATGTCCTGTTGAAAAATTATCGTACACTACAACCTGATGCCCTCGTCTGAGGAACCTATCGGCTAAGTTGCTTCCAATAAAACCTGCACCACCTGTTATAAAATACTTCATTCATACTACTCCATATTGCAGTCAAAAAGGGTTTAAGCGATTACCTCTTTTACCAGCTCCTCCAGGGTCATGACTTCATTGTATAGGAAGATAGTAAAAATGCTCAAGCAATTAGCAAGTAAACCTTCAGGAACCATTTGGTTTAATATCAGTCAAAAATGTTTTCCATCATATACGATTCTTGAACCATCGAAATCAAATTTGAAATCAGTATAAACCAGTCCTTGATCTTCAAGCAGTTTCCTTACCCTATCGTGGTTCTCGTGTACGTATAACATGAGGAATCCTCCCCCACCAGCCCCTATTATTTTACCGCCTATAGCTCCATTTGCCAGTGCCAGCGCATACCACTCGTCTATCTTTTCATTAGACATGCTATTAGAAATATTTCTTTTTATTTCCCAATGAGTATTCATCAATTTACCAAATCTTCTCAAATCTCCGTTTTCAAGACATTTCAAGCTCTCTTTTCCTATCTTCTTTATCTTGTGATAGTATTCTAAAATATCTGCTGATGATTTGTTCTCTTTTTTTTCTGCCTTATTTCTTTGTTCTGCCAGGATCTCGTTAGCAGATCGAGTCAATCCCGTATAGAACATCATCAAGTTAAATTCCAATTTTTTAAAGCAATCATAACTGATGTTTAAAGGAGTAACTATTACCTTTCCGTTAGTATCAATTTTTAGGTAGGTTAAATTGCCAAAAGAAGCTGCATACTGGTCCTGTTTACCGCATGGTTCTTTCAAAATATCCATCATCACATGAGACGCGTCTTCAGCCATCTTGTATTTTGAAATGATTTCTCCTTTATAGTAATAGAGAGCATTTAGTAATCCAACTGCAAAGCTACCAGATGAGCCCAGACCTGTTCCTGCAGGTATTTCAGCTACAGAGTGAATCTCTAAAGGTTTCTCTATCTTAATAAACCTCAGGCATTCTCTAAATAATGGGTGATTTATATCATCAATTTTTTTAATAATTTCTGTCTTAGAATAGTTTAGTTTGTATTGGTTATCAACCCTGTGGCTAACAGTAATATAAATATACTTGTTTATGGCTGCGGTTATTAGAGAAGCTCCAAACCTGATGTAATAAAATGGAAGATCAGTCCCCCCTCCACCAAGTGAGATTCTTAATGGTGTTCTTGAAATAATCATATTAAACTTCTTCGCATCTCTCTAACATGTACATTAACTTTCCACATTAAAATTTATGCAAAAATTCTCAGTGGTTTTTATCAAAGAAATATTAAAACAGCTTAATAATTCAAAATCACTTTTTGGATTCATAAAACATAAAATCATCTATTCTTCTGAGATTGTAAAAAGAACTTTCTGCTATCTTGTTCTTTATTTTATCAAAGTTTTCATAATTATCCCATACCGCACTCAAGAGCTTTCCATTTATATGATCGGACCTGGTGGTTGCAAGAAATATAGCAAGCCTTACTGCTTTTTCTGGAGGCGTACCACCCTCTATTCTCTGCTTTTTTGATTTTTCAAAAAAATCTTTTCCAGCAAGTTCTCCTGCCTCCAATACCTGATCAAGAAGACGGGTATTTACTGCTCCCGGTGAAATAGCATTCACCTGGATATTAGAACTTTTTAGTTCTCTGGCTATAATTTCTGTAAATCCAGCAACAGCAGCTTTTGAGGTTGTATATGCAGAAAAATTTGGATTTATATTTGGGCCTCCAATCCCTCCACCAGAGATGTTAATTATCTTCCCCTGTTTCTGCTTTTTCATAATTGGAATAACACAATGAGTAGTGTGTACTACACCGATTAAGTTAATATCTATGGTCTTTTTCCACATTTTTATATCATTCTTGTCTAATGTACCTATAGGGCCATATATGCCTGCGCAATTAATTAGAACGTGTATTTCTCCATACAAATTCATGACATTCTGGAAAAGCTTTTTTACATGGACAATATTACTTACATCAGTAACAAAACATTCACAGGAACCTCCAAAGGCCTTTATCTCGTCTTTAACTTTATCAAGATCTCTTTTTGTTCTTGAACATACTATTACTCTAGAGTTATGTTTGGAAAACTCAATAGCCATACATTTCCCTATTCCCTGACTCCCCCCAGTTATTAATACAACTTTACCTTCTAATTCCTCTCTGTTTACAGGTTTCTTTTTATTCGATTTCATCTTCACTAACCACACCTATTCCATAATATCTTATGTTTGTGCCTTTGAATTTATTAGCATCCAACATGTTTTTTGTATCAATGATTGTTGGATTTCTCATAAATTCTGCGATTCTTATATAATCTATATTCTTAAATTCATCCCAGTCTGTTATAATGATCAGTGCGTCTGAACCTGCTGCCGCCTTTTCAGCACTCTTACATATTGTAATATGCTCATAATTTTCTATCTGTTCCTTAATCATGGGATCGTAAGCTTGGATTATGACGTTAGTGTCTTTGATCTGGTCAATTACCTGTAATGCAGGTGATCTCCTGAGAGTATTTGTATCTGCTTTATACGTAAGACCGAAGAAAGCTATTCTTTTTCTATTCAACGAGCCAAACAAGGATAATAATTTGTTAGAAATATATTTCATCCTTTGAGTATTTACTGAGAGTACAGCATCCAAAACATCTGTTCTTGTGTTCGTTTTGTGCCCTAATTCTCTCAAGATCTGTACATCTCTGGCAAGTGTTCCTCCGGCAAAACCAAGACCTGGCATAATAGGTGCATAGGAACTCACTCTTTTCTCTGTTTTTAACGCATTCATGACCTCTATCGCATTTGCTCCTGTTTTTTCACACAGGTCACTTATCTCTCCTGAAAAAGATATGAGCGTTGCAAGATAAGAATTCAGGGCATGCTTGGTCATCTCTGCACTTTTGAGATCCATAAATAAGTAGTTTGCATCAATACCTGAGAAAAGCTCCTGAATTCTTTCCTTGATTGCAAAGGAAGACAATCCAAAAACCAACCTTTCAGGCTTCATGAAACTATCTATAGCATTGCCCAACCTCAAGTTTTCAGGAGAATAACACAATTCATTTCTCTTGCCAGCTCTCCTGATCTTCTTCAATATCAGATCACAAGCACTTACAGGAACCTGGCTTGAAATAACAATTACAGCATCTTTAGACAATAGGGGAATAATACTATCAACAGTCCTATGAATTATACTAAGGTCTATACGGTCATTATCATCTACTGGAGTGTCAAATGTGATATATACATATTCTGATGTTGGAATAGTATTCTTAAGATCTAATGAGAAATGAAGTTTATTACCAGCAACACATTCTGTGAAAAGCTCCTTAAGGCCTGGTTCATAAATAGGTAACTTGCCTTTCTCCAGATCATCAATTAGTTTTGTATCAAAGTCAAAACAAGTTACTCTATTACCTATATTTGCAAGGCATCCTGCAGTAACACAGCCAAGGTGCCACATTCCAATTACACATACGTTTTTCGAGAATTTCATTTTTACATGGATTTTATCAAAATGCTAGAATATTTTACTTTTAAGTACCTTAAACGTCAATTAAAATAAGAAGAAGCGGTATGAATCTTAAAGAAGTGCTATTGCTCTATTTCAAATAGAAATGGACAAATGGATGCAATAGAAATGAGGATACAATAAAAGACATATGACGTGTAATTAAACCAAAGCAGAAAAAATAGTTAAGTGAGTTGTATAGGCTTTCGAGTTTTTGTCTGTAATTACGTCTTGGTGTATGGGCTGTATTAATAATATACTCAAAATCAGTAAATTATTTTAAATATAATAGTATTCATTATGCAGGTTGTAATCTTATTAGGTGGTATGGCTACAAGACTGAGACCAATAACCAGAAATATACCTAAAGCAATGATTATGATAAATGGTAGACCATTTTTAGAGCACCAAATTGAATTATTAAAGAAAAATGGATTGAAAAATTTTGTGTTTTGTGTTGGGTATAAATGGAATTTAATAAGGGAATATTTTAGAGATGGAAATAAGAATAATATAGAAATAAAATATTCTTATGACGGCAAATATCTTTTAGGAACAGCAGGTGCTATTAGAAAGGCTATTAAAGTACTTGATGAAGATTTTATAATACTATATGGCGATACTTATCTTCAAATAGATTACCGAAGTTTAATAGATTATTACTATAAAAATAAAAGCGGCTATTTAGGACTTATGAGTGTATATAAAAATGATAATAAACTGGATAAGAGTAATGTTATCTATAAGAAAGGTAAAATAATTAAATATGATAAGTTCCATTATTCTCCAGAAATGAAATATATAGACTATGGAATCTCTGTTTTAAAAAAAGAGGTTTTAAAAGCTTTGCCAGCTAATAGACGAATAGATTTAGCTGATGTTTATGCTGAACTAACAAAAAAAGGTTTAATGTTTGGCTATGAAGTTTTTAATAGATTTTATGAAATAGGCACAAAAAAAAGTCTAAAGGAGTTTGAAAATTTTATTGTACAGAAGCAATAATCTTAAAAAGATGTTTCTCAGGAGGGAAATGTGGATTATTCAAAGAGATATTTGTTGGAAGTAGCTGAAGTAGCAAGCAAAGTCGATCCTGATATCATTGAATCTCTGGTTAATAAACTGGCAGAATTAAGAAAAGATAAAGGAAGGCTCTTCTTCATTGGAGTAGGAGGAGGAGCTGGTAATGCTAATCATGCAGTAAATGACTTTAGAAAAATAGCAGGAATAGAATCCTATACTCCAACAGATAATGTTTCTGAGCTTACAGCTAGAATTAATGATGATGGATGGGAAACATCTTATGTGAAATATTTAGAAGGTAGTCATCTAAACAGTAAGGATGGAATTTTTATATTTTCTGTTGGAGGAGGTAATAAAGAAAAGGGGATCAGCACAAATATTGTTAAGGCTCTTGAATATGCAAAAAAGGTTGGTTCAAAAATCTTTGGCATAGTGGGGAGAGATGGTGGATATACAGTAAAAGTTGCTGATGAGTGTATAATAGTACCCTTTGTTAATAGTGAAACTATTACTGCTCACACTGAAGCCTTTCAGGCAGTTTTATGGCATTTAATTGTATCTCATCCAAAAATGAAACAGCATGAAATGAAATGGGAATCAGTAAAATAAAAACAGGAGGTATACAGGATGTCAATCTTTTTGGATACAGGAAAGATCGAAGAGATAGAAAGATTTTTAGAAATGGGTATTATAAGGGGAGTAACTACCAACCCATCTATTTTACTAAAGTCTGGGGTAAAGGGTGGGATTAAAGGTATCAAAGATCGTTCTATAGAGATAGCTAATTTGATAAACCCATATCCATTATCCGTGGAAGTTACGACAAATGATACTAACAAGATGATTGAGCAAGCGCGGGAGTTTGCAGATTGGACAGATAATATTGTTGTAAAAATTACAATTCATGGCCCTAATGGTGAATTGGATAATCTAAAGGTGATAAATCAATTGGTAACTAAATATGATGTTAAAATAAATGTAACTGCGATGATGAGTGTTCAGCAATGTTTTTTAGCTGCTATGGCTGGTGCTACGTACGTATCCCTATTTGGTGGCAGAGTTAATAATATGGGTTACAACTCTAACAGGGAAATACCTATCTTAAGAAACTTATTGGATAGGGAAGGTCTGAAAGCTAAAATAATAATAGGTTCAACCAGGGAAGTCATAAATGTTATAGAATGGCTTTCTGCAGGAGCACATATTGTTACTGTTCTTCCTGATATTTTGGAAAAGATGATCATTCACCCCTATACCAAGGAAACAGTTCAGATGTTCTTAAGTGATGCAAAGAAAACTGAGAAGCTAATAGGTTCATAATGTCAAACAGTGCAATTTTTTTAGATAGAGATGGTGTCATAAACCAGATGGTATACCATGAGGATTTTGGGATTATTGATTCTCCATTAAATCCTGATGAATTTGTACTTATCAAAGGGGTACCTGAAGCAATAAAAAGTTTTAATGAATTAAACTTTAAAGTAATAATAGTGAGCAATCAGCCTGGAGTTGCCAAGGCAAAAACAACACTGGAACTACTTGATGAGATAAATAATAAAATGATTAAAGAGCTGGATAAATATGGAGCAAAAATCGATGATATTTTTCAATGTTTATACCATCCAACAGGAACTGAAGGTGTTATTAATGAATACATAAGGGATAGTGAATTCAGGAAACCAAAATCAGGAATGATATTAAAGGCCGCAGAAAAGCATAACATTGATCTTAAAAAATCCTACATGGTAGGAGATGGAATTGCTGATATACAGGCAGGATCAGCAGCTGGTTGTAAGACAGTATTTTTAGGTTCCTTTAAATGTGAAACATGTAAAAAGTTCGATAGTATAAATGTTCATCCAGATTTTATTGTGAAGGATTTATACGAGTTTTCTACTAAAATCATGATTAATGAAAAAAAGAAATTCAACAAATAAAATGTTTTCCTGTTCTCGATAAATAAAGTTTTGAATGCCTGTAACTTCTAGTATATCCAAATTTTAAGCAGTTTTCCGAGATTAGCTCTTGGTGCATCTTCACCAATTTATTGGTGCTTAATTCCCAGATTCAATATAAATGGACATAATGTAATATATTAAAGAACTAATTTTGGAGCCGAATTGTATATTCCATTCTGCTCTATTTCAAACATTATTTCACCCATGTGTACATCTTTTTCATTCTCCAGTTTCAATTGACATTTTAGAAACTTGAACTTATTGTGTAATAATTCATTCTTATCAGAATATGATTGCCCTTTCTCTGTGGACACAAGAAAATTTATATAAAAAAATATAATAGAGGAAAAGAAACTCCTATAGGAGCATTGTAGTGGTTAAAGTATCAGTAGTATTTCCGGTGTATAATTGCATGAAATATTTTCAAGAAGCAATGGAAAGCATTTTGAAGCAGACTTTTAAAGATTTTGAGGTCATTATAAGAGATGATGGGTCTAATGATGGTACTGAAAAGGTAATTAACACTTACACTCAGATGCCAAATATTAAACTTATTAACTATCCCACTAATACAGGACTTACTGAATCTGTTAATGAGGGAATAAGAAAGGCAGTAGGAGAATATATAGCGATTCAACATGCTGATGATATCAGCCTCCCAAGTCGACTGGAAAAACAAGTCCAATATTTGGATACTCATCCAGATATTGAGCTCGTTGCCAGCTGGGTACAGTATATTAACAGAAATGGCAAAAATAAAAGAGATGATTGGTGGTTAAAACAAGCTAAAAGTGTACCTGATGATCCTATTTTAATTTGTGATAAACTATTAGAAATAAACTGTATTTTTTCTCCGACAGTGATGTTTCGAAAGAGGATAATCGATACTGTTGGCTTTTATGACCCTGATGCATGGCCTGCTGAGGATTACGATTACTGGCTTAGAATTTCTGAAGTACATAACATTGGAATGATACAGGAGGTATTGTATCATTATCGGCAACACCCACAACAGGGTACTAGGACTGTTAATATGAAATATATAAAAACAAAAGCTACGGAGGCAGTTCAGAAGGCGAAAAAGAGAAGAGGATTATAACTGTCCTTTAAAATAATTCTATATATTATCAATAAAAAAGAGGGTCAAATCTTTGCTCTTTACAGAAGCAAAGTATATTGTTGGTTATGTATTTTGGGACACGATAAAATCTATTAGAAGTAAAAAACGATTAATGCGATGAGTTATTCAATATAATAATCAGCTTTTATACATTTCCACCATTCTATCAATATCTTTCGAGATATCCTCCTTCAAACAACGCGGTCCCCGGGGTTAGCCCTTGAATTAGGACAAATTCCATGTAAGAGTGTAGATCGCTTCTGAAGTCGCTATCGCAACTTCATCGCTATAAGAAAAAGGGGTCAAATCTGCTCTTGACGGTCGCTTCGCTCAAAGTGAGGCCTACGGCCTCACTGCAACGGTCGCCTACGACTCAAGTTTTATTCTTCAAACTCAACTGTCGCCTTCGGCTCAAGTTGATGCCTTCGGATTCAACGGTCGCCTTCGGCTCAAGTTGATGCCTTCGGATTCAACGGTCGCCTTCGGCTCAAGTTGATGCCTTCGGATTCAACGGTCGCCTTCGGCTCAAGTTGATGCCTTCGGATTCAACAGTCGCCTTCGGCTCAAGTTGATGCCTTCGGCATCAACACCCTCCTTGTCATGGAGGGATCGTAATGGCAGGAACAAGGCCAATGTAGTCAGCTGAGCTGACTTTCCGGATGAAATATTTTCTTTTCCAGGGGTCTTAAAACCATTAAAATAGTCATTTATGAAATAATTCAACCCATCTATCTCCAGGGTATATGTCATGTTCCGATCAATCGAGCTGCCGAGCAGCATCAGAGGAAAGATATACCTGCACAGTATGCCGGGGAATTATGAAGAATACGAACTGGCCCTCTCAGAATTATCAGAAAAAGATATTCAAACCGTTATCAGCCTTACGTCTTTGGACGAGATCAAGATGAATGCCCCTGATTATACGAAAGCGATCGAAGCCGGATCACTCCCCTTTAACAGGATATCGTTTCCGATCAGGGATTTTTCTGTCCCTGAAGATAGAGATGCATATCTTCGTCTCGTGAAGGAAACGGCGAGAAATATCAAAGGCGGAGAATCGGTTCTCATCCATTGCGGTGCGGGTATCGGGCGGACCGGCATGTTCGCCGCCTGCGTGCTGCTCGCGCTCGGATTGAAGAAACCGGATACGCTCTCACGCGTGCGGTCCGCAGGGTCCGAACCGGAGATAACGTACCAGGCTGCGCTAGTCGACTGGGTTGCGGAACAATTCAGCTAAAGCTATTGTAGAATATCGTGCAGTATAAAATGGGACACAACACTGGGTGCAGAAAGCCGAAGGCTTTCTGCTTAAGTATTATGCGCGATAGCGCATAATACTCGGACACTTACCTTTGGGACATCATACCTCGTTCATAAAGCGAAAAAAGCACTTGGGCTTTTTTATTTTTCTACTAAAGGATAGCGCTTATTTAAGCATGGTCATAAAAAAGGGGGCTAATGAACCAATTCGAGAAATTCCTCAAGGGTTAATGATCAAGTCCAAATTCTGCTGTAAATTCTTTCTCCCATTAGATTGTACTTTCCACGATTGATACAAGCTTATTATCAAAGATCTCTTCGTGTGAAGATCTCCATTCTCTATATTCCGTCATGTGAAAATACTTTTTACCCGTGCTCTACAAGGCTTTGAAACAATAGTACGAAAAATTCCTTGTTTTAAAATCAACTTTTTTACCCCAATTGGAGCCTTTTTCTGAAACTATAGACAGGGGATTTAATAGTTGGCTTGTTCAACAGCTACATGCAGGACGAAGATTTACTCATGAACACTTAGGATAATATATTATCCTAAGTGTTGCACTTGCTTATTGAGCTCGGGGAGAGTTGATGGTTGCCACAATGAAGGAGTTGCCGATGGGGTTTGGGCACAGCGGATCTCGCGTATGGGACCCATTAAGTTGGGGCAGAAAATCCCGTTCGGTGCCTAACAGCTTCCAGCTCAGGGAATAACCACGATCGGCGGAAGGGGGCCTGTCGTCAAAATGGACACTTCAAACCGCGTGCTCCGGCTTTCCCATGTGTACGAGGATCCGGTGCTTAACCAGACCCCGGTCCAAAGGGATCAGCCCATCCCGCAGACGCTGGCCATCCATCTCCACCCACGACACGCCTCGCTCGTAACCTTCCGGATTCTCGACCTGGATCTCATAAATCGCTTCACCGTGACGATAACGCAGGCGAAAGCCATCCCACCATCCGGGGATGACTGGATCTATCCGCATATGGTCTCTACGTACTTTCATCCCCAGGACATCTTCAATCCATGCCCGATACATCCAAGCCGCCGAACCCGTATACCAAGACCAACCGCCCTGGCCGATTCGTCCGGTCAATCGGTAAACGTCAGCTGAGACCACGTAGGGCTCAACACCGTAGCGCCAGACTGCTTCCGAATCATGCGCGTGTTCGATCGGATTGAGCAAGCGCAGCATTTTCGCCGCGCGCGTACCATCCCCTCGACGCGCCAAGGCCATGGCGAACCATATGGCGGCGTGGGTGTACTGGCCTCCGTTCTCCCGCACCCCCGGAGGGTACCCCTTGATGTATCCGGGTGATGGCTCCGTCCTATCAAAGGGTGGTGCAAAGAGCAGCACCAGACCTTCGTCTTCGTGTACAAGATGTCGCCATGCAGATTCCAAAGCCTTCCCTACGCGATCCGTGTTCGCAGCGCCGCTTAAGCACGCCCAAGACTGGGGCACAGAATCAATCCTCGCCTCCTTATTCGCCGAGGAACCTAGGGGGGTGCCATCGTCGAAGATCGCCCTGAGATACCACTCCCCATCCCATGCCGCTCGCTCGACGCGCTGAATCAATGCCGTCCTTTCCTGCTGGTAGGTCCGGCTTAAATCCGAGAGATCCAGTAGGTCAGACAGCTCGATCATGCACTGAAGCACATCCACAAGGAACCACGCCAGCCAAACACTTTCTCCCTTACCCCCGACACCCACAAGGTTCATCCCATCGTTCCAGTCCCCTGTCCCAATCAGGGGCAACCCATGGGGCCCGGTAGTCAAACCGCGCGTGACCGCGCGCTGGCAGTGCTCGAACAGCGTGGTGCGCCCGAACGCTACCTCCGGTTCGGAGAAGATTTCGTGCTGATCGTCTTCCAGCGCCGGAGCGTTCAAGAAGGGAACCTCTGTGCGCAGGATGTCCCCATCACCGGTGGTCCGGATGTAGTGAGCGACGACGTGTGGAAGCCACAGCATGTCGTCGGAAATACGCGACCGGATACCTGCGCCACGCGGCGGATGCCACCAGTGCTGAACATCGCCTTCCTTGAACTGACGGCTCGCCGCTAACAGGATGTGCTCTCGCGCCAGTTCGGGATACGCGTATAGGAACGCCGTCACATCCTGCAATTGATCGCGGAAACCGAATGCGCCGCCAGACTGGTAAAAGGCGGACCGTCCCCAGATGCGGCAGCTCAGGCTTTGGTACAGGAGCCACCGGTTGATCAGTAAGTCCGCCGCGAGTTCGGGGGTATGCACTTCAACCGTGCCCAACAGATCATCCCACCAAGCTTTTGTCTTGCCAAACGCGGTCTCAAGGGACACTCCATCCCGGTAAGTGAGAACGAGTCTGTGGGCCCCCTCCACCGAATCGGCCTGGCCCAACATGCAGGTGATATCAGCGCTCTCGCCGCGCGCGAGCTCAAGGGTAATCTGCAGTGCTGCGCACGGGTCGAATCCCGCCCTCGTCCGGCGCGATAGCCCTACCCGTTCCATCGCCGCTGGATTATCCAGCGAACGGTTGCGCCCAATGAATGAAGTTCGGTCGTCGCTGTATGAGTCCGGAGTCGGGGCGATGGCAGCGAAGGCGACCCGATCCCCATACTCAGGGTGGTAGGGATTCCGAGCGATCAAAGCCTGGACTTCGTCATCCCAGTGGGTCAGGACGTGCATCTGGGTGGATTCGCGGTTCTCGCCCATTGTCCACTCCACATAGTATGTGACAGAGAGTTTGCGAGGTCTGGAGGAGTCATTCCTCAACCTCAGCTTCTGCAACTTTATCGGTTCGCCCCCGTTGTCATCCACTGGAACGAAAACCGTCAGCTCTTGCTCGATCCCATGACTGTTGTGTTCGAAGACCGTGTATCCCGCCCCGTGTCTTGCTCGATAGGCTGTTTCTTCGCGGATCGGTGAAGGGGTCGGCGTCCAGTAGCTTCCGGTCTCTTCGTCCCGAATGTACAACGCCTCAGACGGTGGATCCATCACGGGGTCGTTCGACCATTGGGTCAGGCGATTACGCTGGCTGTTGCCGTACCAGGTGAAACCCGACCCAGTTTCGCTGACCAATGTACCGAAGGTTGGGTTTGCGATGACGTTAACCCAGGGGGCAGGCGTATGGATGCCGGGACCGAGATAGATCACGTATTCACGCCCATCCGCGGTAAAACCACCTAAGCTGTTGAAGTAGGGCAACTCCATGAAGGGCAGTGGAGGTGAAGGATCCTCCGGAGCACGTTTCCTGGCCAAAGGTTCCGGCAGTTCGGGAATCTCCGTACGCACGCCTAATTGCTGAGGTAGCGTGCCGCGGGCCGCCACCAGCGCCAAACGTGCCGCAGCCATGAATAGCGTCAGATCTTCTTCAGGGATTTGATCCGCGCTTCGTAAGAATATCCCACCATGCTGGTCCATCGACGCATACTCCGAATGCGCCTTGATCAGGCCCTCGAGTTGTTCACGCAACGGCTGCTCATAGCTGCTTGTCTCCTCGTTGAGGATCACCAAGTCTGTCTTCAATCCGTGCGTTCGCCAATAAGTGTGCGCCTGGAGCATTTGACGGACCAGGCTGATATCCCGCGCCTCGCCAATAGTGACCAAGGCAATCGGTAAATCGCCCGATATTCCATAGGGCCATAATCCGGCTTGCCCCTTGCGGTTCTCTTCGATGCGTTCGGCAGGAGGGCGAAAGAGGGGATTGGGAAACAGTAGGTGACTTGCGAGCTTTTGGAAGCGGCGCGCTTCGTCAGGCTTGATGTGAAGCAACCGCAACCCAAGATGGACAGAAACCCAAGCAAAATCCATCGCCCGATTGATCGCATGGGGATCGCTATACTTATCCATCAGCTTCAAGACCTGCTGGCGTGTTTCACCGGCGGCCAGAATCAGGGAAACCCGGGTGCGTTGACCTGGACCGAGAGTAAGGCTCTGACGAAGGGAGAGGATTGGGTCCAGAACATAACCCTGGTTGTTGCCTAGCTCGCGGAAGACACCCATCGGATTCTTGAGCGTCCGTCCTCTTCCGATGAAAGTGCGCCGGTCGGTCTCGAACTGAAAGGCCTCATCATCGGCCTTGGCAAACGTCAGGCGGTGAGCGGCGAAGATGGGCTGGTCGTCTTCGCCGCGAGGTCGACGGTACGCAAGGAGCGCTTGATGTTGAGGTACCGCTTCAGTTTGGATGAACAGCTTGTTGAAGGCCGGATGCTGCAGGTCCGCGCCGTGTGGTGCCATCGAGAGCTCAACGTAGCTGGTGAGATTGAGGTGGCGGGTGCGAACTGATCGGTTGATCAGGGTGATCCGCCGAATCTCGACGTCATCTTCCGGTGAGACGACGACCTCCGTCTCGGTGTGAATGCCGTTATCGGTGCGCTGGAACACGGCACGGTCGAGCGCGAAGTTTACGGAATATGCATCAATCTTCCCGCAGATTGGGTGATAGGTGTTGGACCACAATCGATCCGAATCGGACTCATATATGTAGCAGAAGGTTCCCCACGGATCCCGGGTCCGATCCGACCTCCAGCGTGTGATCTCATAGTCGCCCCACTGACTGTATCCGCCGCCCGCGTTCGTGACCATCAGGCCATAGCGACCATTGCAAAGCAGTTGGGTTTTGGGCGTGCTTGTATGGGGAGTATCGAATCTGCTTACCGATGGCGCGATTTCGCCGAAGCTCTCCGCCGAAGGCACCCTCTCGCGCGTCGAGATGTGGTACAGCGGAGGAAGGGTCGGGACGCGTTCATGAAGCAATGGCTCAACCGCACGCACACGTGCGTCGGCGTGGAAATGGCGCTGGAGCGGATTGCCATGGAGGAAGTTATTCAGAGACAGGAAACCCATGCATTGATGATGGGCCATATAAGCTCTCACGATCAACCCGCGCTTGCCCTCGCGACTCGGTTGACGGCCGAAGTCCATTGCTTCGTAATAGCCGTAATCGTTCAGAAGACCCAGGCTATCCAATCGTTTCAGATTCTGCACGGTCTCTCTCGGCGCGATATTCACCGCCAAAAGGCTGGCATAGGGCGCGATGACGAGCTCCTCCTCCAAGCCGCGCTTCAATCCGAGCTCCGGCACGCCAAAGGCCTTGTATTGATAGGTCTTATTGATGTCCAAGTCTGAAAAGGCAGACTCCGAGATTCCCCACGGCACACGAAGCTTGCGGCCGTAGGCAACGTGGATCGCGACTGCTTCCTTCGCCGCCCTGTCAAGGAGCGAGTTCCCGTAGGACCGTTGGAGAAGCAGAGGCATCAAATATTCGAACATGGATCCGGTCCAGCTGAGCAGCACTCGTCGCCGGCCGATTTTATTGTAGGGTCGGCTCAAGGAAAACCAGTGCTCAATAGGAACCTCCCCCCGAGCAATGGCGACGTAACTTCCAAGCCGCGCTTCACTCGCCAACAGATCGTAGTAGGCGCTATCCAGATGGCCTTCGGAGATGTTGTAGCCGATTGAGAACAACCGTCGTTTAGGATCATACAAAAAGCGCATGTTGATGGATTCGGATAACTCGCGTCCATCCCGGATGAGCCGCTCGTACAGACCCAGCATTTCACCGGCTAGCCGTTTCGATTTTTCGAAAGCCTCAAGAGCGCGGTCGAGCCATTCGAGAAGAGGACTTGCAGCGGATGGAGCCTCCTTCCGGATCGATTGGAGGATCGGGATACAGCCGATGTGTCCATTCGCAAGATCGTGAAGCGAAGGCGCATGATTCAGATCCTGGCGGATGGCGAGCAGGGCTTCCACCCCAAGTTGGGCGATATCCTCTTCCGTCTTTTCATTGATGATCTCGATCCAGGTGAGATAGCGATCGGCGATCCTTAGCCAGGCTGATACCTGCCTCTCCATCTGCCTTGCCCAATAGGCTACATCCGTATCACCCTCGGCAGACTCACGCGCTTTGCCTGCCAAAATCTTTACACTCCTCTCCGCCCGCCGCAGCAGGTGAAGCGATTCGGCGATGCGATCCGTCGAGCTTTCACTGGCGCGCTTCAGTTCCTCGAGGGCGTTCGTATCCAGACCGGAAATGCCCTCCTGTTCGGCGAGCGGTTTCAGGATTTCTCCGGTGTCCCGCAGACCTTCAAAGGCTCTCCCGTCCAGGAGAGGTCTCTGAAGCAGCTCCTCGAGCCCATGCTCAAGAGACCACAAGGCACCAAGCAGGTTTCCACTGTCCACGGCGGACACGTAGCGCGGTTCGAGTGGATTCAGTGTTTGAACATCGTACCAATTCAGCAGATGACCCTCATAGCGCTCCAACTTACCGATAGTTTCCATGGTATGCGTCAGTGTTTCTACGATCTGGTCCACCGTCAGATATCCGAAATCCTGCGCGGCCAACGCGCTCAGCATCCAGAGACCGATATTCGTTGGACTGGTGCGCATTGTCAGCTGGTTCTGATGGGAGACCTGGTAGTTGTCGGGCGGAAGCCAGGAGGTCCGTTCGCTCACAAAGTCCGAGAAATAGCGCCAGGTCCGTCGTGCAACCTTCCTTAGGTACATCAGATCCCTTGCGGGAAGCAGGTATCGCTTCGGTTTCGCTTGCGGCCGAAGGGACAAGAGCCAACCGATAAGAGGGGAAAAAAACCACAACACGAGCCAGGGGCTGGCCAATGCGAGGCCCGCCGGCATCCACCTCTGCACCACCCAACCCACGATCCCGCTGAAGATGCTCGCCAGGCCCATGGAGATCATGAACATTGGCAGTTGATTCGGGGAACTCAAACGCGTCACCTGGGACGAAGTCCACTCGAGCATCCGCCGGTGCGAGATGAGCCGGCGATACCAAACCCGCAAAATGGCATTCAGAGCCAATCCGGCTTGATAGGGAAGCAGTGCAGCTTCGACGACCGTCCGCAAAAGGTCATGAGTCAGCTTCGAGATGGAGAGGCTCTTCAGCCCATGATGGGTGGTCGCCCAGGTAAAGGGCTGTACCAAAGTTTGGAAAAGCAGCTGAATAACCACCACAAGGGAAGAGATCCATCCCATCTGAGGGGAGATCATCCATGCGGCCATGAGCAAGCCCAGGCTGGCTGCGGGTACCAAACTTCTGCGCAAGTTATCTAAAATCTTCCACCGGTTGAACCAGGAGAGCTGGTTCGGGCCTCGCCGTCCTCCAGGTTGGGGAACACGTGAAAAGATCCAATCCGCGATTTGCCAATCCCCCCGGATCCAACGATGCTGCCGCCTGGTATACGACAGGTAATCCCGCGGAAACTCATCAATGAGCTCGATATCACTGGCCAGGCCCACTCGAACGTGAGCACCTTCAATCAAATCATGGCTTAGCAACCATTCTTCGGGAAATCTTCCGGAAAGCACTCGGCTGAAAGCGCGCACATCATAGATGCCTTTGCCGTGGTAGGAGCCTTCCCCGGCAAGATCCTGATTGACATCTGAAACAGCCTTGGTGTAAGGATCAATTCCAATCGCGTACGCGAAGAGACGGCTGAAAGGCGAGGCACTCGTGCTTGGCAGGGAAGGGCTCACACGAGGTTGAATGATCGTGTAGGAGCCGGCGAGGATTCTACCTTCGGCATCGAAGCGTGGCCGGTTCAAAGGGTGAGCCAGGGTCTCGATCATCCTGCGGGCAGTGCCGCACGGCAGTTGCGTGTCAGTGTCCAAGGTGATGATGAACCTCACGTCGGACAGATGATCCGGGTCGCCGACGTGTACAAGCCGGCTGGCATCTTCAGGCCGCGTCCCATCGATCAATAAATTGAGTTCTTCCAGTTTGCCGCGTTTGCGCTCCCAACCGATGTATTTCTGCTCGGATTCACTCCAGGTCCTCTCCCGATGGAAAAGGAAGAAACGTTCACCACTATACCGCTGATTGAGGGTTTCGAGGCGTGCGATCGCAGTCTGGAGAAGGTGTTCGTCCTCTTCACGGTGTGGTTTTTCTGAATCCCTGTAATCCGTGAAAAGGCCGAAGAGCAGATTGTCCTCTTTGTTCGCGAGGTATCGGATTTCGAGCTTGGATACCTCAGCATCGATCGTTGCTGGGTCCACAAGCAGCGTGGGCACAACAACCACCGTTCGAAATGAGTCGGGAATTCCTGAATCCTCGAAATCCATCTTCGGAAGGGTGTGAGGCGGAAGTAGCCGCATGACAAGGTAATTCAGGACCTCGAGCGAGAGTTGACTGACGGGGATCAGCAAAAGGAGGGCTATCAGGAGGCGGATCTCGAACGTCTGTCCGCTCAGACCAAGCAGGACGATCAGAGAAAGGAATACTGCGGTGAAGAAGCTGAGCCCGATGAAGTACACTGCAGAATGATGGCGGTATACCCATTGCAGGACGCGGAATCGTGGTGCCTCACGGCAGTGTATGAGCTGCGCAAGCTCGCGCCTTCCTTCACCAATCAGATAGGTCCCGACGTGGATCCGCCTTTCATCCTCGGCCGCTTCACGCGCTGCGTGTGCAGCTAGCTCGATTGCACGTTGGGCGACCTGGCTTTCCGCCTGACCGGACCCATGGGCGAGCTCCTCAACCGTCCGACGATACCGATCACGCGTGTCGAAATCCATCTCGGAATAGATGCCGGATGGATCCAAACGAAGTACCCGCTCCACACGGCTGAGATGCTCAAAGATCTGTCTCCAGTCCATCAGGGCGAGCTGTCGCAAGCTGGTGAATGCATTGCCAATCGAGATCTGATCCTTCGTCTGACGGTTTTGCTCTCGTAAGTTTAGTTCACTCAGGGACTTGCCACTGGTGCGCTCTAACCAGATCTGGACCGGCACTAACGCAGCTTCTTCGTCGTAGAGGTGATCTATCAGTTGACAAGCAAAATAGGGGCTTGGGTTGGGCTGGGATTCAGTAAGTTCTGCCATGATCGCGAAGAGCTGGTTGGGATCTCGCCGGTTGGTTGTGATGAGCCTGTTTGCCCAGAAGTCGGCAATCTCGCGATCTTGCAGCTCGGTCAGGACTCTTGCCGCGATAACCTGGATGCCCTCAATCAACGCGGTGCGCAACATCTGGGGAATAGCCCACAGTTCACCGATCGTAAGCGTGTGTACGGATTGATACGCTTCCGTAAAGGCAATGATATTCTCTCGGTCGAGACGCAAGTCCGCGTGTGAGACGAGCTCCTTAGCCAGGCCGTAGATGCGCGGCAGATCCCGGTACGGCTTGTTGGCAAGCACCGGCAGCTCTTGGTAATAACGCCGGGGAAGATTCAGTTGAATATCACGGGCGTTGCCTTCGATGATATACTCATTGTCGAGAATCCACTCGGCGATCGGAGTCGCACTCTGTTCCAGTCGAATCGCTTCGGAAAGATCCGAGCAAACCATTCGGACCCAGTGCCGGGCCCGTTCGAGACGCTCGAGTAGCGTGGTGTTCCTATGCGGCTCAGGGTCCACCTGGTGGTCCATTGCCAGGCGCCGGGCATGCTCCTGGACCTGTACCGGGGAGAGGGGTACCCCTGGGCCCATCACATCTTCGATCGGGCTCTCGCGCTTCGGATGCAGGACGAAAACCACTGGCGGGATCTCGCTGCTTTCCCGAAGTACCGTTACTGGAAGCAGCAAGGTTTTAATCGGTGCCTGGAGAATCAGTACGGTCTCCTCAGCCGTTAACCAACGTGCATGACTCTCAAGGAGCCTTCGGTCGACGCCGTACTTCGATCGTCGTATCCACACCCTACCGAAGAGGGCTCCGAGTGATCCACCCGCCAGGATCGAGATCAGGTTTGAAGGCATCCCGCTCAGAATCAGCCCCGACCAATGGAAAACCAAGGAAGCAAATCCGGCGAGGCCCCCGATCAGAATGGCCGCCAGTGTCGCCCCGAGAGCACAGCGCAAAAGGAAGGGGTCCCGTGTGTGTATACGTCCATCAATGGTCTTGTGGACCAATGCGGTGCGTCGGAAGCCCCTCCGCCCCAGCTCACGGAGGGCTCTCCGAGCTACATCGCGTTTTACAAAGTAACCTGTGAGAGTACCTGTTTCCACTTCCCGTCCTTTCATCACCACTCAATCCAAGCTTCCGGGTATTGCAATGGCTCTCATTGGAGGATGTGTTACGAATCACCGCTTCCAGAATATCGTGCGTTCATGTCATTAGTCCAAATCTCGGATCAACTTCCGTACGTGATCCTGCGCTGCCCTCCAGACGGACACTGCCGCCACTTGATGGATTATCATTATTAACTTCAAAGCTCAGCTTGATCTTTGAAAGGTTTTACTTTATAAGAAGCAGCGGGTGGCTGTTCACTGCCCTTATTCCCATACGGAACCATGGGAGAAAAGGAAAGGAGATGACCTGGAATTTACAAACTACGTGCATCTATGATCTGTAGCGCATATCGACCACGTTGATAGGATTGGTCAAGTGTCCTCTTAGCGAACCCTCCCTACGCTGCATCGGTATCGACAAGATAGCACGTATTTGCAATGCTGAATAGCGGAATAAGAACAACGTATAACCATCAAGGCCGGTCCCCCGACAAGGGGTATCTTCATATTCTATTCTCCCTCACAAGAATCGAGGAGGATGCGATGATAACCAGGTTACATGGGATCGAACGACACAAGACGCATTCTACCGTGGCAGCGCCGGATCGAAAAGGAGAAGAGGTCGATTTCCAGCCGAGGTGCATTGAACTGAAAGCATATAAGTATATTAAGTATATAATGATGAAAACCAGTAAAAAAGGTTGTTCGCCCGGTCTTTATTCTAGGCAAGTCCAAGATCTCTGATATATGGCGACGTCAGCCCTTTTTCTTGACAAGCACGCCGATAACCAAGCCCACAATACCAATGATTATTTCTAGCAAAGCCTGCCACACAGGCCCCGGCTTCATTCCCAGTGCTCCCATCAAAATAATAAGTATGCTGATAATGATAAGCGCGATTCTTAACATTTCTCGTGTACCCCTTTATCAGAATATTTTATCGAATAAAAAGAGAATTTTTCATTTTTAAACTATGTATCACGCCGGGAGTACCGTGTTTTAACACTTCCAGTGTGAAATTATTTCTTGAATTTCCTTATGGCATTGTCGATCGACTTGGTCATGCTGTCAATTGCTTTCCTGGTCCCTCTCTTGAGCTCTTTCCAGCCCTCCTCGCTCGCGGCTTTCAGCTTCTGTAAATGCTCCTCGGCCTCTTTCCTCTTCCCCAGCAGTTCATCTACCGCTTTTTCGTAGTCGGCCTTCACGGTGCCGGCAGAAGAGGCCGCCTTGGCCTTCAGCTCGTTAAGCTTCTTATCCAAGTCGTTTAGCTGGCCGGCCAGCTTGGCGAGGTATGATTTTTTTGAATTGTTATCCATAGAGTATCTCCTTGATAAATGAGGTGTAATGAAAAAAGTTATGTGAATGGAAAGAAATAAGCTGAACGATCGTTTTTTGTATCACATCTCCCTTTCTTTGTCTCTCTATCAAAAATTCTGATATAATGTAGCCTAAATCAAGTTTTTCTTTTCCATACTTTATTTCAAGCCCACAGGGAAAGAAAAGGGTAGAGAAGATCGTTCACGATGATTGACCAGACTGATATATTTGGATTGGATCCCGCCTTTAAAATCACGCTCTTTCTAGGTCTATGATAGAAAGACTACTTAGGTATTTAAGATAAGCTTTATTGTACTCGATCCAGCTGTTTAAAATCTTCCCACCTACCAACCTCATGAGTGCAGGGCGCAGTGAAGGAAAATAAGCCTTTGTATATGTTTTCTTAATTGTGGTTATAGCAATATTAATAGTAGTATTCCATGCACATTTAATTGCACGCGGGAATGAATAAAAATCTTGAAAACATCTTATGGCACCTTGCTGTAATTCATCAGCAGTCATATTTTTTGGTCTATATACAACATGTAAACCATCGTAAAAATCCCATTTTTTGTGTAGAAATCTTCCTTCCTTTTCAAATTGAGAATAGGTCTTGCTTCCTGGAAGGGGAGTTAATATACTGTATTGAACATAATCCAAACCAGTTTTAATGCTGAAATCAGAAGTTCTCTTAAATACGTCTTTTGTATCAGAATCATTTCCTAATATATACATTCCATGTATCTCTATTCCATTATCATGAAAAACTTTTATTGTACGTTCTATATCTTTCAAGCTCTGTTTTTTATTCATCTCTTTTAAGCTTTGGGGATTTATAGATTCTAATCCAACGTAAACTGTAGTACATCCAGCTTTTTTCATTTTTTCAACAAATGTAGGGTTTTTAGTTACTTCTGTTCTTACTTGTGTAGACCAAGGCCCGTTAAATCCAGCTTCAATCAATAGGTCAAGCATCTGATCTGTTCTTTTTATATTAGCTGCAAAATTGTCATCAGAGAAAAATATCACTTCATCTTTATATCTTGAGAGCTCATCAATGACTCTTTGAGGGCTTTGGGTTCTATACTCTCTTCCAAACATTTTTGTAACAGAGCAGAAATTGCAATTATAGGGACACCCTCTTGAAGTCATTATGGAAAATATTTTCATTTTCTCTGAGTCTTTTAAAAGATTAAAATTAAGAAAAGGAAGATCATCTAAATTACTGTATCTAGGTGCATAAACTATTTTATCTTTAATCTTTCCCGATAAAACATCAATAATTATTTTTTCAGCTTCTCCAACAATAATTTGATCAAAATAAGGTTCAACATCTTCTGGAATCATACTTGCATGAATTCCACCAATTATAGCTCTTGATTTAAGATCATTAGCTTTTCTTATTTTCCTATATTCACTTGCTATTTCTTTGCCTCGGTTAACTGTAGCAGTTATGCAACTTAGTCCCAAGATATCAATTGAAGCTAGTTCTTCTGAACTTATCTTTCTTCCAAGTATATTTTCATTGATCACAGATATATCATACCCAGCCTGCTCTGCTATTGTCGCAAGATATAAAGGTCCTAAAAGGGGAATAGTCATATATTTATCAAACACATTAGACTGTACGCCCTTTGGCTCTACAAATAATATCTTTTTCTTATCATTTTTTCTCATTTTTTTAGCTTCCTGTTTTTAAAATAATTAATAAACCATGGAAATGAAGAAAATATTTCTTTGGCACGAAGGTTTAGGTAGGGTCTGTAGGACATCATACTTCGTGACACAAAAATTGGTGACATTATAAATCTCTTGAGACTGGGGATGCACTGCTATATTCCGTTATGTATCTTGAAGGGCCTTTCCGGCTACTGCCGGGAAGGACCATTTTTATTTGTGTTCCCTCTAAATTCTTTGTTTTTCGTTAATTTGGAAAAAGAAAGCACTCAAAGACCATCGTACACATTCTTACGGTGTCGAATCCTCAGGGTTACTACAACAATCCGCTGCTTTATGATTTCATAGATAATACGGTATAGGGAGAAACGGTAGCTGAAAAGCCCCCCATACCTCCCCTTTAAAGCTTTCCCGGAATAGGGACCTTTAGCAATAACACTTTCTATAAGGTCAAACGCCTTTTTCACTACAGACGGATCAATCTTTTTTAACTCTCTCAGGCAGCGCTTCTCGATTTGAATCGCGTACATTTATCTATATACCGATATCTTCTTTTGCCTTGCTTAGGGGAACCGACTCCCCGCCTCTTCTTTGTAGCGCCAATTTAAAATCCTATATTTCTTCGAAATATTCTTTCAGGGCCTGGTTCACATAGTAGCTTTTTTTTCGATGTGTCTCAGAAGCGATCCTTTCGAGCTTTGCTGCCAGTTCTGCATCGATGGTTATACACATCGGTTTTGTGGGCATATATTACTTCATGCGTTGCTGTACTTAATATAATTTATATGATCGATAGTATATATGAGCGAAAGGGGTACTGTTCCTTATAATGGTCCGACTCTCAAGAACTGTACCCGTAAAAAATCTCTCATGTTTCTACTATTGTGTTTCGGATAATAATCCCCTTATTTTTGTTGACAGCTGTAGGCTATCAATGTCCTATGTCAATGCCAGACCCTAAGTGCTCATAAGCCGTTTCTTAACAAAAAAAGTATATGGTATCAGCGACCAATTCTTTTTTGTACTGTCTGTTTATTATCGCGGACCCAGTTATAGTATTCCTTTCGTATAAGTTTTGAAGCAGCTTCATTATCCAGCACAACAGTGGCCATAGTGTGCAGTTGAAGGGCTGAAGCCGTAATCTGGCTTGTAATCGGACCTTCAATAAATTCAGCACAAACGGCTGCTTTCTTTTTTCCGTTTGCAATCAGAATAATTTTATTTGCATCCAGAATTGTGCCTACTCCCATGGTAATAGCAAAACGGGGAACATCTTCCTCTTTATCGAAAAAACGGGAATTGTCCTCAATCGTTTGTTTTACCAACGCTTTCACTCTGGTGCGGCTGGCAAAAGAAGAACCCGGTTCATTAAAAGCAATATGACCATCGCCTCCAATCCCTAAAATTTGTAAATCAATGCCTCCTGTTTCTTCGATCTTTTTTTCATACCATAAGCAGAATTCCTCCGGATCATCAGTGTTTCCCTGTGGAACATAGACGTTTTCTGAATTTATATTTACATGTTTAAATAAGTTTTCCCACATGAAATGATTGTAGCTGTTCTTATTTAATGGATCTAAACCGATATACTCATCCAGATTGAAAGTTTTGACTTTTGAAAAATCCAGACCCTCTTCTTTGTGGAGCCGTACGAGTTCTTCGTACGTTCCGATAGGCGTATCCCCTGTGGCCAGACCCAGAACCAGATCGTGTTTCTTCTTGATTTCTCTGGCAATGATTTGAGCTGACGTCTTGCTCATTTCCTCGTAGCTAGACTTGATAATGACCTCCATTAAAACCTCCTCGTTCTAGAAATAAGCTCTTTTTATTTTTTTGTAATTCTGATCTCCAAAAAATATTTTATAGAAGAACAATAAAGTATCAGTGATATTTAAAATTTATTAGACTAAACCAAAATTAAATTATAGCATGGATTTGGTATACATGGATACAAGTACTTAAAAACCGAATATCGAAAAATAGGGACGGCGTCTGTTTTTACGTGAAATGGGCTCGAACTATCCATTTATCATGTCCCAAAGGTTAGTGTCCCCGAAAGATACGTGTATACTTTTAGGGAAGGCTTAACCACCAGGATATTAACTAAACCCCTCTACCTTAAGCCAGCGAGTAGCTAATCGCTCATTGCTAACCTCTAAAATTGTCCCATGTCAAGGGCTGACCCCGAGTATTATTACGAGTATAGGTCTTATATGTATATAGTGCAGGCGGAAGTCACTGATCATCAGATAGTGGAAATAGAGATTGTAGAGTGGGACCAGAATGATGCTCGTACTGAAGCCCTTGCGGTCTTTGACAGAGTACTAGAGCGTCAATCCTTATGTGTGGATGCTGTTACCGGCACTACTACTGCCAGCAGATTGTATCTTTTGTGCCTCGAAGATGCCTTTTCAGATTATAAAAGTGATAAATGCCCTGAATGGGAATAAAAATAACATCAAAATTTTATTAATAGAAGGAGTAAATGAACTGATACCAGATACCCCATGGAACCCAGCCATTACGTCGCCCATAGGGCTCAAGATGAATCAAAGCTTCATCGCACAAGCCTCTGATTAGTTGAATACTGTTCCCTATTTATTATGATCCGAAGTGAAATGTCCTATGTCAACGGGCTGCCCCCGAGTATTACTGTTTGGAAAAGCGCAGGTGTAGACCTAACTTCTTTCCTGTCGGTATAAACAGGTATTGCTTGAAATTGTCTTAAGTGTGATATCATATTTTAAAGTGTTGTATCCTCGGAATATTATTAAAAATAAATACAATTCTCCATAACTTTTTCTTGATATTATTTAAAAAATTAATATATTACTAATGGTTCTTAAAAGAGAAATCAAGCATTAAATAAAAATATGTATTAAAGGTGATTCTAAATAGAGAATTATAACCATTCTTTATCAATTCATGATGCGATAAGGAGGTAATATGGCGTACAAGATAAACGAAGAATGTACCGCATGCGGAATCTGCGAGCCCGAATGCCCGGTCGAGGCAATTAGTGAAGGTGACCCGATCTACATAATCGACTATAATAAGTGTGTTGAATGTGAAGGTCACTTTGATACACCTCAGTGTGCTGATGCCTGCCCAGTAGAAGCATGTGTACCTGATCCAGATCACCCGAAAAAATAATAAAATCAAAATAGCAATTTGTTATACACAGGCTTTTGGGATAAGATACTTATTTCACTCAATAGATCACCTCTTGTTGAATAACCCATTAAGCTGAAAGAGACAGCTCGCGTAGTGTTTGCCTCAGCTCCCACTCTTGGATCAGCTTCGAACAAATTGTTACACAAACAGGATAGAAATCCCGAATTTTCTTGCCGTTTAATTGGTTTGAGTCCATTTTACTCAGACTCGACACAAGCGTTGTCCCTATTTTTCACAATTCTTATCGTGTTCTGAAGTAAAGTGTCCTCGAAATTGTACGTCATTCTTCTCAATCCTCCAAACGGGAAAACGTGAATGTTCCGAGCGGAGGAACAGCTCCTTTTACCAGCAGTGGTGCAGTCTCGATCCTGTGTATGGCCGCAGGAAGAAAAGGGGTCAAGGCTTTGCTTGACTCAACTTATTAGGACACTTACACGTCAAATTATCCACGGAATGTAAAAATCTTTCTTGTACACAGCATACATGGAAAAAAATCGAGCCTTTAGCAGTAGGAAAGAAATTAAAAGAGTCATGTGCGGATTTGACCCCTTATCCGGCGGCTCGTGCGAAACGGCGGGTAAGATCACGGATCTCTTCTTTCCTCGGAAGCTCATCGATCCACTCTTCCGGGATGGACTCGTACCCGTAATACAGGCCGGAAAGCCCGCCAGCCACTGCGCCGGTGGTATCAGTGTCCTCACCGAGGTTCACTGCGTGTAGTACTGTGGAGGCGAAGGAGCTTTCGGTCAGTAAGCACCACAAGCTCGCCTCCAGGGTGTGCACCGCGTACCCTCCTGAGCTGATGTCACCCTCGTCAATCAGGAAGACGTCCCCGTCCAGGATACGGGAGAAATGTCGAAGTTCTTCTTTGAACGGCTCCTGCCGGTACACTGATTTCACCGTTTTCTTGGCCGCCCCGAGAGCCTGCCGAAGGTCCGATCCGCCGAGGAGGTTCACGGCGATCTGGACATAGATCACGCAGGCCATCATCGCACGGGGGTGGGCATGAGTGATTGCCGATACTTCATGTACGGTTCTGAAACGCTTTTCTATGTCGAGGGAAGCGGTGGCAAAGGCGAGAGCAATGGTTCTCATGAGCGAGCCGTTGCCGTTGCTCATCTCGTCCGTGTCGCCGGAACTGTCAGGCCCAGCCCTGCGACCCAGCCGCTCCATCGCCCTGTGAGTGGAGTTGCCAATATCGAATGGTCGGCCGAAGGGCGTCCAGTACCCCTCCTGGTACCAGCTTAGAAATCGCCTCACGATGTCCTTGAGATTGTACCCCGCGCAGAGGCTCTCTGCCAGGCAAAGAGTGAGCGAGCTAATTCCCCTTCGGGGAATTTTAGCAGAAGGCGAAAGGACGACAATCAATATACAACAGTCTTCCTTTCCGCCTTCTGCATTATACCTCATAAGCATCTCTAATGCTTATGAGGTATATCGAAGCCAATCTACACTCTTCAGAAGGATTTGTCCCAACAATAAGGTCTGACCCCTAATGTGCCATGGCCCCTCATACCTGTCACAGCATTTCGTCGTATATCCTCCCGTGAAAGGAACTGAACCGGGAGCCCCAGAGCGTCGCCCACACATACCCCGAACAAGGCACCGCTCACCTTAGAGAATAACTGTTTGTCTTTCATGTCAGTACAGTACCTATGACATGCAGTTCAGCATCCTTCGTATTAATCTTACCCTGTAAAGAATACAATATCCACACTCTTATCCGATTTTTCCAAATTGTCGCCAATTGCCAATATCTATATTGTCCTGATTCAAGGTCTGACCCCTAGGAAAATGCCCTATCGAGTATTTTCCTTTAGCAGAAAATCTTACGATTTTCTGCACACTCTTTTTATGTCATTGCGATGAAGTTGCGTTAGCAACTCCAGAAGCAATCTGCACTCTTCCGTTCAATTTGTCCTAATTCAAGGGCTGACCCCGATGATTGTTTTCATCCTGTCCCTTTAAATTGTGTCCGCGGACTATGCTCGTAAGAGCATAGTCCTTTAGCAGAAAGCGGAAAAAGGTTTTAGTCTTTTCACTTTCTGCATATTGAAAGATTTGACCCCATTACCTTTTTTCCCCTATTACCCCTGGAATTGTTATCCTTGACGCAGGTTAACATGTATGTTAACTTATCTTCGTGAGAAGGTCGTCAGGTTTTACAGGACAGAAAACGATATATGCCCTGTAAAAACGTTTCTTGATTCTTTAAAAGGTAAAATAGCCCGGAAGGTTACATGGGTATTGAAGCTGATCGAAGAGTTAGATTTTATCCCTGCGCAATATTTCAAGAAGCTTTCCGGACTCACAGGATTATGAAAAAGACGAGAAAGCTACCGAAGAAAGAAATTGTAAAATCTGAAAAGTATAGGCGAGATTATTTATCGAGGAGTCTGGAATGAGCGACCTTCAACATTATATCAATGAGAGAAAGAAGACAGATAAGGGTTTTGTATTTCACTATGACAACGGTTATGAAGAGTTCAAGATCGGGGCCCTGATCAGGGAAGCACGAAAAAAAAGCGGCTTGACTCAGGAGGAGCTCGCAAAAAAGCTCGATACAACGAAAGGTGCGATCTCCAGAATTGAAAACCATGCAGAGGACCTTAAGCTCTCGACCCTGAAGAAGGTAGCAGAAGCGCTCGGCAAGAGATTGACCGTTAGGATGAAGTAATAATTCTAAGGTCACATAATGGGACCTTAAAGCGCGGAGAACATGCTAAATTTACCCCGCGCACATTCACGGAGCAGAGGATAGAAATACTCTCCAATAACAGTCGATTAATCAATCCGATATTTTTCACAGGAAAAGGACGACTGTGCTATAGGACCGCGCGTAAATGAGCACGGGCCTTTGGTAGAAACCCTGACGGCTTTCTGAATATGCACTATGAAACGCACGATCCGAGGATCCTACGGTAAACCGAACGAAGCATTATCTATAATCCCGGGTGCCACCACTATGAGTCAAGAGTAGATTTGACCCGTTCCCCTCTTATCGCAATCCCCGAACCCCTATGTCGCCCATAGTGATCAAGATGAAGCAGAGCTTCATCACCCAAATCCCGGTTATAGCGAGCACTAATTTGTCCTAAGTCAAGGACTGACCCCTAGGATTAATCATGATACTCAGCAAGCTCTGTACAGACTCTTCCAGGCCTTTTTCAACTTCCCTGGTCCATCCACTTTTGAGGAGTTCCTTGAAAGGGGCTTTGACCCGGAGTTCATCACAGTTGAGTCGGTTCTCACCAAGGAAATGCTAGCCGGTCATTCCAAGATGCTGGCTGGCTTGCAAATCTGGCATGTGGGTAAGGATGGAGTTCGCTCAGCTCTTGAGCACGCCCTTAAGGCCGAACCAAACGGTATTGTTATCCACTGCTATGGTTGGGCAACCTCATATGATAAATTGATTTCTTCTTGAGCCGCAGGCACCTATACTTATTCCCTCTCCCCACAGCTCTGGATTATGAATAATTTTTCCAGATTTTAGTGTATCTACTGATATGGTCTCTGATGTCATAAAGTACTCCCTTCAGTTTCTATGGTGTAAGAATTACTAGAACATCAGGAACAGTCTCGAAAATATGTTTTGCGCTAACATATTTCTTGAGAATAATAAGTTTACTATTCCCGTCAAACCTTCTCCCTTGTGGCGCTAAAGTTCGGCGTTGACCATGAAACCCGCATCCACGAGCAGCGCAGCACTCGTGATATAACTCGCGTCGTTGCTCAACATGAACGCAATGGCTCCTGCTAGCTCCTCGGGCTCCCCGATCCTGTGGAGCGGGATACGATCCTTGTAATATTTTTCGACCTCCGGAATGTCGAACAATTGCTTACCCATATTCGTGCGTACCGAGCCTGGTTCGATGACATTCACCCGGATCCCATGGTCACCGAGAACTGACCCGAGGGCTTTGCCTAACATGCTGACTGCAGCTTTTGTCCCGCAGTACGCAACCTGCATAGGGGCAGCCACATGGGCAGAAATCGAGCTCACTATGACAATAGCACCGCCATGCCCACTCTTGATCATTTGCTTCGCGCTTTCAGTACAGACTACCCATGTCCCCCGAAAATTCGTTTCTGATAGGCGGTCGAAATCCTCGAGCGAGGTTTCGTCCCACTTCATAAATGGATTAATCGCAGCGTTCGACACAACGTAGTCGAGCCGCCCCCCCCTACTGGCTACCTCCTGCACCATCTCGATGACCTGTTCAGGGTTGCGCATGTCAGCAACTACCGGAAATCCCCGGCCACCGACCTCTTTGATCCGACGCAGAGTTTCCCCGGGGTCACCAGTCGGCCGCTGGTTCACGCCGACAAGTGCCCCCTCTGCGGCAAGCCGAACCGCGGTGGCTTGACCGATGCCGTTGGTAGCGCCTGTAACCAGAGCAACTTTACCGACAAACCGCTTCTCCATGATATTTGCTCCTTGTGTATATTGATAGGCCCAACTCCTGCCTTGCTGCGGTACAGAAAATGCTTTGGGACAGGATGAATATTTTGCTGTGGTGGGTCATGCTAACGCATACACAAATATTAAAAAAAATGAGTATACCGACACAAATTAAATATTTTTGTGGAAAATGGCAATTTATCCTGCAACCGCTGCCCTTGCCTGTACTTATAACAAAGCGGCACTTTTAGATCAACTAATAAAACTTGAGACTGCCGTTTTAACATTTAGTATTACAGTTAATTTCTCCATCTATCCTGTCAGTATTTATTACAACTCTTTGCTCGACAGCCCTTAATTAAATAAGTAGACCTGAGCCCATATTTTCAATTAACTGAAATGCTGCAATCGATAATGCAATCCGGATTTGCTAAAAATTATTATGATAAATATTTTAATATCCGGCATTAGTGTGAATCGTATTAACCATTGTTACATAATTCTCGATGGGGATTTCATCAATTGCTGTAATTGTGCCTGCAATATACCTTCCCCCCTCTTTCATTGATAAAACTACCTCTTTTACATATTCTTCAACATCTTTTCCATTCAACCTTATGAGTGGATCCAGGTCAAGGGCGCCGATTAAGGTCAATTTGTCTCCCCATCGCTTTTTGTGCTCCCGACAATCAAGACCGCATGCATCCACTGGAAAATGAGCCGAGCATCCAAGATCAATCATCATATCCATTATCTCGGTGGGGTTTCCGTCACAATCAAAAATAATCGGTACATCTGCCTCTATTGCAGGCCTGTACATCTTCTCAGCATATCGGCTGTATATTTTTTTAAATAAAACAGGGTTCATCATGGGCCCGGTTTTATAGGCTACATCGTCACCGGAAAACAATATATCCACACCGGCGTTAACCGCCTTTGTAATCAGTTTGGTAAACCAGTCGGATGTAACAGTCAACATTTCATCAACCAGGTCCATATCGTCATATATTAATGTGAAGAAATCAAAGCCGTTCAAGTTTACGTAGTGTGTAATAAACATATTCCCTGTCCCCAGGGCGACTGCTATATTCTCATTTTTTGCGGCTTCGATATATTCCATTAAATATTTCATGCTCTCATCTATATCTTCATCGTCCGGGCGAATAACTTTTTCTTCCCAATCCTTTCGATCTTTGATCCTCCCGTCATTGATGATCGTGCGTTTACCGTTTTCATCGATTATCCTGTAGGGAGCAAAACAGGCTTCCATCATTATTACATCCTGGCCTATTACCTTGCATATCTTTATCCAGTCTTTAGGATGCATGGGGATACACCTGCCGCCATCCACAATTGCCCGCTCATCGCCTCGATAGGGGTCTCCCACAGCGGCCGCCGTATTTCCGGCATGATAGCCCAAAATGAATTCAACGATTTTTTCTCCGATATAATTTTCAAAATAGGGGATTCTGTCCGTCTGTTCACCTCTTAAACAGCGGAGGATTCGATCCTTGTCCGGTCCTATTCCGAAGTCATTAAAATTCATATAAATACTCTCCATTTCAAATCTTTTGGAAACAGTACCAATAATAAATAAAATATCACCATATTTATTCGTATTAAAGTATTCGTGAATATTTCATGGGCAAATCGGGGGCTTTTCACGTTTTTTTGTCTATGTTGGCGAATCTCGAATTATAATTTTTCCTATCAAGTCTCCTTATCATACTTAGTGCTGATTTCTTCAATTTCCCCGGGATTTTTAAAACCGTGAATGCGGTTTGTCCTCATTAATGATTGTACAAACTTATTTCATTTTGCCCAGTCAGTTCCATTGGGATGAATGAATGCCTTTACATCCTGACCCGAGCGCAGATTCGCGAAGGCCGTTTCCCACTCCTCGAGGGAATACCTGTTTGTTTGAAGAGTGTCCAGGTCCAGTCTACCGCTGGAAATTATGGATACGGCCCTTTCCCAGCTTTCTGAACCGTTCCAGCTCCACCCGCCATGAATCGAAAGCTGATACAATGAAATAGCGTCCGCGTTAATGGTAATTGGCTTTCCCCATAGACTTGCGGAAGTGATAACTCCACTACCCCCCGGTCCTTCAGGCGCCCTTTTAGCGCAATCTATAGCGTGCTGAAAGCCCTTTTCTGAGGCCGAACATTCCAGAATGAAATCGGCACCTTTCCCATTATTAAGGTCCCGCACTGCATCCTCCGGGTGTTCTTCTGAATATAGGATATAATCCGCCCCAACTTTCTTACCTATTTTTAACCTATCTTCATTACTTTTCAGTCCGATCAGTGCAACAGCTCTGGCTCCTCGCAACTTTGCGAACTGGACACCCAGTAATCCCATGGGTCCCGGCCCTACAACAACCACAAAATCACCCGCTCTTATGTGGCTGCGCTCCTGCATGCAGTGTATTATCCCCACAAGCTGCTCTGTAAAACATGCGTGATCTAGAGAAACGCTCTCAGGGTAAACGTATACCTGAGCTTCTGGAACTGCCATATATGCGGCGTATGCCCCGTCCCTGGTTACTCCAAGCCAGCCATCTCTTGTTTCGATGTCCGATACTATCCTGTTCCCAAGTTTGATTTTTGTAACCCTGGAACCCACTTTATCAGCTATGCCAGAATATTCGTGACCCAGGGTTACCGGCGCTTCATAGAAATGCTTATCCTCCTGAATCAGTAAATCGCTCCCGCAAATGCCGGCTGCCCACACCTTCATCAATACTTCATCGTCTTTGATTTCGGGCACATCCACTTCCACTAATTCAACGTTACCTACTCCAGATTTTATCTTCCTTAGAGCTAGCATTTTATAACAGCCTCCTTTGAATTATAGAATGTTGAATTACTTTCTATTTATAATACATTTTTCATTTATCTTAAAAGGGAAAATATTTTTAATAATAATAGATATCAAAGTTACAGAATTCTTTAAATCCAAGCCTCCTGTAAACTATCTCTCCGAGCTGTGTGGCAAAAAGGCCCCCGATTTTGAAGCCCATTTTTTCTGCCGTAAGCAGAGGGGCAAGTGTAATGGTTTTTCCAATGCCTCTGTTTCTATGTTCAGGTAGAGTGGAGATAAGGTAAAGTCCTGCAATTCCCGCTGAAGTGAATAGCATGGATGTGGCCACAGGTTTTTCGCAGAGAAAGGTCAGATAAAAATGAATATTTTCATCATCAAGGAAACTTTTAAAAAGCTCAACTCCCATAAAACCACCGCCGAACATGGCCTTGCTTACTACTTTTTCCCACTGATCGAGAAGGGCTTCACTTGATACCTCTTCGATCTTGAGGTTTGACGGTCTTTGGAAATCGGTATTGATATTCGCAATTTCAACCGCCATTCCTGGCCACTGTCCTATCCAGGTAAAGCCACCTTTTGTTAATGCCTTTACAAGGCCCTTGGTATGAGACCTTGGACCTAGGAACCACTGTGAAGGCGCCTTACCAGATCTAACCTTCTTTTTAATATATTCAATACTTTCTTCAGGCTCTTCAAAACGGGCATCAAACAAGTAATTGGGCCACACAGAGGGCGCTGCCATTATCCATTTGATTTTACTATCGATATATAACTTACTTTTACCCTTTTTACCGATCAGGATAAAAAGGTTGTATATGTTGTCTTCAATAGCAGAGTTGACCGCCGTAGGAAACAGGTCTTCTAAAATAAACTTTTTAATAGTACACTCCTTCACATTCAACCAGCCGCTGTTGTAAAGAACCAGCTTTCAGTGCATATTTTCTCTTGTCCCCTGTTATACCGTAGTCAACAAAGTAAAAGATACACTGGGCGGTGAGAGGCCTACTTTTTTCACCGAATTTGGCTTTGACGGAACGCCAGAGCCCACGCAGCGGCTTATCGAAGCTTATGACGGTAGGTTCAGGTGGGCGACTGATGCAATGTGGGGATTTGACAGAAAAACCGCTGATATAAATTATTTCGGAAGGGAGCTGACGCAGAAAGATTGGAAAGAGGTTCAGGCCTGTCACTCCATTGTTTTGAGCAGCATTGTAAGTTACCTGAGGGAAAACCCCCGGGACTTTGCAGTATTCCACTTCTTGACAATGTTCGATATATGGACGTTTTTTTGGGGGCTAGTTGATATAAGCGGCAATCCTAAACTAGCCTATTTTGTGATGATAGAATCAAAATTAGGCTATTGCGCAATTTAATATTTCCTCCTGATCTGTTTCATCAGCATTTAATTCACCACTGATCTTACCATTACACATTACAATTATACGGTTACATATTCCCAGTACTTCCGGTAGCTCCGAAGAGACAATGATTATAGACTTCCCCTGCTTTGCCAGATTAGTTATTATTTTATACATTTCCTGTTTGGCTCCTACATCTATTCCACGGGTGGGCTCATCAAAGATCAGAATATCACTATCGACATAAAGCCATTTCCCTACAATGCATTTCTGTTGATTGCCCCCGCACAATGAAGTTATATGAGTATTGGCACTTGGAGTAACGATGCGAAGTAATTTGATCAAATCATTGGTGGCTTTTTTTTCAACTATATTATTCAGAAATGAATATCTGATAATCTTTTCGATACCAGCCAGAGTAACATTTTTTGAAACTGAAAAATCTGGAATAAAACCTTCAACTTTCCTTTCCTCAGGAACTAATCCCACACTCAATTTGATCATCTTAAGAATACTTACTGATTCTATTTTTTTACCCTTAACATATATTTCACCACTATCGTAGCTGTCAGCTCCAAATACTGCCCTCATAAGTTCTGTTCTCCCTGCTTCTACAAGACCAGTTATACCAAGTATCTCACCTTCTTTGAGAGAGAAACTAATATTAAATAAATTACTTACCTTGCTATTTAAATTTTTAACTTCAAGTACAGTATTGCCAAAACTCTGATTTTTTTCCGGATAAATATCTACTATCTTCCTACCGGTCATATGTTTTATTAAACTGGACCTGTCCAATTTGCTTACATCATCTGTAATAATCGTTTTGCCATCCCTTAACACTGTAACTCTATCTGCTATTTTGAATATTTCTTCTATTCTGTGAGAAATATATATTATTGTTATGCCCTTTTCTTTCATTTTCCTTATCAGACCGAACAATATCTCAATTTCATTTTCAGTAAGTGCTGCAGAAGGCTCATCAAGTATTAATAATGTTACATTTCTCTGTAGCGCCTTGCATATTTCTACAACCTGTTTTTTGGCAACGCTTAGATCTCTGATTATTGCATTTGGGTCGACATCAACACCCATAGCATTAACTGCTTTTATAGCTTCTTTTCTCATTTTAACCCAATCAACATTTCTCCCGATAAACGACTTTTTTATCAAAGGTTTGCCAAGAAAAATGTTTTCAGCAACAGTCAAAGTCTCGACCATTCTAAAATCCTGATGTACAGAGCTTATACCTTTTTCAATACAATCATGTGGACCGACATTTATTAACTCTTCACCATCGTAAAAGATCGTGCCTGAATCAGCTTTATAAATTCCTGAGATCAATCTTATGAGTGTAGTTTTTCCAGCACCGTTTTCTCCCACCAGTGCATGGACCTCACCCTTTTTTATTTTTAAATATATATTATCGAGAGCTTTTACTCCGGGAAAAGATTTAGAAACACCATTGATCTCTAATATATGATTACTCATTATAAGATTTCCACCATTAAGCTACTTCTCTATTTCTAAAAACATCCAATGCTATTGCAAATATAAAAATAATCCCTTTTGCAACAGACTGAACATATGAGTCTGTACCCAATAGAGTCATTCCATTTGAAAGTATAGTCATAAACAGTGCTCCGAAGAGTACACCAAGCAGTTTGCCTTTTCCACCGGTAAAACTGACTCCCCCGATGACTACAGCAATAATAGAATCAAATAAAAGATCGCCTTCTCCTGCATTAGGCTGACCTGAATCCAATCTACCTGCAAGGATTATTCCAGCTATTGCACAAAGCACGCCACATAGTACCATGGCTAACATCTTATATCTTTTTACATTTATCCCGCCCAAGTATGCTACAACGGCATTCCCGCCGGTAGCATATAAATGCCGCCCTGCCCTATTTCTTTCGGCAAAGATTATTAGTATGATATACAGGACAAACATTATAATCACTGGAACAGGTATTCCAAGTATCCACCCTCGGCCGGGGTAATTATACCACTTTTCGAATCCAAAAATTGGCTGCGCTCCTGTAGCCACATAGATGGCTCCACGTACTATAAGCATCATACCAAGCGTGGCAATAAAAGGTGTCAATCTAAAATATGCAATCAAGAATCCATTTATAAGCCCTACAACAAGTCCTACAATAAGCGCTACCAGTAGTGCTACAGCCATAAGCTCTGTCCCACCTATTTTAAATATAGCTGCATAAGTAATTCCTGCCATTGCAACAGTGGAACCGACTGATAAATCGATAAGTCCAGTAACTATAGCAAAAAATTGACCTGCTGCTACTATTCCCACTACTGAGACCTGCCTTAAAATATTAATAATATTTGCTGATCCCAGGAGAACATTTGACCCTAAAATTAATCTGGTGATGATCCATAAAATAAATACAAGACCTATTACTACATAAATTATTGCAAAGTTTTTACTTGTATCTCTTATAAAATTTTTAAATTTAAGAGATCCATTACTTGTGACCACTAAATCCTCCTCTTAAATATGTTAGTACAATCCCAGACAATATATTACCTGCTAATGCTATATTAATCTCCTTACCTGGATGAATACTAGCAAAACCAAATCCAAGAATATTCTCTTTCATTATATTTAAGGTTAAAAAAAATCTAAATTTAGTTAGAAACATTGGGAATATTTTGACCACATCCCAATGTTTCTAATCTTTTGCCAGAATATCAGAGTAACTATAATTGAAAATTATTTCATACCCAGATTCTGCACTAAAGTTGAAAAAATCAATAGCCGCCGCGATTCAATGCATTCTTATATCACAGCGTACCGAGTATTAAAAGATTTTTGTAATTTGCTTTTATAAATATCAGCCTAATATAGGGGTTTCTAAGACGAAAAAGTACACATCTTCCTGGTCGGACAAACCTTTCCCTTCTCAATATAAATACCAAAGAGGAATTTTTAACTCGCTTCAAGCAGCGCATTAACCTCCTGTAATGGTGAATACCTTGCAAAATGCATTCTATGACTTCCCCCAGAACGTGTGATCACCGCT
>Ga0307378_10001370_pt1 | contig 39901 bp, 57 predicted proteins | sample UN1MG_FD_202238 | JGI IMG/M metagenome (GOLD analysis project Ga0307378, IMG submission 202238) | Soil microbial communities from Risofladan, Vaasa, Finland - UN-1 | ecosystem: Environmental > Terrestrial > Soil > Coastal area > Acid sulfate soil | place: Finland: Risofladan, Vaasa | collected...
ATCAACCGCGGCTACTCGGGCCTGATGGCGCGCCTGCCGGGCGTGGGGCGCGCGACGTTCGAGCTTCTCAATCTGAGCCGGCAGTACAGCCCGGAGCTGGATGGTGATCTCCTGCCACGGCGCGCGGTCAAGTTTGAGATGACGTATGGCGGCTCGACGGTGACGAGGTTCCGGGGATTCCTGGACAGCATCGTCCCGGATTCGGGACAGTACGAGCAACGGCGGGTGCGGCTGGACTGCGTCGACGCGATGGCGCTGATGGACGGCTACGAGGGCGAGATCGCGTTGCAGACGGACGTATATGCGGATGATCTGATCGAGGACGTGGTAGATGCCGTGTACACAGCGCCGGCGATATCGTACCAGGTGGGGCTGAACCTGTTTCCGGTGAGCGCGGATCAGTGGTCGTATGAGACACCCGGCCAGGTGGTCGAGGAGATCAAGGCGAGCGGGAAGTTGGCGGACATCTGCACGGGCGATTGGGGCCACTTCTTCATCGCCGGCAATGGCACTCCAACATACCTGAACCGGCACCAGATGCCGCTCGACGCCACGACGGAGCTGACGCTGGACAACACCATGCACACGCTGGACTATGGCCTCGCCGTGTCGAGCGTCTTCAACCATGTCGAGGTCACGTGCTATCCGAGATCGATTGGCATGAGCATTGAGGTGCTGGGGCGGATCAGCCAAGATAAGGCCCCGGTGGTGCCGGAAGGTGGTGGCACGCTGACGCTGATCGTGCAGTTCAGGGACAGCTCAAACGCGAAGATCAAACTCGGTGGGAAGGACTGCATCATACCAGTGGCCGGGACAGACTTCAACTGCACCAGCGATCCAGGCGGCGAGGGTAACAACCTCAACGGCTCGATCACGCCGACCGCGGCATTCTACGGTAACTATGGCGAGATCACACTGGCGAACGGGGGCGCAATTCCGGCATACCTGCAATTGCTGCAGGTGCGCGGGTATGGCGTCCGGACACGAGAACCGGTGACGGTGGTTGCTCAGTCACAGACGAGCATCGATGCGTACCAGCGGCGGAAGCTGCGGGTCAGCGCGGTGCTGATGAGCAACACGGCAGACGCGCAGAACCTGGCGGACTACCTGGTGGCGCGCTACAAAGACCCGCGCCCGGTGATCGGCGGGCTTAGCATCACGGGCAACGTCAATGCGACGCTGATGGCAGCGTGCCGTGATCTGGAGCTGTGCGATCGGGTAGTGATCAGCGAGCAGCAGACCGGCTTGAGCGCATACGCTGGCTACGTGGCGAACCTGAAGGAGCGCATTACGCCGCTCCTGCACACACTCTCGTTCGCACTGATGCCGGGCTACGACGTGGGGATACCGTTCAGGCTGGACACGAGCGCATTGAACAGCGGGCACGTGCTGATTTACTAGGGGGAGGAATTATGGGCTACTCGGCGATGGTGGTGAAGGGCGTCGGCGACACATTTAACAAAACAGACTATGATATATTCAAAGCGAACCACGAAGCTGCGGGAGTCGCTGTCGTCACGACGAAGGGTGACATACCGGCCGCGACGGGGGCCCAGGCCATCGCGCGCCTCGGCGTGGGTGTGGCTGGTACAAGGCTGGTTCCGGATGCGGGACAGGCAACGGGCCTGCGGTGGCAGATCCAGCCGACGTGCAGGGTATACAACGACGCCGCGCTGGATCCGGCGGTCGGTGCGTGGTGGACGGTTACGCTCAACTCGGAGCGGTGGGATACGAACGACATGCACTCGATTGTGAGCAACACCAGCAGGCTCACGATACCGACTGGAGGCGGCGGCATTTACGCTATCGACGGCTGCGCGCAATTCGACACGTCTGAGGCCGGGGGGAATGCGCACTACTTCGGCATCCGCGTGCTCCTGGGTGGGGCAACTGTTATCGCGCAGTATGGGCCTGCGGAGCACACGATGCTGACGCACGACATGGGGCTGGCTATCAGTGCTCAGTGGAGCTTCGCCGTTGCGGGCTACATCGAGTTGCAGGTATTCACGTCCGTCGACATCAACATCCTGAGCGCCGGCAGCTTCTCGCCAGAGTTCGGCGCAACGTGGCTGCGGGTGGCGCCGTAATGCCTATCGAATTCGACGACCTCGGGCTGCGACTGATCGGCGTAGGCACCAAGGGAATCCGGTTCTACGACGACAACCTGGCGCTGCAGGCTGAGATCTACCTGCAGGCGGATGGGACGCTCAACATCGTGGCCGAATCGGGCGGCGGCGGTGGAGCGGGCGGCGGGGGCCCGACCGATGCGATGTATCTGGTGCTGAGCATGCACGACGATCTGACCAACGCGCGCGTGCTCGTGGCGGGGGATGGTCTGAGGCAGCTCGACAGCGGGGCGCGGAATAACTACACGCTGAGCGTGGACCCTGGGACAGGGCTGGCCTTGAGCGGCGGCAAGGTGGTCGTGGATCAGAGCGCGTCGCTGACGTGGACGGCCGCTCAGGCGATCCAGGGGACGCTCACGGCGCGGCACATCACGCCCGAGGCCACGGACACCTACGATCTGGGCACCAGCTCAAGGCTTTGGCGCAAGGGCTACCTGTCCGAGCTGGAGGCATTCATATTCGCGGAGAATACCATCTCGCTGGTTGGAGGCTGGGTGATCGTGCCGCACGATTCCGGCACGCTGGCAGCGGACGTGGCGGCGGCTGATGTCACGATCGATTTCGGGAAGGCCATGACGCCGACGGACTGGGTGCAGATGCGCTCGTTCGGCCAGGTGGAATACCTGCTGGTCGGGGCGTTGAGCGGCGGCACGACATACAACGTGACGCGCAACGTGGACGGCTCGGGCGCGAATGACTGGCCTGCCGGGATGGCATTTTTCGTGATGGGGCAGGCCGGCGACGGGCGCATCGAGCTGAACAGCGCCGGGCCGAACCTGTCGGTGATCATCCAGGGCGCGACGTACAATGCGACGACCGAGCCGGTGAAGATCGACAGTGACGGTGTAACTATCGCGGCAGGGGAGTTGTCCTTCAACTCAATTTCCTGGTCTGATGGCTCGGTGGACATCATGCGACTATATGCCTATGAGACTGCGGACGTGTGGACTGGAGCACGTCTGGTATCGGACGACGACGGCACGCAGCTCGCAATTGACATGAGGATCAACGCCAGCAATGAGGGGTATGTATCCATTTATATGCCCTCCATCCCCGTGATAGGGGACATGCTGGGTGTCAAGCTATCAAATGTTCCTGGGGTACCGCGCGAAATGCTCGACGTGGCTGGCAACATCGCCGTCGACGGCAATCTCAAGTCGATGAAGAACGCGACCGCCTACGACGTGTACGGGTGGAAATATCTCACTGCCCCGCTCACGTCTACCAACTTCGACGGCGATTCATTCTCGACAACTGCTAAGACGCTGATCGACCTGTCTGCGGTCTTCGGCGTGCCAGCCGGCGTCAAGGGCGTGCTGATGTATGTCGAGTGCAGAGACGAGGCCTCTGCCGGTTCCGGCTGCTGGATTTCATTAGCGCCAAACGACACGGCAGGCGTGGGCATTGTGTCATCGCCGTATGGACGCCCGAACGACATCACAGAGCGCAATACTGTCACCGTGCCTTGCGACGCCAACGGGGACATTTACTACCAGATTCAGGCAAGCGGCGCCAGCACGTTTGACGTGTGGCTCCGTGTCTGGGGATATGCCATCTAGTTAAGGAGAAGATAGAATGCACGAACTGACTGAGGCACAACAGCGGGTGGCAGTGTCATTGATCCGTGAGCGGGACGGGATCGTGGCGATTGCTAACACGCAGGTTTCCGAAATCAATAAGGCGCTGGAGGCCACAGCGTATGCGTTCGCGAGCCAGGCCGGCCTGGGCGGTGAATGGATATTCGATCAAGAGACGCCGGGTGGGACGATCGGGCTCAGCGAGAAAGGGGGTGATCCTGGAGAGACAACGGGGACGGCACCGTAAAGGGGACGGTGACCGGATGACAAGTTTTTGGAAAGGTCACCCTTGGGGGTACTGACCAAAGACCTGTCGGCAACAAGTCGCGAACAGGGAACGCGAAGTATAGCGTTCCCTGTTTGTTTTGCATCTCCACGTGGTCTACAAATTTCCTCAGCATCACGCGGCGCGCCTGGATGTTCTCCGATTCCAGGTCACGGCGCGCGCTGGCGATGACGTCCAGCACGACCTCCGGCGATACCTCGATCGTGCTCTGCTGGCGTCGTAACTCCAGGCTGCGCAGTTCTGCGGCCTGCTGCTCGCGCTCAGCCTCTCGCTCCAGGAGGCGGGTCCCGGCAGCCTGGGCCCCGAACGTCTCGGCCAGATCGAGCAAGTTCTCGATCGCGCGCTCAGTCTCTGCCAGGCGCTTCCGGCCTGCATTGATCTGGCCATCCAGGTCGAGCGTCCCGTGATCGAGGTAGACATTGACCTCCTCGATGAGGTCCTCGAAGAACGTCGGGGTGAGCACGTTGCGGATGACCGCGTCCATAATCGCGGCCTCGGCCGGCTCCGCGCCAATCTGCCGGCCCTCGCACGAATGGTAGCCCTGGCGCTTCTTCCGGCCGCAGAGGTAATATCTCCAATCGTTGGGGCGGGTGCTGACGTTGGAGCGGCTCCCGATCATCGCCGCGCCGCAATAGGCACAGCGAGCCAGGCCTGAAAGGAGATAGGCGCTCCGTCGACGGCGCGGGTGTGGACGATCCTCGGGCCACTGGTCGCCGCGGCTGACGTTTCCGACGACGAGCGTGGCCTGGACCGTGTCCCAGAGCTCCTGGGTGATCAGGGCCTCGTGAGCATCGGGCACCTCGAGGTCGCCACATTTGCGGATGCCCAGATATGTCTTGTTGCGGAAGAAGCTCGAATAACCCTTCTCGGAGCTCAGCAGATGTGTGGCGTCGTGGACTATCCCGTAAGAGGCTCCCTGGGCCCGCATATCCCACGCAAGCCGCACGATTTCCGCCTTATCCGGGTCAGGTATCCACCGGGCCACGATTCGAGGCTCTCCGTTGCGTTTTGTCCCGAGCTGGATTCGTTCAGCCTTGTAGCCGACCGGTGGAAAGCCGCCCGGCGCGTAGCCCTGGCGGACGATATCGTGGAGCCCGCGCTTCACGTCGTGGCTCAGGGTTTCGAGAAACTCGGCGTTCTGCCAGTCCATCACGGCCTCAATCAGCCGCCCGTGGTTGCCGGCCGGGAGATCGTCGGAGATGGGTACGATAGCGACGCCCCGGCGGCGGAGAGACGCCTTGTAGAACTGGGCATCGTCGAAGTCACGGGCCAGGCGGGAGAAGGACCAGACCACGAGGCCGTGGGGGAGCTGATCATCGGGGAGGACACGGGCGAGCTGCATCAGCTCCTGGAACTGGTCGCGGCCGGTGATGGAGCTACCGGGCCGGGCCTCGTCACAGAACAGGCGTTCCAAGATCACGCCGGCCTCGGTGCAGTAGGCCATCACCGCGCGGTTCTGGTCTCCGACGCTTTGCTCGTCGCCGCCAGAGTCACGGGTATAGGCCCACACGCGCGAGCCGGCTGATAGGGGACAGCGCATCTAGTTTCCCTCACGTCCTCGCTTGAGACCCAGGGCATACGCATAGTTGACGATCTGGAGCAGCATCATGAGCGCCTGAGCCCCTGCTTTCAGTGCGTCCTGGGATTCCGTCAGGCCGTGCTGTTTGAGCACCGACCACATCATAGTGTGCACTGCACGCGTTCCCTGGATCAGGGTCCTGTACTCCTCCGGAGGATCAGACCCGATGATCTGCTCTGCCGTGTCCGGGTTCAGCAGTTTCAGTACAGCTGTGACCTCTCCGCTAAGTTTCTCCAGAATCGGTTCCTGTTTCTTGGTCATGCGTTAGTTTCTCCTGGCTGCTATTGTAGGCGTTTCGGTGGGGATGACAACACCCTCCTCGAGGACGTAGCGTCCGCCCTCGATGCCGGCACGCACCGCGCGAGCGATGGCGCCGGCCAGGGCCTGGAGTGTGGCCTGCTGCGTCTCCCGGATGGACTCGTATGTGGTGGTGCTCTCGATTTCGAGGACGAAGTCGGTCATCTATAGTCCCAGGTCCAGTTGTTGCTCTTGGAGTAGATCGATGCCGGCAGTCTCACCATAGCGGTGTTCTGCCGCTGCCCCCATTGCCCGGGCGGTTTGCAGGATGTCGATCGCGCGCGGCCTGAGGTTGTGATCGCGAAATTCGATCCACTCGGTTTCGGTGGCAGCGAAGAAGTAACCACAGGGCGGGCTGATGCTGGATAGGATCAGGTGTCCCTCGCGCCGGAGCTGGCGGACCGCCTCGCGGACGGCACGATCGCTCTTGTGATTGAGACGCCGGGCGATCTCGCCGGCCTGAATTGCCCGACGAGCACCGATGCGAGAACGCAGGATGTTGAGCACGGCTGCATGCATAGTGTCGGCTGCGGTCTGGGTGTTGCGGTGGTCATAGGACATAGTGTCCTCCTTGTCCTTCGAGCGCTGCCGTGTACCAGGCCAGCTTCTGACCCAGGTTGCAGTGCGCGGTCGGGATACGCGGATCCGCACCAATCGTACTTAGGCGCTGCTCGAGATAACGCGCGTAGCTCAGCGACACGTGAAGGTCGATTTGGTCGCCGGCGGTCAAAGCGTGCTTGGTGACCATCTCTCGCACGACTTCATAGGACCACTCGCGCCGCGCTCGTGCCGGGCGGTGATCACCCGACCAAATGGCGTTTGAGCTACGGCCACTGATCAGACCGTCTTTGGTCAGCATCAGCACATCGGTCGGTCTAAGTTTGGTGTAGGCCAACGCCTTGCGGAACAGGTGCCGACCTGGTGAGGAATTCGGCCTTGGCGCCTGAACGATCGCGAACTGCCTGTGGGCCTCGATCGGCGGATCCTGCTTTCTGAACACCAGCGCAGTCTCGGTTTCGATCAGTGGATAGTCCGGACCGTTGTTCTGAGCGTGGATGCGGCGGTAGCGGCTGGGTATGGTCTGGCGTGTGTGGATATCCAACAACTCAAATCCATTGCTGAGCATCATCACACGGGTGTCATCAGTGACGGGGACCCGCCGGCCGCGCTTGATCATGTCGCCCACTATCAAGACGGCGATTCCCCCCGGCCGCAGGACCCGCCAACACTCGCGGTAGACAGCACGCATCGCTCTCAGGTACTGCTCGTAGATGTGGAGATTGCCCAGCTGGCGCGCGTGGAAACCGTAGCAGAGGCCGGTGTCGCCCATGTGATCGCCGTGGATGTCCGCACCGGAGCTCTTCGCGTTCCAGTCGCTGAATAGGTCAAAGTAGGGCGGGCTGGTTACGATCGCGGGGACACAGCTCGAGAATAGAGGCAGGTTGGCAGCATCCCACTGGGAGATATATGCCGGCGCGTGGAAGAGCGTTTCGCGGATCCGGAGCGCGTTCTCTCTTTGGAGTTCTGCCCACTGGCGTTCGACATCGCCCGAGAGCACCGGCCGCTGTTTGAGTGCTGCCAGGACGATCGAGCCCGCCCCGCCCATCGGGTCTAGCACAATCTCGTGCTGGTCCGTGTGCCGATCGAGCAGCCAGGCGAGCCAGTAGAGATTGGTCCGCGCCTTATGCTCCAGGCTCTTGCTGGAGAAGAAGCGCGCTCGCAGATAGAGGTCTCGCGGGAACGACATCGCACTGGTGAGAAGATCTGTCATCGTTGTGTCCTCAGTTGTAACTGAACCAGTGAGTGATGCACCCGATACGCTGCTTCTTAAGTGTCTCGATGTTCTCGAGCACGGGGGCCCATAGCGCTTCAGAGAGCTGCTCCTGGCGTCGGATGATTTCTGCGAGCTCCTCGTCTGTGGTGTTCTTGGGATACGTTATGACCAATATCTCATTCCCCTTCATTTGTTTTCTCCATCGATCAGATTTACCGACCAGATTTCCAGTTCGACGCGTGGATTGGCGTGATCGTAGAGCAGCTCCGCCTCAATGCGCACCACCTGCGAATCGTCGTCGTAGGCCACGCCGTTCAGGCCGTCCAAAACTGCCTTGACAAGATTATCCAGGTCAACCGTGCGGTGTGTCTCCCGGTAGAATCGCAGCCGCACCAGAACCGGCCCCTCGAAATGCGCCTTGCCCTTGTAGGCCCAACCGACGCGTTCCTCCCAGGCGGCTGTCTTCGCCGGTGTGAATGTCCCGTGATCAGTGACGCGGACGCGCTCCTTGGGTACCGGATTGTCGTGGATCACACAGGTCGCGATCACTGCCGGCGCCTGCTCTGTGCTACAACCGTTTGCCGGCGATTGCTGTAATCTGCAATTGCCTGAGTGTCCCGGTGGGTACGTGCGGCCTGTTGCATCGGAGATGGTCCTATGCCGGCATCGTGCATCTCCCAGGCTTTCTCGGTCTGGTACGCGATACGCGCCTGCTCAGCCAATTCGATGAATCTCCAGAGCTGTTCCTGCTCCTCAGCGGTCATTGGTTTTCTCCTTTCGTATTAGCGATACTGACCCGAGCTCTTCGTCAGCATCAATCTGTCTCCGGATCGTAACTCAAACCGTCGTACACCGGATGACCACCCAACCCATTCAGGTCATCGAACACACACGGTTGAGCGTCGATCAACTCGTCCGTGGCGAACATATCGAACAACGCCAACTGAGGAGCACTGCGCAGCGCTCGCTGCAACCGTCGAATCTGATCCCCCAGCCCCGCCTTCATAATCGCCCGCCAGGCCTTCGGGTGCGTCTGCCGCAGTGCGTACAAATGATTGTCCGAATAGCGCAGATCTGTCGCGCAGAACATACAGCCATTGCGCTTGATGTGCTGCACCGAACCATCCTGAGCAACGAATGTCATATCGTAGAGCGGCGCGTAGGGCACCTCGAAGCGCCGGATATACTGCCACACATCCTCATCCGTCCAAACTGCCATTGGCTGGCAGTGAAAGAAGGGATCCCCCTGCAGATAGTCTTTCTTCCTGCCTTCGAATAAATACCCTCTGGTCAGAAAGTTCATAGCCCGCGTGCGACTCTCGGATGCCATTAGGCCTTTGAATACCAGATCCGCCCCGATCGTCTCCTGCACCCGCTCCGCAGGCTCCTTCTTCAGAATATCGCAACAGGCCTGGCTGATCTTCACCTCTCGCAGCACCTCGTAGTAACTCAGGAGCTTCGGATCCGCACTCTGGCTCTCCGAAAACCGCAGGAACGTATCGATGTTGATTCGCCGGGCCTTCAGCTTCGACCACGCTTTCCCGAGCAGCGGCCAGCCATACTGGTCCGCACACCAGAAGTAGCTCTTCCGCATCCCCGACCGCCAGATCAATCGTTCGGCCTCAAACTCCTTCGCCAAATCCTCAGGACACGCCCGCTCCAGCGCCAGCGTGGACGTCAGCTTGCCATCGTTCTTTAGCACATCGCCAATCGTTCCGTCATCAATCAACCGCTGCCAGATCCGGCGTTGGGCCGCATACTTGTAATGTCTGCACTCAATTGAGCCAGGGCAGGCCTCATAGAACTCGACTCCCAATTCCTTCGTCCGAGAGCGCGCCCACTTCACACACTCGGGAAACTCCACCCCGGTATTCCCGTAGACGACCGCCACCCGCTGCGCCTGCTCCGGGAAATAGCGCTGAAGCAGATCGAGCAGCACCGTCGAATCCTTGCCACCGCTAAACGCGATCACAGGCCGGTGGGATACCGCAAGGGCTTCGCCAATCACCCATCGCGCTTTCTCCATCTTGTAATCGAGATCTCGCTGCTGTTCCTGATTCAGCTCCACCCAGTTCATCGTGTGCCGGCCAGGTCGTCGCACTCGCCTGCCATAGCGCAACAGCACCAGGCGACAAAGGCCCCGCCCACAACGAACACGATCACTATTCCCCAGCAGATTTGTTCAAGCATTCGTTCGCCTCCAATACCTTAAACTCGCAGCCAAACACCCACGGGTTGCTATCCCAGCCGAATCCCTTAGCAGCGTAGATGGAATCCCAGAGAAGCAGGAAGGCGGTAGTCGGGTCGTGTTCTAGGTAGGACACGTCTTTGGCTGGGTGGCTGACATACGCTGCTCCTCCGTCGAAGAATTCTGTAACCTCAATCCCCTCAGCGATTGCATCCTCTTTGCTGATCTCCTTCACTCGTTCACACCACACTCTTTCCACTTCCAGCGTGATGCGTGAGGCCCGGCGTGGCATGTGGATGCTCGGACACGTGTCTTTGGAGTACCACCACAGCATCCGTCTATTGCTGCCACCATACATAACCGGAGTCAATGTCGCCGTGTAGCTTGCGTATGCCCAGCCCCAGGCGTCGGGGCCTATGCCGCCGCTTCTTCTCCTGGTCGTCTCGCGCACCCACAGCCGGTCGCCAGGTACGCCGAAGGGGGATTTGAGTGCAATCTGGTCTTCTGCGTCGCCTTTGTATGGATTATAGATGCAATGTTTCCAACAGAGCGTCGTCGTGCCATCAATCCACTGGGCAAAGCGTGGCTGTGGCTTGATCGGCCTGCGCGTTTGCATCTTCCCGCCGTCCAGGATTGCTCTCACCATTTCACCGTTGAATAGGATTGGAAGTTCTTGTGCCATCGTCATTCTCCTCTAATGCTGGATGTACTGGGCGTACTCGCCACTGATGTAATCTCGCTGGCTCTCGGGCGCGGGGACGCCGGCGCGCAACTGACCGATTAGCATCCCCACGCCGCACTTGCTCTGACTGCCGAACCACGTGGCCCAGGCATCGAGGTATTCCGCCGTGGCATACTCCAGGCCGGCGATCTCTGTCCGGGCCGGCTCTCGCACGCCGATGCGATCGAGCGCAGCCAGGCGCTGGCCCCAGTCCGGTTTTCCGGACTGGACGCTGTCCCCCCCACACCCCCCCTGAAAACCATGAGAGTATTGCTGGTGTTGTTTCTCAGAATCAACAGCAGCACCTAATGCCGGATCAGTCCGGAAAACCGGACTGGGATTATTTTGCTGGAATGTGAACGTGAACCGGCCCGCGGTGCTGGTGTATTGGAACACCTTGGCAGCCAGGAGCTGAGCCAGGTGATCGTAGAGCTGCGACCGGTTGATCCCGCATACCGCGCATAGATCTACGGTCCCGATCGGGTCCGTGCGCGTGTAGTGGTAGCGCCAGCCCAGCCCGACGATGCGCAGCCCGGAGACGATGACCGACTTGGGCAGATCTCCATAGGCGAGGGACGACGGTACGTTGACGTATTGCGGGGGGAGCAGTGGTTGTGTCATAGCGTCAGTTTCTCAGTCCGGTTTTGCGGACTGGATCCGTGGCACGATCGAGCAGGGAGTATCCAACCGTCGGGCAACGCGGGGACAACAGCAGTGCCCCCTATAAACGCCGCCGATCGGCCTACCCATATTCTCGATCGTCCACGAATCATGAGATCGCAGCCTCCAGCTCGCGAGCCTCAGCGGGATCCACCTGCATCTCGAGCTGAACCATCGTCGGGTGCTCGTAGCGCACGGTGATCAGGAGATCGATCAGGGTCATGATGAGCTGGTCGACCTCGTCGGTGTGGGGGATCTCCATGCGGATATCCCCGCCGCTGATTGCGCGGGAACTGACGCGGCCGCAGCCGAGCGCATAGCCCAGGCCAGCGATCGCGACCCATGATTCCGTGCGGAGCAGATCGCGGGGCATCGTGAAGACGATAACCTGCTGGCCGTCGCTCCATTCCAGCGACACGGCCACTCCTGCGTATGTTCCGATTTGTTTCATGCAGCTCCTTCATGTGCCGTGCTGAGTCGGTAGGTGACAATTATTTGGCTCTTGGGCTTAAACAACAGCGCGAAGAAGCCAAGCAGAATGATTCGCATCAGGCCACTCCTCGGTTGCCTGGTAGCGACATCTGTCACAACATAGCCGCGTTTCGCTAACTCCCGCGCATCCCGTTCGAACTGTCTCTCAGTTGTGTAGCGCTTAACCAAAACACCTTTCATTTTCTCGCTCATCGAGCTCTCCTTTTGTATCTGTTTCCACAGCAGCAATTCAATCCATACCTCGTGCCGCCTGGCCAGAGACCAGTAGTGCACTGGGCTGCTCCGGGCCGTACTCCGAGAGAATCTTCTTGAGCTGGTTCTCTCGGAGCCGCATGGCGCGGCGCATCATGTACTCGTCGTGATTCTCCAACCCGACCGCGACGTCGTCCTGGTACTGACACAGTTGCCTGAGCTGCTTCTCGAGCGCGGTCATACCGCCGGCTCCATGACGCTCCCGCAGTCAGAGCAGACGAGGATGTAATCGCCGTCACTGTGTTTCAGTTCAATGTTCCCGCCACAGTCCGGGCACGCGAGGTCACCGCTGGCCTCAGCCGAAGGCGGAGCGTATTCAGGTTCTGCCCCTGGCCAGGGCGCGAGAATGACATCGAGCAGGGTCTGTGCGGCGCGCTCGCCACGATCGCGGAGGGGTGGGAAGAAAATGGAGTCCAGTGCGTTGACGAAGTCAGCAAGCGACGCCGTCGTGCCCAGAACGGCCCGGAGTTCAGAGGGGCGGCGGTCGAGCAGCAATCGCTTGATCTTCTGCCAGGGTTCGAGCGTGAGCGGATCCTGTGTCGCGCGCGGGAAGTTGACGACGCGGGGATTTGGCGGCTTCTCCATCAGGGCCTGTGACCGGTACCTGTGGCGGAGATTATCCACTGCGCTGATCCACGTGGGTTTCAACCACGTCGTGCGGGCCACATCTGGACGTCCATGTCCGAAGCCTGCAGGTACCTGGTAGTCATTGGAAGTGATGTCATCCAGAAACTCGATGCGCTCACGGAGGTTATTGTCACGAGACCCCCGCGTGCCGAACCGGGAATCCAGAAACACTTCGAACGCCTGCCGGAGTTCGTCGAGCGTCGCCACTTCTGGCGTGGATGATGGTGAGTCCGGCCCGGCTTCCTGTTGAGCAGAGCCCAGATTCCGGCGTGGACGAAAGTGAATCCGGCCCGGCTCGTTCTTCTGGCGCTCTCTGTCTGGCTGCTCAGGTGGGGTGTAGCTGTACGTGGAATCGCCCCGGGTGACGGTGCGCTCTGATTCTATCTGGCAACCGTTGCCAGATAGACCGCGTTCTGTACGGATATTGTCGACAAATGTGTGTGAGCACCCGACCTTGCGTGCCATCTCGCGACTCGACCAGTCCGGGTGCATGGTAAGGAGCCGCCCAACAGCCGCTCGTTTGTCGGCGCTGGTCATGGGGATGCCGTGGGTCGCGTTGCAGGTCGCGGCGTACTCCATCGCGTCCTGCTGGGTCCCGGCGTAGACCTCGGCCGGGATCGTGTACCGGTCATCCACGCACACCGCGGCCTTGTAGCGGTGGAACCCGTCCGCGAGGAACACGCGGTTGGTCGACCGGTTCCAGAACACGACCACGGCCGGGAATACGTCGCCGGCCTCCATCGCCCGCGCGTATTCATCCAGCCGGTCTGGATCGATGCCATTGACGCGGATCTGGACGGTCCGCATCATGTCCTTTGCCAGTCGTGCCAGGCTGATGTCAAATACGGTGCCGGCATAACCCTCTCCGGCGGCCGATCGTATCCGAGCCCAGCGCTGCGGCCATTTGCGGGTGTGGAGTGCGACGACGGTATCGAGCGCCGCGAGAGCCCGGCTGGTCTGTTGGTGAGGCGCGTAGCATGGCAGCCGAGCCATTCGCGCCGCCTCATGGACATACAGCCCGGCGTTGGCCACCCCGGCAGCGACCAGGGCCTTTGTTGCCCGGGCCTCGGCCAGGGTGAACTCCTGCGTTGAGGCGAGGAGCGCCTCTTTCTCGGCATCTGCGATGGGATTATCCGGTATAGCTGACGTGTTCATGGTCATCTCCTTTCTCTTGACAGGAGGCCGAGCGGGGGGTATAATGAGACTACGTTCGATATGCCGCCCGGCCGATCGAATAAGAAGCCCGGTCTAACCGCCGGGCTTATTCATTTAGGGTTGCTACGAACTTCTCGATAGCCAGGTCGAGATTGCCGTGGGCCCAGACACCCTGGCCTGAGCGATGGAGCAACAGCGTTCGTCCACGCGCATCGAACATCACGCCACCGACTGTGGCCTCGCCCTCTACGACAACCAGATCCTCGCCCGGATCTGTGGCGAAGATGCGCTTGGCCTTGGCGATCGCCTCCTCCATATCCGATACCATAATCGTGATCATTCAGAACCCCCTTGCATTGAGATAGATTACCAAGATGAGCCCAAGAACTGCCCAAAAACCGACGTATGGAAGCCAGGGAAGCAGGACGCGCCAGAGTTTGCGGATCATGGCGTGGCCTCCGTGGTCAGTGGGAGAGCGGCCGATGTGGATGGTTCGTAGCGCCTCTCCAGGGCCCAGCGAATCACTACCGATTCAGAGATTCCGCGTTGGCGTGCCTCGCGCTGGACCAGCTTCTTCAATCGTCGAGGAACCCGTGCTGTCACGAGAGCTTGATGTTGTGCTTTCATAAGTTACCCTCCTGCTATCTGGTGTAAGCAATTGTAACACAAATGCTAATTGGTGTCAATAGTCAATTTACCCCAGTTAGCACTATCTGTGGTAAAATGTCTGGTATGAGTTTCTCAGATTGGTTGAACGATGAACTGCAGGCACGGGGCTGGGCACTAAATGAGCTGGGTCGCAGAGCTGGTGTATCGTCTGCGGCGGTCAGCTTGGTGATGTCCGGTCAGAGAAATGCTGGTCCTGAGTTCTGCACTGGTGTAGCTGTTGCGTTAGATCTGCCCCCCGTGATTGTTTTCCGAAAGGCCGGTTTGCTACCTCCTGCCGATCCCGAAACCGAGGAGCGCCGCGAAGCCCAATATTTATTCTCGCAACTTATTGATGAAGATCAGACGACCGTACTGACGATCATGCGAGCACTCCTGGGGCGAAAGCGTGCAGCGGGTCCGGCGAAGGTTCAAGCAGATAATCTTTAATCTGATCTATGCCCTGTTGGACGCGCCCTCGCGGGAGTACGTCCGGCACTGGATGGACGGGCGTCTGTCGATGCGTTGGTGGCGCTTCGTGGAGTCTGTGGGAGAGCCACTGATTATTAGAGCGTGAGTGTATCTATCCATTTTGGAGAGATCCATTACCCCTGAGGAGGTAGGTAATGAAACAGCTTGCGTTGCTACTCGTTGCCGTGCTGCTGGTCGTGCAGTGCGCTGGATGTGAGGCGGAAACTCCAGAGCCAACGCCTGTCCCAGCCACGTCGACGGCCCTTCCCACCGACGTACCCGAACCGACCCCGACGGATACCGCCACGCCGGAACCGACACCCACTCCCACGAAAACAGTCGAGCCTACTCCTGATCTGGTCGCGGCTACGTGTGTCGAGGTCATCGATGGCGACACGATCAAGGTGGACATCGACGGCACTGTGTACAGAGTTCGGTACATCGGCATCGATTGCCCAGAGATGGGCCAGCAGTTCGGGGGCGAGGCATCCGAGGCGAATCGGCTGCTCGTGGAAGGGCAGGAGCTGCTTCTCGAGAAGGACGTCTCTGAGGTCGACCGGTACGACCGGCTGTTGCGGTATGTCTACCTGGCTACCGGGATGTTTGTGAATGCCGAGCTCGTGCGCACTGGGTATGCGATCGCGAAGCAGTATCCGCCTGATGTGAAATACGCCGCTGAATTTGCCGAAATGCAGCGCGAGGCTGAAGACGACGGCCTACTGGGTTGGTTGACGCCAGTGCCGACGGTGGCACCAACCGCAATCCCGACACCCGTCGCGACCGCCGTGCCACCAACAGCTGTACCGGTTCCCACTGCCGTGCCACCAACGCCCGTTCCGGTTCCACCCACGGCCGTACCGGCGCCGGTTCCGGACGCGAACTGCGACCCGGCTTACCCCCATGTTTGCATCCCCTCGCCACCGCCGGATCTGGACTGCGGGGATATACCCTACCGGCGGTTCAGGGTGCTCCCGCCGGATCCGCACGGATTTGACGCGGATAATGATGGCATTGGATGCGAGAGTGGGTAGATGGCTCGGCTGTTTAATGCAAACGGCCAGGGAGTGAGCAGCTGGTAACGAACAGCCCCCGGCCTGAGCGGCCGGGGGCTTGGGGGTGAGAAGGGGGACTAGGGGTAGACAACGCCTCCGGGTACGTGCAGGCGATAGTCCTCGGGATTGAGATTTTCCGCGTCGTCGAGCCAGTCCTGGTCATCGTACTCGTGGAGCTCGATGTTGGCGGGGTCGATCTCGTCGTAGGCCAAAGGCCCCACGCAGCTGGTGACGGTGCCGCCCTCGATGCGGACGGCGTAGGTTTCGCCGGAGGCGAGGAGGTCCCAGTATTGGTACTCGGGCTGGGGGCCAGCGAGTTGGACGAGGGTGTATTCTCTCACAGCTTCTTGGTGCGCAATGTAGCCGGCACTGACCTCCACGACCGGCGCGTCGGTGGCGATAAGATGCCGGGGGGTGGCTGTGCCGCATCGAAAGCGGGGGCCGGTGACGAGGCGGGCGCGCTGGAGAATCTCCTGGCCGCGGGCGAGGATCGCGAGATTCTCGGCGCGGGCATCCTCGGCGCCATCCATGCCGTGGAGAGCGTAAGTTGCTGCATCTTCGACTGTCGTTTGCTCTGCTTGAGCGATGGCCGCGCATGAGTCCGCGAACTGAGCATCAAGAACATCCTGTGTGCTGAACGTGTAATCTGTCATAGCGCTCCTTTCGGTTTCATATAGTCTGTCAATTGCCAATATGAGTGTCGCTGTCTCGCTGCTGTAGCGAGTCTTGAGCCAACCCAGCCGCTCGATCGTGGCTGGGGGGAACCGGAAGCTTTTGCTGATTCTGGTCATCGGTTTTTCCTTCCCGCGTGTCGGATGCGCGGCCCCCGGTACCATTCTCACTCGTCGCCGAACAGATCCACCCGCTTCTGATACGCACGCTCGCTGGCGTATTGCTGTGCCTTGAGCTGCTTGCCGCGAGCTTTCGCTCTGCGCTCTGCCTTGATCTTGCAATCCTCGCACTCGCCGTCGTGCTCGCCGATCGCGTGCGTCAGTATCTCTGTGCCGCATATCCTGCACTTGAGAACCTGGAGGATGTGGATCTGCTTTATCTGCTCGCCATCCCGGTCGATGACGATGGTGAAGTGCAGCTGTGGGAACAACTTGTGGAAGCTATCCCACAGTTCTTTTGCCTCTTCTCTCGTCTTTCTCGTCGCCATTTTTGTCTCCTTGTGCTTGTGTGTGTGTCTCTTACCTATCTATAGTATAGTCCTGTTCTATACGCTTGTCAAGGATCTCATGTTCCGTATGGTGGGACGTTTTGGGAAACAGAGTACTTGACACGTAGAACGCACGTGCTATACTGAGCATGTGGAGAGAGCCAGGGAGATAATCGGTGAATCGAAACAGGTTGCAGATCGGGTCGATGCGCTCATACGGTTTCTGCGGCAGAACGCGGATCGGATCAACAACACCACAAAACTCAAGATCGAATTCAACTGCGCGGGGCGTCACGTCACCCCGCGCATTACGTTTGTAGAGGAAGAGCGACCGTTCAAATTCTAATCGAATAGCCTGTTCCAATAGCACGGGTGTTAGCTACAGCGCGCCCCTTTTCCGAGTTTCGGCTCGGGGAAGGGCGCGCTTTTTCGTTTGGAGGCATTGTGGACGAGATCGTTGCGCTGTCCGAGGATGATCCATTCCGCAGGCTAACGGCAGCGATTCTGTTCCGGGCTGTGATGGATCTGAAATCGACACGTCAGGCGGTTGGCGCCAGACGGTTTTTGCGCAGTGCATGGGCCCAGCGGCTCTGCACTGGGTTGGACATCGACCACCAGGCGGTGATCGAGAAGCTGAAACTCTAAGGGGGTATGAGAAATGGATGCAGCACTGCAACTGATAGCGAGTCAGGTGAAGATTGTCGCGTTGCTGATGTTTGCCGCGTTTGTGATCGAGGCGATCGTCGAATATCTGGCGGCAAGTTGGCTCAAGGTGGTGATCAAGGACGCTGAGTGGCGAGCGGTTGTACTCCGGTGGACTGCTGGAGCCGTCGGCGTCTTCTTTTGTGCGATTTGGGGCGTCGATCTGATGAGCGCGGTTGTCAGTGCGTTTGGGTTTGAACCACTCCACACGCAGACGGCGTTCTGGTTCGGCATCGTGATGACCGGCCTGATGATCGGGCGCGGCGCGAACTGGTTGCACGATCTGGCCAGGCGGTGGTTCGGATTGGATCAGAACCTGCCATTCGTAGCTCAATAGACACGGAGGCCCAGATGGACATTGCGGCAGGGATCGCGCTGGTAGTCTCAATCGTAGGAATCACGATATCTGTACTGAATGCGCGATCTTCGGCGCGCACAGATGAAGTGAGCACCCTGACCGACATTATTCATGCGTTGCAGGGCAGGGTTGATGCTCTCGAGATAGAAGTCCAGAAGTGGCAGCGGCGCTACAAGGCGCTCTGCGACTGGGTGCGTGGCAAGGGGTTGGACCCAGACGAGGCAGAGTTGATGCAGTTTGAGGATGAGGGTGGATGATGGATTACACGCTGAACCGGATCGAGACGGACGGGTTCGAGCAGGAGTGGGTCGAGGACCACGGTCACGACGTGCTGGTGGTGACGGAGCCGGGCGGCCCGGCCGCGCTGCGCGCGATTGGCAGTATCTTCGATCAACCCGGCTGGCTATTCTGGATGCACCACGTCCCCGACGTCTGGGATCAGCCCGAGGCGCGCGATGCGTGGGTCAAGAACGATTCCCGGCGTGTTCGTACCGGCGCCAAGGCGGCGATGTGGTTCACGGTCTGGCGAAAACATCGCGCCGGCATGTTGCGCAAGATCGCCGTCCTCCCCGGCCAGCACGTGACATTCAGTTTCTATGCTCACTGCTGGTCCAACGGCCTCTCCGCACATCTCGATGATCCGTACTGGTCCGATGGAGCTGGTAATGTGATTGTCGATTGGCTGGAGGCTGACGTTCTCCCTCGAGGGACTGGCAACCCGGAGCACGACGCGATGAGCAACCTGGTGCTGCGTGCCGGCATCCATCCACGTGGAGGACAGAACCCGCTCGATGACGTGATGATCTGGAGCGCCGGCCGGTGCATTTTCAACGGCTACTCTGCGCGCCCGATCTCGGTCTCGTGTATCGTGCCGGCAGGGGTGACCGAGATCACGGTGGTCATGGAGTCGATCGCCCACTATCCGTTCAAGCACAATGACGTCTACGTGGACAGCGCTTCGGTGACGATCGAGGATCCGGTCTCTGCGCAGCCGGTGGCGTCAGGGAGCAAGCTCGGGCTGCACATCCTCCAGAACGGCCCGGGCGTGGCGGAGTGCCTGGCCGCGAGGCCCGCCGTCGCCGTGTTCGATGGTGAATGGGGCCTGAGCTCGTCAATGCCGGCCGGGACGCTGTGCATCGGCACGATCTCACACACGTCGTTCGATGCCCAGCAGCTGTACAACGATGGCAAGACGCCGGCCGCGGCGGCCAAATACCTGTTCGACAAGGATTGCGCGAAATACTATCTGCCTCATCCTCGAATCACTCACTGGACAGGCTGCAATGAGGCCGTGTGGACAACACGCGAGCAGATGAGCTGGTATGCACAGTTTGAGATCGAGCGCATCAAGCTACTGGCCACAATCGGGAAGGCCGCAGTGATCGGGGAGTTCGCCACGGGCACGCCAGAGTTTCAGCAATGGCCCGAGTTCCTGCCGGCGCTGCGGTATGGCGCTGATCACGGGGCCCTGCTGGGGTTGCACGAGTACAGCTGTCCCTGGATGTGGTGGATGACCGGCTCGTACCAGGTGGATCCGAACGAAGATCAGGGAGACGAGGGTTGGAGCACACTGCGCTACCGCAAGGTGAAGCGGCAGATCCTGGAGCCCAATGGGATTAACATCCCGATCGTGATCACTGAGTGTGGCATCGATCCGGGCAGCAATCCAAAGCCGCCTGGGGCCCCAGCTGCGACCTGGAAAGGCCTTGGCGACTATTGGCGCGAGCACGACGGCAAAGAGGACAAAGCCGCATATTACGTAGAACAACTGATCTGGTACGATGATGAGCTGCGCAAAGACAAGTACGTCAAAGGCGCGGCCATCTTCTGTGCTGGAAATTATGGGAAGCCCTGGTCAGATTTCGATATCGCAGGCAGCCCGGTGATCGAGGCCGTGACGCAGCGCGTCATGAGTGTCCTGGATCCGCCTTATATTCCAGAAGAACCACCTGAGGATCCGCCCCATGAACCGGGCCGTGGGGCCCCTCGCGTGCAGTACAAGAGCCGTGTGAACGTTGTCCCTGCGGACGCGACTGAAGAGCAGGCAATCGCTATTTTCGCCGAAGGTTGGCGTAGAAGCCGTGAGATGACCGGTGGCAGCTATGACCAGGCCGGAATCGGTGACCTTGACGAGCGGACGGCGGCTCTGTATGGCATCGATCGAGACGACCAGCAGGAATACATTGATTTCTATGTTGACTACTATCCGGGCGTCACAGTAGAGTTTGCCCCGCTGCCGGGCGAACTCTCTGAGCTGAAATTGGCCTATCCTAGCACGCATATGCCCCCCGTGATAACGTCCAAATTCAACGAAAACCGCGGGACGTACATCCACAAGGGGCTTGATCTGCGTTCCTCTTGGCGCGTGTGGCGTGACAAACTGATCTGCGCGCTGACTGGCGAGGTGATCACGTCCTCGGACATTGGCAGCGGCTACGGCATACAGGTGCGCACGGAAACGATCCTGGGTGATGGCCGCCAGGTGCTGATTCGTTATGCTCATCTCGTCGACGGCGACCGTGTCGCAGTTGGTGATCATGTCGCGGTGGGTGACGTGATCGGCTTGCCGGACAGCACGGGTAATTCTACCGCCGATCATCTGCACTTCGACGTCAAGATCGACGGGGAATACGTCGATCCTGAACCGCTGATCGATTGGCCGGCAGAGAAGCCTGAGCCACCGGCGAATGGAGCAATCCGCGGCGTGCATGGCGCCCCTGTGACGTTTCCTCCATCAGATCAAACGTTCTGGCTCCAGGAGCTGAAGGCCATGGGGATCTACTGGTACAAGGACATGTCGTGTGATGTGTCCTGGTGCAAACGGCTTTTGGATGCTGGCATAGAGCCCGTCGTGCGGCTGTACCAGGGAGAGCAGTTCCCAGGCCGGCTATCAAATGACCGATTTGAAGCGGCCCGGCGCCTGATCGATGCGGGTGTGTTCTACTTCGAGATCGGCAATGAGCCGAATTTGACGTGCGAGTGGAAGTCCAGCTACAAAGACCAGGTCGACTGGCACAATGATGATCTCGTCAGGCAGGTTGCATACAACTGGTGGCTGGATGCTCAGAAGATCGCTGCAATGGGCGGCAAGCCGAGCCTGTACGCGATGGCCCCCACAGAGCGATCCGGCGGATGCAATGAGCGCTATTCGTCCGTGCGTTGGCTGGAGAAGTATTTGGCTGCGCTGCACAAGATCACGCCAATGACGATTGTTGATCTGGTGGAATCGGGGGACGTGTGGATGGCCGTGCACGTATCTCCGTTTGATCGCCCGTTTCTCTACGATCCATACGTGAACGGGCCTCATCCTGATGATATGTGCCTGCGGGCATTCGAGGTCTATGGTGCCATCGCAGAGGTGGCCCTGGGCGTGCTTCCCCTGATGATCAGCACCGAGGGCGGTCTGTACAGTCCTGAGCATCTGGACTTTCTGGGATGGACCCCCTATTCAGAAAACGAGTGGGCGGACCGTATGCCTGAGATGTTCGAATTCATCGCAGAACAGTACCCCTACGTCCTGGGGATGTGTCCGTGGATCCTCACAGATCTGGGGGTGGCAGATCCGCGTTGGTTGAACAATGGCTGGTACCGTGGCGTTGAGCCCCGGCCTGTGGCGCTGGCCCTGCGGAGGACGCACTGATGCCCCGCCGCCCTGGGCGCCCCTGTGCGTGGCGCGGCTGTACCGCCCTGGTGCACGGTAAGGATCGCTACTGCACGACGCATCTGGCACAGGTGCGCAAGGAACAGGACGGTGAGAGAGGGTCATCTACAGCGCGCGGATATGGCGCGAAATGGCGCGCGATTCGGGATGAATTCCTGAAGTATCACCCCTATTGTGCGCGGTGTGGGGCCCGTGCCACAACGGTGCATCACCGAAGCCGGAAACGTGCTGGTGGATCGGATGATGACGGCAACCTGGAGCCGCTGTGCACCCGGTGCCACAACAGCGAGACTATGCAGAATGATGTACCACGGGATGGGGGAGGGGCGTCAAAATCGCTAGATCAAAATCTCTAAAAGACCGTTCGGGTAGGTAGACTTTTCTGGGTACGGGATAGGGGACATGCCAGGGCCACAGCCAAAGGACGCGCAATTGAGGCAGCGGCGGAACAAAAAAGCGACTCGCGCGATATTTTCGCGGAATGTCGCGCCGCGCAAACGCGCTCCGTCTCTGCCGGCGCGAGGCGAGAGGCTGGAGTGGCAGAAGCTGACACGGGCGTGGTGGCACGACCTGTGGCATTCCCCGATGGCGGACGAATACCTCCGGGCCGACGAGCATGCGCTGTTCAGGCTGGCGGTGTTGATCGACATGTTCTGGACGGCCCCGAGCAAGGACATCGCGGCTGAGATCCGGCTGCAGCAGCAGGCGTTCGGGCTGACGCCTCTCGATAGGCGCCGGCTGGAGTGGTCGATCGAGCAGGTGACCGCGGCGCAGAGCAGGACGCACGCGCGGCGTGAAGTGCAGGAGAAGTCGGAGGCGCAACGGCAGCATGATCCGCGCGAGCTGTTGAGGCAGAACCCGAAGGACATCGATTTGGACTCAGGCGATATTCCGGTGGTCGGATAATGACGACGCTCGTGGTACCAGAATTCGACGAGCAGCCCTGGCCCACGCTGGGGCCGCAGGTGTGCGCATTCATCGAGGCGTTCCTGGTGTTCGGGCCGGGTGACCTGCGGGGGGAGCCAGCCCGCATCGATGATGAGAAGCGCGGGCTGATCTACCGGATGTACGAAGTCTATCCGCAAGGCCACGTGCTCGAGGGGCGGCGCCGGTTCAAACGGTGTGCATTGTCGATGCGGAAGGGGACGGCAAAGACGGAGCTGGCGGCTTGGTTGGCGGCGGTCGAGCTGCACCCGGATGGCCCTGTGCGGTGCGATGGGTTCGACGCGAACGGTGAGCCGGTCGGGGTGGGCGTGGTGGATCCGTACATCCCAATGGTGGCATACACCGAGGAGCAATCAGACGAGCTGGCCTACGGAGCACTGCGGGTGATCCTGGAGTATAGCGCACTGGCTGAGGATTTCGACATCGGTATCGAGCGAATCATGAGGATCGGGGGGGACGGCAAGGCGGTGTCGCTGGCCACATCTCCCAGCGCACGGGACGGGGCGAGAACAACGCTGAACGTGTTTGACGAAACGCACCGGTTCACATCGCCGCGGCTGCGAGCTGCTCATAGAACGATGCTGGCGAACGCGCCTAAGCGGATGATGGCGGATGCGTGGAGCTTCGAGATCACGACGGCGCCGGCACCAGGCGAGGGATCGGTTGCAGAGGATACGATGGACTACGCGCGGCAAGTTGCCGACGGCAAGATTGAGGACGCGCGGCTGTTTTTCTTCCACAGGCAGGCGTCGGATGAACACGACCTATTGACGACGGCCGGGATACGGGCCGCGGTCATCGAGGCCAGCGGGCCGGCTGAGTCCTGGAGCGATATCGACGGGATCGTAGATCAGTGGAATGATCCCACGGCAGATCGAACGTATCTGGAGCGGGTGTGGCTGAATCGGCTCGTGCGCTCGAGCGAGCAAGCGTTTGATAAGGAGCGCTGGGACAAACTGGTGGAACCAGACCACGTCGTGCCGGATGGCGCGCCGATCACGCTAGGGTTCGACGGTGCGCGATGGCGCGACTCGACCGCACTCGTGGCGACGGAGATATCCAGCGGCTTCCAGTGGTTGGTCGATATGTGGGAGAAACCATACAACGTGGAGGAGTGGGAGGTACCGGACGAAGAGGTCGATACAGCAGTGATGGATGCGTTCGACCGCTGGGACGTGTGGCGACTGTACGCCGATCCGCCCTACTGGGAGACGCGGGTCGCGGAATGGGCCGGCCGGTATGGTGACCAGCGCGTCGTGGAGTGGTGGACGAACCGCGTCAAGGCGATGGCGTACGCAATCGAGTCGTTCAATAACGCGATTCTGTCCGGGGACCTGACGCACGACGGGAACCAGCGGCTGACGAGTCACATCGGCAACGCCTACCGGCGCACGGTGCCGATCAAGGATGAACGGGGGCTGCCGTTGTGGACGATCTACAAAGAGCGCCACGACAGCCCACACAAGATCGACGGGGCGATGGCCGCGATACTGAGCTGGGATGCGCGATGTGATGCAGTCACGGCTGGAGTAGGAGAGGTTCGGCGATCGGTGTATGAGGACCGGGGACTGGAGGTGGTATGAAAGCTAGTTATTGGCGGAGGCGCTGCTACCTAAGAGGGACTAGTTTGCTCGGTCTGGTCAATACTATTCTAGGATGCCTGATCAACCGCGTATTGGTGCGATGTATAGATAGCGATACCAAGCGGACAGTTGCTTGGCGCTGGGATAATGCAAGTGATCACCCATCAGAGGGAGGATGATTATGAAGGCGATGTCAGGACTTGATTTTCTATTGGCACTTGAAAAGGCAGGCGTATTGCAGAAAGCCGATCTAACACGGCGTGTAGTTATCGATGCATGCATGGATAACCCGGTGATCATCTACATCGAAAATATCGGTGATGATCGACTGCTGGATGTTGCGTGTGATGAGAGCTTGGGCGCTAGGATAGTAATTCGTACAAGCGAAGAGGAATAGGCTGATGAGGATATTCAACAGGTATCCGGTGATCCGGACGGTGCTGGTGAATACAAAGTCGGGAAATACGTTCCGCGGGGTGCTGTTTGCACAGCGCCGGCGGTACCTGGTGCTGAAGCAGGCTCAGATGCTGCGGCGCGACAAGGAGCCCCTGGCGGTGGATGGCGAGGTGATCGTGCCGGCCGAGAACGTGGACTTCCTGCAAGTGGTGAACGGATGATTGTGCAGACGCTGGGCGCGCTGACTGCGTTGGATTCGGGGTACAGCACGCCGCTGAGCTATGGGAGCATCCGGATGTACAACCAGCGGAGCTACGATTATGCGACGCTCTACCGGACGCAGCCCAACGTGCGGACGTGCGTGGACTTCCTGGCCAGGAACATTGCCCAGCTGGGGCTGCACGTCTTCCGGCGTGTGAGCGATACGGACCGGGAACGGCTGACGGATCACCCATTGGCTGAACTGCTGTCCCGTCCCCTACCGGTGGCGATGAAGGTGACGCGGTACCGGCTGATCGAGGCGATGATCAGCGACATGGGCGTGTACTTCAATGCGTACTGGCTGAAGATGGAGCAGGGCGGCGGGAAGAAAGCGTTGCTGCGTGTTCCGCCTGATCTGGTGACGGTGAAAGGGAGCCTGAGTCCGCTATCGTATGAGATCAGCCTCGGGGGGAAGCGGCTGGTGGTCGCTCCCGAGGACATCGTGCACTTCCGTGGCTACAACCCGGAGAATCCCATCTCCGGCCTGTCCCCGCTGGAAACGCTGCGGCGCGTGTTGGCGGAGGAGTTCTCGATGGGGGACTATCGCGAGGATTTCTGGCAAAACGCCGCGCGGATGTACGGGATCATCAAGCGGCCCTCGAGTGCGCCGGAGTGGAGCACCCAGGCCCGCGAGCGGTTCAAGAGTGAATACGAGGCGCTACATTCGGGTTCTGGCAGCAGCGGCCGGACGGCGATCCTGGAAGATGATATGGAATGGCAGGAAATGTCATTCAACGCTCAGGAGAGCGAGTATCTGGGTGGGCGGAGATTGACGCGTGAGGAATGCGCGCGGGCGTACCATATCCCGCTGCCGATGGTGGGGATCCTGGAGCACGCGACGTTCTGCTTGCCCGCGCATGTTCCTGTGTTCACCGAGATGGGCCCACGTCCGATTGCTGAGGTGGCAGTTGGCGAGCGTGTCTGGAGTCACGATGGGGCCGGGTTTGTCCTGAAGTCAGTCATTCGATCCGGGCAGATTGGCATCGATCCAATACTCCGAATCAGGACGCAGAACCGGATACTCGAAGCCAACACGAAGCATCCTGTGCTTGTGCGCCGGCTGGTCCGCGTGGCAGGCGTCGCCGATCCGACTGCATCAAGCAAGGTTAGGGCGGGGCAAACACGGTGGCACTACGAAACACAGCACGTCTACGTCACGGCGGGCGAAATCCGGCGGGGAGACATTCTGGTAGCACTCAAAGAGCTGCCGGAAGGCGCGCCGCAGCAATCTATCGCGCGCATGGAGTTCTATGGTCTACTGCTTGGAGATGGGAATGTCTATCCCAAAACTGGAAGCGTAACGATTGCGCGGGCGAATGATGCACCGTATATGGATCACTACCGGGGTATCATGCGCAGCGAGTTTGAGTCCTTTGGGAATCACGGGAACGGCAAGACAAGAGAAGACGTGCCAACGCAGCCCGTGACTCTGGTTGAAGGGGATCGGCAAACACGTTTCGCGTCCGTGGTGGCAGTCGAGGAACTGAGCAGCCTCGGGTTGTGCGGGACGGCGCATACCAAGCGCGTGCCGGGATGGGTATTCGGCGCGACGCGTGACGAACGGTTAGCGTTCTTGCGCGGGTATCTCGACTCGGATGGCTCAGTCGACAAGCGCGGAAAGATTTCCTATTCCTCCTGTAACCCAGACCTGATCGAGGATGTTCGTCATCTATGCATGAGCCTGGGTGTGCCAGTCAACAATGCGTATCACCGGGTTGGCCAAACGATACTGCCGACCGGAGACGTTGGCGACGTTGATCAGTGGGCAATCACCTGCTCCGATCCTGCTGCAAACCGGATGATTGGATCACATAACCCGCGCCACCAGAAACGATTGATCGATGGACGGGGCTGGGACAGGAAGGGCAAAGAGTATCCGTTTGCGAAAGGGAGGCGAAGCGATCCACCTGTTGGCTGCGAATATTCGCGAGTGGTCGATATAGAGACGTTGCCAGCCGAGGCGGTCTATAACCTAGAAGTGGAGGGCAATCACAACTTTATCGCTGCAGGGGTGATCGTCCATAACTCCAACATCAAGGAACAACACAAGAACCTATATCAAGATTCGCTGGGGCCTTGGCTGGCGATGATCGAAGAGGACATCGTGCTGCAACTGCTGACGGATTACGACGACAGCGACGGGGTGTATGTGGAGTTCAACATCCAGGAGAAGTTGCAGGGGAGTTTCGAGGAGCAGGCTCAGGGATTCCAGACCGCGGTTGGACGGCCGTGGATGGAAGCAAATGAGGCGCGGGCCCGGATGAACCTGCCGCAATTGGCGGGGGGTGATGGTCTGGCGCTGCCGCTGAATATGCTGATTGGGGACCCGGCGGCGGGGCCAGCTGGCGGCGGGGCTGATGCATCAGTCGGTGATGGTGACGAGGATGCGCAGGCCGGTGGGGATGAAGGTGAGCCGAAGGGCCGGCAGCTTCCAGGGCAAAAGGCGGCGCGGGTCGATCCTACGCTACCGGAGCTGCGGAAACGACACGAGGAGCAGTGGGCCCGGGTGATGGCGCAGACGTTCCGCCGGCAGATGGATGCGACCGTTGGGAAAGTGCCCGCTGATGCGGGTGGCGTAGTACTCCTGGAGGAGCTGTGGGACAGGGCGCGATGGGACAGGGAGATGCATGCCGACCTGTTCCGGCTGAACAACGCAACGGCGACGGTCTGGGGTGAATACGTCGCGGAACAGTTGGCGTTTGAGCTGGAAAGCGAGCGGATGGTGGGGTGGCTGGATGAGCACTCCCGGATCCAGGCGGAATATATCAACGGCGTCACGCGGGATCAGATCGGGCAGGCGCTGATCGAGGAAGAGCCACGTTCAGCAGTGCGGCGCCTGTTCGAGCTCGCGATCGCAGTCCGGGCGATCCAGATCGCCGTGAGCGCGGTTACGAGCGCGAGTGCGTTTGGATCGAATGAAGGCGCGCAGCAGGGTGGGCTCAAGACGAAACGCTGGCAGGTGAATAGCTCGAACCCTCGTGACGAACATCTGATGATGAACGGGGAGACGGTCGGGATCGGGGAATTATTCTCTAATGGCATGAAGTGGCCGGGCGACCCTGCCGGTGGGGCTGATAATAATGCGAACTGTCAATGCTCGGTTACATTTGGGAGGTAGAAATGCCCTGGACATATGATGATCCGCCAGCTGTGGCGATGAATTGGACAGCAGACGAGCGTAGGCGGTGTGTCGATGCGGCGAATGCTGCGTTAGAAATGGGGCGATCTGATGAGGAAGCCATTTTCGCCTGCATTGCGGCGGCAGGCAAGGAGAAGAAGATGAGAAATAAACGGAAGGAATTTCGGGGACGGCTGAAGCTGCTGGATGGTGGGGAGCCGGGCGAGTTCGAGGCGGTGTTCGCGACGCTGAACGTGATCGACCTGGACAATGATGTGACAGTGCCGGGGGCGTTCACGGAGGATGAAGCGGTGCGGATCGCGGCCTGGGGCCACAACTGGGGGACCCTGCCGGTAGGCAAGGGGAATATCCGCGAGGAGGATGATCAGGCCATCGTCGGCGGTAAGTTCTTCCTCCAGACGGCGGCCGGGAAAGAGCACTACGAGACCGTCAAGGCGCTGGGGGAGCTCCAGGAGTGGAGCTATTCCTTCTCAATCCTCGATGAGGAAAAAGGCGAGTTTGAGGGCAAAGACGTCAACTTCCTGAAGAAGCTGGAGGTGTACGAGGTCTCGCCGGTGATGCTGGGGGCGGGGATCGGGACGCACACGACGGACATCAAGGCCGCTGGGTCCGGCCTGCCTGCGCAGGCAGGTTGGAGTGGGAATATCGTGATCAACAGCGCTCTGGATGCAGACGCGGTGAAAGCTGCGGTAATGGATGCACTGCAGACGAGCGGATTGATAAAGAAGCTCGGTGCTATTGGCACTGAGTCTGACGAGGGCGAGCGGGACGATGTGCCACCTGACGGTGGCCTGGGGTCAGGCAAGAGCGGAGGCGCTACGCCGAGGACCGCCAGATCAAGCACGCTGGCTGCTCGTGTGGCAATGGAACTATTGGAGCTAGGCTCCAACTAACTACTATCATTCGGAGGAATGAGATGAAGATGAAAGAGTTGAAGGAGAAGCTGCAGAAGCTGCTCCTGGATGCAAGTGCTGTCTGCGCCCGTGCCGAGGGAGAGGATCGTGACTTTACCGCCGATGAGCGGCAGAAGGTCGCGAACCTGCTGGAGGAAGCCGGCAAGGTCAAGAAACAGATCTCGGAGAAGGAAGGCGATGCCCAGCTGATGCAGCAGATCTCGATCATGGGCGAGGCCCTGGAGATGGGCCAGACGCCGAGCGGGCGGGCGGATTCTGTGCCTGCCGGGCGCGGGAAGACACTGGGCGAGCAGTTCGTGGGCGCGAAGGCGTTCCAGGACTGGTATGCCCACGTCGCACCGGGTGGACGAATTTCGATGAGCGCGCAGGGACTAACATCGCCGCCCGTCGAGTTCAAGACGCTGCTGACGGGCGACAGCTCCACAAGCGCCGGCGCGTTCGTGGAAACGGATTACACCGGGATCTACGAGGCGCTGGGCCGGCAGGAGCTGACGGTTCGAGGGCTGATCTCGCTGCGGCAGACCGGGAGCGATCTGGTCGAGTTCGTACGCCAGACGGCGAAGGTCACGCAGGCCGCGGTAGTGCCCGAGGCCAACGTCACAGACTACGCAGGATCAACGGGCGAGATTTCGGGGGAGAAGCCGGAAGCCGCGATGGCTTTCGAACAGGTCACGGCCGCCGTCAAGACGATCGCAGCTTGGATCCCGGCGACGAAGCAGGCGCTGAGCGATGCCGCCCAGATCCGGGGCATCATCGACCAGGAACTGCGGGCCGATCTGGAGGAGGAACTGGAAGACCAGATCATCAACGGCAGCGGTGTAGGGACCGACTTCACCGGCATCCTGGCGACAGCCGGGATTCTGGCGCAAGCCTGGGACACGGACATCCTGACCACGGCACGCAAGGCGATCACCACGGCGCGGGTTACAGGCCGGGTGCGTCCTACGGCCTGGTTGCTCAATCCGGAGGACTGGGAGACGATCGACCTGCTCACGGCGGCCGATGGGCACTTCTACTTCGGCGGGCCACAGCGGATGGGTGTCAAAACTCTGTGGGCGCTACCTGTGGTCGAGAGCGAAACGCTCACGCAGGGGACGGGGCTGTTGGGCGACTGGAAGAAGGCCGTCCTGTGGGACAGGGAGCAGGCCTCGATCCAGGTGAGCGATAGCCACGCTGACTTCTTCATCCGGAACATGGTCGCGTTCCTGGCGGAGATGAGGGCCGCGTTCGGAGTGATCCGGCCGAGTGGGTTCGTGGAAGTGGATCTGGAGAGTGGAAGCTAGATTGCCACGGCGCGGGAAACCCGCCCGCGCCTCGCAATGACAAGGAACTGAGGGATGGCGCTGCGCGTACATATCGTCTGCCAGAATCCTACCGATGACCGCATTATACCGCGGATGGCGCGGGTTCTGCGGGAGCGGCTGGGGTGGACGCTGAGCGCAGCGCCTGACAAATCCTGTGAGGCAATGTATCTGAGCGCGTACTTCGAGGCGCAACGTCTCAAGCCATGGCCGGATGATGTTCCGGTCGCGGCGTACTTCACACATCGGGAGGAGATGCCTCCCGGAAACGACAAGGCGCGGGTATTCGAGCGTGTGGGCAGCCAGGTGCAGCTCAGGATCGTGACGTGCAAGCTATACGGGGATCAACTGAGCATTCACGGCCCGACGGCTCAGGTGGCCGCGCCGCTGGAGCGGGATCATTTTACGCTGGCGAAGCAAACGAAACATAAGCGGCCGGTGATCGGGTTTTCTGGGTATACGTACCGGAACCAGCGCAAAGGCGAGGACCTGGCGCGGGGGTTGACGGAGTCGGATATCGCGATGCGGGTGGAGTGGCGCGCGTCGGGGCGGGGCTGGCCGGTGACGACGCACCGGTTCAACTGGGCGGAGATGCCGGCGTTCTACCAGGGTTTGGACGTGCTGGTGTGCCCGAGCCGTGTCGAGGGCATCCCGATGCCGCCCCTCGAGGCGTTGGCCTGTGGGGTGAGGATCGTGATCCCCCGCGGCGTGGGCATGCTGGACGAACTGCCGGATGTGGCGGGGATTTATCGATTCGACCGGGGCGATTTGCCGAGTCTGCTGGAGGCGTTGGAGCGAGCGGCGTTTCCAGGCGAGCCGGTAGACCGTGAGGAGCTGCGGGCGGTGACGGAGCCGTACTCGATCGAGGCATGGTGCGAGGATCACGAACGGGCGTTCGAGGAGGCGTTTGACTGGGGCAACGCGGGGATAGAGGAAAGCCCTCACCCCCCGACCCCCTCTCCCGAGAAGCCAGGAGAGGGGGAGAAGATGGATTCCAGCTGGATCCCCGCTTCCGCGGGGATGACAGGGAATGATGGCGAGGTGGAAATGGCGAAGCTCAAGGACCATGGGACGGGATCCACGCGGGGGATCTACTGTGTGGCGTTTGGGGATCCGGCCAGGACGGTGTGCCTGCGGATGATGGAGAGCGCAAAGAAACATATGCCGGAGATCCCGATCGCGCTGTGCAGCGACCGGAAGATCGGGGCGGAGGACGTGCTGATCGTCGAACCGGACAGCGACATCGGGGGACGGAGGGCGAAGTTGAAGGCGTACGAGCTCGCGCCGGCGGAATGGCAGAGCGTGCTATACCTGGATGCGGACACTGAGGTGGTGGCGCCGGTATACCAGTTCTTCGAATGGGTCGAGGACGGCTGGGAGCTGGTGATTTGTACCGATCTGGAGCAGACGTTGCATCGTTTAGAGCGGCGGGTCGAAGCGAATGAGATGACAGTGATTGAGACGCTGACCGGATCGCTGCACATAGCGCAGCTCAATGGCGGCGTGTGGGCGTTCAGGCGTTGCCCCGCGGTCGCGGAGTTCTTCGCCCGGTGGCGTGCGGAATACGAGAAGTTCCTGCAACGCGACCAGGGGGCGCTGATCCGAGCGCTGTACGCGGCGCCGCTCAAGGTCTGGTTATTGGGGTTGGAGTGGAACACCTTCGTGCCGCATTGCCGGGGCGTGACCACGGCGGGAATCCGGCACTATCCGGGGCGAGCGCGGCGTTGGAAGAAGATGGTTCGCGGGCGCCTGGACGGGCCGGTGGCGTGGGCCGCCGTGAAGAAATTCGAGGGGGTGCAGTGATGAAGGTGGTCGTGGCAGTGCTCACGTACAACCGACGGGATCTCTTCGGGCGGACGATTGGGAGCCTGAAGCGGACGGAGTATCCATATTCGCGGATCATCGTGGACAACGGCTCGACGGATGGCACGGTGGAGGCCCTGGGGAAGATGGGTGGGAAGATCATCCTAAACCAGACCGGCAACCCGATGATCGGGTATGGGTTCAGGCTGGCGCACGAGGCGGCTCTGGCGTACGACCCGGAGCTGATCGTGTTCAGCGGAGACGATTTCGACTATAGCCAGGGGTGGCTGGAGCGGCTGGTGAGTTTCTGGCAAGCGGCGCCGAAGTGCATGGCGCTGTGCGGGATGTACCTGGAGACGATCTACCGCTGGTCGGCGATCCGCGGCGCCATCGAGTTGGGCGGACAGCGCGCATTGCTGCGCGATTCGTTGCCGGGCGCGTCGTGGTCCTACCGGCCGGCGTTATGGGATACGATCAAGGATCTGGTACACGATGATTCGCATCGATACGATCGCGCGGTGTGCCGGCGCCTTGTGTCGGCGAGGCAGTTGTTGGCAGCATTGCCGCTATCCGAGCACAGGGGGTATGGGCGGCGCATGTGGGAGGTCGGAGATGAGGCATTGGGCGCACCCATAGATCGCAAGAGGTGGCGGATATGATCACTAGGACTCGCGAGGAGTTGCTGGCTGAGGCGCAAGGGCAGTGCCACGACGATTTGAGCGCGATGCTGGCGGCGATCAGCGACGCTGAGGGATTGATGCTGGATTGGCAGTGCGCGTGGATGTATGCGCTAGCGCAGCCCTACGATGGCGGGGAGATCCTGGAGATCGGCACATTCAAGGGGAAGTCGGGACTGGTGCTGGCCATGGCGTGCCCACGGGCGCACATCGTTACGCTAACGGTGCACGTCCAGGAGGCGCAGGAGGCTGGCCGGGTGCTTGCCGGGCGCAATGTGGAGATGCACACGGTGAAGTCCTGGGACTATCTCGCGGACTATAGCGGGCCGGATCTGGACATGGTCTTCGTGGATGGCGACCATTATCAGGTGCGGCGCGATCTGGCGTGGTTCAACTGGATCCGCGTGGGCGGGCTGATGCTGTTCCACGATTGGTCGCCCGGCGGAACGCGATCGGTTCTGGCGAGCTATTGCGCGATCAACGAGTTTGCCACGGCGTTGGGCGGGGCGCCGGACGTGCAGCTTATGGACACGAACAAGCTAGGCATGGCCGGGTTCTACCGGAGCGCGGGGGGGCGGGCGTGAGCGATAAAGGTATTGTGCTGCTGGGCGAGGACAAGGCGATCAGGCAGCGGGCCAAGGCGGCCAAGTTGGCGGTCACGGTCGACGCGGCCATGCCGCTGGCATATGACAAGACGCTGTTCATGACGCCAGGGACCCGTGTGCCGTGGGACCTGCTGCCGGCGGCGTGGCATTTTCTGGAGCGCTGGGACGCGGCGGTACCGCTCTGGCGTTATGGAGTGCTGGCGGCGGATGTGGGAACCAAAGAGGAGCGGAAGCGCACGGAGGCTATCGTGCGGGATCTGCGGGTGCTGCTGCATTCGTACGAGCTGCTGTTTGTACGGGACAACGAGCTGGGGCGTGCACTGCTGCGGACGTGGGAGGCGGAGAAAGACGGGGATAGTGAGCCGCGGTTGGCGTTTCTGCGGGCGGTCTACCAGGTCAAGCCGCGGCTCTGTGTGCTGCCGAGAACGTGGCTGGCCTGCCTGCAGGAAGGTAGGCAGGCAGAGGCGACGCAGCGGGGGACCTGCCTGCGCAGGCAGGCGCGGGCCGCTGCAATGGCGCGCAGTACAAAACAGGGCACGCCACGCCGGCCTGCCCGCGGGCAGCATACCCCACGCGGCACGATGATCCGGTTGGAGGTGACGCCGGGGCGATTCGTGCGCTGCAATTCGGAGGACGTGGAGAAGGTGAAGGAGATGTACGAGAACAGGCGGGGAAGGAGAAGGCGATGATAGTGATTGCGAAACGAGACAAGGTGTTCGACCAGGGCGAGCTGATCCGTGTGCCGGTGCCGGGGAAGCCGGGGCAGAGCATCAAGCTGACTCGGGCGGAGGCGGAGGCGCGGGGACTATTGCCGCGGGCTGCAGACAGTCCGGAGACGAAGGAGAGGAAGCCGGCACGGAACAAGAGCAGGCGTCAGGCGACAGTGAAGAAGGAGGCGAGCGATGGCTGATCTATTGAGAAGGGTATTTGGCCTGATAGACTTGCGGTATAAGGACATGGGCGACGGAAGCCATGCTGAGGTCGTGAGCGTTGACGGCGTGGCAGTTGAAAGTTACTCAGTTCCGGTGGGAGCGCCCGTTGTTGGACAGGCCGTGATCGCTGTTACTGGCACGGCTGTCGCACTTTCGGCTGTGGCGTTGGCTTTACCAGCAGGGACGGTGCTCGTCTCAGCACTGGCTGCCAACGACGCCACGGGCGGGAGTGTCGGAGGGGCCACTGTTACCGATGACGTAGATGGAACCGGCAACGGGTTCATTCTCGAAGCTGGGAAGTCTACGGTGGTCAATGCTGACGACCTGGCGGATGTGTATGTCAACGGCGTGGCGGGTGACATTTTCAGCTTTGCAGCGGGGTAATCTATGCTACGCAGACAAAACTTAGCTAAATATTTGGTAGCGACGATGGGCGACGCGCCGCTCATCCGTGGCTTCGCCACATTCACAGACGACGATGGCACGGCGCTGGCAGACTACACGCCAGAGCGGGGCCCTGTGCTCGGTGGCGGTGTGAACTGGGACATCCAGACGAACAAGGCAAGGAATAGCCCGACGGCGGGGGCGGCCATCGTCGGCGGCGATACGCTGAATGGCAATATGGAAACTGGCGACCCGCCTACTGGGTGGAATGCGAACAATGCGACACTCGACGGCGTAGCAGACGAGCGGACTGGTGGCGCTGGCAGCCAATCAATAAACATAGCAGCCATTGTCGCAGAAGGGGATGCGCGACGGAATATCAACATCGTGAACGGCACGTGGTACTTGGCTACGAGCTGGTTGAAGATGACTGTTGGCGCGGGATACATTCGATATGGGATCGACGGTGTGACAAACTTCCCGAGGACGTTTGCCGAGACATGGATATATGGCGCGACCACATGGCGATCAATCGTCGCCGGAGCACAGACGCTCAAGGTGTTTTTGTCGACCACCGGCGACGAGGGGCGCGCAGACGACTTGACGCTTGCACCCCTCACCCTCTCCGACCTAATCAGCGGGGCGGACTACGGCTATTCTGACGTGCTCGTAAACGCAGACCTGGCAGTGACAGCAGACACGCATGCGGGAGTAGTGGCGTGTCTGGACTCACTGGGCACACCGGCGAACTTCCTGCTGGCGCACCATAACGGAACGAACGCGACCCTACTCAAGTGCGTCGCAGGGACGTACACGAGTCTCATCAGCGCGGCGGCTACGTATGTAGCTAACGCGCCAATCAGGATCATCAAGGACGGCACGACGGTTACGCTTTTCTATAATTCTGTGGCCGTGGGTACGCCGCAAACTGTTTCGGATGCAGGGATCATCTCGAACACAATTCACGGGATCTTCAGCACCTTCGTTGACAATCGCGCGGACAATTTCGAGGTCAAGACACGATGAAAGCGATTTTTGCAGTCCCAATGGCAAACGCCAACGCCGTGCTACCGCCGATGGAAGAACTCCACTACATCGAGGACAGGGTGCTCAAGGGCGGCTACTCGCTGATCGGGCAGGTGCCACAGCGCGGGATCAATAGCGTGCTCGTGCTGGTAGATTCAAGCCCTGAGACGATCCGGGCAATGTACGATGATCCGGCATATCTTTGGATCGAGAACATGCGAGAGATTGCCGCAGAGCCGATAGATGCAGTGCCCGTGGAGGCGCCCATTGAGCGAAGAACCTAGAGTTGACGAAACCTGTGAGCGCAACGCGGCCAGGGTCTACGCCGTGACTCGCGGATTCACGCAGGCGGATGTGGATCGCGAGCTGCCAGTTGCAATCAGCGGCACGATTGAGGTGACGAAGCGCGGCATCCGTGCATTGCACAAGGTGATGGACTTTGAGTACACGCGGGCCGGCGGAACGCTATAGGGGGGTGACTGATGGGATTCTGCACACAGACGGACGTTGAGGAGCTGCTCCAGGTCGAGATCACGGGCGCGGACAAGATCGCGTCGGTGGCACGCGCGATCGTCGAAGCGACGGCGGCGATCAAGAATTACACGCACCAGGAGATCGAGGAGATCGAGGACGACGAGATCACACTGGATTGCGCGGGAATCTCGCGGAAGCTGTTCCTCCCCCAGCTGCCGGTGACATCTGTTGCATCGGTGGTCGAGGACGGTGAGCTGCTGACGGAGGGGGCCGGCGAGGATTACCAGCTGGGGCAGTGGGGGATCCTGCATCGGGTAGGGCCTGCCCGTGGAGCTGCAGGCGGGCGGGCGTGGGCTGGCGGTATCCAGATCATCACGGTGACGTACACGCACGGATGGGAGACGATCCCGGATGACATCGTCGGGGTGTGCACGCGAGCGGCGGCGCGGGTCTACCAGGCCGGCCTGCGGTCGGCAGAGGTGGACGCGGTACCGGGCGTGCAGGCGGAGAGCCTGGGTGATCACTCGGTGACGTACAGCGCGGAAGGCGGCGGCGGGATCGGCGAGGGCGTGATGGGCGTGAGCTCGGCGCGGATGCTGCTGTTGAGCGAGAAGGACATTCTGGACAAGTATCGGTATGTGGGAATGTGAAGAACCGTTTGAACGTTTGAACGTTTGAACGTTTGAACGTGCAAACCTGCCAACGTTCCAACGGGGTCATAGATGAGCGCAATCGAGAGACTGTTCAATAATACTTTTGGGTTATATCGCAGGGACCGGACGGCTGATGGCCAGGGCGGGTGGTCGGTGACGTACGCGAGCAATGGGACGGCGGAGGGACGGATCCGGCCGGCATCGAGCACGGAGCGTGATGTGGCGATGCAGGAGCAGGCACAGATCAGCCACGTGCTGTACGTGCTGGCAACCACGGACATCGGGCGAGGGGATCAGATCGAGCTGGGTGATCAGGTTTGGGACGTGGTCGCCGTGAGGGAGCCGAGCCTGGCCGGGGTGCATTATGAGGTTGACTGTATGGAGATTCAGCGCGAGGTAACCGTGGAGGACGGCTCGTGACGAACTATATCACGGAGTGGAAGCAGAAGGAGCTCATCGCGAAAGTGAGCGGCCAGATCGTGGCCGGCATGGATGCGGCGTGCAAGTTCGCCGTTGGCCAGGCGAAGGCCAAGGCTCCGGTGCGGACGGGGTTCACGAAGCGGGACATCTCGTACAAGGTATTCGTGGATGGGAATGATGTGATCGGCGCCGTGGGTGTGTTCAAAGGCTCGAAGGCCTGGTACGCGCGTTTTCCCGAATTCGGGACCAGCCGGATGGCCGCCAGACCGTTTCTAAGGCCGGCGATCTGGGAGAACAAGGCGAAGATCATGAAACTGATAGCAGGTGGCAAATGAGCGCGCTGAGTGAGGCAATCTACGATCTGATGACGGGAGATCCGACGCTGGAGGGTCTTCTGGCGACGTACCGGGGAGAGCCGGCCTTCTTCACAACGGATCCGGCACCTGGGGATGCGACGATGCCCTACGGCGTGAGCGCGGGCGAGGTTGCGACGTCTCCCTGGGACACCAAGACCACGGTGGGACGGGAGGTGTGGCGCGACGTGCGGTTCTATACTGACGCGGACGGGAGCGCGGTGACGGTCGAGGCGCTGGCGGAGCGGGCGAGGGCGCTGTTGCATAGGCAGACGTTGAGTGTGGATGGTTTCAGCATGGTAGTGGCGGAATGCACAGGGCCGATGACGGCTGATGAAGAGGACGCTTACGGCAGAATCGTAAGTGTCAGGATCGTGATGCAGGAGGACTGATGGGGAGCCTTCGGAATGAGATCGGCAATCGGTATGGTCGTCTGTCCGTGATAGAGCGTGCTCCGGTTACTGGAGGCGGTGCGCACTGGATCTGTTCATGCGACTGCGGTGAAATGGCGGTTGTCTATGGCAGCAACCTGCGCACTGGACACACGCGCAGTTGTGGTTGTCTGGGCGAAGACCTAGCAGCCGACGAGGCCGGCAATCGTTATGGAAGATTGACCGTAGTTGAGCGAGCGGGGAGCAACCGCCACGGAAGCGCTCTGTGGCGCTGCATCTGTGAATGTGGTCAAGAGACGATTGTTATCGGCAAAGACTTGCGTTCTGAAAGAACCCAGAGCTGTGGCTGTCTGCAGCGTGACCGGGTTGCAGAAAGCAATCGCCTCCCTGAGGGCAGAGCGGCAACCAATGCATTATTCTGGCTACGCCGAAGCCAGGCGCGGCAAGCAGGCCGTGCGTGGAAGCTCACTATGGCGGAGTTCGATGATCTAACGTCACAGCCGTGCCACTATTGTGGAGCAGCCCCATCGCAGACATTCACGAGCCCAAGACTGAACGGCGACTATATCTACAACGGGCTGGATCGGATAGATAACAAGCGAGGGTACGTGCTGGACAACATTGTGACCTGTTGCTTTGTCTGCAACCGGGCCAAGAACAATATGGGAATCGAAGAGTTTTTTGAGTGGATCAAGCAAGTATTCAACCATAGTATCAGGAGGAAGTGTAAAAATGGCGATGAACGGAGCTGATGTTTTGTTGTGGGTGTACACGGGAGCGGCCTACGAGCTCGTGGGCAGCCAGCGCGACGTGACGTTTGACGAGTCGAACGAGGAGATCGATGTATCCTCCAAGGACTCGCGAGCGAAGCGCGTCCTCTATGGGCGATATTCGGCAAGCGTGTCGCTGGATGCGCTCTACGTGGTGGATGACGCTGCGTATCTGGCATTGCGAGATGCAGAGCGTAACGGCGATCTGATTATGATCGAGCGGGTCGAGGTGAGCGGGCGTGATGAGACTGCGAATGCGCTGATCGCATCGCTGAGCGAGGCCGCGCCAGATCAGGGCGAGGCAACCGTATCGATCTCGCTGACGATCGACGGGACGTGGGAAGAGGTGGGCAGCTAATGGCTGGAGCTCGCGGTGAGGGGACTGTCGAGTTTCAGGGCCAGACGCTGCCGGTGCTGCTGACGAACCGGGCGATCGCCGAGGCCGAGAAGGCGACGGGCAAGACGATGATCCAGCTCGCACAGGCCGGCAGTACCGGCGACATTGGCATGAATGACATCGTGCAACTGCTGCGGGCCGGTCTGGAGTACGGCCGGCGCGACGCGGGTATCAAGCGCCAGGTCTACTCAGTCGACGACGCCTACGACGTGATGGATGCGCTCGGATTCGCGCCGTGTGCGAAAGTCGTGATTCTGGCGCTGTCGGATGTCCTCTCGTATCGTGGGGAGGATGATACAGGCCCCCCAGTGATGGCCAGGAGCGAGACCTAAGCGTCAGCTCCCTCCTGGCGGACGCACTCAAGGCCGGCGTCAGCGTGACCGAGTTCTGGCTGATGACGCCGGCAGAGACACTGGCGGTGCTCGATGCGGCTGTATGGCGCGAAGACCGGGCATTCAAGCGCGACGTCCGCCTGGCGTGGCACGTCGCGGCGCTGCAGCGGCAGAGGAAGCGACTGCCGAGCCTGAAGGCGCTGCTGAATCCGGGCAAGACGAAGAGGTTGATGGGTGATGAGCTGGAGAAACGACGGCGCGAACACGCGGAGCTGAGCGAGAAGGCGGGATATGGGAGACACAGAACTCGGTAAGGCAGTAATTCCGATACGGGCATCGCTGGATCAACTGGACGGCGATCT
>Ga0307378_10001372_pt1 | contig 39881 bp, 36 predicted proteins | sample UN1MG_FD_202238 | JGI IMG/M metagenome (GOLD analysis project Ga0307378, IMG submission 202238) | Soil microbial communities from Risofladan, Vaasa, Finland - UN-1 | ecosystem: Environmental > Terrestrial > Soil > Coastal area > Acid sulfate soil | place: Finland: Risofladan, Vaasa | collected...
GCAAAAAAAGCTTTTTATTTAAAAGACCACTTAAAAAGTTGTACACTTTGCTCCGGAATCAGTTGTACACTTTACTCCGGAATTAATTGTACACTATAGTCCAGAATACTCATCTAAGAAAGTCAAAAGGAATTTGGTATCTGACAGAAGAGGGCGAAAAGTCTTTAAAGTTTGGACCAGTAAAACTTTTAGCCACAGCAACAGAAAAATATTACGTATGGAGGGGTCAACAAGTTGAAAAAAAGAAAGTCATTAAAATAGAGGAAGGCAATATTGAAGAAGAAAGACAATTTCAAAGAGCAAACCTTGATCAATTAGATGAGCAGGGAATTACCGGAATTAAGGAATATGTATATCAAAAAAATGCCTATGAATTTCAAGATTTAGTTGCAGCCCTTTTAAGAGCAATGAAATATCACACACCATTTATTTCACCAAAAGGCCGAGACGGAGGATTAGATATTGTAGCTTTTCGTGATCCATTAGGAGCAACAGATCCCAGAATCAAAGTCCAGGTAAAACACAAACCTCAGACAACAATTGCACCGGATGATATTAGGAGCTTAATGGGACTACTTAATAAATCAGGAGATATGGGGTTATTTATAACATCTGGTACATTCTCTAATGAAGCTAAACGAACTGCCAGAGAATCTCAGACACATGTAAGTTTAATTGATATTGATGAATTTATTCAATTATGGAAAGAGTTTTATCCAAATATGTCTGATGAAGATAAGAATTTATTACCTCTTCATCCTATATACTTTTTGGGATCTAATGAATAAGATGGTTAACCTTAAATACTCGCATTAATCGATCTCAATTATTATTAAAATGATAGTTAATCAAGAAGAGATTGCTTTTAATCAAATAACAAAGTTAGCAAAAGAGTTTGAGGCAAATAAACAATTCTATCTTTCTCAAGAATATCAAGAACAAGAGGTTAGGAGAGATTTTATTGATAAATTCTTTGTTGCTCTTGGATGGGACGTTCTACACAATGAACAGACTAATCCTTATGAGCAAGAAGTAAAAGTAGAGCCACCAGTAAATGTCAGTGGTGCACAGAAAAGAGCCGATTATTCATTTGCTCTTGCACCTAATTACAGAGACCCTAAGTTTTTTGTTGAAGCCAAAAAACCTTCACAAGATTTATTTAATAAAGATTACTATTTTCAGACTATACGTTACGGTTGGCATAAAAATACGCCTCTTGCAGTATTAACAGATTTTGAAGAGTTTCACATACTTGATTGTCGCTTTAGTCCTGACATTGACACGATCCTAAGTAAGCAAGTCGAGAAGTTTCATTATTCTGATTACTTAGACCCTGACAAATTTTATAAAATATATTATCTATTTTCACGTGAAGCCGTTTTAAACAATTCTCTTGAAAAACGTGCAGATGAATTACCTAAACCAAAAGGCAAGTCACGTCAAATAACATTATTTGCGTACGAGAAACATTTAACGATTGATGATGCTTTTTTAGTTGAGATTGATGGTATTAGAGAAAAACTTGCAAAAGCTTTTAAAAAAAATGATGAAACATTAGATAGTGAAGAACTCACTGAGGCTACTCAAAGAACGATAGATCGATTAGTGTTTATTCGATTCTTAGAAGATAAATTAATTGAACAAGTTCATTATGTAAATACGTTTGGTGAACGAGGTAAAGCATGGGATGACTTCATCGATCTCTGTATAAAACTTGATGCAAAATATAACGGTATTGTCTTTAAGAGAAGTTTTATTGATGACAGCAGGTTTAAAGGGCCGGTTGATAGTGAATTTCACGATATATGTCAAGGCATTTGTCATTTAAATTCAAGGTTCTTATATAATGAAATACCGATTCACATACTTGGCAGCATCTATGAACGCTTCCTTGGTAAGGTAGTACATGCAACAGATAAGAGAGTAACAGTAGAAGAAAAGCCAGAAGTTCGTAAGGCTGGAGGTGTTTATTATACACCGAAATATATTGTTGATTACATTGTTCAAAATACTGTTGGCAAACTGATTGAAAACAAAACGCCTGATCAGATTGCAAAAATGCGTTTTGCTGATATAGCTTGTGGCAGTGGCTCATTTTTAATTAGCATTTTAGATTGTTTGCTTGATTATCACAACAAATATTATCAGCTACATACAGATAAAGCAAAGCGAGATGGCTGCTTATACAAAGACGGTTTGTGGGTATTGAGTATAAAACAGAAACAAAACATACTTATAAACAATATTTATGGCGTTGATATTGACATGCAGGCAGTAGAAGTAACTCAATTATCATTATCTCTAAAAATGCTTGAAGATGAAACGACAGCAACGGCTAATGAAATGCAAGTATTGTTTCATGAAAAGATATTGCCTGATATGAGTAAAAATGTTATTTGTGGCAATTCATTAATTGATACAGATATTTTAACCCCTTCTCTGTTTGAAGATACAGAAGAACGAAAACTAAATCCTCTTGACCTTAAATTTGCCTTTTCAAATGTATTTGCTTCAGGAGGATTTGATTCAGTAATAGGTAATCCACCTTATATTAATGCTATACAATTATCAGAAATATATGGTGATGGAGTGAAAAAATACTTTAAAACTAAATATCAATCCACAAGAGGTGCTTATGATATATATATTCCTTTTTTTGAAAAGGCACTCTCAATTATTAAACCAAAAGGCTTTGTTTCATTTATTACACCAAATAAGTTTCTATCATCACCATATGCTGTTGAGTTCCGAAAAATGATAATCGATCAATTTAGTCTTAAAGAGGTTGTTGATTATAGTACTGTCAAAGTTTTTGATAAACCTTCAGTATATCCCATTGTTACCATTTTCTCAAATGATAAACGCAATAAAGATTATGAAATAATTATAAAGGTTGTCAAGAATAGTCAGAAAACAGATATTAAAACAATATCATCCAAGTACCTTAATCTTATACCTGAAAATATATGGGGAATCTTGTTAAGTAAGGATCTTGATATAATTTCTAAAATTTATAATAATAAAATCCCTTTAGAGGATATCGCAGAAGTCAACGCAACAAGCACAGCAGGTGAAGCAGATGAATTCAGCAAATTCATAACTGAAAATGGTAAATCAGCCAATTCTAAAAAAATTATAAATACTGGCACGATTGATAGATATTCTTCACGTTATGGGATAAACAGATTTGCAAACAAAGGTGTTCAGTACCTTAAACCAACAATTGATATCTCAAAAATTAATGATAATAGAAAATCTCTATATAACTCGCCCAAAATTATTGTTGCTAAACTTTCATTACAAATTAAAGGATTCCTTGATCTGAAAGGAGATTATGCTTCAATAAATACAAATTGTATTCATAATCCAAAAGGACAAATTTCACTTAGTTATTTATGTGCATTATTAAATTCTAAATTAATGACTTATGTATATAGTCAATTGTTCTCAGGATTACGAATGAGTGGTGGATACTTTCAATTTCAAGCCCCTCAACTTAGAATCTTGCCGATTAGTAATATTAATTTCAATATTGAAAGTGACTTAAAGAAACATGATGGCTTAGTGAAACTAGTTGATGTATTAATGCAGAATTTAATACAAGGCCAAACCGTCAAAACAGATAAAGACAAAGTTTATTACGAACGCAGATGCTCTGAAATTGATAATCAGATTGACACTCTTGTTTATGAACTCTATTATTTAACCGAAGAAGAAATAAAAATTATAGAGAGCTCCATTCAATAAAAAAGGTGGTACATCGTCTCTCTGCATTTCCTCGTGCTAAAAGGATCTCCATTTTAACTGGAGTAATGAAATGTACCGCCTAGTCTACCTGATACTTAGGATCATCCTTATGTTCTTCAAAATAGTCAATATATAAGTTAACCCTATCATCAGTGGGTTCAATCCCTTCAATACTAACCACTTCCCCATTTTCATTACACAACTCAACAAAGAAGTAATTATACGACCATAAGAGGTACTTCTTGTCACCATCCTCCCTTAATGATACGAATTTTACATCATTATCCCCCCTATCAACAAATAGAGAGCGACGTCGGTCTTCAAGGTCCAGGTTGTTATATTCGTATAAAGTCATATCTCTGCTATAAAAGAAGGCGACACCTGATGTGAAAGTCAAGTCTGCAATACAGTCCTAGAAAGTGTGTGCTTTCTGTGGAAGGAATAGGTGTCGCCCCTGAAAATTAATAAATTACAGTATACCAAATATATACTAATTGAGTAATATTTCATAATTTTAACCTTGTAAAACTATTATTACGAAACAGACATTAAAATAATTACATATTGAATAAAGCGTAAGCTGTTATTCTTGCTCTGTAAAACCGCTAATTCACAACATCCACAGGAATGATAGGCAATACGCTCACGGTCGGCGTGGGCTTTGCTTATTGTGGATGGGGTGCTTAGCGGTACCTACAGAGCTGTAAGATTTAAGTCCACGTCCTTGTTTAATTTAAATACAATCCGAAATGAAAAATCTAACAAGAATCTTAATGATCCTTGCAATAGTTTTATTATACTCTTGTGAGGAAAAGCCAACACCGCCGACTGTTACAACAACAGCGGCCAGTGAAATCTCTTATACCACTGCAACATCTGGAGGTAATGTAACAGATGATGGAGGTGCTTCAATTATTGCCAGGGGTATCTGTTGGAGTACGTCTTCAAATCCTACAATTGATGATGATAAAACGATTGAGGGTACTGGTATAGGTACTTTTGCCAGTGAATTAACAGGCCTTACATCCAACACAACCTATTATGTTAAGGCATATGCCACGAACAGTGCAGGCACTGGATATGGGAGTCAAGTGTCTCTTACTACTTTACAGACAGAAGTACCTGAACTCACAACTGCTGAAGTAACATCAATAGCACAAACAACTGCTATATCAGGAGGTAATATTACTGATGATAATGGATCATCTGTAACAGCCCGAGGTGTTTGTTGGAATACTTCAGCAGCCCCCACCATTGCTGATAGTAAGACTAATGATGGATCTGATAAAGGTGTTTTTATAAGTAATCTAACCGATTTACAGCCTGGTACATTGTATTATATCAGAGCATATGCAACTAACAGTGTTGGGACTTCATACGGAAATGAGCTTAGCTTTACAACATTAGCAACCCTGCCTACACTTACAACCACAGCAGTAACGTCAATTACTCAAACTACTGCAAAAAGCGGTGGAGAAATAACAAGTGATGGTGGAGCGGACATTACGGCCCGCGGAGTATGCTGGAACACATCAACAAGTCCAACAATCTCAGATAGTAAAACTACTAATGGTAATGGTACTGGAAGCTTTACAAGTAATATTACAGATCTTCAAACCGGGACTACTTATTATATGAGAGCTTATGCTACAAACAGTGAAGGAACTGCATATGGAAATGAAATAAATTTTATTACCCTAGATCCTCCAACACTAACAATAAGTGCTGCTACTAATATTACCAGTACAACAGCAAAATTAAATTGTATTGTTAATGCGAACAATCAAAATGTCTCAACAGCATTTGAATACGGGATATTTTCTTCTTACGGTCATACGATTGATGCGACTCCTGCCTTAGTGAGTGGAAGTACAAACAAGAACGTTAGCGCTTCATTGGAAGAGTTATCTGTAAATGTCACATATCACTATAGATTAAAAGCAACAACTGCGGATGGAATAACTTATAGTAATGATATGACGTTTACTCCGATTTTTGTGATTGGAGAAAGCAGTAACGGAGGATTAGTCTTCTATGTTGATGAAACAGGTCTGCATGGATTAGTGAGTTCAATATCAGATCAGGGATCATATCCTTGGGGTTGTGGTGGTATACCAGGATCCGTTAGCGGAACATTTATCGATGGAGCAAATGGAGTCGATGTTGGTACTGGATATCAAAATACAATTGCAATCGTAAATGGTTGTACTACTTCAGGGATTGCAGCTCGTATCTGCTATGATCTAGAATTAAATGGATATGATGATTGGTTTCTACCTTCGATTGGGGAATTAGATCTAATGTATTACAATTTAAAACTAAATGGATTAGGTAATTTTAGTACAACTAATATATATGGTTACTGGAGTTCAAGTCAGTATAATAGTGATTATGCTTGGGGGAGAAGTTTCTTTACGGATTTTAAGAATTATTATTTTAAGACCCCAGTAAGTTTACCACAACCATCCTATATTCGTGCTGTTCGAGCTTTTTAAGTAATAAAAACATGTTTATTATGACATATCGTTATTACACCCAAATTCCCACAATTCTCACTCCATGGGTAGTTGGTAACATATCACATAAATAGCTTTTCCCCTAAAATTGTTTCAGTATAGTTTCAGTAGCATTCAAATAAAAAGCCCTGATATTATTGTATATCAGGGTTTTATGCTCAATCCTAAGCTCCCCAGGTAGGACTCGAACCTACGACCCACGGATTAACAGTCCGTTGCTCTAACCAACTGAGCTACTGAGGAATTTATTTTCGCTTTACCAATACAATTTTAGCGTGCCAAAAATAAGGGCTTTTAGTGAATTTAACAATATCTTTGCCGAAAATTTTTGATATGAGGAAAATACTGGGCATTGGTAATGCCCTTGTTGACGTTATAACTCTTATTGATAACGATCAGATCCTGCAAAGGTTCTTATTGCCAAAAGGCAGTATGACTCTTGTTGACAGCGAAAAATCAAGACTCGTCAGGAGCGAGACATCAAGGTTCAAAAAAAGTTTTGCATCCGGAGGTTCTGCAGCCAATACCATTCATGGTCTTGCCATGCTCGATGCAAAAACCGGGTTCATCGGTTCTGTAGGAAAGGACGAAACAGGCGATTTCTTCGAGAGTGATATGAAAGAAGCAGGTGTGAAAACAACACTCCTGCGACGTGATTCAGCAACAGGAACAGCTGTAGCTCTTATTTCAAAAGATACTGAAAGGACATTCGCCACTCACCTCGGTGCTGCGGTTGAGCTTTCGTCCGCCGACCTCAAACCGGAATATTTCAAACCGTATAAGATCCTGTACATGGAGGGTTACCTGATCATTGACAGATCGCTTGTAGAGAAGGCGTGCAAAATCGCTATAGCCAATAATATGAAAATTGCTCTTGATCTTGCAAGCTATAACGTCGTCAATGCGAAACTTAATGATTTTAAGTATATAATCACAAATTATGTTGATATCCTTTTTGCCAATGAAGAAGAAGCAAGGTCTTATACTGGTCTGGGACCTGATGAATCTTTGACCAGAATAGCTGATCAGGTTGAAATTGCCGTAGTTAAAACCGGTAAAGATGGTTCACTCATAAAACGGGGTGAAGATCGGGTAAAGATCGGCGCTCTTCCTGTTTCCTGCAAGGATACCACTGGTGCCGGTGACTTATATGCTTCCGGATTTCTTTATGGTTATGCAAACGACCTGCCTCTTGAAAAATGCGGTGTGCTCGGTGCCCTGCTTGCAGGGAATGTCATTGAAATGGTAGGGGCAAGAATCCCGGAAAAGAAATGGCCGGTAATAAGGAAGAAAGTATTAAAGATTGTTGAGGAGTAATGAATCAGAATTATAAAATGTTGAAGGTTACATGTTGCAAGTTGCAAGTTGTTTGAAAATAAATATCGTGATTAATTAAAGTATTGTCCGGATGAAAAACAGATTAAAATTTTTCCTTATTGTCATTATACAATTGTTAATAATGAATTCATGTAAAAAGGAATCAATTACTCCTGATATTACATTTACAAGTTCCGTTTTTACGGTTGTCGAGGATATTTCTTCAGCTTCAATCAAGATCACGGTAAGACTATCCGGGACTTCTGATGAAATTATCACCATCGACTATAGTACCGATGACAGCACAGCACTTGCCGGGAAAGACTATGTAGCAATTGCATCTGGAAAACTGACTTTTCAGCCTGGTGAAACATCAGGATCCATTAAAATCAATATTCTGCCTGATACTGCACAGAAACAGGATGTTTATTTCAGGGTCGTTTTAAGCAATCCTGTCAATGTACTGATGAATGAGACCAACATTACTGTTAAAATTATAAATGTTGATTATGCAACTCTAGTCTGGAGCGATGAATTCAGTGCTGCATCCCTGAATACCGCAGTATGGAATTATGAACTGGGAGCCGGAGGCTGGGGCAATAATGAGCTTGAGACCTATACAAATTCCATTGATAATGTGCACCTCGATTCAGGATATCTGCATATTACCGTTCTTAATCCATCCGGTTCATATTATACTTCCGGAAGGCTAACAACTCAGGGGAAAAAGGACTTTACCTGCGGAAAGATCAGGATCCGGGCTAAGCTGCCACAGGGACAGGGATTATGGCCGGCACTCTGGATGCTTGGCGCTAATTTTTCGACTGCCGGATGGCCAAAATGCGGTGAAATTGATATAATGGAACTTCTCGGCAATGCGCCTTCTGTCGTTTACGGTGCACTTCACTGGGATGATAACGGCCATACAAGCAGATCAAACAGCTATACACTCAGTGGCAGCAGTTTCAGTAACGCATTCCATACATTTACCTTTATATGGACACCGAATAACTTTAAATGGCTGGTCGATGATAAAATGTTTTTCAATCTGAGCCGCAGTGAAGTAAATACTTTTCCGTTCAACTTGCCACAGTTCTTTATATTTAATGTAGCTGTAGGCGGAAACTGGCCGGGAAGTCCCGATCAGACTACAGTTTTTCCGCAACATATGATAGTGGATTATATCAGGATTTATCAGTGAGTTTTCCATTTTATATTGATTATTTTAAATAATTGAAAAAATCTTAAAATCATGAAAAAGTATGTTGTGATCGCCTTATTGGCAATAAGCTTGATCTCTGTTTCTTTCTACACGATACAGGAATCTAAAAAAGAACCTGTAATTACTTCAAAAAGAGTTGCCCAGGTAGCTGTTATTGTAAAAGATATTGACAAAGCACGCATTGCATGGGCTCAGATGCTGGGAGTCAAACCACCTGAAGTCAGTGTTGCTGAAGGTCATTTTTCAAGACCAACTCTGTACAGGGGAAATCCTTCCGATGCAAAGGCAAAGCTGGCATTTTTTTCAATGGACAACCTGCAGATAGAATTGATCCAGCCTCTTGGAGGGAAAAGCACCTGGCAGGAATTTCTTGATACCAACGGAGAAGGTATTCACCATATAGCTTTTGAGGTAAAAAATATTGATGGAGTTGAAAAGGAATTTGAAATGATCAATATGCCTACAGTTCAGCGTGGCGGCTGGGATGGAGGTGCATATAGCTATGTTGATGGCTCCAGAGAAATAGGATGTATCCTGGAGTTGCTTGAAAATTACAGGTAACTCTTTTTAAATACTTGTCAGGGATCAGGATTGTTTTCCTGCGGTTCTTACCTTATATCCGTTTAATCCGTAATAGAATATAAAGACAAAACATACCAGGGGTACAATAAATCCAAGTGCCATTGTCGAAACATCAGCAATGCGGCCCATGATAACCGGGATGATTGCTCCACCTACAATCGACATTACAAGGAATGAAGAGGCTTTTTTGGTTAGAGGCCCCAGGTTCTTGATCCCGAGTGCAAAAATTGTCGGGAACATCACTGACTCGAAGAAAAAGGTTGAAAAGAGTGCAACTACCGATATCCATCCGAGTCCTGCAACAACCAGGCTCATAGTAATGACACTCATCAGTGCATAGAAAGCCAGCAGTCTGTTTGGGCGAACAATGCGCATGAATAAAGTGCTGCCGGAAAACCTTCCAAGCGCAAACAATCCGAATCCGCCAAAAGCCAGTACTTTTGAAGCCATAAGGTTGTTTATCTCCGGCATTTCCTCGGTGACATAATTGATAAAAAAACTGTTTATTCCGGTCTGAGCGGCAACATAAAGGAACTGTGCAATCACTGCAAATACAAAATGAGGGTATTTCAAAAGGTCCGAAACCTTTCCTGACGATTCTTCATTATTTTCTGATTGAGCTTCTTCCTTTATCGCAGGAAAACGGATACGCCAGAACAAGATCGCAACTATCAGGACAAGTGTGCCAATTAGCATATACGGGAGTGCTATGGATGCAAATTTGTTCTCACTGTTACCGGTTCCCGAAAATATTAGCACTCCTCCTACCAGCGGCCCGGCAATCCATCCCAGTCCGTTGAATGATTGTGAAAAGTTTATACGCCTTTCTCCGGATTCCGGAGGACCGAGTATAGTTGTATATGGATTTGCAGCTGTTTCAAGACAGGTGAGACCGCAGGCAATTACAAAAAGGCAGAAGAGAAAACTTCCGAAGGTCCGGATCATGGTCGCAGGAAACATCAGAAATGCACCTGACGCAAAAAGCAGTAACCCGAAGATTATACCTTTTTTGTATCCGACTTTCTGCATCAGCAGACCTGCAGGAAGCGCCATCAGAAAATAACCTCCGTAAAATACAAACTGAAGAAAGGCTGATTTAGCCTTCGACATATTGAGCAATTCCTGGAAATGTTTGTTGAGGACATCAATACACCCGTGAGCAAAGCCCCATAAAAAGAACAGGCTTGTCACCAGGATGAACGGGATCAGAAATCCCTGATAAACAAATCTTTGTTTGTTGCTGCCAGCTGTAAGGTCACTTGTCATATAATCCTGTAGTTTATCAATACAAGATTGTCATGATTTGTGACTTTTCCAAAAGTTTGTTCAGAAATTACTTTACCAGCAGATTTACCTTCAGCTTGAACTCATCATAGATGGTCTTATCGCCCAGGTTATCGAAGAATGAACCTGAACCATAGCGGATATTGAATTTTGTTCTGTCAATAATAATGTTTGCAAAAAACCATGTCCCGTCATCTTTCTTCTGCATTGCAGCCTTGAATTCAATCGGATTTGTGATTCCCTTGATTGTCAGGTTGCCCTTAACAACTGCAGTGCCCTTATCAAATGGAGTGCTTTCGGTTATGACAAGTTTTGAGGCAGGATATTTTTCTACTCCAAAGAAATCGTCGGATTTCAGATGCCTTTCAAGATTTGCATTACCATCATCATCCTTGATAGTAGTCATATCGATTGTGAATTCCCCTGAAACAATCTTATTATCTTTCCAGGTCAACCATCCGTCCTGAAGCATAACTGTTCCGTTATGTTCGCCCAGTACCTTCTCACCAAGCCAGTGTAAGGTGGTCTTTTCTTTATCAGCGTTTAGTTTCTCTTGCGCATTCATTATTGCCGTTATTAAAATCATTGTGACAAATAATAATGTTCTTTTCATTGTTTCCGTTTTTGTGTTTGGTATCTTAAACAAATAGTCTGGCGGAAATGTTCAAATCGGTAAAACCCCGATATGATGTAAAACCATGTAATTAAGGATTTTACAATAGAGAACTGTTATTGATTACAATTTATGGATATTCAGGCCGCCGCTGATCTCGAATATCATTCCGGTTGAAAAATCCCAGTCGCCGCGGGCTATTGATGCTACTGCCTTTCCGATATCCTCAGGAATACCCCATCTGTTTTGAGGTACCAGCCCTTCGCTGATCATTTTGTCATATTTCTCCTTGACCTTAATGGTCATGTCGGTCTGGATAATGCCGGGACGCACTTCATAGACACGTATATTTTCTACTGAAAGCCTGTCGGCAAATACAGCAGAAGCCATGCTTAGTCCGGCTTTGGAAATGCAATATTCAGCACGGTTTGTGGATGATAATGCTGCTGATATTGATGTTATGAATACAATAACAGGCTTATAATCAGATATCTGATCTCTAAGCCAGATCATTTCTTTAGCTATCTTCTGAGCAAAGAAGAATGGGCCTCTCAGGTTTATGTTCATTACCCGGTTATAGCTTTCCTCGGTCATTTCAAGGAGATCGCTCCGCTTAAGCGGTGCCACACCTGCATTGTTCACCAGGAAATCTATCCTGCCATATCTTGCAAGTATGTTTGAAACGACTTCAGTCTGACAATCTGTACAGGAAATGTCCAGTCCGATCGGAAAAAACTCTGCTCCTCTTTTTTCAACCTCAGAATCAAGTATTTCCATCCCTTCACTGTCGGTGGAGCGGGCTATTGCTGCGATGTCAAAACCTTCAGAAGCGAGAGAAATTGCTATTGCCCTTCCAATCCCTCTGCTGGCGCCTGTAATAACAGCGACAGGTTTATGATTCATCGTAAACGGATATTACCAGGTTATACCGAAAATATGGCGGTAAAGGTAATAATTTGGGCTAAATGGTCAACACCCGCTGATATTATCATGAATAAAATCCTTCCAGACTTTTTCAAACCAGAGATCCTGAACTGGTATGTCCCTGACTTTCACATTTTTCTTAATTGTAGCTCCATCCCTGTATCCAACCTCTAAAATATTATTTTCGATATTCCTGTCATACTGACACAGATCAGGCTTTCGTTTTCCTTCTGCTATGTCTTCAAGCAGATAATCTTCATCTTCCATGACCATGTATGATCCCCTGCTCCTTCCACCCTTTTCAAGATATGTTTTGATTGCATCGAGATAAACATAATGTGTCAGGCAGTGGTCATTCAGAAGGAAGGCTTCAGCAAGCTCCTTTACAGTGCCGGCACCAATTTTCCCGGGAAGATACCTTGTCATTTCCTCAGCATCAGCTAATGCAGCTGTTACTTTCCCGAGGCTCCTGATAATCCCGCCAGCTTCCGACATTTTTTTCCGTATCTCTGCAAGATACCGACGGTTGTCTGATGTTTTTCCTGATTGCAGCCAATTTTCAGCATGTGCCAGTTCTGAATCTATCTGCTCTCCTGCCTCTTTAAGCAGATCATCTGACCCCGGAGCAGGAGCATTGTATTTCGCACAGATATATTGGGCCGCCCTTAAACTTCCTACCTGTCCTGAATTAAGTGCTGCTCCTCCCGGTCTGTAAACTCCGTGAGAACCATTCACCTCGCCTACGGGGAAAAGATGTTTCAGGTCAGATTCCCACCATATTCCAGCCTTGAGACCGCCATTATTATGCTGAGCACAGACTGCGATCTGAAGAGGCTCAGCGGCCAGGTCAATTCCGTGATCCAAATAAAGTGAGTATGCCGGAGCATTAAGAGCAAGAAGTCTTTCAAGCGGATTGTCCTTTAATGCACCGGATCTGCTGAGAAAATCAAATACCTCCCGATCAAGATTCTCAACTGAGAATGATCCTTCTTTATTATATTCAGGATTCCTGGTAAAATCAAGATATGCTCTCCGTCCTTTTTCTGATATCTCCCTGTATACCAGGAGATCTATAAGCGAAGATCCGGAATTTTCAATCTTCCCCGGATCGAAAGGCCACTGATTGCCTTTCATGAAAATTGCTCTTGAAAGAGCTCTTATATCAGGGAAGAAATCATTCAAAAACTCATGCCTGCCGGAACCGTTTTTATCAGTTGAAAAATATGCAGGAATAGCCTGCTGATAGCTTCCTGAAAGGTTCCATCTGAATTTTGTTGAAGCAATCCCGAACTGTGATTCAGTAAGGTTCTGCCCGGAAGCTCCTGCTTTAAATGCCATGCCAATTGATCCTGCCTGGGATACAGGATAAACGCTTGCCTCATAAATCCCGGCCGGACCGCCTGTCCCCAGAACCACATTCATGCAACTGAACAAAACGAATGCCTTAAACGGATCTTTGACTCTTGTATTTATTGCCAGCGCACCAATGACACTTGCCCTTTTTTTGTCTGTCAGGAGAGCAACAACATGGTGATGATCAAGAATTTTTATTCTATTCCTTTTCACTTCACCGGCAAGAACCTCAAACATTATACTTGAAGTGTACGGACCTGCTGAAGTTGCTCTCGACCTGGGATCATTATCAGTTTTGTACCCTGCCCAGCTTCCATATTTGTCATGCGGAAAAGGGACGCCCAGACTGACAAGATTCATGAATGCCCTGACCGAGCCCTGTGCTTCGCAAAGAGCAATATCGCCATGCATGCAGTGCTCGCTGAAAAGATCCCTTGCCATTTCGATGACCGAATCTCCTTTTTCTCCGCTGAGAGTAAGTTTATAGTATGTCTGCTTGTCCGAACCTGCATTATTTGAAGTACCTCCCCCCCACTTTGACGTTGCAATAATTATGTCTTTCAGACCTGATCGGTGCAGTGAAACAGCCGCATTGAGTGATGCCGCTCCGCTGCCGATTATGAGGGTATTGATCCTGGAACAGGAGATTTCAAAACTCCTGATATTTTTAATTTCAGCGTCCATCAGCGATCAGTTTTTTCAGTTCAGCTCCATATATCTCTCTGTCATGAATTACACACCCGCCGGGTCTCAAGTTGCGGATCAGGCGTGTGCAACCGGAGCACGTGATACAGAATTTTGAAGGATCCGGTTTGCCTTTCTTTATAATATCCGACGGCATGGAAGGATATGCAAAAGAGTTTCGCCCGAATCCTATAAAGGAAACATCACCCTTCATAAGAACCTCAGCTCCTGCATGAGGAGCATATTGCCTGAGCCATGAATATGCCGAACCTGTAAAAGATATCCCGGGAAATCTCTTTTGAAACAGGGCTGTTCCCTTTATCATTCTCACGACACCTTCCAGGGGGTGCTCTTCAGGGACCTTCTGCCCGGGAAGGGGATTATCATACGGTCTTGTCACATGAGGATTAAAATAAGGACTTCCCATACTTATATTGATCAGCCTCATCCCGTGATTCTGCAATTCCTCAACCAGCTTTAGCGGCTCCGTAAAGTCTGGTTCTCCGTTCTCATCAATACCGAAACCTCCACTGTAAAGATCTGAAATATTGAGTCGTGTTGTAATGATCACACCCGGAATTTCATTTCTTAACCTGTCTATTGTTTCAATAAGAAATCTGAATCTCCTTTCCGTCTCTTCACCACCGAATATGCTGTTTTGCCGGTTTTTTGAAGCAAGAAGCTCGGCCACCAGGTACCCATGGCAGGCCTTAATATCAACAGCATTAAATCCTGACCGGGCAGCAAGGACCGACACCATAACGTATTGATCCTGAATTCTTTTAAGCTCGTCATCAGTAAGTATATGAGGTGTGGTCCTGTCAAGTACAGGATTTATTGAAGCAACCTGAGGTGAGGATTTTCCTTCCGGATTGCTATAACGTCCTGAATGTGTAATCTGGATCACCAGCATCGGATCAAATCCCTGCCTGCGTGCATGTTTCCTTATCTCATCGTTCAGGAAGGAATATTTATCAGAGTTTTTCTTCTGCATCCAGAGCTGATGCGGGTTTGACCTGCCTTCAGGTAAAACAGATACTGCCTCAAACCATATTATCCCGCTTCCTCCTTCAGCAAAGCGAAGATATCTTCTCCGTGTCAGGTCAGAGGGTGATCCGTCATATTCAGAATCGTATCCTTCCATAGGCTGGACCACCATCCTGTTGGCAATACTGAAGCCTTCAATATCTGCTGATTCTGTTAATGGCGTAAGATCATCGTTAAAAGGCAGATCCAGATTAAGCTCCTTTGCTTTCAGAAGAAGCTCATCCTTGCTTTTAAACCTGAACCGTTCATGCATCTGCCGGCGCTTTGAGTTTTATTTCCTAATAATGAAAATCTTCTCCTCCGTTACCAAATCTAGGATTAACCACATTATTATAAATTGAACCGAAGGTATATGTAATTTCTATTCCTCCTTCAACCCGGTATTTTGTAGCAAGCTCTCTCAGCTGCAATAACCTCTCAGCTTCAGAAATAACTCCTTTCTTCAGATTTAACTGATCATTAATGTGGGCTGCTCCGCCATAGATCTGCAATGACAATCCCTTAAATATCCTTACATTGATAAATGAATTCAGTTCGATCCTGTTCTTGGCAAAATCATGAAAATAGTTAGAACCTGTAAGTGATATATTTATCGATCCCCATTTTTTTTGTACCTGAAACGCAACACCCAGCATTTGTAAATACAGGTGCTCGTAAGTTTTATTGTAAATTGTTGAATCGAGATAATTATTGTATTGATAGCCTGCACCGTATAAAATCCTTAATTGCCGGTGGGTTGCTTCTAAATAAGGAAATATGTCATATTCAATTGACGGGAGGATTTCGGTCTTAATATTATAATTCTCCCGTGTTGATGAGCCGAGATCCCATTTTACTCCGGCTGACCAATGATCTCCGAGACTTTTCACGAACAGGTTTTGTATCTGGGCTGAACTTGTTGAATACGTGGATGAAATAACTGAATCGGTATTTGCATTTTCAATAAATTTCTCCCGCTGATAATTATGATCCATTTCTACTTCAAGTTTTATTTCCGGTGTAATCTTGGAGATGTTTATCGAATTCCGTAGTTCGAGTACTTTCTGTGCTTCTTCCGATTCAAACTGAGGTTCTGTTGATAACTCAAATACCCAGTTGTTCCACCTGTCGATGACTTCCTGAGATTCGAGTTCTTCATTATGCCTGATCTCAATTTCATTGAATAAGGGAGTCTTTGCCACATATCTCATCAGTCCCATCTTTAGCAGGGCTGTCCTTTTCTGCCGTATTATTGTACCGGTCTGGTCAGGACTGGTGGTATAGCTGAGAGTATCATCCATTCCCTGAAAATCCAATTGTCCATGAAATGTATAAGTATACTGATTCCCTCCGCTGCCGGCATCCTGTTCAGATACAAGTATAACGACCTGTGCATCGTGAATATCCCTGACATAATTAATGTATGGTATTTCCTGCCTGGTATAGTTCATATCACAATCATGGCAGTCAAGAAAAATCTTCACGGCATTTTTTCTTAAAGTATCCTGCTGGTTTTTCGCAGCCTGTCCTGATACTGCTTCTGAAATCAGAATAAGCAACAAAAATAAGATTGCATTCTGAATAGCTGGCTTTTTCATTGTAGCTTTTTTTTGATTATCAATACTTTATACTGGATTTTTGTAGCAATGATGTAAAATCCGGTTTCAAAGATGGAGATATATTTTAGCGAATCAAATATTTAGTAAAATGAAACCGGGAAAATTTATTTTTTTTAACACTTTGCAGTTGGGATGAAAGTGCTACATAGATATCTGTTTCCTGAAATTTACGGATCTCGGGCTTAACCATGAACCCCTGACCAGGGAACCTGAATAATAACCGAGCAATCTTATGAACAGAAGGAACCTTACAAACAGTTTCGGGATGAAAAACAGAATCAGGCCAATTAAACCTGTAATGATTCCAGTTAAAATATTGTCTGTTACAATAAAGGCCTGCAAGAAAATCCTTCTTATTCCTCTCTCATGTTTGTGAATATATAAATGCCTGGATATCTGAACTTCACATTTTGAAATTGAAGTTGTTTTCAGGTCTGACCGTGAGCTTGCTCCTTGATTATGTTCAATTGTCATCGTATTGTAGAAAGCAATTTCCCCTCCGGAATTCCTGATGCGGCGGCAAAGATCAACATCCTCGTAATACATCCAGAAATCCTCATCAAAACCGTTCTGTCGGAAAAAAATATCCTTATGCATCAACATTACCGATCCGGATACCCAGTCAGGAAATGTTACATCTGCAACATATTCCTTTTTAACGCGGGACTTTTTCCAGGGGAATGTTCCATAAGCTTTGCTCTCTTTTCCGTTTTTCCTGACCTGCCGGCACGATATTATATAATATGAGGGATTGGACCTTGCAGCTTCCAGAAGTTTACATATCTCTTCTTCTCTTGTGATGGTGTCGGGATTAAGTATCAGGAAATAATCTCCTGATGCTTTTGAGCAGCCAAGATTGCATCCGTTTGAGTATCCTCCATTTACGCTGTTATGAATAAATCTGAATTCCTGAAATCTTGTCTCAATGCCGTTTAAAGCAGTGTCGCCGGGATTATTGTTTACCACAATAACCTCCAGACTGAAGCTTTTGCTGCTAAAGTTCTCCAGCGATTCGAGGCATCCTTCAAGCCTCTCCAGTCCTTTATAACTAACTATTATTACCGACAGATCCATTCTGAGGTTTCATCTTCAATCCATACAATATAACACAGGTTTAAAAATAACTAATAACAATTATTTTTCCCAATTCATCTTATCTTCCTTCACTTCTTCAACCTCTTCAACTCCTTCAACCTTTTCAACCTCTTCCTCCATCCACTCATACACCGGCCTCTGGGGCCCCTCCTTCCTGTACCAGACTGCAAGTACGATGCCCGAGAAAAACCCAAGCATATGAGATTCCCAGGAAATGTTCTTATAAATGCCGGGAAAGAGTCCCCATACCATCTCGCCATACAGGAAAACAACCAGCAGCGACAAGGCTATTAGCCTGAAATAACGGCGGATAATTCCGCTGAAAAAAAGGAACGAGGCAAGCCCGTATACAAGTCCGCTGGCGCCGATATGCCAGGCCTCCCGACCTCCAAACCATACCAGCAAACCTGTAAGTAAATATGTCCAGGTAAAAACCTTAAGCGCTACTTCCGAATAAAAATAAAACAGTGCAACAGAAAGCAGCAGCAGCGGCAATGAGTTGTTCAACAGATGTGTGAAATCGTCATGAATGAACGGTGAGAAGATAATTCCGGGAAGCCCTTCCAGCGATAATGGATATATCCCAAGATCTGACAGATCCATTTCAAATAACACCTCAATTATCTTCACCAGCCACATGAGGAACACGAAAGTCACTGGTATTATAAGACTCAGAAAGAATTTTTTCCTGTAAAATGAACCTTCAGATTTAATATCTTGATTTTTATCGGACATTATTGATCATGCAATCATGCAATCTGGTTTTTCTTGTTTCTTCCTCCCATTCTCCCCCTCCCGCTTCCGCTTCGCGGAATCTACGCTTCGCTTCGATCTCGCCCTCTATTTTCAGTCTCTGCCGGGGAAAACAATACCGGCAGCATTTCGGATCCGGTCGAGTGTTTGCATAAGATCGAGACTGAAAGAGAGAGGAACAACAGGGCTTTCAGTCCTGCCCTCATCCAGGCACTTCATAACTTCCTCTGCCTCCCAGTGATAACCCATTGCCGGCGGAGAGAATGTGAATTCCTGCTTTTCTTTACCTTGCAGTTCAAGGATCACCTCCTGATTCATATCCCTGCCCCGGGTAACTGTAAGATTTCCCTTTTCACAATAGATCTCGCAGCCTATCCCGATTGCTGTCCTGAATGAGCTGTACATCGAAGCCATCGTTCCATCCTTATAACTGAATATCATGCTCAGTGATTCTTCCGATCCGGTTTCACCAAACACGGCTGTGGCTTTTATTTCCGAAGGCACGCCCAGGAACGTCAGCGCATCAATAACAGGATAGATACCAATATCAAGGAGAGAACCGCCTCCGAGAGCAATGTTGAATTTCCTGTCGTCCGGATCATATGGGGGAATAAATGAAAAATATCCATCCAGATGCACAATTTTCCCAAGTATTCCTGATTTAAGAATCTCATTTGCCTTCTTATAAAAGGGTTGAAAAGGAGGCCATAACGCTTCCATCAGAAAAACATTTTGTTTCTTTGCCTCGCTGATCATTTCCTTAACCTCTTTTGTGTTTAATGCAAATGCCTTTTCACAGATAACATGCTTCCCGTTTCGCAGGCACAGCATTGTATGATCATGGTGATGCGAATGGGGTGATGCTATGTATACGACTTCAAGTGCCGGATCAGCTGCCAGCTCCTCATAGCTTCCAAAGTACTTTTTAAAACCATAGTCAGAAGCAAATAAAATTGCACGCTCGAGGTCGCGTGAGCCTACTGCATATAATTCAGCATTTTCAAGCAGCTTCAGGCCTTTTGTGAACTTGGCCGACATCTTCCCGGGAGCCAGAATGCCCCATTTGTATTTTTTCATGATTACAAAATTTGACGGATAAATATAGGGAATCTTGGTTTATCATAATAGCCCCCTACCGCTAAAGCGGTATCCCCCCTGAAGGGGAAAAAATCCAATCTTTTATAAAGATTTATATAAAAACCATCTTTTTCTCCTCCCTTGGGGGGAGTGCCCGAAGGGCGAAGGGGGGTCCAAATACAATAAAAAACAAAGAGTTCTAATTTTTTTGCAGAAAAATTTCATTTTTATCTCTCTCATTCTCTGCATCTTATAAAAAATGTTAATAAATATTATGATTTTCTTACTACTATGTATTGCATGGTATTAATTTATTTATATATCTTTGCGTTGTCATGTTACATGTATTGTATAGTAGTAAATATTTAAAAGAACCATGAAAATAACAGTAAGTATTAATCTCGGGGGCTATTCATTCAATATTGATGAAGATGCTTATGCCGAACTGAAAAGGTACCTGAAGAACCTTGAGCTTCACTTTGCTGAAGAGGAGAGCTCGTCTGAAATTCTTTCCGATATTGAATCGAGGATGGGGGAACTCTTCCGTGCAAGTCTGACAGCTTATAAGCAGGTAATAACGATGGATGATGTTCGCCAGGTGATATCGGTCCTTGGCACGCCGGAGGATATTTCCGACAATGAATCAACCTCTGCTCGTGAGAAATTCTCATCACCAGGTTATCACAGGATGTACCGCGATCCTGATAACCGGATAATAGGCGGTGTCTGTGCAGGCATGGGTGCCTACTGGCGAATGGAACCGTGGCTGGTAAGAGTGATCTTCTTTATTCTTGCCATAATGGGAGGTTTTGGAATCCTTCTTTATCTGATCCTCTATATTGTGATCCCGGAAGCAAAAACCACTGCTCAGAAAATTGAAATGAAAGGTGAGCCGGTAAATATTCACAATATAAAGGAATCTGTGAAAAAAGAATTTGATACAGTCACAAAAAAGATGAAACTGTAAGATACAGACCAGGAAGACTGATTATGAAGTGTAAAACCTAAAAACTTATTATTATGGATCTGGAAAACACAAAAGCACAGATGCGCAAGGGGATCCTGGAATACTGTATACTGTCAGTATTATCAAGAAATTCCTGCTACGCAAGCGATATTATCAAAGAACTGAAGGAGGCCAGGGTAATTGTGGTTGAAGGAACCCTTTACCCTCTTCTTACAAGGGAAAAGAATGCCGGATTGCTCAGCTACCGCTGGGAGGAGTCGCAGCAGGGTCCTCCCCGCAAATACTATGAACTTACGCCTGAAGGCAGGGAATATCTTACCGATCTGGACAGATCATGGGATGAACTGGTTGAATCAGTCAACCTGATCCGTACGAGGTAAATTATCTTAAACCAGCTAAAAATCAGAAAGATGGACAAGACAATAAAAATAAATCTCGGCGGAACCCTGTTCCAGATTGATGAAGAAGCATACAGAATGCTTCGTGATTACCTGCAGGCCATTGACCGGAAATTCAGGAATGTGTCCGGCGGCAATGAAACCATAGAAGATATTGAATTCCGTATAGCTGAAATATTCATGTCACAGAAAGGCCTGGCAGGAATAATTTCAAAAGAAAATGTCGAGGCGATGATTTCAACCGTAGGAAAACCTGAAGATTTCGACCAGGAAGGAGGGGAAGGAACTTCTTATCACTATACCCCCGGCCCGAGAAAGCTTTTCAGGAATCCGGATGACCGGGTCATTGGCGGTGTTTGCGGCGGAATCGGCGCATATGCTGATGCAGATCCTGTATGGTTCAGGATCCTGTTTGTCATATTTACATTCATGTTCGGTCTCGGTTTTTTGATCTACCTGGCATTATGGATCGCTCTCCCTCTGGCAAATACCAGTTCACAGAAAAGAGAAATGTATGGAAGCGACAATAACCAGCTAAGGTCACAGGATGGAGAATTGACTCCGCGTTATGCCACAACCTCAAGAATAGGCAACGCTACAAATGAAGTTTTCAGAGCCCTGGGGAAAGTCCTTTTCATCATGGTGCGGATATTCCTGATAATATTCGGAACTGTACTCGTGCTCACAGGATTCCTTACCCTTCTGACATTCATTATAGTTTTCGTTTTTCATTATCCGGGGGCTTTCTCAGCTGATATTGAAGGTGTGAATCTGAGCTATTTGCCTGATTTTCTGAATTATGTTGTATCATCTGCAGCAGCGCCATGGATAAAGGCACTGATCACAATAGTTGTGACAATCCCTTTCCTGGCCATGATTTACGGGGGCGTCCGGCTGATCTTCTGGTTCAGGGCAAGGGACGGTTATATCTGGCTGGCCGGTCTTATTATATGGGTTATGAGCATGGCAGCTCTTTCAATTATTCTTTTCAATGAAGGTGTCGGTTTTGCAGAATCGGAAAAGACAACATCAACTGAATACTTCAGCTCAGTACCTGATACATTGTATATCGTCTCTGGAAGAAAAATGTCCGGGCTGGAGGCAGAAAATGAAATCTCAATTCCCGATGAACCATATAAAATTATGATTGATGATAATAAGAAGGAGATTTATATCAGGGCTTACTTAAATATTTCATCAGATGAGGATAATTCAGCAAGCGTAAAAATAACAAAGCGTTCATCTGGAAGAAACCGTTTAAATGCAATCGAAAATTCTGAAAGGCTCCAGTACAACTATGAAGTTTCAGGCGACACATTGCTGCTTGATGAGTTCTTCACAATCCCGTCAGGTTCCAAATGGTCGTTTGATGAATTGTTCGTTACCGTATATGCCCCGGCAGGAACAGTAATATACATGGACAGATCGGTTGAGCGGCTTTTCCATTCTTATTATGATGATGATTTAGTAACAGATTACAGAAACAGGTTCTGGAGAATGACTGAGGATGGGCTTGATTATATTGAACCATAATAACCAGCAACTTGCAACCAGCAACCAGCAACATTGAATAATTTCTTCCTGGTTTTTCATTCCTATATTTTCACTGAAGTCCGGTGCCGTAATGGCGCCGGATTTTTTATGTAAAGTTAATGATTTGTTAAACCTTGTTTTTCATGAATGCAGATATAATGCTTTGGTTATCTTCGTTTCCGTTTTTATAAAATACTAATTGACCAGCCATGAAAAGAATTGTCGCTTTATCAGCGTGCATTTTGTTTGCACTTACTCTGTTATCACAGGAAACATCACAATCAGATACATTACGGAAAGATGCCCTGAATGTTTTTATGGAATCAACTGATTTCATAAGGAAAGAGATCCCTTATGTGAATTACGTCAGAGATATTAAAGATGCAGGAGTTTATATTATCTCTACAAGCCAGAATACAGGGTCAGGGGGAAAAGAATATTCTTATTTTCTTATCGGACAGAAGGAATATGCCGGGATGCGTGACACTCTCACCTTTGTAACTGCTCCTGACGAAACCGATGAAGGGAGAAGGGAGAAGGAGGTTAATACCCTGAAGATGGGACTGATGCGCTACGTAGCTAAGACACCTCTTTCAAAATACATGAAGATCTCTTTCAGTGAGCCGCTGACTGAAACTGTTTCAACAGACAAATGGAACAGCTGGGTTTTCCGGTCAGGAATAAACGGATTTCTGCAGGGACAGAAGACCTATAAATCATATTATCTGTCAGGCAATGTCAACGCTGCCAGGATTACTGAAGACTGGAAAATCAATCTCAGATCAACATTAAGCCAGAGTGAAGATAAATTCATAATAGATGATACTACCACTATTACAGGCAAAAATTCAGCTGAATCTTTTAATGCTTTGATAGTTAAAAGCATAGATGATCACTGGTCTGTTGGAGGGACTGCTCATCTGGGGACCTCTTCATACAGCAACGAAAAATTTACATATTCCGTAATGCCAGGAATTGAATATGACGTGTTCCCTTATTCAGAATCCACACGGCGCCAGCTGAGACTCCTTTATACAGTCGGATTTACCTATGCCAACTATACTGACTCAACAATTTACGATAAGATAAAGGAAAACCTCTGGAGCCACTCCATTTCCGCCTCTTACGAGGTGGTACAGAAGTGGGGAAGCATTAATATTGGTGTGGAATACAGTAATTATTTCCACGACTGGTCAAAAAACAATCTTTCCATTTTCGGATACCTGGATCTGCGGATAGCGAAAGGGTTATCGGTAACTTTTGTCGGAAGCGCAGCTATGGTGCATGATCAGCTCGGACTTGTAAAGGAAGATATTCCAGTTGATCAGATACTGCTTCAACGAAAAGAGCTTGCAACTCAGTTTGAATACTTTACGAGCTTCGGGTTTACCTATACATTTGGTTCAATTTACAATAACGTTGTGAATCCCAGGTTCGGTAATGCCGGAGGCGGAGGAATATCTATATCAATATCAGAATAAAACACTAAAATAAGGTCTCTTTTTCTTATCTTATAACCGTTATTTGTCTTTAACGGTGAATTCTGCTTTTCACGAACGGTCAGGCACAAGGTCTTCCTGCCAAAAAAAATTGGATTGATAATAATGCTTTGTGTAATTTCGTTATTGCTAAATATCTACCTAACCCATCTAAAAAATGAAAAAGATACTGTTTGTGCTTGTCTTTACATTAGTACTTTCCCCGGTATTTTGTCAGGAAACACCTTCAGATGCTGACACCCTGAGAAAAGATGCACTCAATGTTTTCATGGATGCCACCGACTACATTAAAAAAGAGATCCCTTATATCAATTATGTACGGGACAGAAAAGTAGCCGATGTCTATATAATTTGGACCCAGGAGAGTACAGGTTCAGGAGGCTCAGTTTCAACTTTTTTTATTGTAGGCCAGGGGAAATACAGCGGGATGACTGATACCGTGAAATGCAATATCAGTCCGGATGAAACTACAGATCTCAAGAGAGCTAAAGAAGTAAAAGGCTTAAAAATGGGATTGGTACGGTATGTGGCAAAAACGCCTCTTGCGCAATACATGAACATAAATTTCAGTGAGCCTCTCTCAGAAACAGTGTCTACTGACAAATGGGATAGTTGGGTTTACGCTGTAAACCTATATGCTTATATTGACGGACAATCAACATATAAAATTAATTACCTGTCCGGAATGCTCTCAGCAAACAGGATCACTGAAAAATCTAAATTTGAATCGAGCGTGAGGCTGGATATTGAAACCGATAAAATTATTTATAAGGAATTAGATTTTGATACTACTTACATTAGCATCTATAAGATAAAGTCCTGTTATCTTTCCTATGTCAAAAGCTTAGGTAATCACTGGTCGACCGGGGCATCAATAAACGTACGTTCTTTCACTTATTCCAATTATGATCTTTCAATAAAAGTTGCACCTGGTATTGAGTATGATATATTTCCATATACAGAATCAACACGCCGTATATTGACTTTTCTTTACAGGGCAGGACTCGAAATCAATAACTATACTGAAGAGACTGATCGCAATAAACTAAAGGAAACAGTAGCATTTCATTCACTGGGGGCTCATATGTCATATATCCAGAAATGGGGATCTATTTCCACTACACTTACCTGGAGCAATTACTTTTTTGACTGGTCATATAATAAGCTAAGTCTTAATACAAATACCCGTCTGAGAATATTTAAAGGGGTTCAGTTTAACATACAGGGAAATGTTTCCCTGGTACATGATCAGATTTCCCTACCTCTCGGAAATACATCACTTGAAGATGTACTGCTCCGGAGAAAGGAGCAGAAAACGACTTATTCATATTATACAAGTATCGGCCTTACCTATACTTTCGGATCTATCTACAATAATGCTGTGAATCCACGATTTGACTACTGATAAAAGAGATACCCGGTTGCAATCGGTCTGAAAAAATTGTATTTTGCGGAAGAAATTCAAATCAGCTAAAGAATATCAATTTAAAAATGAAGCCTATGTCTAAATCATTAAAAGGCACCAGGACTGAGAAGAATCTGCTGAAATCATTTGCCGGTGAATCACAGGCACGCAACCGTTATGAATTTTTTGCAAGTGTAGCCAGGATAGAAGGGTTTGAGCAGATCGCAAATATCTTCCAGGAGACAGCTCTCCAGGAAAAAGAGCATGCCAAGAGATTCTTCAAATTCCTTGAAGGCGGCATGACTGAAATAACTGCCAGTTATCCTGCCGGAAAGATTGGTACGACAAAAGAAAACCTAAAGGCTGCTGCTGAAGGAGAACATGAAGAATGGGGCGATATTTATCCCGATTTTTCTGAAACGGCAATGAAGGAAGGATTTCCCGAGATTGCCACAGCTTATAAGATGATCGCTAAGGTTGAAACCGAGCATGAACGCAGGTATCTGAAACTCTTACAGAATGTTTCAGAAGACCAGGTTTTTATGAAGAAAGGCAAGGTATGGTGGAAATGCATTAACTGCGGCTATGTGTATGAATCGGCAAAAGCCCTTGAGACTTGTCCTGCGTGCCTTCATTCAAAGGCCTTCATGCAAATGAGGGAAGAGAACTATTAAAAGGTTAAAATTCCTGATCAGAATGAAATCATTTGTTTTTTTCGTGTTAAGCTTTGCCTTATTGATCATCGCCCTCGTAATATTCTTTAAGAGCCTTGATATTAAAGCATTGTTCATACTTTTATTCGGGATTGCTGCAGGAGTGTTGTTCTGGATGGGGCTGAAGGAATACCAGAAAGGAAAAGGGGAATAACCTGAATAATCCTGCATCAGCTAACAGACCAGGATGATTTATTAATCTGTTTTAAGGTTGATAATACTGGAGATGGAAATGGATATTTTGCTTATTATATTAATTGCAATACTTCTCGGGTATATTATCTATCTGCATATTCAGCTGGTAAAGAAGAACTTGTTTATCGAATCGACGGTGAAACGTCTTTCGGGCATTGAAAAGAGCTGGAGTGCCGAGGAGATGAACAGGTTCCTTCATGAGATCAGGAAAATACAACATTACAGCGCTTTTTTCAACGATAAATTGTTTGAGGAGAAATCCCTTACTTTCCTGCTTGAGAATAAAAGCACCTCAAAGATATATATCCACTATACAAAGGATGAAAAGGTGGCAAGAAGCATATTAAGTGAAGGATTCCGCTATGCTGATTCATTCTACAAAACTGCGCTCCCGGTTACAAACGACAAACTCGATCTGCTTATCAAACATAATAACCGTAAATCATTTGGCAATTATCTAATGATACTATGTCTTTCAGACAGGATTGTTGATCACTATACCGCTGAACTGGACAGGTACGGATTGAAAGGTGTGGCTGTTGAAAACATACTGACAGAAACTTCTACTGCCCGGAATGAAAATGCTGATACCATCTACCTCCTGCCAAACCAGTTTGTAAAAGGCTTTATAAATTATCAGACAGGAGAGATCGCCATGAATCCTGACTTCAATCCTTCATACGATTCACCGGTTTTTGCGAGGAATATTGAACTGCTGAAAAATATTAATAGAACCAATGTGGAATGATATTTGTTACATAAGATGAACATATATATCTTATTTCAGTAATTTCGCACAAATCATTTACACACAATACTCTTATCAGATATGCATATTACAATTATGGCACTCTGACTTTCAGCGATAATACAACCTTGACAGACTGCTTCAACCCCCATCTTCAGAAGATCAGCGGACAGGTTTACCTTGTTTATATGTACTATTCACCGAAAAGGAATGCCTTGGTACAGTGTAAGATTTCCTGGTAAACAGCGCTCAACGTGACTTTAAGAAAAGCAGGGAGAATTCTTTCTTTTCTGATTCTGTTGACCGGATTTCAGGTAACAGTCTATACACAATCTTTAAATTATGCTGAGATCTTCGGCAACGACTGGCAAAAAGCCCTGACCTTCCTGGAAGAGAACAACAACTGGATAAAGCCAGCCCTGGCGGAATATGATGTTCCGTACGATGAGGCGGTTGCCGTTGTTTTCCCGGAGCTGGTCCGTTATTCGGCTCTGCGCGATAAAATGGAAATAACCATGCTGAAGACATTATACAGGAATCTGGGTGATGATTATGCAAATTTCTCAATTGGCGTGTTCCAGATAAAACCCTCATTTGCTGAAGAGATCCATGACAGGGTTTTTTCCGGATCCGACAAAAAATTGAAAGCTCTTTTTAAAAAACAATCTGCTTTCCCGAACAGCAGATTATTCAGGGCATCCGTTATAGCAGATCTGGAAAATCCGGAAACGTAAATAGATTACATCATTGCATTTTATAAGATCTGTGAAAAACGTTTCAAATCTTCATGGACCGATAAAGAATCAAAAATCAGGTTCATTGCAACTGCATATAATACCGGTCTGTTTAAGAATGCAAAAGAAATTGAGACCATGTCCGGGAGGAAATTCTTCAACACCAGACTCTTTAAAACCGAGAATTATTCGTATGCTGAGGTTTCGTTGTACTGGTATAACCAATATTTGCATAATAATCGATAAAATACAACCTTTGTGTTTTGTCGTCTTTAAATCGTAGATCCATGGACAGCTTATATCCGGAAACTTTTGCGCGTTTTTATGATTTGATTTATCACCAGATGCGTGATAGCGCCGATTCCGAATTCTATCTCGGTGAGATCATGGAGACAAAGGGCAGGGTGCTGGAGATCGGGACAGGCACCGGGAGGTTTTTTATCACTGCACTTAAACAGGGAGCTGATATATACGGATTGGACATCAGCCCTGCAATGGTAAATGTCCTGATTGAAAAGCTTGATAAAAAAGAGCGCCACAGGATAAGCGTTCAGAATATTATTGACTTCAGGCACGATTTTAAATATGACCTGATAATAGCTCCTTTCAGGGTGTTTATGCATCTTCTTGAAAAAGAAGATCAGATCAGGGCTCTAAATAATGTATACAGGCATCTTAATCCAGACGGCAGGTTTATTTTTGATGTTTTTGTTCCGGACCTGCGTCAGCTTATAAACGGTATCACCAACCAGACAGATTTTGATGGTGAATATGAACCAGGCAAACGGCTGAAACGAACCGTTTCGACAAAACCTGATCTGCTTAACCAGCTGATAAATATTGATTTTCTCCTCGAATGGGATGAAGGCAATGAAGTCAGGCAGGAACACTGGCTGACTCCTCTAAGATATTTTTTCAGGTTTGAACTCGAACATATCGTGGAAAGATCAGATTTCAGAAATTATAAGATCATTGGTGATTTTCTTGGAAATGAACTTCGTGAAGAATCAATTGAATTTATTGTAATATGCCGAAAATAAAAACGAATGAACAGGCGGAATTTCATATTGCCGGGAGCCGGATTCCCAGTCTGCTTCTTGTATTATTTCTGACCCTTTCAGCTTCATTACATGCGAAGGATTACAATGCATCCCTGTTTGGCGTAAAGTCAAACGGAACCACCCTGAATACTAATTCAATCCAGAAGGGTATTGATTATATAAGTGCCAACGGGGGCGGAAGGCTGGTGTTTTATGTCGGAAGGTATCTTACCGGCACAATCTACCTTAAATCCAATGTGACAATTCAGCTTGAGGAAGGAGCTATTCTTGTCGGTTCTGTCAATCCCCTTGATTATGAGCAGAATTTCAACTGGACGGCATTAATCTTTGCCCTCGATCAGCAAAATATTGGTATAACCGGAAAGGGCGTCGTAGACGGCCGGGGATTTATAGTTGCCAATAACCTTGTAGATCTTATCCACAAAGGAGTAATAACCGATCCTCTCAGGTATGACCGGCCCAGTGAGACAATCCGCCCTCAGAATATATATTTCCGCGGATGCAGAAATGTCGTGATCCGGGGAATTACCCTGAAGGACCCCGGAAGCTGGAACCAGCAGTACGATCAGTGCAGGAATGTCATCATCGATAGAATTATGGTGGACAGCAAATCATACTGGAACAACGATGGCGTTGACATTGTTGACTGTGACAGCGTTAGCGTTACCAGCTCGTATTTTGACGCTGCTGATGATGGTATCTGTCTGAAATCGCATTCACCCGATTTTATCTGCCAGAATGTTTTTATTCACAATAACACCGTACGCACAAGCGCTAACGGGATTAAATTCGGGACAGCCTCATACGGAGGTTTCCGCAATATAAAGATCATCAATAACCTGGTATACGACACATACCGTTCGGCAATTACATTTGCGGCAGTAGACGGAGGATTTGTGGAGGATGTTATTGTCGACAGTCTGAGATCGATCAATACGGGGAATGTGATCTTTCTCAGGATCGGGGAACGTAGAGCCGGTAAAAAAGGCAGGATGAACAACATATCAATATCGAATATATATGCTGAGGTTCCCTCAACAAAGCCTGATGCAGGCTATAATTATGAAGGTCCCGTTGAGGATCTGCCTCGCAACATTTCACCTGCATCAATAGTCGGGATGCCTGATGTGCCGATAGAAAATGTAACACTGAAAAATATTGAAATACATTACCCGGGAGGAGGCGACGCTGCTTTTGCAAGGGTCGGTCTTGATGAGCTTGATAAAGTGCCTGAGATGGCAGCCAGCTATCCCGAATTTTCAATGTTCAGGGAGCTTCCGGCATGGGGATTTTATATACGTCATGCAAAGGACCTGAAATTTGAAAACATTATTCTGTCGGCTGCAAAAAAAGATTACAGGACCTCCATAGTTCTTGATGATGTGCAAGGGATGACTATAAATCTTCTCAGGGTAACTGAGCCTGGTGGCAAGAAGGAACCTGTGTTTTCCTATAAATCAACTGATGTGGTTCTGAATAAAAAATAGATTAGTTATTTGTAGGTTAATCCCTCATCAAAGTTGAACAACGCATATCCGCCCTCTTCCTGGAATCCGGCGACATCTTCCTTCTGCTTCAGAACGGCATCCATCGATACCGGGGTTGAGAATGGCATTTTTCCTGCGGGATTGAATTTGCCTGTTACAATATCGATCAGGGCATCGGCAGTGGTTCCAAAAGTGGCAAGCACACCGGCATAATTCTTCAGGGTCTTCTCGTTATAGATCTCGCCTATCACCCATGGATTAGTATAATTCATTACCAGTACTGTCGGCTTCTTTGCCGCCAGTCTGTTGACATACGCCACATCCACTGCGCATTTTGACAATCGTATATCAAGAGGTGCACCGGTCGATCCGAAAAGAGACTGTGCCATTGGTTTGATCCATAAGAGTATCACATCAGCCTGTTCCGGTTTACTGACAAACCTGACAGTGAGAGTCTTGTCATCAGTTGAAAATACAACTCCCGGGCCTGATCCTTCAGATCCGTATCTCTTCGCGTACGTTTCAAAATAGACTTTTGTACCTGGTTTTAACGGAAGCGCTCCTGATTCGTTTCTTAGCAGGACGATAGATTTGCGGTGTGCGAGGTTAGCTCTTTCCTGGAATTTTTCATTGCCTGCTATCTGTTCTGCAGCATCTTCATCCACATATGGATTTTCAAAAAGACCCAGCACGAATTTCTCCTTTAAAAGCCTGACCACTGAAGAGTCAATCAGGGCTATGTCTACCATTCCGCTTCTCACTGTTTCCAGCAGCATCGCGGGATCGGCCGTTCCCGAATAAAGGTTCACACCGGCCTCAAGCGATTTCTTATAACGCTCTTTAACAGACAGCTCTTCAACTCCCCATGGCATCATTTCAATCGGCCCCGTATCAGAGTTTATAATCCCTTTGAATCCCAGCCTCACTCTCAGCAGTTCATGAATCACCGATTTGTTGTATGCATAAGCGATCTCTTCATATTGTGTTCCCAGCGGAAGTGAATAATACGGCATGATTGCTGATGTTCCAGCTTCAATGGCTGCGATGAAAGGCAGAAGGTTGTCTTCAATTTTGTCGCCCGGGAAAACTTCATATTTACCCCACTCAAAATGCGGGTCCTGGCCTTCCTTTCCTGCTCCACCGCCCGGGAAGTGTTTGGTAGTAAGGGCAACCGATTCCGGATTCAGTTTTTCTCCCTGGAAGCCAATAACGATTTCCCGGATCATTTTCGAAACCCATTCTGCATTTTCGCCGAATGTCCCGTCAATCCTCTGCCACCTTGGTTCAGTAGAAAGGTCGGCCATATACATATATCCTTTTCTCAGTCCTACAGCTTTCCATTCCTGTCGTGCAATATCGGCAAATTCCCTTGTCAGTTCAAGATCGCGCATGGCTGATAATCCCAGTTCACCGGGCCAGAGTGAAAAAGCTGTTCCGCTCACACTGGTACCGAGAGAGGCCGAAGATGTAACATTATTTCTCGGATTGGACGCGACGATAGCGGGTATTCCCAGGGGCTGGCTCTCACAAAGTTCCTGCAGCCTGTTTGACCATTCAGCAATAGTCCTGGCGCTAACATTTGCCCTCAGGATAAAATGACGCAGATGAAATTGCGTGACACCTTTTGTCGTTCCTGCAGCGGTCATCATGGGTACAGGAAGCGGTTTATTGGTGAATATGTTTTCCGTCTGAACAAGATCTTCCTCATAGAAGTCGCTTGTAACCGGTGCATTTGAACCGTCAGGGATCCTGAATGATTGCTCATTTTTAAGCCGGGTTGTACTTATCAGCATGAAGCCTACTTTCTCTTCGAGTGACATTTTTGAAAGCAGGTCAAGGCTTCTCTCTTCAGCCGACAGCCGCCAGTCCTCATATCTGTCAAGCTTGCCGTTCTTGTTGAGATCCTTGAATTTGAGGCCTTTTTTCTCAATTATGGCCACGGATCTTGTTCCAAGCACTGGTTGCAGGAGTTGGTCAGATCCTGTATTGCAGGATATAAGTCCGAATAAAAGAATCAGAATAATCCTGGAAAATACATTGAATGTTTTCATTATATCTGAGGTTTTTAGGATCCGTTTTCAAATATACTATTTTACCTTGCTTTGAGCTAACATAAGGATATATTGAAAAAATTGTATCTTTCAAGGTTACAGCTGAGCACTGAGCCCTGAACCTTAAACCTTAAACTTTATGACACAATGGTATGAAGAACTTTTCCGCGATTATGCCGGGAAATATGAAAAAGAGAGCTTTACTGAAGGAACTGCCGGTGAAGTTGATTTTATTGAAAAGGAGCTGAATCATAATAAGTCTGCAAAGATCCTTGATATCGGATGCGGCACGGGGAGACATTCACTTGAACTGGCCCGGCGTGGATACCGGAACATCACAGGGTTTGACCTCTCTGAATCAATGCTCAGCAGGGCAAAGGAGAATGCTGAAAAGGAAAATCTCAGGATCGAATTCATTAAAAAAGATGCCCGCGATTTTTATTTTAACGGAGTATTCGATCTTGCAATAATGATGTGCGAGGGAGCATTCCCGCTGATGGAAACTGATGAAATGAATTTTTCAATTCTGAAAAATGCTGTTTCATCTTTAATGCCTGGAGGTAAATTCATCTTCACAACACTTAACGGCCTTTATCCGCTTTTTCATTCTGTGAAGGATTTTATAAACAGTGAATCGATACAGGGAGAAACGAGGGAATTGAATTTTGATCTTATGGCATTCAGGTATTATTCCGTTTATGAAACAGAAGATGATAACGGTAATAAAAAGGTGCTGAATTGTAATGAGAGATATTATGTGCCTTCAGAAATTACATGGCTCCTCAAATCTGCCGGTTTCAGCAAATCAGAAATCTTCGGATGTAAAATGGGAGCATTCAGCAGAAATGACAAACTGACGACAGAAGATTTTGAAATGCTGGTAATTGCTGAAAAATACTAAAATTTTATATCACCTTTTTAAGGATCCCCAATACACCGCGAATGAATGTTGCGCTTGTAAGCACTTTGGTTAAGTATTATGTAATAACCAGTATTATAACTGTTTTAAAATTGTGTCTATATTTGGAAAGAGAAGCTGAAGCAGTCCGGGATTATTTCAAAACCCGGGAATTCCCTGAAACTGAGCTGCCACAGAAAAACAGTTGAGCTGAAGACTACTGAAAAAGGAAAATCATATACTTTTACTGAAGATTTATTGAAATAACAAGAAACTAATGGATGCTGTCATTCGCACAGAAAATCTATCGAAGCATTACGGAAAACTGAAAGCTGTTGATAGAGTTTCTATTAATGTCAGAAAAGGAGAAATATACGGCTTCCTTGGTCTTAACGGAGCCGGAAAGACAACAACCATCAGGATGCTTCTGGGATTGATCGGACCGACATCCGGAGAAGCTTACCTGAATGGAGTAAAGATAAGCCCGGGAAATACGGAAATGTGGAAGGATGTAGGTTATCTCGTTGAAGTACCTTATTCCTATCCTGATCTGACAGTAAGGGAAAACCTTGATATAATAAGACGACTCAGATTAATGAATGATCATAAATCAGTTGATGAGATTATTCAACTGCTTAAGCTTAATCAATACAGCAATGTAGCTGCAAAAAATCTGTCGCTTGGAAATGCGCAGCGTCTGGGACTTGCAAAAGCTTTTATTCATAATCCTGGTATACTACTTCTTGATGAGCCGGCAAATGGACTTGATCCTGAAGGGATTGTTGAAATCAGGGAACTGCTTACGGATCTTGCATTAAACAAGGAAGTAACGATATTTATCTCAAGTCATATTCTGGGTGAGATTTCAAAACTGGCAACACGAATAGGAATCATTCATGAAGGACGGTTGCTTCATGAATCATCTATACAGGAAATGGAGGCTCTCAGGAGGCATTGCCTGCAGGTCAGGGCAAATGATTCAGCCGGAGCCGTGGAAATCCTGACAAAACATGGCTACAACTTATCAAATACAGAGGGAGAAATTATTGAAATTACCGGAACAGAAGCAATATTAAATCCTGATAAAGTTGCTACACTAATGGTAAACTCGGGCTGTCCGCCAACTTTACTTAATGTTGAAGAGGAGGATCTTGAGACATTTTTTCTCAGGATAATAAGGCTGAAAGGAGGTGCAAAATGAAAGGCTTCATGATTGCCCTCAAGACTGAGCTCATTAAAACATTGAAATCAAAAATGCTGTGGGCTACAATTATTTTCTTTGGTTTCATTGCTGTTATGCTGGGCGTTCTGATGCTGGTCGCCAAACATCCCGAAATTGCAGGGAAATCTGAGGTGCTGAACATGAAGGCTTCCCTGATAAGCAAACCCGACTGGCCCACCTATTTCTGGCTTTTAATGCAAATGGTGCTGACAGTTGGAAGCATAGGTCCTGCAATTGTCACAATATGGGTTTTCGGAAGGGAATATTCTGACCGTACAATAAAAGACCTTCTGGCTCTGCCGGTTTCAAGGCTTAATATTGTTTTGTCAAAGTCTTTAATCGTGTTCCTCTGGAGTCTCCTGCTGCTTATCCTGCTATATTTTTTCAGTATTATCACCGGATTGCTTATTAATCTTGATGGCTGGGACAGGGAAGTCTTTCTTCAGAAAACTACCGTATATATTGTAAGCGCCTTCCTGACTATCCTCCTGTTTCCGGTTATTACATTTGTTACATGCATCAGCAGAGGTTATCTGCTCCCCGTTGGTTTGGCTATCCTTATTCTGATAACAACCCAGTTTGTTTATTTAGGCTTCCCGGGAATCACTCCATATTTCCCCTGGGCAATTCCGGGTCTTTACAGCGGAGTTGCAGGCCCGTTAAGTCCCAAACCGGGTGTAATAAGCTATGTTATCCTGGGGATTACTTCCATTTCTGGCATCGCTGGAACAGCAGCCTGGTGGCGTTATGCTGATCATCATTGAAGAGTTCCGGGCTAAAGCCCTCACTTTTTGAGTGATCCTGTACCCCCGGGCTGAAGCCCGGGGTTAGTGTCTGTGTCCTTACATAAAGTAACCATTATAAATACTTATTTACTCCAGACCCTCTAACAAGGAAGACTGTAATTCGCACTCAAGCATAAAGTACTCATAGTAAAATACTTACTAACCCCAGGCTTCAGCCTGGGGTTTATCGAAACATATATTTTAAGGACTTTAGTCCGAAAAAAGTTGTAAAAAAATTTGGAAGTTAATGTTATTTATTTCTAACTTTGTGTTAGAATTACCTAACTAAAGCATGCTATTATGAAAAAAGCAGTTTTCGTTTTTATCGTAGCAGTCCTGGTTCTTGCAACAGTGGGTCTGTGGATCTTTTCCTCATCTGGTCACTTCAAACTGGTTGATATTGCAGGCTTTGGTATTATAATCCTCGTGGTGGCATTTGCAGTTTTTCTCGGCATCAGGAGACTAACCAGCGCAAAAAGAGGAGAACCGGCTGAAGATGAATTATCGAAGAAGGTGATGCGGAAGACATCTTCCCTGTCATATTACATTTCGCTCTACCTGTGGCTTGCCATAATGTACTTCTCTGACAAGCTTGATTACGAAACACACACTATCATTGGTGCAGGGATACTTGGCATGGCTGTTGTTTTTGCCATCTGCTGGTTAATTGTCAACTTCACAGGTATCAGAAATGAATAACAGGATAAAGGAATACCGGGCGAGATTAAATCTAACCCAGGAGGATCTGGCAAAAAAGGTCAATGTCAGGCGGGAAACAATTGTTTTCCTTGAGAGAAATAAATATAATCCTTCACTGAGGCTTGCTTACGAAATAGCAAGGGTATTTGAATCTAAAATTGAAGATATTTTTATCTTTTAATTAAATATTCAACGGGGAATAGTATTTTTATTTCAGTCAAATACCTTTCCCTGTAATGAAAAAAATTTTTCTGCTTATTCTGAGTGTATTGCTGTTGCAGTCTTGCAGCAAAGAACAGCCATCACTTCTGACGGTATCAGAGCTTAAGTGCAATAACCTTGAGAATCCGGCCGGAACAGGAAAATATCCCATGTTCAGCTGGATTATTTCATCCGGGATCCGTGGCACAGAACAGACAGCTTATCAGATCATCCTTGACTCTGATCAGGGTAAAATGAAATCCGAAAACGAATGTCTGTGGAATTCAGGGAAAATTGTATCATCTGAATCGTTCTGCATATCCTATTCCAGCCCTGAACTTGAACCGGGGGAAAAATACTCCTGGAAAGTCCGGATCTGGGATAACTCTGGTAATCCCTCTGCCTGGAGCAATAATGCTTTCTTCATTACCGGATTGTTTACTGACAAAGACTGGAACGGTGCAAAATGGATCGGCTTTGAAGAGATTCCTGATTCAATGCTTCTTGTTCCCGGAATACATAAGGGAATAAAAATTGAGGGTGACATTGCAGCAAAACGGACTGTGGTTCCCTGTTTCCGCAAAAAATTTTCGCTTAAGAAGAATATTAAAGAGGCATTTGTTTTTGTAAGCGGCCTTGGCCATTACGAACTATATATTAACGGAAATAAAATCGGTGATCGTTTTTTATCTCCCGGATGGACCAACTATGAGAAAACCTGCCTTTATAACACCTTTGATGTAACTGAAGAGATGAAAAGGGGATCAAATGCAATCGGGGCAATAGTCGGTAATGGTTTTTACAACATAAACAGAGAGCGTTATTATAAACTGGTGATAAAATACGGGGCTCCGAAGCTGATCATGAAGCTTCTGATCAGGTATAATGACGGTACAGAAGATATCATTGTATCTGATGAAACATGGAAGACTTCGCCGTCTCCTGTAACATTTGCAAGTATTTTCGGAGGCGAGGATTATGATGCAAGGCTTGAACAGCCGGGATGGAACGGATCAGGTTTTAATGATGGAAACTGGAAGCAGGCACTGCCGGTAAGAGACCCGGGCGGTGTGCTGAAAGAAGAAAGCGACTATCCTGTTAAGGTGATGCAGACATTTGATCCCGTGAAGATTTATAATCCCGACAGCACAGTATATGTCTATGATTTCGGACAGAACGCATCAGGGATCATCAGGCTGAAAGTTCAGGGGAAGAAGGGACAGGAGGTGCGCCTGTTCCCGGGAGAACTTATCGGAGATGACTCGCTGGTAACTCAAAGAGCTTCAGGCGCTCCATATTATTTCTCATACATTTTGAAAGGAGAAAAAGAAGAAACCTGGGAGCCCCGGTTTACCTACTATGGATTCCGGTATGTCAGGGCTGAAGGAGCTGTACCTGCCGGTAATCCTAATCCAAAAAGCCTGCCTGTGATAACAGGTCTTGAAATGCTTCATACAAGGAACTCCTCTTCTTCAACAGGAAGTTTTAAATGCTCAAATGAACTTTTTAATTCAATATACAGCCTAATCGGCTGGGCAATAAAAAGCAACCTTGCAAGCGTGGCTACCGATTGTCCGCATCGCGAAAAGCTCGGATGGCTCGAACAGACTCACCTGATGGGAAACTCTGTAAAGTTTGTTTTTGACATCCATAATCTTTATAACAAAATGATTGATGATATGATGGAAGCTCAGCTTGAAAACGGTCTTGTTCCGGATATTGCACCTGAATATGTCGAGTTTGCGGGGGGATTCCGTGATTCGCCGGAATGGAGCAGTGCCTGTATAATACTTCCATGGGATCTGTATGAATGGTACGGTGATATCGGTGCTGTAAAAAAAGCATACCCGATGATGAAAAGATATATGGATTATCTCGGGACAATGGTAACTGATGGTATTCTCGTTCACGGGCTTGGCGACTGGTATGACCTGGGGCCAAAGTCACCGGGAGTTGCCCAGCTTACACCGAAACCGGTCACTGCAACGTCAATTTATTATTACGATGCAAAACTACTTTCAAGAATGGCATCACTGCTGGGTGAAGAAAGTGATGCAGATTATTTTGAGAACCTGGCGGAACAGATCAGAACAGCTTTCAACAAGGAATTCTTTGATCCTGAAACAAAAGTCTATTCAACAGGAAGCCAGACGGCCTATGCAATGCCCCTGTTTTTCGGAATGGTGGATGATTCGTGTCATGGTGATGTTGTGAAAAATCTTGTGAAATCCATCAAAGAAAATAATAACGCTCTCACTGCCGGAGATGTGGGCTACCGCTATCTGATAAGAGCCCTGGAACAGGAGGGTGAGTCGCAGCTTATTTTTGATATGAACTCAAAGACAGATGTCCCGGGTTACGGTTACCAGCTTTCGAAAGGAGCAACATCGCTTACCGAATCCTGGGCAGGACTCACAAATGTTTCAAATAACCACATGATGCTCGGACACCTGATGGAATGGTTTTACAGCGGTATGGGAGGTATTCGCCAGCATGAATCCTCACAAGCTTATAAACATTTAATTATAGCACCTGAGATAGTGGGTGATATTACTTGGGCTGAAACCACTTTTAAGACTGTATATGGACAGGTTTTCAGTTCATGGCAGATTACCGGGAATGATCTGATCCTGAAAATCAGGATCCCTGTCAGCTGTACTGCAACAATCATCATACCTCAGCCCGATCCCGGGAAAATAACAGAGTCGGATGCCCCTCTCAAGTCTTCCGGCACTGTCAGAGACGTACGGATATCAGGCAATAAAACATGTATCGATATATTGTCGGGAGATTATATTTTCAGGGCGGTTTTGGAAAGCAAAGAATAAATTATTAGATCATTCTAACTATATTTGCAGAAAAACCTAATGACAAATCTTTCAAAAGCTGTCTCCAGTCTTTCCGATCTTATTGAGAAAATTCTTGAAGAGAGCATAAGCCAGTCTGACTTCAGCGACCTGACACAGCAGCAATTTCATTATCTCCAGGTCATCGTCAGGATGAAAAACCCTACTCTTACTGAACTTGCAGGTGAGCTTGGACTCACCAAACCAACTGTATCTGTCCTGGTTAATAAACTGGTTGAGAAAGGCTATGTCACCAGGATAAAATCCGGTGAGGACAGGAGGACAACACATCTTCTGATAAATAAAAAAGGTGACAAAATAAATTCCCTGCGTGAGATTGCGTACCAGCGTATGGCTGAAAAAATACAGTCAGCACTCAGTGAAACAGAAACTGCGATCTTTACCGAGCTGCTCAGGAAATTAGTCAGACAATCCTGAATATTCTCTCTTGACGGGTAGCAACAATCTATCCTGATTAATTCATAAACTTCAAAAAAGACAAAAGGTTCAAAACATTATGAAAAATAATCATAAAAATCAACTTTCAAAAAAAATATTGAAAATGGTTTACAAATGCCTGACTTTTATCTTTTTACTTTTGTCTTTTATCTTCTGCATGAATAATGC